>JADMIO010787493.1_pt1 | contig 117174 bp, 108 predicted proteins | sample 8958161 | NCBI WGS metagenome assembly JADMIO01 (sample SAMN16585339, study PRJNA669376) | soil metagenome | isolation source: Crop rotation soil | place: USA: Cullars Rotation, Alabama | collected 2011
CGCGACAACTTGTCCACGTGGAATTCTAAGCTTAGGATCCCAATGTGCTGGAAAGAACGACCGCTCTCCGATTAGCAGGTGCTATCTGGCGCTTCTGGTACATTCGTGGGTATCTGGCGGAAGGCAGCGCCTTGCTGGAGCAAGCGCTGCGGATCGGTGAGCCGTCGGATCCCACTCTGCACCTTCGTGCGCTTACTGGCGCGGGCAATATCGCCTATACTCGGGTCGATTATCCGAAGGCGCGTGGGTATTTCGAGCAGGCGTTGCTCATCCGGCAGCAGTCGAACGATTCGCGGGGTATTGCAGCGTCTCTTGGAAGCCTGGCCAATGTCGCACGCGACGAGCGACGTCTGTACGAAGCCCTTGCCCTGTTTGAACAGAGCCTGAAGATGTTTCGAGAGATTGGAGACAGGCGGGGAATAGCGCTGACACTGGCCAATCTTCCCATCGTTCACTTTCAGTTGGGCGACTATAAGCGCGCGGGAGAACTACACGAAGAGAGCATTTTGATGTTCCGTGAACTCAGTGATGTTACGAACCTCGCGCTGGGCCTGAGCAATATGAGCCACACCCTGCTCTATACGGAAAAGTTCGATGAGGTGCGCTTTTATCTGGAGGAGAGTCTAACGCTGAATGAGAAGTTACGATCTACTCCAGGTATCGCTCGCTGCCTGACCATCTTTGCCCTGCTGGCAGCGAAACAACAACGCTACCGCCGTGCAGCCATATTGATGGGGTCTCAGGACGCTCTTCGAGAGATGATCGCTTATCCATTGACACCGGTCGCTGCGGTCGAACTTGCTCAAAATAAGGAGATGGTATCGGGTATTGTCGGGGAGAAGGAATTCAAGTCCCTACTCTCTTCCGGACGCAATATGACGATGCAGGAAGCGATCTCGTTTGCGCGACTACGAGATTCGCCTCAAAACGTGAATGAGGATACGGATTGAACGCCCTGGGTTATGCCTCAGAAGGACTTTTGGAAAGGCATGAGCATGCCACGATCCGCAATGACCGATGAACAGAGGTTGTTTTTCGAGGCGAATGGCTATCTGGTGATCCCAGACGCCCTTTCGCCGGAGGAGTTGGCGCGGGCGCAGGAGGCCGCCGGCCAGGCGGAAGCGCTCTGGGAGGCGGATCCAAAGCGCTTGGGAGTTCGGGGCAAGAGCCTGCGGCAGGTGCAGGCGCCCATCGAGTACGACGATCTCTTCCTCGACCTCATGGAGCATCCACGAACCTTCCCTCTGATCCGTGAGATTCTCGGCGACGACATCTCCATGATCGACAACGACTTCTTTCTCTCGCCACCGCACTCAACGAGCCATGCCCACTGGCATCATGATGTCGGGATGCCCGGCATCTACCATCCCCGTTCTGCCGTCATGGTCAAGCTTTTCTTCCTGCTCACCGACGTAGCGCCCAACGGAGGCTGCACCCTCTTTCTGCCCGGTTCACACCGATTCCCACAGGATTTCAAACTTCCGAAGGTTGCCAATCCGGCCGATATGCCGGGCCACGCAAAAATGGACAGACCGGCCGGAACCGCTTACTTCTTCAATGGCCGAACGTATCATGCTGCCACAGACAACGACAGCGACACCGAGCGTCGCGTCCTGATATTTAATTTCGGGCACCACTGGATGAAGATTTGGCCGGGCTATGAACCCTCGGAGCGACTGAAAGAGAGTGCGCAGACACCCCTCCGAAGGCAGCTTCTCGGCATGGGTGACGCCTATATGACGAGTCTGAAGGAGGAATAACCGTCCTACCCACCACGCCACCAATCGGGGCGGTAGGGTTTTCCTGTTATCTGCATGTACTTCTTCTGCAGGTCCGGACGTCGTTCCAGATTCAACCGAATGCGTTCATCGATCTGTGCCGCCAGGGTCCGGAGCGCCTGATCCGGCGGGAGCAGTCGGTTCTCGACTTTCTCGATGGTTTCCTGGATCCAGCGGCTCACCTCGGACGCGTCGATAAAGGGGCTGTAGTCGAGAGATCTTGCGTTCTTGATCGAATCCACGAACGCCTGATGGAAGGCAGCATCCGGGACCATCTCGTTGACGAGCGCCTGTCCCGACTCGGCGAGCCGGGGATTGGGCGGTTGCGCATCCCCATCCTCCACGATGACCTTCCCGTACTCCGGGCTGGCCAGATACTGCAGAAAACGCAGCGATTCGCGCCAATGGGGACTCTTCACGTTGATCCCGGCAGCCCGTGTATAGGCCACCCCACTCGACGGGCGATCCCCTACCTTCGGAAGTGGAACCGCGCCAAGATTTCCCTTTAGTTCCGGGTAGTTGGGCACTTGAACGATGTACCAGCGCCCGATGAGGATCATCGCCGCTTTTCCCCCCGAAAACCAGTTCAGCCCTCCCGATCCCCATCCGCCCTGGGACGACATCGCCGCCGCATCCGCCGGAGTGGGAAGGATATGATGTACATGCATCATATCGAAGTAGCTCTGCATCGCCGCCCGGGCTTCGTGTGAATCCAGTGCGGAGTGCAGACCATCCGGTGTGAAGAGACGTGCCCCATTCCCAACCAGCAGATCTCCGACGAACCAGATGCTGAGCCAGTTCGCCACCGCCAGATGCTTTTGCCCACTCCGCGAGGGATGCTCAATGAGCATCTTCGACGTACGGATGAAATCGTCATAGGTCCAGCCCGGTTTTGGGTACGGGACTCCATGATCGTCGAAGATACGCTTGTTATAGAGAACCGCATTGGAACTGACATTGCAGGGGAAACTATACTGCCGCCCCTCGACCTTCAGGCTGCCTTCAATGGCAGGGTAGGTCCGGGAGGTGTCGAACCCCATCGTCTTCGCATAGGGAGTCAGATCCAGGAGGATCCCGGCGCCCACCAGGGTCTCCAGAGCTTCATGCCCCGTGTCGATCAAGTCCGGACCGGTGCCGGTCGCGCACTGCACGATCTGCTTGGACGGATCGCCGGCCGGATTGGGGTCCACGGTGACCGACAGGCCCGGATTGAGCCGATTGAAGAGCGCCGTCTGCACGCTTCGTGCTGGATTGGCATCGGTCGCCCAGCGCAGGGGCACAACGCCAGGCACCTCCGTCCGCTGGACTGTCAGGACGGCATACAGGTACATACCGACAAAGGCAAGCGCGCAGAAGGCGAAGATATGTTTCATAGCGCTCTCACCCCTTCACCCCTCCAAGCTGCAGACCACTGACCAGGAACCGCTGGAAGAGCACGAAGATGAGGATCAGCGGCACGACGTTCATCACAGTCGCGGCCATGATCAACTCGGTCTGACGTCCGTAACTGCTGTCTAGCGCAAGCATACCCACCGACATGGGGAAGATCTGATCCTTATTGAGCATGATCAGTGGCCAGAAAAACGACTGATAACTGCCCAGAAAAGTGATCACCGCCAGCGCAAGGATTCCCGGTCGCGCCAGTGGCATCACGACCTCCCAGAAGATCTGCCAGTGCGTCGCGCCGTCGATCGTGGCCGCCTCGTCCAACGCCGGAGAGATGGACATCATGAACTGTCGCAACAGGAAGGTCCCGAAGGCGCTGAAGGCCGCAGGCAGAATCAGGCCGTGATAGGTGTTCAGGAAATGCAGCGACACCATCGCCTGGAAGTTCGGGATCATCAACACGGCACCCGGAATCATCATCGTGGCCAGATAGAGCAGGAAGACCGTGTCGCGGCCGGGCCACCGGACCCGGGCGAAGGCATAGGCGGCCATGGCGCTGGTCAGTACCTGCAGAAGCGTGATTCCGAACGCCGTAAAGAGGCTGTTGAAATACCAGCGGCTGAACTTCAAGTCCAGCTTTTTGTGCGTTACGGGATCGGGGGCAGTGTTCAGCACAATGGGATAGTTGCGTGTGGTGGGGTGATGCGGAACGATCTGCACCGCATCTACCTCGGCCCGCGGCTTGAAGGAGGCACTGACCATCCAGACGAATGGCAGCGAGATCACGAGCCCAAGCAGCGAAAGCGCCAGGAGACGCAGCACAAAGCGGGATCGCCTGCCAGATCCGGAATGCTTCATCCATCGACCTCCAGGCCCTTGCCAAACTTCCAGTTGAGGGCGGTCGCAGCAAAGACGAAGACGAACAGGACCCACGAGATCGCGGCCGCATAGCCCATCTCCAGATCTTGAAAGGCCTTATTATAGATGTAGAAGCTCAAGGTCGTTGTAGAACCCGCAGGACCACCATTGGTCATGACCCGCGCCTGTTCAAAGCCGCCCTGCAGCCCACCGATGATCGCCATGATGGTGATAAAGAAGGTCGTCGGGGCAAGCTGAGGCCAGGTCACATGCCGGAAACGATTCCAACTCCCGGCCCCATCCACCTCTGCGGCGTCCAGAAGTTCTCGCGGGATGTTGGAGAGGCCCGCCAGATAGAGCAGCATGTTCGTGCCGCCGATGCTCGTCCAGACACCCATCGCGATGAGGGCCGGTTTGGCCCAGTGGACATCGCCGAGCCATTCCGGCCCCTTTAAGGTCCAGCCCAGCGCGTGGAACAGCGCCTCCAGGCCCACGTTGATCGGTCCGGTCTTCGGGTTGTAGAGCGCCTTCCAGAGGATCATGAGGGCGACGCCTGCCGTGAAGGACGGAAGGTAAAAGAGGGTCCGATACGCGACCACGTTGGCACCGAACCCCAGAGCCACGATGGCCCAGAGCAGCCCGCAGAGCAGGCCGGCGTTCGGACTGCCCATGCTCCACAGCACACCACCCATTACCAGACCGATCACCAGGCACAGTAGCGCACCGAGAGCGCGATTCCTAAGGCTGCCTGTGGGAAGCTGTTCATTCAGCAGCAGGGCCAGCGCCAGGGACCCTGCGACGGACAGCGGAATGCCGAGCATGAGGGTCGCCGTATTGCCAAAAAACTGCCAGAAATAGGGATCGCGGGGGGCGTACGCGTTCCCGAGCGGCCCCTGCAGCAGCCAGGCGCCGACAGCCCCCCCGGCAATCAACAAAACCATCATCCGACGCCAACCGACCTGCCGCGTCCTCAGCAAGCCGAGGAGTCCCGCCAGAAGAGCGATCCCACAGAGCAGGTACGCTGCCAGCAGTCCCGGCTGCCCATCCCGAAATGGACGCAGTCCAAGAAGCTCGACGAAGTTGCGCAGTCCGACGAACTCTCGCTTGACGGCCGGCTTGAGCGACCAGTTGGTGAAGGCCATCCAGAGTGAGAAGAGGACCGGGAACAGGGTGAAAGCCAGGAATCCGAGGAGATTGGGCAGCAGAAAGCACAATGCTGTCAGCGCAGCGCGGCGTTCACGGGGGGTCGATCCCGACATCCAGAAACGTCCAGCAACAGGCCGGGCATTCAGGCGAGGAGTGGCGCTCTGCGGGGTCTGATCTTTCATCGGCAAGCGAGCAGTCCGATGGGCTCAGCGGATGCTGGGATCGTAGAGTTCCCCTCGGCGGGATGGAAGCGATGGATCCTGCCGGTCGGCTCGTGGCTCGTGGGCTCCCAGTGAGGGGGGGCCACTGGTCGGCAGGCGACTCCCGAAGAGATCCGACTCTCCACAGTTCGGTATAGGGAGTCCCGCTCCCACACAGGGTGAGCCTGAGACAAGTCGGAAGAAGGGCATGGCGTTGAGTTTACCGGGGTCAGTCGGAAGCTTCCGCCCGCTCGCCGGCAGCACCACCCCCGGATCGACGGAGTGGCCCACCAGTTTGCCGGCCACTCGCTCCTGTCCGGTCGCCTCCGCCCACTGTTCGAGGGTCGTATAGAGGATCTTCTCATCCCGATAGACAGCGCCTCCGCCGGTAGACCAGAAGAGGTTGTTTTCGAACCGCGACTTTGTGAAGGGACCATGGAGAATGTCGCCACCGACCAGAAAAATGTTGTTGCGATAGACAAACCGTGGAAGATCGCCGAGCGTCGCGACGGCGTGGACCGGGTTTATGATCGTGTTGTTATAGATCGAGGCGTCGCCGATCCCCTGATCGCCCAGCCAGAGTCCGATACCGGCCTGGAAGTTCTTCGTACCATCGTTGACGCTGATATTATAGCGTACAATGTTGTTCTTCCAGGGCGCAGCCCCTCCGTACTGGCACAAAAGGTAGCCACAACCCATGTTGTTATAGGAGAGGTTGTATTGCATCACCGAGTTGGTGATGCCGCCGTCAAAATCGAAACCACCTCCATCGGCGCCCGGACTCTTGTTATCGTGGGAGATACAATGCTGAATGGTAAGTCGGTCACAATTCCAGCCCCATATCCCCACAGGGCCATTCCCATCGCGGGGCATATCCCAGCCGTTGTTCATCGCCTCGCAGTATTCGATGAGCGCCCCATCCACTCCACCGACCACGATCCCGTTCCCGCTGTGATTGGTCAGGTTTTTGGGATCGCCGGGGTTGTTTTCGGCGACACAGTACCCGATGTAGAGGTTGCGAGAACGCGGCATGCCCTCATAGCCCCCATCGGCCATGATGCCCGCGGCCCCGTTGTCATGCGCATAGATGTGCACTAGCCGGCTGTTCTCGTCCCCACTGGTCGCTACTCCCGCCAGGCGGAATCCGCTGACGGTTACATGTTTGACCTCAACATCGTGCGTACGCAGCAGTCGGATGCCGAAGCCTTCACTGCCCTGTTTACGTCCGCATCCGATGATGTGCAGGTTCTGAACGACGATATGCGAGCACCCGTCCAGAACGATCCCATCTCCGGCAGCACCATTCAGGGTAGCCCGGCTCGGGCCGGAAGAAGTGACGGTGACGGGGTTGTCGCGGGCGCCGCTGCTATGAGCCGTTATTCGAAGAGTGCCCGGATAGATCTGCCCGCCCGCAAACGACAGCGTATCCCCCGCGTCGAACATTGCCTGATTGACGCGTGCTATACTGCGCCAGGCGGACTGCGGAGACGTCCCGGCATTGGTGTCACTACCGTGCATCGCGTCGACATAGTAGGCTCTTCGCGGGAGCTTATTTCCCGGTGAAAGGGGAGGATACGCCGTGACTGCGATGGCAACAGCGCACCCCAGAATGACAGTCGTCAGGACAGCCCCCGTCAAGTAGTTTCTCCATGCCTCTACTCCGGGTGTTGAAAACACCCGGCAGGTCCAGTACAAGCGTCCTGCGGACGCTTCCTGCCGTTAAGTCTTTCCGTCCGGAGGACGATTGTTTTTGACAGCCCGGTGTTTTCAACACCGGGTAAAGTATCACTGTTTTGGAGCCCCTCCGGGATTGCCGCGCAGTTTGCCGGTCCGCGCTTGAAAGAGCATTTTTGCCGCCTGCTCGCTGCCGTTTGTCGCCTTTAAGTATTCGTTGCGATCCGCCTGTGACAACTTATCCCAATCGCCGCCGGACTTTGATGCGATCTCCTGCATCTTATTGGCAGTCTCCTTCTGGGTATCGGACATACCATCTCCTTGTCCCCTGCAACCGGTCAGTACGGCGGTCATGATGGCCGCCGTACTGATGAGAGACAGGAGGACGCGTGAAGACTGTTTTTTCATGGCTTTCCTCCCTGGCGCGTTAAGGTGCATTGATGATCCAGCGCTTTGCCTGGAGCAGATCGCCAACACGTAGCGCCTTGGCATGTCCGTCGGCCAACAGATAGTTCGCTCCATCACTGTGCTTGCGCCACCCCTTATACCAGGGATCCGAAGGGACCGCATAGGCAAATAGATAGACGATCCAGTCACCGTATACGTCGGGCGCTACGTAGCACCAATCGATCTCGTTGTTGTTCCACTGCCCACAACCGTAGAGCTTGTCGTAATATTCACTTCGCCCCTCGGCCAGAAGAACGATATCGGCAGGAGCCGGCACGGCGGCCAGTGCCGTGGGCGCATCGGGCGCGCCCCCGAAGACCGATCCTTCTGTGATGAGTCCCTGCGGATTCGTGACGCCCCACATAGTCCAGAAGGGAGAGATCGAATTCGCCATGTAGGAGATCGGCGAGGGTGTTCGGCTCGCGGGCAGACCATAATAAGCCGCGTTCTGGGTCTGGCCAAAGGAGTCCGAGGGGCAGCGGTAGAGATCACGGTTCTTGATGTACGGCTGGATGCAGAGCTGGCTGCTCCATTCGTAGAAATCGCTGAAGTTACCGCCGTTCCAGAACTGCGCTTTCGGGTAGGACTCATCGTAATCCTGAACGTACATACCGAAGGCCAACCCCTGCTGCTTCAGATTGCTCAGGCAGCTCGTCTGGCGCGCTTTCTCCCGGGCCTGCGCGAAGACCGGGAAGAGAATAGCGGCGAGGATGGCGATAATAGCGATAACGACGAGTAGTTCAATGAGCGTAAAGCCGCTTCTGGATGTGTTGCGTGACATCGGTGTCCTCTCTCCTTTCATCATGTGTCGGCGGGGGCAAACGCCCCTCCGCTGGACTGCCGCACCGTGAGTGTGACCGGCAGGACAATCTGCTTTTGCGGTATGGACCGCTTCTCTACGAGAGCGATCAACATCTTCGTTGCCTCGATCGCTAACTCTACAATAGGCATGTGGACGCTTGTCAGTGCAGGCTGGGTCATGGTGGCGAACCAGGTGTCATCAAACCCGACCAGCGCCATTTCGTCCGGTACTCCGACCCCCTGCTCCCGAAGCGCCTTGAGAGCGCCATCCGCGCTGAGGTCATTGGCCGCAAAGACGGCTGTGGGGCGACGGTCGCGGGGTAGATCGAGGAGACGCTTCATGGCCTCGTATCCGCCCTCGAAGGTATATCCCCCTTCCTCGATCCATGACGCCTCGGGGGTGATTCCTGCGGCGGATAGTGCGTCCAGATAGCCCTGTCGGCGGGGTATCGTCGACGCGATATTCGGCATTCCGGCAAGATGTCCGATCCGGCAATGCCCTCTCTCCAGCAGGTGTTCCGTCGCCATTCTCCCTCCGCCAAGCTCATCGACATTGACAGTACAGACCTCTTCGTGTGGGGTCTCGTAGACCACCGCCACGCAGGGGAAGGACTCCTGTGTGCAGCGCGCCACAGCCTGGCTGTCCGGCGCCGGAAGCACCAGGATCAGCCCATCCACTCTGGGATCGATAAGGGCGTTCTTCTCCGCCGCATTCCAGTCGTCTCCAACGGCGGTATGGAGCATGATGTTGTATTTTTCCCGCACGACCTCTTCGAAAACGCCACTCATGATCTGGCTACAGAAGGGATTGTGATCGACGAAGGCGCCGGAGTAGGGGAAAACAAGCCCGATCATGCCCGTTTTTCGCGTAACGAGGCTCTGCGCGATGGGATTGGGGGTGAAGCCGAGGCGGGCGGCAGTGGCCCGTATGCGCTCGCGTGTTGCTGCGCTCACCCTGATATTGTGCCGTGGCGCGTCGCTCAGCGCAGCGGATACGGCAGAGACGGAGGTTCCAGCCTCACGTGCGACATCTCGGATCGTCGTCGGCATCTTTGCCCCCGCCGGCGGACAACCCATTGCCCACCGAGTTACAGAAGAAACGATTGGGAAGATAAAGTGATAAACCGTTTTATTAAATCCATTCTCCTACGTTTTGCTGGATTTGTCAAGAATTTTTTTTCTCTCTCCCCATCCGGATCTGGAAGAGACAGGAGCGGCGGAAAACCGCTTTTGATGTCGCGACATCTCGATTTTCGGTGCCAATAGATATTCTCGCGTCGGGGTCAGGTTTTTCGATGGTGGGATGCATCTAATACAAATTGTAAACGGGCAGATCCAACACAACGAGGATGAAAAGGAGCTCTTGAAATGGATGACCTTCGCAGGCTGGTCCTGGCGACCGCCACAATGTCTGATTATGAGCTACGGCAAACGCGTCAGCATGTCTTGAACACATCGGGGCCTGCCAATGCTAAGAAACTCGTAGTCGACCTTATCGATGTCTTCCTCCACACAGGCGAAGATCCTACGCGTCGTGCCCAGGCGGCGGCAACGTGCCTCAGGGCCATCAGTGAGGCGGAACGTCTTTCGGGAATGTCGGGCGGCTATCGTTCTACGTCGCGGGGGTCCGGATCCCAGTCCGGCGGAGGTGTGCTCGGCGTGATCGTGATACTGGCCATCGCAGCCGCGATCTGGTACTTCTACCACTAACTTATGCAGGACCATCAAGCAAACAGCAGGACCGGAGTAGATCCGGTCCTGCTGTTTGCTTGATGGTGCCTTAACGCAACGTCGGCTCACGGTCCCTTTGATGCGGTAAGTCTTTCCTGTTCCGGCTTACTCGGGTCCATCATCCTCTTCGATATGAATCGGCACGCAGAAGACGTTGCCATCAGATCGGATGTCCAGTTCGTACGTCCCTGGCTGCATCTGGGGGAACTCGACCGTGCCGTCGCCTCCCGTTGCATTCCCCTTCAAAAACAGATCCTGCCGATTCACATCCACCTGAATATTAGAAAGACCCTGTTGCCAACGATTCAATACACGCACCTCCAGGGTGCAGTCCGCACGCTCCGCGATTTTCCGCACAGAGAGTGCGATCTCCAGTCCCGTCGTGGCTTCCTGTACCGCACAGAGTCCGGTAATAACTTCATCCTGCTTTTCGGATCCGCCCAGGATGTTATGTGCAAGTCTTTGCACTCTCCCGAAGCCACGATTCATTTTGGCCTCGTGCGTGGTCTCCTCCTGAATGGCCCTACCCTCCTGCGTCTTTTCAGATCCCTCTTCCAAAAGCGTCTCTTTCGTCGCCATCCATGCCTGTGCCACATCTCTTCGGAAATGCGCTACCAGTGGGATGAGCAGTAACCGTACTTTCCCTCCCCTGGCCGTTCGCCCAATGTCTCTCCATCGCGCAGCAAACCCGTAGGACCTAGCCATCGATCGGATCCTATCTATGATCTCACAGTACATCCGGCCACAATCATCGCAAACCGTGATATGGTCGTTGATGAAGGCATCGTTCGCGCTCTCTGGCCGCCCAGAGTGAACCGAATCGACATAAGAGGCCAGTCCCTCCTGGCAACGGTCGCAATCAGAAGTTGCCAGAAGGACATTTCTGAGGGAGAAGCGCCCTCCGCTCAATACATTCACAGAATCGTCCAGGCGTTCGAGACAGTCTTCGCATTGAGAGATGTGGCGAACCGCATTTTCATACTCCTGTGTCGCACGGGCGTCTGGCTCGGCATTGCGTCCTATCACGCTCCAAAGAGTGTTCATGGCAATATCACATAAGGTTTTTCTATCTTCGTTCATTTCTCACTTCTCCTTCAGAACCGTCCCTTGGCGCGAGGCTATTCCAGCGGCTTTGCTTCCAATCTCTTCATCAAGTTCCGAAGTTTCTGGATGGCTTTTCTGGCTTCGTCCTCCGTCAATCCCCCAAGTGCGGCCTGTTCGGTGATGGAACTGTTCTCCGGTTTTGTGCTATGGGAGCGTAAAAAAAACCAGTACCAGCGCAGCAACTCTCTTACGGATTTCTGATTTTTGTTAGATCCCGAGATTGTCATGATCCCGACCTCGGCAATGGAATCGAGAAGCGAAATATAGTTCTCCGTCATTGGGGTCTGCCCACTCTCTATATCATGGGGAGGCATAGGAGATGTCGATACTGAGCGAGGAGACGAAAAAGGCCCCCGAATCATGGGGAGGAGTAGATCCTCCGTATAGTAGAGTTCCAGGACGTTACGGATCGTGCATTGTACCGAGTAATCGGGTCGAATTACAGCGTCATTTTCCAGTCTTCGTTCTACTTCTCTCACACGCTTTACGAGCCACAACGGAAGATCCACATCGCGGAACCGACCTTCTGCGAAGAACGCAGGGGCCAGCAAGAGAGCGTTCAGGTCCGAGCAGAGAGTCTCGTTCAGACCCTCTTGCAACGTCTGGAGGGCGCCTTTTTTTCCGACGATCACACCCATGTCACCCCCTGAATCGCGAATCTCCTGTTCGTTCGTCAAGGGAACATAGTCCAAAGCGGCCCGCGCGATCTGTCGGATCAGGCCCGGCATCGAGCTCCGTTCCAGAACATACCTAGAGGCGATCGGCCGACTTGCGGCGTCCAGTAAAGGCGAAATCATGGCGCCTGCAGCGAAGACGGCCTTGTTTCGAATGTAATCTGATACAACGTCCGGCGACTCGGCCAGTATCCATGTCAAGACGACCGGATTCGGCAGATGCTGTGGAACGAACTTAGGAACAGGAAGGAGATAGTGATCTTTCAGCCAACGGTATTGTCCCCTGGTGAGACTGGATAGTATGTAGGTACTGAGGCTGCTATCTTCGTGGAATTTGCCCATGCCAATGCTCTTGTCTACATTGAGCAGAACGGTTGTCACCAACTCCTCGCCGGCTTCTTCCCTGGTGTGTGAACTCAGGGGCCAGGGATCGCGAACGAGATATTTCCTCCTCCACGGACCGTTGATCCAGCTCACCAGGCGAGTACGCAGTTCGGCCCAGCGCATGTCCAACCACTGTTTACAGCTCACAGGCAATCCATCCGGCCAAAACACGAGCAGTTCGTTCGCGGAGATCGATAGGGATGATGGCGACACAGGTATCGTCTGTTCGGAAAGCGCTGGAGGAAAGGACGACATACTTTCGCTGCCCGGCAGAAGGCTTTTCAAACGATCGATGATCTGACGAAGCCGCGAGACACCTAACGAGGCCATCTCGCGACACAGACTCTCCCCCTTCCCCCACTGTTCCAATACCTCCGGATGGTGTTCCGCGGGGTAGGCATTCAGAGGGATCTGCTTCAGCACACCAAACTCCCAAACGGTACGCCGGCTGAAATACCAGTCCAGTTCCGTCAGGCGTATCAGCAGCAGTTCCGCTGTGAGCCGCTGCCTCTCCTCATCGATTTCGGCATCCGAAGTCAGCCGAGCAAAGCGGCTGCTGTGGTCATCGATCCATGCCTCGCTTTGAGCGAGCAGTCGCTCTTGCGCAGCGCGTGGATAGAGGACAACTGTCTTAGACTGAATGCTTCTCACGAATCCGCTTGTGCTTTCCCCAACGTGATCCCAGCATGGAAGGCTACACTTGCTCATCATAGCCCCTCTCTGCTCCCGCATGGCTGGGCTCGCTGTGTGCCTCCGAGAAGCTCTCCAACCAACAGCATATGAGAAACCAGATCTGTTTGACCAGATCCCGCAGGCGCAGAGGCCGTTTCGACTCGCTGACAGATAGTGATTCATCTGTTTTTTCGAGGGTGCACGGCGCCTCGTCTTCGGTTCTACCTGGGGGCAGTGGATTCTTATCGTCCGGAGACAGCGGGTTGGTCTGTCTCCTCTCCTCCGACGGGACCGCGTACTGGAGAGTTTGCTCACGTGGTTCCCGAACTTTCGTTCGCGGGCAATCCTCCTGCCTGAGACTGACATGGCGCTCCAGAGCGACGTGGCAAAGCGCATTGTTTTGCCCGACAGCCACGGTTTGAACGGGTTGAGAATGTTCCCTGGATGCGAAATCATGCTGGATGTCCGCCCTTGCATCGAAGGCTCCCGGGGGATAGAGGCGAAAGACAGTCGGCTCCGGGGCGCCTTCAAATACGTTTGCCATTTCCGCGTGCGGTATAGGATCGAAAATCGTCTCTATGTAGCTATAAACAAAAGGGACCGAGCTGTTCGGGTGATCTTGGAAACAGTTCCTGAGCACTTTATGGAACCATTCGCCCGGTGTCATATCCGCTCGTTCCGAATCGACAGAGTTCAGATAACGACCAAAGAGACCGGCACACTCCTCATTGACCTCCTCATTCGCCCATATCACAGAGGCGGCGCCGGCATGGAGGAAAGCGCTGGCAAAATCCCAGGAGTCGCAGATATTCAGAACGACATTTGCTCCCGCACACGCGACGTGGCGCACGTGCTTCGGTTTCAGGAAACGATTGTCCTGTAATCTCAGCCCGCCGCGCTCCTGGTGGCCATCGCGGCCAACACGGTCCAGTCGGTGTCCGACAATGTAAATCTCGGACTGCGCGGCATGCTGCAAGTTGTCCATCACAGCCGCATGCGTCGCCTGATCCGGTATGGAGAGGTCGGCAACAGGGATCTCCTGTCCCCGCAACGCGCGACAGTAGGGCGCGATGGCACCTGTCGCAAATGGCCGCCCCGGACAGCATATGATCAAGACGTGTGGCGAACGGCGGGCAGACGTCAGCGTCTGATTCGGTTTGGGAGGGCGCTGGCGCAGATCGCGATATCGAACCGGCACTTGCAGGAGAAGGAGATGCTCGTTGACGACCATCCGATCGAAATGGAATGTCGGCACATTTGTCTCAATGGTCAGACCGGCCGGATAGGCAGCGGGCTGCTCCCGAAGCCACGCTTCGATATTGTCGATCATTTTTCGCGGCATAGCGAGTTGGAACCGTTGACGATACAGTTCTGTGCCAATCCGATAGTCTTTTCCGGAATGCACGAATTCTCGCAATCGCCCATCGATGTCTTCTAGACGGGCAGCCTCCTCCTTGTCGAGATGCCAATCACGATGAACAGGGGGCTGCCCGTCGACCTTGAACGTGTACGAAAAGTCATTCTTGATCCGCCTTGCCGTAAATACTGCCTGTTTGGGAACTGACATCATTGACATGCCGCCTTTCTCGTCAGCTCTTGATCCCTAATAGATGCGCTGCTTCAGGTTTTTTTCAAGATGTGATCAAAAAAACGTTTTGCGTGCTACGTTTTAATGTTAATGCCTTCCTATTGAACAAACCGTTAGCAGCACTTCAACACCACTGGGGAGGGCAAGACTGTACGATACGCTATCGATTGCGCCTGAATGGAACCCTGATATCCCATTGTCTCAGCACCGCGTTTCATGAGCGTTACAAACAGGAAACAAAATGCGTCATATCGAACAGTGAACTTCCAGGCAGTGATTGTTTCGCACACATCCACTTCCACTTGCGTGTTCCATGCGTTCAGGAGAAACCGCCATGTCCAATGGTGCGCCAGGGGCTCTCCAGATCCATCTGCTCGGTCCGCCCCATATGTCCTGCAATGGCAAACCGTTGCGCCCCTTGTCCATTAAAAAGGGTTACTGGCTGCTCGCGCTGCTGATTCTTCATCGAAAAGCGCCTCTCCAGCGTAAGTGGTTGGCCGAGACATTGTGGCCGGATAGTGAGTTTACAGACCAAACTTATGGGCGCCTCCGAACAACCCTATGCCGCCTTCGAAGCAGCCTGGGTGACGAAAAGTGGCGACTTCAATCCGCGACCGACGACACACTCTGGTTGGATCTAACAGACACGGAGGTAGACGTTTTATCTTTTGACAGAGCCATCGCCAGGGGAGATATGGAAGCGCTGAAGACGGCCGTAGGGCTTTATGCCGGCCCCTTGCTTGAGGGTTTTCCGGAAGAGTGGCTGCTGCCAGAGCGGGTGAAGAGGGAGCAGGAGTATTTTCAAGCCATCGAAGCGGTGGCGGCGAAATGGATTGAAGAAGGCGAATTTGTTACGGCGGCGCGAGTATTACGTGTGGCCGCAGCAAGGGGCCTTTTTGAGGAGAACATCCATCGCCTGCTGATGGAAGCGCTGGCACGATCCGGCAGCCTCACTGAAGCCCTCGAAGTCTATAAGGCACTGAACGCTCGCCTGTATAGTGAGCATAACACGGCGCCCAATTCGGAAACCACCTCTCTCTATAGTCAGCTCCGCGCCCAACAGACGCCTGCCCGCAAACCCACACGATCCACGGCTGCTTCGCAGCGGTCTCAAACACATCCGCTTCTTTATCGCGTGCCGCATCCCCTCACGACTCTGATAGGACGTGGTCCAGAGACGAAGGAAATAAGGGCTCTCCTGGAATCTGAGCGCCTGGTTACTCTTATCGGAACTGGCGGCGTGGGAAAGACGCGATTGGCCATCCATGTTGCGAGGCAGATGGAAGCGGAGTTTTCCGATGGAGTCTGTTTCGTTTCGCTCGAAACCCTGCCGGAGGGGACGGATGTACACCAACGAGTCCTTGCGGGGCTTCTTGCATTGGAGGAGTTTGAGGGTTTACGCGCTCGCTCTGTGGTCAATCTCCTTGCCTCTCGCAATATGCTTCTGGTGCTGGATAACTGCGAGCAACTGATTGGCGCCTGTGCCAAACTGGCAGGTGAAATACTTCGCGGCTGCCCGGAGATATGTATTCTGGCAACCAGTCGCGAGCGTCTTGGCCCTATTGGCGAGATCTGCTGGGATGTCTCTCCGCTGGTCGCTCCCGAGCCAAATACGCATCCGGACCTCTCCCGGCTAACGGAGTTTTCTGCGATGTTGCTTTTTCAGCAGCGGGCAGCGGCGGTTCGCAAACGCTTTACCATAACGCAAGCCAACTTCGAAATAGTCGCTACCATCTGTCGAAGGCTGGATGGTATTCCCTTTGCCATCGAACTTGCCGCAGCCCTATATGCAACGCAGAGTGTAGCCGCGATCGCAGAGGGGCTGGATGATCGGTTCCATCATCTCATCGGGACCGATAAATCGGCGCCTAAGCGTCACCAGACGCTGCGTTCTATGGTAGATTGGAGTTATGACCTGCTTGAGGGGCAAGAGAAAGTTCTGCTTGAACGCCTGAGTCTGTTTTCCGGTGGGTGGACACTGGAAGCAGCCAAAGCCGTGTGTGGCGACGAAAAGATCAAGGAAAGAGACATTCCGAACCTGCTTTCCCGCCTCGGATCCAAGTCGCTCGTTGTGGTTGAGGAGTGCGAAGGCGACAGCCGTTATCGCCTTCTGGAGACCATCCGCCAGTACGCCCACGAGAAAGTCGTTGAACAGCCGCTTCGAAATACATTTGAGATGAAGCTCTGTACCTATTATGCGGAATGGGCGAAAACGGCGGAAAGGAACTTGCATGGTAACGAGCTATCGCTCTGGCTGGCCCGGTTTGAACAGGAGCATGACAACCTCCGCGCTTCCCTCACCCTCTGCACCTCCGAACCATCCCTCACGGAGACTGGTCTGATTCTATCGAACGCGACTTGTCGGTTCTGGCAGATGCGAGGCTACTATCAGGAAGGTCGAGATTGGCTCGGTCGCATCCTCAAGGTCGCGTCGGAGAAACTATCGCCATCGCGGACGCTTATCGAAGCCCACCGGGGCATGGGAAATCTGGCCTATGGGCAGGGCATATTTCCCGAGGCCCAATCACTTTTTCGTCGCGCACTGGACCTCGCCAATACACAGAACGAACGCCGTGAGACGGCGGCAGCACTGGGCAGCCTTGCAAACGTGGCAACGGACATTGGGGACCTGGGAACAGCGAAATCTCTGTTTGAGGAAGCCCTTGTCTATTTCCGAGAACTCAAGGACAAATCGTGGGTCGGGGCAACACTGGGAAATCTTGGGGTAACGGCCTGCCGGCTTGAAGATTATCCACTCGCCTGTAAATACCATGAGGAAGTGATACTCCAGTTTCGCACCGATTGTGATTACAACAATCTACCAATCTCATTAAATAATCTGGCCGATGTTCGACTGAAGATGGACCAATTTGACGTGGTTCCGAAGCTGCTTGTGGAGAGTGTGGCTCTCAGCCTGGCGCATGGAAATCAACGTGGCCTATTCCAGGCACTGATACTCCTGTGTACCCTGACGGTAAAGGAGCAGCGCTTTGAGCGTGGGGCCGTTCTTATCGGGATAATAGAAGCGCTGCAGGCGTCCTTTCGCTTTCCTCTTTCCGATAAAGCGAAAGCGGACTTTTCACGCGATTGCGACACTATAAGTCGCTCTTTGGACATTACGATGTTTGAAGCGGCTCACTCGTTTGGAAAGTGCATGCCTGCGGATCGCATCCTCAAGTTTGTCAGCGACCCGGACGCACCATAGAGTGCACCCCGATCTGGCGCTGTCAGAATCGGGGTGCGAAAGCGTCAAGGGCCGAGGCCTGACGGAAGTCCGTTAAGGGCCGAGGCCCGTCTGGATATATCCATGCAGATTGTAGGTCGTGTTGAAAAAGTACATGACCCCGTCGTGGAAATCCAGGTCCATCGTGATGACGTTGCCACCTACTGTGTAGTAGATGTGGTTTTCCTGGTAGGAGCAGTAGTCCGAAATGTTCTGCAGTCCCTGCGCAGTCACCAGAAAATAGCTCACAGACTGCCCTCCCCCGGGATCATCGCAAGCCAGGGCGGCGCTAATGCGTGCTGTCCACAAGAAGAGGCCCACTAGCAAGACGAGTAGAAGCGGGAGTCGTGTTACACAAACGCGACGTGGTCGCGGAGCCGATGCATGGGTTGTTACTTTCTGTAGCATTTCTTTGCCTCCGTCGGCTTGCAATCGACGACTGCTAACCGAACCAGTAAACAACGCGTCGAGCAGGTCCAGCGCTCGACCTACGCGTTGCATTGACAGGTCCCGGAGAGACTGCTACAATAACATTGGAGCCTCCCGGGGCTTTCTCGAATGCCCATCCCTCACTCGGCCAAGAGATCAAAGGATGGGCATCATTTTATGTTATCGCGGCCCAGTGTCTTTTTTGCCGCCATAGTGCATTACACAATATATATAGATGCTTCCCTGCAAGATGCTTACAGCCAGAAGAGCCCTCCCTTCTTACCCCCCGTCCGCCCAGGCGCACAACGATTTTTGATATCCGATTCCGCATGACGCCTCCCCAAAAACAGGGTACAGTGGAATGGATCATTCTGCTGTTTAGGCGATCCGGGTGCGGGTGAGACAGACAAACCAGGGAGAGATCATAGTATGCGTAAGGCGGACATTTCGAGGCGAGAGGCTCTGACACTGTTTGCGGCAGGCGGCGTTGCCCTCACCGGCATCCCATTGCAAGGGAGAGCAGCTAAGAGATCCAATTCGCTGACACTCTGGTACGAACAGCCGGCCCAAACCGCCATGGGAGAAGGGCTGCCGATCGGGAATGGGCGTATGGGGGGCATGGTGTTCGGTGGGATGGCCCAGGAACGCATCCAGTTCAATGAAGACAGTTTGTGGACAGGGGATGAGAATCCGACCGGTAACTACGACACGATGGGCGGTTATCAGGCGTTCGGGGACGTGCATCTGTCGCTGCCGGGGCATGAGAAGCCGGGGCAGTATCGACGATCGCTCGATCTCAGTGAGGCGCTGGCCCATGTGACGTATCAGGTGGGTGGCGTGACCTACAGCCGCGAGTATTTTGCCAGCTTCCCGGACCAGGTCCTGGTAATGCGTCTGACCGCCGACAAACCGGGCGCCTATACGGGCTCCTTGCGTCTGACCGACATGCACAGCGGTAAGATCACGGTGGAAGGGGATCTGAGTACCAGCAGCGGCGCGCTATCCAATGGCCTTCAGTATGAGGCCCAGTTGCTCCTCCACCACCAGGGCGGCACGACACAGGCGGACCAGGACAAGATCACCTTCTCCAACTGCAACAGCCTCACTCTGCTGTTGGCCTGCAGCACCAACTACCTCATGGACCACCGAAAAGACTGGCGTGGTCCTTCTCCGCATGAGCGTGTCTCCCGGCAGATTCAGCAAGCCGCCGCCAAGCCCTACAAGACGTTGAAATCGGCTCATCTCAAGGACTACAAATCACTTTTTGGCCGCGTCTCCCTGAATTTAGGCACGACATCTGCCGCCCGGCAAGCCCTGCCGACAGACCGACGCAAGGGTCTGGATAAGGGCGGCGATGATCCGGAGTTGGAAGCCCTGCTGTTCCAATATGGCCGCTATTTGCTGATCTCCTGCTCCCGTCCGGGATCGCTCCCGGCAAACCTCCAGGGGCTGTGGAACGATAGCAACGATCAGGCGTGGCATAGCGATTATCACGCAAATATCAATATTCAGATGAACTACTGGGCAGTTGAGGCGACCAGTCTCCCGGAATGTCATCTTCCTTTCCTGAATCTCATGGTCAGCCAGTTAGAGCCCTGGCGCAAGGCCACGCAGTCAGATCCGGAATACAAACTGGCGTCCGGCGCGCCGGTTCGGGGCTGGGCCATTCGCACCTCGCACAACATCTTCGGCGGCATGGGATGGAATTGGGATAAAACGGCCAACGCCTGGTACTGCCGCCATCTGTGGGAGCATTTCGCCTACAGCGGCGATAAAGCGTATCTCCGGACCGTTGCCTATCCCCTTCTGAAAGAGACCTGCGAATTCTGGGAGGACCATCTGAAAGCGCTGCCTGATGGCCGCCTTGTGGTTCCGAATGGTTGGTCGCCAGAACATGGCCCGACCGAGGACGGGGTCAGTTACAATCAGCAGATCGTCTGGGACCTCTTCAATAACTATGTGCAGGCCGTGGACGCTCTCGGAAAAGATAGTGCCTATCGTTCGAAGATCGCCGGTATGCGTGACAGACTGACCACCCCCAGGATCGGACGCTGGGGCCAGTTACAGGAGTGGATGGAAGACAGGGACGATCCCAATGACCATCACAGGCATACCTCGCATCTATACGCAGTTTTCCCCGGTCAGCAGATCAATCTCGCCAACACGCCCGATCTCGCCACCGCCGCGAAGAAGTCGCTGATCGCGCGCGGCGATACCGGTGATGCGCGCGAATGGTCCTTTGCCTGGCGCACTGCTCTCTTCGCCCGTCTCCACGACGGTGATAGAGCCCACGGCCAACTTATCCGTCTGCTGTCGACGGATGCCACGCTGCCCAATCTCATCGGCAATCACCCGCCTCAGCAGTGGGACGGTAATTTCGGCATTACCGCCGGGATGGCCGAAATGCTGCTGCAGAGTCACGAGGGCGAAATCGCTCTTCTTCCTGCCCTCCCCGCAGCCTGGCCGAGCGGGAGCCTCACTGGCCTGCGCGCTCGTGGCGGCTTCACTATCGATATGAAATGGACTGCCGGCAAACTCACTTCGGCTGTCATCCATAGCACTACGGGAACCACGTGCCGTGTGCGTTCCGGAAGCAAGGTCGTTCCCTACACCCTTCGGCCCGGCACGACGCTCAAGTTAAACGCTGACTTGCAGAAGGAAATGTAGCTATCCGATCCGGGTGTTGAAAACACCCGGCAGTCAAGTGCAAGTGTCCTCCGGATACGATCTGCCCTCCGTCCGCAGGACGGTTGTTTTTGAAAGGCCGGGATTTTCAATCCCGGGTCAATAGGCCGGCTCGATAGAGGAACTGCTCAATGGAGATCACAATGAAACCATCCAACAACGACGTTTTGCAGGCCGTACCGCCAGTCTCACGCCCTGAGCAGCGGGCGGCAGCTCGTGCCCGGCGCGCCGAATATCCCTATCGCTTCCCGCGCGACAAGCGTAAGATGGGCGGCAAGTTTACGGTGGATGAAAACGCCCGCCGACTGCTGCGCTACTTCTACTTTGCGCGGCGCATGGCGCAGGGCCTCGGTTCGTGGACACTCGGCATCCCGGATTTCGAGGTCAAGGTAGAGACTGGCCGGCATCTTTTCTGGCACGCGGACGCCGCGTATCGCCTGCGGGAACGACTGCACCAGCAAGAGAGACTGCTTAAAGACGTGGATGCCTTTCGCGACGCCGAAATCGACGCGTTTACGGAAGAGCTGCTCTCCGCGGCAGATACCCCGGAACTGCTTATCGGCGCACATCTGGTGGTTGGACGGGCGCTGGTAACCGCCTTCCGACATCATATCGACGACACGTGCCCTGTTGCAGACGCGCCGACCATTCGGATGCTCCGACAGATTCTGGTGGATTTTGAGCCGATGCTGGAGTGGGCGGATGAAGCGATTGCTGCGTATGTGGAGGGGGGTGTGGAGGAGTCCCGTCTTGAGGCATGGCGCTGGCACCTGGAGCGGCTGCTGGCGAGTATAGGGGGCATTACGGGAGCTGATCCCCGGGGCGTTCGCCCGACCACCCTTCGAATCGACTCCAAACCCTATCATCGTCCCGAGGTGCCGCTGCGCGACTCGCGCTTTGAAACGTTTCACCATACGGGCGATTACAATCTGGCCGATGGGGGAGCGCGCTACCCGGCGCATACCTACGAGGATGAGCGCCTGCGTTTCGTACGCGCCCAGCGTGATGAGGTGGATGCCATCGAAGCGTTCGGCACCTTCCTATGGGACATCCGGTTCCAGGAGTTTATGGCTGAATACTATCTGGCCCGAATTACCTGGGACGAATCCCGCCATACCGAAATCGGCCACAAGACGATGGAGGCCATCGGCTATGACCCGTTTGAACTGCCCAACCGCCTCACAAGCAGCACCTGCCGGGGGCCGATGGAGCCGGAATATGCGATGGCGGAGATAAACCTGTTCGGAGAGATCGGAGTCCTGAAGACCATTAACGGACTGATCGACCAGTCCCGGGAGCGCGACGATTATGTCGTCGCCCATATCAGCGATTTCATCCGTTCCGACGAACGCACCCACGTCCGCAACGGCCAACACATCCTGAAGGTCATGACCAGTATGGGCATGCAGGAATTGGAGCTTCGCACACGAGAGCTGTTCACGGAGTGCCTTGTCAGCCTCGGGGCCATTAAGCCGGACGGCGACCTATTTACCCTCTCTCGCGAAGATATCGAGCGATTTATCGGGGAATAGAAATCCAATTGAATTGAACCCTCGGCGAAAAAACGCGCCCTAAGAGAGTGTAGGAGAGAGCAACACGCCTCGGGAAAGGAGCCCCTCTACCATGAACCCTCTTCGGCCATCCGGGTTTTTTCGTCTGCCGGCCCTGTTTTTCGCGCTTTTATCAGCGCTGACGACACCCCTCTATGCGCAGTCACCGCCAGACCGCCCTCCGACCCGGTCGGACGCGGAGGCGCTTTTGCGCCAGTGGAAGCAGACCAACCTGATCGAAGACACGGCCTTTGCGCCCTACAAACCGCTTGGTGCGAAGGCGCTGCCCCTCTTTGCGCCCTACCTTACCGACAAGGAGTTGGGGCTGTTTGCGGAATGGGCGATGCAAAAGATCGACTCCATCGCCGCAACCCCCTACCTGCTCAAACTCCTGCCAAAGAAAGATGGCAGCTTCCAGGCACAGACGCTGCGCGCTGCAAACCGCGCCCTTCTGGAATATGGCTGGCACGAACGAGCCGGCAACCCCACGCCAAAACCAGGCGAAGCGCCGCCCCGCTTCCCACGCAACACACAGCCCTATCCCTATACCCGCGAGATCCATGATGCCGCCGTCACCATCGTCTCCGACAAGGACGAGACCGGTCCGGAGCGCCAGGCGCTTCTGACGATCGGCCTGACCGGCAGCCGCAAGGACTTCCCGTTGCTCCGAAAGTACGCAGCTGTTCCGGCCGGCGCCACCCCCTGGACCAGCATCCGCTATCCGGCCCTCTCCGCACTGGCCCGCCTTGGCGACAAGGAGGCGCTCAACTTTCTCACGGCTGAACTGGAGAAGCCCGTCAAGACAAAACCAGCCGAACCCTACTCGAAAGGCGGCGGCAGACCTACTGAACCGCCGCCTGGCCTGATGGTGGTGACGCCCGAAGAAGCGCAACGGCTTCGTAATGTCATGGAGATGGCTGCCTTCTCCATGAACAGACGCTTCATCCCCCTGCTGATCCGGCATCTGGATGACCCGGGCAGCCAGTCTTACGGCGACTATAGCGATCCGAATCCGAAGAATGAGGCGGTCGCCGCTCTCGGCCAGATTGCAGCAGGGACCGAGAATTGGCTCCCTATCCCCCATTGGAAAGAGTGGTGGGCGCAGCATGCCGGCGCGTTTGCGAAGGGGTCCCGGTAGACTTTTGTCCCCGGGCTGCCCCCCGGGGCTCCACAAGGCACATTGCCTGCCTCCGCAGGCACCAGCCGCACTACACCCTCTGCCCGTGAAGACGGGCAGTGTGCCTCTCCAAAGCGCGGGGGGTCAGCCCCGTGGACAGACCAACACCCGGATTTTGATCACAGCACGAAGGTCAGGACACCCGCTCCGACCAGCGCCCCGGCCCAGAGCAGGTCCAGGTTGAGCCAGGCCTTACGGAGGATCGCAAGACCCACCTTTTCGTAGACGACGATGGCGATGACAGCCATGACCAAAAACATCGCCAGCGTGTGCAGAAGGACAGCCCCTCCCGCGGCGAGCGGTCCAGCCCCATGTCGCGTTGCCATCTGGGCGACCTGCACATGGCAGGCCGGCAGTTGCGGGTCTGAGGTCGGCGCGGGATTGGCCATGTCCTTTTGGGTGCCGTCCTTATTGACTACGGCAGGTGTTACGGTTGCGATCGGTTTGGTATCGACCGCAGGAACGATCTGTACAACCGGCTTCGCGTCGGCTGGGAGTTGGAGGATGACCGGCACCACCATCAGCCCCGCGCCGCACGCCGTTGCCATCAGGAACGACCAGGCCGTGAGTTCGCGAAAACCGACTCGCATTCCGACCCAGCGTGGGCAGGACATCGGCACGATCAGCTTGTAGAGACCGAAAGCAATCAGCGCTCCGCCGCCGATCCATCGCAGGTAGACCGGCGAAACAGCCGTCTGCAGAGCCGCGACCAACGCTACCACCACGGCGATGGAAGCGGCATGTCCCAACGCGATCGGTGCGAACGCTCGGATGACCGCTCTTCTGGACCGCTCTTGCAGTCCCAGCGCCACCGCGAACAGCCAGCCCATTCCCGGATTGAGGCCGTGATAGACCCCCAGCAGCATCAGGGTGATCCAGGGCCACATCTCTTTCATCGTCGGGGCTCCTTTTGTACCGGTTTGCTGTCGCTATTTGGGTAACAGAAGGAATCCGACGACGCGTCGCCTCCCTGCAACCGGATCTGGTGCGGGCGCTCATTCCCAAAGTCGACGAAGAAGTCCGGATCGAGAGACATGCCGCCCTCTTGCGAGACGTTCATCTTGACCGCCCAGCCCTGAATACCGTCCGGATAGAACTGCTTATCCCACGCAAGATAGAGTGAGTTGGTCAGGTAGACCCGCTTTCCATCCCGGCTGATCTCCACCATCTGCGGCCCACCATTCAACGGCCCGCTCTTCGGATGCGCGGTCTTGCGGACGATGCCGCCCAGATGCACAGATCCGGTTAGGACCGGGTTGAAGGGATCGGAGACGTCGTACTGCAGCAGTTCACCGGTTCCCCAGCACGAGATGTAGAGGTATCGGTCGTCGAGCGAGAGATTGATGTCCGTAATCAATGGTGGGACCGCTCCGAAGCCTTTTAGCAGCGGCGGCAGATCCTCGACGTTTGCAGGCTCCGCAGGCACGTCGATCACTTTGCGAATCGCCCATTTGCCGTTGTCTTCCCGGAACCACACCCAGACAGAGGCCGAGAGGTCCTTCAGACAGGTGACCACCCCGACAAAGCCATACGCCCGATTGGGATCGTGCGCAGGCCTCAATTCCAGCACCATCTGGTACTCTGGCCCGAGGTCGATCTCTTGAAGGTGTTTGCGTGTCTTGAGATCCCAGACATGGATCCGATGGCCGTATTGACTGCTCAGGAGCAGTTCCGGATTGACGCCCTCCTCGACCATGTTAGGCGTCCCCCACTCGCTGGTGAGCATGGTGTCGTAGCCCAGATGCCACCAGAAATCGTAGGCGAGGAACTGCGATCCGCGATCGACCTCCCAAGGCCCTTTCACATCGAAACTTGTATGGTCGAGCAGGAAGACGCCGCCAGGTCCGCCCCCATCCGGCGTTCCCAGTGCCCCCATGTAGAGGTCGTCCGGCCCACAGTGAACGGTATGGGGTCGGCTGTAGCCGCTTTTCTGATGCAGCGTTTCCGGCTCGATGGTCTTGATAAGTTTCAATTGGCGCGGATCGGGCTTTGTGTCCAGGACGTAAATCCGCGAAGAGCGCAGGCCGGGAACGATCAGGTAACGTCGCTCGAGGTGTGGGTGCGGCATGGTCGGACAGAGCGCCGCGCTGCACGCATTCCATCCAAAGTGGTGCAGTTCATCACCGGTGTGCGTCATATTCAATCGACCGACGACCTGGCCGTAGGTCGGTGACTCCGTGTTCACATCCATCACCGCCATCGCGTCGGGGCCATCGCCATTTGCGTTGAGGACGGCAACATAAGCCAGTTCTTCGGGCGGAGCCTGCATCGCCATTTCGGGCGACGGATAAAAGGTCGGATCGGGTTTCATCCTGCTGATCAATTTGTTTCTCCTTGTGCTATCTGGAGCACACACAGTTATTTGCGTCCTGGCAAATCGGTGTCCGGCCGTCGCAAGGCCACCCGGTAAGGGTTCATGTTGTTCATGCAACGGCCGGGAGTATGCAATAGCACTCCTTCCAGAATCCTTTCAGAGCATCCGGCATGACACCGCGTCACTATCCCTTTCGCGCCTCCATCCTCGTGTTCCTACCAGGCTCCAAAAGAGTGTGAAAGCGAAACAGAGTATCCATTGTTATCAGCTACCTGTTAAGTTCGATGCATGGCGTCAATACAGCAGGATGCCGACCAGCCGTTTCCTCCTACCCTAACCTGGTAACGTCCGTAGACCGCCACCGTATGAGTCTACAGTTTGCGAAACAATCAAGACTCATTGGAAGACCTGAACACCCTTTCCACCTTCATTACGAAGCGGCAATCGGACCTGTTTTCACTCAGGAGGGAGAAGAAAATGACCCGACGTGAATGGATCAAAGCGGCAGCATTTCTCTTCGCTGCCATTGCGGGTGTTATGGAGAAAGCGAGTGCGCGTGTCGGGCTCGCCATGGCGCCGAATCCCGCCCTCTATGCCCGCTGCGCAAAGGCTTGCCGTGAGTGCCAGGCGGCCTGCCAGACCTGCGCAAAACACTGTGCGGGGATGGTAAAGGCCGGGATGAAGGAGCATACGAAGTCGCTGCAACTTGCACAGGACTGTATGGAGATCTGTGCATTATGCGCCAAACTCTGTGAGCGGAAAGGCCCCATGGCGGTCGCAGCAGCCGAAGCCTGCCGGAAAGCCTGCGATGCCTGTGGAGCGGAATGCAAGAAGTATCCGACCATGCAGCCGATGATGGCCTGCGCCAAGGCATGTACACCGTGCAGTAAAGCGTGCCAGGATCTGATTGCTGCGAAGTAAACAGACAGGACTCGATGCTCCTTTGGCTCGAGAATCGCTTCCCAATTTCGGGATCCTTCCCTCTATTCCCCTGTACCCGCTGGTCTTTTCTTGCCTTCCTGTGGCACAAAAACAGTCGGGGAACGTCTTATTATGGCGTAAGACCTCTGCAGGAACGAACCATGAAGCAAGACTCTGCAGGGGGGCAGGAAGATACAAATGAAAGCAAAAACGACCTTTGGAGGCCTGTTTGCGGTTATCGCAGCAGCAGGAATATTGGCCGCACCACTCTCGGCGCAGGCCCAGAACCGGTGGGACTGGCAGCGAGAGAGAGACCGGGAGCGCCACTATTATCGCGACCGAGATCGAGACCGTCGGGATCAGGACTATGATCGTCGGCAGCGGACCAAGAACGAGTGGCGTAACATAGCCATTGGAGCAGGTGGGCTCGGCATCCTGGGCTTGCTCAAGCATGACAATGCGCTGACGTTCGGCGGGCTGGCGGGCTCTCTCTACTCGCTGAACCGCTACGAGCAGGATCGCCGCAGCCAGAATTCGTACAACCGGACGCGTGCAGAGTACTTCAGCCGCCCGTACTTCTATCGAGATGGTCAGCGCTATGACCGCCGTGAGGTCCGACGTAACGGACAGCGGTACTACCAGTTCTACCGCCACTAAGCGTTAGGACCTGACTCGAAAAATCCAGACGCCCGGCGAGCGATCTCGCCGGGCGTCCCCATGAGTTATCGCCCAGCACGTTTCGCTTGTCTCTCTGTATCCACTTTGTAGGAGCCGAATATATTGGGGCCATCATCTGCTGGTAGCAGGTTTTCATGGCAATGGTGCTAAAGTAACATCCTGATGAAACCTGACTCCCCATCTCCCGAAACGGAAAGCCTCACCCGCCGGCGGTTCTTGCAGTCGCTTGTCGTGCCGCCGCTCGTGGCGGCGAGTGCGTTTACGACCGGGTGCGGCCAGACAAGACACAAGACGGTGCTGCGCTACTGGAACGGATTTACCGGGCCGGATGGGCGCACGATGTTGCGACTTGTAAAACGATTTAACTCTGAGAATCCGGACGTGCAGGTCGTCATGCAGCGGATGGACTGGAAGACCTACTACAACAAACTCTTTGTCGCCGGAATGGGAGGGCGTGCGCCGGAGATCTTCGTGCTGCAGACGCTCTCCATCGTGCGCTTTGCGAAGGGGCGATTCGTACGCCCCATCGACGATCTGGTATCGCAGACACGCGGGACCGAAAACGAGGGGAAACTAGACGTCAGCGACATCGACCCCAACGTCTGGCAGTCCATCGGGGTGGACGGCAAGCACTATGGCGTGCCACTCGACATCTGGCCGCTCGGCATGTACTACAACCGAAAGCTGTTTCGTGATGCCGGTATTGTCGATGCCCATGGCGAACCCCGACCACCCACCAATCGCGAAGAGTTTATGGACGCCCTCCAGAAGCTGACGCGGCCCGGCCAGTGGGGTTTTGTCTTCGCCAATCTGGAGTCCAATGGCTACACTTTTATGCGGCAGTTCGGCGGCGAGTTTTTTACGCCCGACCACAGACGCTGCATCATGCGCAACCCGCAGAACATCGATGCTCTGCAGTTCTGCGCAGACCTCGTGCGCAAATACCACTATGCCCCCCCACCAGAAGGATTCGATGCCTGGATAGGGTTCCGGCAAGGCAAGGTCGCCATGGCCTTCGAGGGGATCTACATGCTTTCCGATCTCAAGAAGCAGACGGATCTCGACTTTGGCGGTGCACCGGTCCCGCAGGTCGGCGTACGCAAGGGCGTCTGGGCCGGGTCCCACAACCTCTGCCTGCGTGCGGATCTCAAAGGACACGAACTGGAGGCGGCCTGGCGGTTCGTACGGTTCCTCTCGGTCAACAGCCTCGACTGGGCGGACGGCGGACAGGTCCCGGCCCGCCGGAGCCTGCGCGCCTCGCCCCGCTTTGCTGCCATGCCTGTGCAGTCCGCATTCGCACGCCAGATTCCCTATCTGAACTATCAGCAGCGCACCCCGTACATCTTCGAGTACCTGACCGAACTGACCGTAGCGGTCGAGAAGACGTTGCGCGGCAAGGCCACGCCCGATGAAGCGCTCCAGGCGGCCGAAGCACGTGTCAATGCAGTCATCCAGCGTGAGGAGGGCGCATGACGCCCTCAGGAGGCCGAACTCGGCGACGACGTGACTACACAGGGTACCTGTTCGCACTCCCCTACCTGCTCCTGTTCGGCGGCTTCGTCCTGCTTCCACTCCTGTACGGTCTCGTTGTCAGCTTCTACCGCCTGGAGATGCTCTCCACGCGCCCTCCGGAGTTCGTCGGACTGGCGAACTTCCGGGAGGCCCTAGCCGACTCCTACTTCTGGCGTGCGATGTGGGCCACTTTTCGGTTCGTCCTGCTGGCCTCCCTGCCGACCGTCTGCACCGCCCTCTTGATCGCCGTCGGCGTACAGTCCGTCCCGCGAAACCGTCAGACCTTCTATCGCGCCGCCTTCTACCTGCCGACCGTCGTCACCATCTCGGTGGCAGGCATCCTCTGGCGCTGGTTCTACAACAGTGAGTTCGGCCTGTTCAACCACTACCTCGCTTTTCTCGGCCTCAAGTTCCCCTGGATCACCGATTCGAACTGGGCCATGCCGTCCCTGGCGCTGATGACTGTCTGGTGGGCCATCGGTGGGCCTGTCGTCGCGCTGCTCGCCGGGCTGCAGAGCATTTCGCCTACCTACTATGAAGCAGCGGATCTGGACGGTGCCACACCGCGCCAGCAGTTCTGGAATATCACGCTGCCTCTGTTGCGCCCTGTCCTGCTGTTCGTCGTTGTGCTGAATGTGATCGGGGCGTTCCAGGTATTCGGACAGGTGTTCATGATCACGAATGGCGGCCCGGAACTGAGTACGCGCACAATGGTCCAGTACATCTACGAAAACGCCTTCTACAACTACCGGATGGGATACGCGGCGGCGCTGAGTTGGCTGCTGTTCCTGGTTATCGGGCTGTTCTCGGCGGTGCAGTTCCGATTGATGAGAGAAAAGTAAGGGATGAGGGATGAGGGATGAGGGACGAGAGAAAGGCAGGGAAACGACTTAAGATCGGGTTCGGGGAGGTGGTGCTGGCGCTCGCAGCGCTCGTCTTCATTGCGCCCGTGATACTAATCGCGATCACGGCCTTCAAACCGGATGCGGAGATCGTCCATTTTCGCGGCATCCTGCCGCAGCAGTGGACGACCGCCAACTTTGCGGAGATCCTGGGCAACCCGGAAGAGATCCCGATCCTGCGGTGGTTTGCAAACAGCGTGCTGATCTCGACCAGCATCTCCCTGCTGGTGGTCACGGTCAGTTCGCTGGCCGCCTACGCCTTTGCGCGGCTGGATCTTCCCGGCAAACGCTGGCTGTTTCCGATCATCATCAGCACGCTCATGATCCCGGGCCAACTGCTGCTCGTCCCGGTCTATCTCATTCTGAGCCGCCTCGGCTGGCTCGATACGCCACTTGCGCTTATTATTCCGGCAGGAGGAGGCGCCTTTGGCTTCTTCCTGCTACATCAGTTCTTTCTCGGCATCCCGCACGACCTCGAAGAGGCGGCCGAGTTGGACGGCTGTTCCCGCTTCGGCATCTACTGGCGTATCGTGCTGCCGTTGGCCCGTCCCGCGCTCGCCGCGCTCACGATCTTCACCTTCGTCGGCTCCTGGAACGACTTTCTGGGACCTCTGGTGTTTCTCGAATCGATCGACAAGTACACGTTGCCGATGGGCGTGGCATTATTTCAGTCCTCTTACGCCACCGAGTATGGACTGACATTGGCGGCGGCAATCCTCTGCACACTGCCGGTCATCGTCGCCTTCCTGCTCTTCCAGAAACAGATCATCCAGAGTGTCGCTATGACGGGACTGAAAGACTAGTCGCAAGTCGTGAGTCGCGAGTCGAGAGGAAAGGCAACGGCGATGCTCCTTCTCACGACTCACGACTCTTGACTCGCGACTCTTGACTCGCCGTTACCCGGTATGCGCACCGTCGAGCGCCGGCCAGGATGTGCTCTTCGCGTTTGATCGTGACATCCGGCCCCAGCACCGCTTGAAAGACCGCCAGTTCGGCGCGACAAAAGCCCTGACAGACGGAGGCGGCGGCGCAGATCGGGCAGTGGTTCTCTAGCAGCAGAAAGCCATCCCCTTCCTCGCGCCATTCCGCCATGTACCCCTCCCGCGTACGAATCGCGGCCAGCCGAGCCACCCGTTCTTGTAAGTCGGCGGCACCGTTAACCTCCAAGGCGTAGTTGGAACGTGTCTCCTGCTCGCGTTCCGTAATCAGGCGATCCAGGGCCTCCTCCCCCAAAACCGTGCGAATGGACCGGATCAATTGAACCGTCAGATCAGCATGGGCATCTGGAAAGCGGGCGTTCCCCGCTGCCGTGAGCCGCCAGATCTGGGCGGGACGCCCGACACCGCTCACCTCGGAGAAACCCTCCACCAGCCCCTCCCGCGACAACTTGATCAGTTGCTGGCGGGCCGCCTCATCGGTAATACTCAGCGCAGAGCCCAACTCCGCACTGGTCTGAGGTCCCTGCGTCTTAAGCAGAACAAGAAACCGATCCGCCGCCCGATTTGAACCCCGCAAGAAATTTTCCAAGTCAACACTTGACATATTGCCTCCGCCCATTCTATAATCCAAGTATATATTTGGAATATACCTTATTTCAGCCTGTAGTTCAAGATCATGATAACAGCACCATCATTGATCGCAAGGTTGACTGTTAAAGGATTTTTGCCGGATCCTTTGCTGCGCTCAGTATGACGGTTTCGTTCGTTCGACCTGAGTACCAGAAGCGTCATCCTGAACGAAGTGAAGGATCCGGCTTTAGAACATTACCTTGGCGTCAATAGAATTAGGAGAGAGACTGTGACAAGTATGAACAGCATGCATGGCCGAACGGCTCTTATCACCGGGGCTTCCCGTGGTCTCGGGCTTGCGCTGGCCCGCGCCCTAGCCCAACGGGGCTGGAATCTGATCCTCAACGCACGCGGCGAAGCCGCACTCGAAGAAGCCCGACTGGTTCTCTCCGAATGTGCAGAACGAACAAAGGTCATTGCAATTGCGGGAGATGTCGCGGACGGCCAGACCCGGCAGGCGCTGGCGGAAGCGGCCCGCTCAATCGGCGGACTGGATGTTCTGGTGAACAACGCCTCAGTGTTGGGGCCAAGCCCACAACCTCGCCTGCTCGATTATCCCCTGGAAACTCTGGAGTCCGTGTACCGGGCCAATGTGTTCGCCCCCCTGGCGCTAACCCAGGCACTGCTCGGCCTGCTCGTTCCCGGTGCCCGCATCATAAATGTGACCAGTGATGCCGGTGTAGAAGCCTATCCGGGTTGGGGCGGCTATGGGTCCAGCAAGGCGGCTCTGGAACAGTTGTCGGCCGTGATGGCGGCGGAGGAACCCCAACTGCGGGTCTACTGGGTGGACCCAGGCGACATGCGCACCCAGATGCATCAGGAGGCCTTTCCGGGTGAGGACATCAGTGACAGGCCTCTTCCGGACGTTAGCGTTCCCGGATTTCTGGCCCTCTTCGAAGGCGACTATCCAAGCGGACGCTATGCTGCTCGTGATGACCTGCAAAGTCGGGAACTGGAAGGGACAGAACGGCAATGAAGAACCGTCTGTCGGTCCGGAGGGTACCGATGCTCCCGGTTCTGGATTTCACTTTGCCGGTCGAATTGGAAGCGAGTGAGCCGCCCGAGGCACGGGGATTGGCTCGCGACGCGGTGCGTCTGCTGGTCTCGTATCGCGAGGGAGACCGTATCGAACATGCTCGCTTCAGTGAGATAGGACGCTTTCTAAGTCCTGGAGATCTGCTGGTCATCAATACCAGCGGCACCATGAACGCTGCACTTCCGGTTCGACGCGCGGATGGTACGCTGTTGGAACTGCACCTTTCCACGCAATTGCCGGACGGTCACTGGAGCGTGGAACTTCGGCTGCCCCAGGCGACAGGTACCGTTCCCTTCCTCACCGCCCGGGCGCACGAGGTTCTGACTCTGCCCGCCGGGGCTTCGCTGGAGTTGCAGGCGCCTTATAGCGCCCATCTTACCTCCCCGGGCCGCGTGCGCTTATGGCGTGCGACTCTTTCGCTGCCCGATTCGCTGTCGGATTACCTGTTGCGGTATGGATTCCCGATTCGGTATGGTTACGTTCGAGAGCCGTGGTCATCGGACTACTACCAGACGGTCTTCGTGACTGAGACAGGCAGCGCCGAGATGCCTTCGGCCGGACGCGCGTTTACACCGGTGTTGGTGACGCAGTTGGTGGCGCAGGGTGTGCAGTTCGCTCCCCTGCTGCTGCACACTGGTGTCGCCAGTCTGGAGGATCACGAGCCGCCCTACGCGGAATACTATCGCATACCCGTGGAATCAGCCCAGGCGGTAAACACCGCACGGATGAGCGGCAAACGCATCATTGCAGTGGGAACAACGGTTGTTCGTGCACTGGAAACGGTAACGGACACAGAGGGCCGTACACATCCCGGCGAAGGATGGACGGAGGTGGTTATCACCCCGGCGCGTGGCATCCGCGCCGTGAATGGACTGCTGACCGGCCTGCATGAGCCGCGCGCGACGCATCTGGCCATGCTGGAAGCGCTCACAGATAGAGCGCATCTGCAGATGGCCTACATGGAGTCGCTGCAGGAGCGCTACCTCTGGCACGAATTCGGCGACCTGCACTTGCTGCTGCCGGAAGGGTAAATGGCGAGTCGAGAGTCGAGAGTCACGAGTCGAGAGGAAAAAAAACGGCGCTAATTATGCTGCTTCTCTCGACTCACGACTCATGACACATGACTCGCCGTTTTGCCGTTGCCTTTCCTCTCGACTCGTGACTCTCGACTCTCGACTCGCTAATCCCACCAGAGACGCACGATCGGGTTGGGTTGCGCCAGCGCCGCCATTAGTTCGTTTCGGGTATCGACATTTGTCACGCGACCACCCACAACGAGGCCGCACTCATCGGCGCCGAGACGGAACAGCTTTTTGGCAAGGCCGTCCCGATCCCCGATCTCGCCGTGGAATTGCAGTTGCAGGGTCGCGCCCCCACACCCTCGCAGCCGGAAAGGGGCCTCTTTCTGCAGTTTCTCCAGCCACCGCAGCATCTTCGGAATCCCGCGCGGCCCGGGGCCTAAACGGGCGATGACCGCATAGAGATTGGTCGTGGGGAGCAGAGCGACCATGTCATTCCCAAAACTAGAGACCTCAACCAGATAGCATCCACGCTCCATGAACGCAGTTTGATTCTGTTCAAGGAGCGTATGGATCGTCTCTTTGGTCGCCTGATGGCCGACCGCCCGTTCAGCCACCTCGCGCGCCTCCACCGCACTCGCGAACCGCTCTTCCGCAAGGAGATTGCGTGTAAGTTCGGCCGCCAGTGTGTCCTTCCGCTCTGCATGGGCTGCAGAGGAGCTCACGTCAAATAATGCAACGCCGGGCAGGTCCTCACTCAACGTCATCGGAACGCCGCAGAGGGTGGTCACGTCGGCGATGGCCCGCGTCATCTCCGGCACCTGGAGCCGGTCGGCAAACGCCAGTGTCTCCAGGAGGTGGATCGCCGTCCCCCGTAGACGAGCACCTGACTCCTGCAAGAAGACGGCAACCTCGCGGTTCTGTTCCTCCGCCGCACAGAGCAGAGGCGTGTAACCGCTCCGCGTTTTTGCATCGACGTCCGCACCGGCAAGGACAAGCGCGCGGACGATCTCCAGCGCACCGGCTTCTGCCGCTTCCATCAAGGGCGTCCATCCCTCAAAGCCTTCTCCCCACTCCCGCTCGTAGGCGACATTGACCTCTGCGCCGGCATCGAGCAGTACGTTCACAAGTTCCGGATCTTCGGAGGAGGCCGCTCGATGAAGCGGACGTGAGTCGTACCTACCGGGGAGATTGGGATCGGCACCCGCAGACAGGAGCCGCTTTACGATCTCAACGTGGCCCTTTTCCGAAGCGTTCCAGAGCGCTGCAGAGTCGTTTTCCTCACGCGCATCTGCCGGAACGCCCGCGGCCAGCAGTTCTTGAACGCGCGCCAGGTTGCCCTCTTCGGCCGCCTTGCACAGGGACACACCGCCCATCTTACGGGTGCGCTTACCTTCCTCATCGATCGCTCCCAGACCAATGAGGAGTTCGAACAGCGCCACATTCCCCTCCTCTACAGGACCGTCCAGTACGATCCGCTTTCCCTTGGCACGGTGGTTGACGTCCGCTCCCGCTGCAATCAGTGCACGGATCACCTCTTCCGCCTCGCAATTCACGGCATGGAAGAGGGCCGTTTCCTTGTCCTCATCGACAGCATTGACGCTGGCCCCTGCTCGAAGCAACCGCTCCGTCATCTCCGGATCGTCACACGCCATCATCAACGCGTAAGAACCATTGCCCGCCCGTGCATTCACGTCCGCGCCGTGAGCCAGCAGTCGGACGGCGATCTCTACCCGGTCATCCATGACGGCGCGGTGCAGGGGCGTCCATCCATAGTCGTCACGGACATCGACCTCCGCCCCCGCACTCAGGAGGAGATCGACCAGCCCGAGATGCACGGATGTCTCGATCGATTCATCGACTCCATTGACCAGGAATAGTTTCTGACAGGCATCATGAAGCGGGGTATTGCCCGAACGATCCCGCACATTCACCGGCGCGCCGGCTGCGATCAACAGACGGGCGACCGGAAGCTGTCGCTGGCGAAGGGCATAATGCAAGGGGGTCACGCCACCTGCATCTGCGACGGCCACGTTGGCGCCATGGTCGAGGAGGGTCTTCAGGATTGTTTCGTGCCCGCCCCAGGCAGCGATGCTCAACGCCGCGCGTCCTTCTGGTCCCCGTGTGTCCACTTCGGCACCGGCATCGATCAACAAATCCACGATCCTGGCATGGCCCGGCGCGACCGCGTGAAGCAACGCGTCCTCTCCATTTGCATTCTTCAGGCGGGGATCAGCGCCCGCCTCCAGCAGCACACGAACTGCATCGAGATGACCGGCAGCCGCGGCCGCCAGCAACGGCGTGCCGCTGTCCTCGGTTCCCCCGAATAGTGTCTCGCGTCCCTCTCGGATCTCGTTGATATCCGCGCCGGAAGCCAACTGCTCCCGGATCACATCGACGTCTCCTGCCTTTGCCGCTTGATAGAGTGTCATGGGCTTGCCTTCGTGGTATCCGGGCCATACATCTCATGGCTCTGTTCTACAGAATGTCCCAACTGATTTTCGCCCATAACGAAGCGAATCCTGCTCTCGCCGGCACGTAACACCCGCTCCATACAGCACGGCATCTTACCCAATATATCTAAAGCGGTGGTCGCGGGCGGGACGCCCGTGCTAAGCAAGGCAGCGTCTCTATGTAGCATGGGCGTCTCGCCCATGAAGACTCTGGTCACGGGCAGGACGCTCGTGACATAATCCGTATTCCGGCGAATGTAGCAAAGGCAAGGGTAAAATAGGGTTATGCAATCTTTCTCCTGTTTTTGCCGGAAAGATGCGGGATGCCCCGGTCGGTTCCCTGCACGGATCTTTATGATACATACTGCAAGACCTCTCGGAGCGGAAAGCCATGCTGAATCTCGACCCGGACCTACAGGATTTTCTCGATCAGATCGACGCTGCCGTTGGCATCTTTAACGCCGATGGGAGCATTCGTATTCTTAATCGCGCTGGTGCGCGACTGTTGAGAGTAGATCCTCAAGCCGCTCGAGGTCAAACGCTCTACGACAGTTGGGACGTTCTCGACCAGAACGGCGAAGTCATTCCCTCGTATCTCCGTCCTATCCCCCAGGTCCTGGCGACAGGGCAACCGGTCACCAAGCAGGTTTTCGGAATCATTCTTCAGGAGAATGGCGAAACGGTCTGGGGAGAGTTTTCTGCCCAGCCGATCTTCGACAAGGCCAGGAAGATTCGTTATGTCATTGCCACCTTCATCGACCTCGATGAGAGAATGCGCGCCGAAAAAGCGCTCCGGGAGAGTGAAGAGCGGTTCCGGGTGGCCATCACCGGCTCCAGAGCCGGACTGTATGACGCAGACCTGACGACGGGTTATGTCTACTACTCACCGCGTTTTCTCGACCTGCTGGGCTTTGCGGAACACCCGGATGAACTTTCCCCGGAGATGGCGGAGTTCGAGCGACGGCTGCATCCGGACGACCGTGAGGAAGCGCTGAACCATCTCCAGGAGGCCATTGAGACCGAGGTTCCCTTTCATGCCGAGTTTCGCCTGCGAAGACGCGACGGGTCGTATTGCTGGCTCACTACCAATGGGAGAGTCGAACGCGATCTTTCCGGACGTGCCGTGCGACTGGCGGGATTCATCGCCGATATATCGGACCGAAAAGAGGCCGAGGAGGCACTTCGCGCGAGCGAAGCTCGCCTGTTGGCCATCAACGAGGCCTCTCCAATGGGGATCTTCGTCACCGATGATTCGGGAGACTGCATCTACAGAAATCGCATCTATCAGGAGTTGACGGGTCTCTCCGCCAAAGAGGCACACGGCACCGGCTGGAGCAAAGCGGTGCATCCGGAGGACCGGACGCGGATCGTGACTGAATGGTACGAAGCGGTTCGCGAAAGCAGGCCCTATGAAGCGACCTTTCGGTTCAAACGGCGCGATGCCACGACCGTCTGGGTCCATGTGAAGGCGGCACGCATTGTCGACAATATCGTCTCGTTGGGTTATGTCGGTGTCGTAGAAGATATCACCGCACGAAAATACGCGGAAGAGGCGTTGCGAGATGAGCGCGACCTGAATGCGGCGATCCTCGATACCACGGGCGCACTGATCATGGTCCTGGACCGCAAGGGCCAGATCGTCCGCTTCAACGCCCAGTGTGAAAAGGTCAGCGGTTACGGCTTCGCGGACGTCGCAGGGAGACCCTTTTGGGAGCAGCTTATCGCACGCCGTGATGTTCCCTCCATGCGCCGATTCTTCCGGCAGATCGTCGCCGGGCAGTTCCCCGGTCATGAGGAGCGCTCCTGGGTCTCTCGGATGGGAGAAACGAGACTCATCGCCTGGTCCCACACGGCCATCCTGGACCCCGAGGGAGAAGTCCGTTATGTCGTTGCGACGGGCCTCGACGTGACCGATCAACGAGCCACGGAACGCGAAGTGCGCGAAAGTAATGAGCGGTTCAAAGGGTTTTCGGAAGCTGCTTTTGAGGGGATCGCTGTGCTGCGCGGCGAGGTGATCGCAGACGCCAACACACGCCTGTGCGAGATGCTCGGCTATTCGCGAACCGAATTGACCGGTATAAGTCTCAACGCCTTTGGGGTCAATCCAACAGACGTGGAGGCGTTGCAGGCGAGAGAGATAGGCGGTCAGTCGCCCAGGCAGGTGCATCAAGTGCGGTTTAAGCGGCGCGATGGGACCGAATTTCCCGCAGAAATACGAAGCCGTACCGTTCAAAACCATCACGGCCCCGCGAAAGTCATCGCAGTACGAGACATAACTCTGCGTGTTTCTGCCGAGAATCAGCTCAAGGAGTCGCTGGAACAGTTGCGCATTCTTTCAGGGCATCTTCAGGCTGTTCGGGAGGAGGAACGAACACGCGTTGCGCGCGAAGTCCACGATGAACTCGGCCAGCTGCTCACGGCCATCAAACTCGAACTGTTTGGGCTGCGAGACGATATCGCGCAAGCGGTTCCGGAGGAGACGTTTAACACCCTCCAGAAAGACCTGAATTCCATCCGTGGGCTGGTGGATCAGACCATCGCCTCTGTTAGACGGATTGCAACCGACTTGCGGCCGGCGATCCTCGACACGTTGGGGCTGGTACCCGCCCTCGAGTGGCAGGCTCGGGACTTTGCAAGGCGCACCGGAATCGTGGCCTCCTTCCAATCGGACGTCCTGAATCTGTCGCTCAATTCAGAAAGGACCTCCGCCGTATTTCGGATCGCGCAGGAGAGCCTTACCAACATCGCTCGCCATTCACAGGCGACTCAGGTGAAGGTTCGCCTGCAAACGACCGGGGACTTTCTCGTACTGCATGTCGAGGATAACGGCGTGGGGCTCCCCGAAACGGCCGACACAAAACCGGCCGCTTTCGGCCTCATCGGGATGCGGGAACGCGCAACCCTGTTGGGCGGCAGCATCACGATCACCGGTCGGAAGGGTAAAGGAACGAAGGTCGTACTGAAACTACCTCTTCGGGATAGGGCCGCCCTGCCTACGCCGTAGCTACTATCTGAATGTCGGGCTTTGAAACAACCTGCCTGGCAGAGGTGCGTAGGTGTTTCTCCTACAAAGGGATAGGACTTCTTCCTGCACAAAAACCAGCGTCCCTCTGGCATAGTCAGGCTCCCCAACCGATCACAATAGGACTGGGGACAACGTTGCCCCACCTTTCCGACAGAGGACAGGATATTCATCATACGGCGGAAGGAATAATATGCTGCGCGTAATCGTTGCAGATGACCATGCAGTCGTAAGGCACGGTGTAGACAAACTGTTGACGAAAGCCATGAACGTCAGCGAGGTCGCGGAAGCCGGAACGGCGGACGAACTGGTCGAACTTGTACGGAAAGGGCGCTGGGACCTGCTGGTCCTCGACATTACCATGCCTGGACGAAGTGGGCTGGAAGTTCTGGGCGAGATACTGGCGTACCAGCCCGACCTGCCGGTCCTTGTCATGAGCATGCATCCGGAAGATCAATTGGCGGTCCGTGTGCTTCAGGCGGGAGCCAAAGGATATCTGACAAAGGGCAGCGCTCCCGAGGAACTGGTCACAGCCGTTCAGAGGATCCTGTCCGGCGGACGCTATGTCAGCGACAGTCTCGCCGAGATTCTGCTTCGCGGCCGGCTAACGAACTCCGCAGGTGAAGCGCATGAAGCGCTGTCCAATCGCGAGTTTGAGGTCATGCGGCTCCTGGCCAGCGGCCATACCGTCTCCGAGGCGGCGGGCATGCTCTCTTTAAGTGTCAAAACCGTCAGCACCTACCGCGCCCGTGTCCTACAAAAGCTCGGCATGCGCACCAATGCAGAACTCACGCACTACTCCATCAAGCACGGCCTCGTCGAGTAAAGGGAAGGAGGGAAGGAGGGAAAGAGAGAAGGAGTAATCTCCTCTTACTTATCTCTATCTTCATCCGTCCCTTGTCCTCCTGTCTTCATGTCAGTCTTTTTCTCTTTCCCTCCTTCTCTCCTTCCCTCCTTCCCTTGCCTTGTAGGACATTCGCCTACAGGTTGTGGGGTAACGTCCTGCAAAACATACCTCCTTCGTCCGGCATTCAGACCGGTCGGTAAAGGGCAGAATATAGGTTGTATAGCGAACGCACCCTCGATAGTGTGGTCCTCTCCGTGACGAGAATAAGTGTGTCCGAGATGGTGCGCGCTCCAGAACGCCGATCGTGATAATGGTTGGTTCACAGCAGAGGAGAGGCGAGACTTTGATGTCGACGATATGTTGGAGAGCTTGTATGGGATCGTCCGAAAACGACAGGGATGAACGGCTTGTCCGAACGCAGCGGAATTTCGATAATCCCCTGGTCGAGTTGTGCCGCGTTGCGGGCCGCAGCGTCGGGACGCCGACCACGGTCCTCATCTTTGGCAATGGCAAACGGCGCGTGCTCATGGGCGTCGGGTTGGAACGTATTCCCTCCAATACCCCGCTCGAACTCATCTGCAGACACACACATCGCGCCGGCCGTTTGATCGTTCAGAACGCCCCAACGGACGAGCGTTTCCGTTCCAACAAGGAGCACTATCCCGCCAACTGCCCCTCCTACCTCCTGGCGGTTCCGGTCTATGACAAGAAACTTCAGGTCATTGGCGTCCTCTGCGCAATGGACACAAACCCCCGTCCTGCCAATAGTGATGTCAAGCACGAAACCGAATCCGAGCGAGATATCGAGTCGCTGCAGATCGTGGCCCGTCAGATCGCCCTCCAATGGGACATGCGGCGCGGAGACTTCACTCCGCGCCCTACGCCCGGCACCTTCCGTACACTCAATCAAAGAACGCTCGTTGAGGACCGGAACCTGTCCATTGCAGCGCAATGGATCAGCGAAGATCGATTGCGAGCCGCTCTGGCCGGTTCCAGCGATGGACTGTTCGACTGTGAACTGATGTCCGGATATATCTACTACTCCCCCCGGCTGGTGGAGTTGCTCGGCTATGCACCCGGCGGCGCTAATATCCCCCGCAGACTTATCGAACTACGCTCCCTGATCCATCCAGACGACCGGGCTGCTGCGGAATCGACCCTTCTCAACTCCGTTCAGCACGGTCGTCCGTTCCGCCTCGAATTTCGGATCCGTCTCCGCAGCGGCGAATATGGATGGCTTGAGGTGCGCGCCGCCGTCCTGCCGGATGAACAGGGCATCCCGCACCGGCTCGCGGGATGTGTAACGGATATCGGCCCCCGAAAACGCGCGGAGCATGCGAGCCTGGAACGAGAAGAGATCTACCGTCAGGCAATCTCAGCGGCAGAGGGTGTCGTCTATCATCTCGACTTTCAGACCAATACCTATGCCTATATGGGAGAGGGTATCGAGAAACTTATCGGGTATCCCGCCTCCCAGGTAACACCGGATTTGTGGCCGCGCATTGCGAAACCGTACCGCTACCAGGGTTCGTTGGCACCGGAAACCTATAAACGCGTCGGGCAGGAGCTTCGGTGCGGACGGCTCAGCGAATGGAATGCCGACTACGAAGTGACGCTGCCGAACGGACAGACGCGATGGATCGCGGATAGAGCGGTGCTGGTTACCGATAGCGATTCGCATATTCCGGGATGTATCGGAATCCTGCAGGATGTTACTGAGCGCGTCCTCGCACAGCGGCAGACAGAAGTGCAGTTTGCCCGGATCACCGCCCTGCGGGCGATCGATATTACCATCCTCACGAGTGAGAGTATCGAAAAGACTCTGCAGATCGTGCTCGACCAGATTCCCTCGCATCTGCAGATTGACGCCGCGGCGGCTCTGCTGCTCGACACAGAGGGGAAACAGTACGCGCCGGTTGCATCGATCGGCCTGCCAAACACCTTCTCGCTTGCACCGATCCATGCAGAAAACGACCCCGTCGGACGCAGACTGGTGCAGGAGCTTTCCGTGACCGACAGTGACCTCCAGGAAGCGGGTGATCTCAATATCCGTCGCGAGGAGATGCGTTCACAGGGATTTTCAGACTACTTCGCCATTCCCTTGATCTCACAGGGACGGGTGTCGGGAGCTATCGAGCTCTTCCATCGCGACCGGATGATCATCGATCCCGATTGGAAAGATTTCCTGTACGCTCTGGCGGGACAGGCCTCCATCGCGATTGAAACGCATCGCCTGGTTTGTGGTCTGAGACGAACCAATGAGGAGTTGGCGCAGGCCTACGACACAACCATTGAGGGATGGGCGCAGGCGCTGGACTACCGGGATAAAGAGACGGAAGGACATACCCGTCGTGTCACGGAATTGACCATGCGTCTGGCTTCGGCAATGGGCTTTGACCGCAAACAGCTCATCAATATTAGACGGGGAGCGCTGCTGCACGACATCGGCAAGATGGCGATTCCAGACCGAATCCTGCTAAAGCCGGGTCCTCTAACGGATGAAGAGATGGAAGAAATGAAGAAGCATACGCAATATGCCCACAATCTGCTCGCACCGATCCCCTTCCTAAAGGAGGCGCTCGATATACCCTACTGTCATCACGAATGGTGGAACGGCGCAGGGTACCCACAGGGACTGCAGGGCGAGCAGATCCCGCTCGCCGCGCGCCTGTTTGCTGTGATTGACGTCTATGACGCGCTTCGCTCCGACCGTCCCTATCGGAGCGCCTGGCCGGAAGATCGGGTGAGAAAACACATTCTCGAGGCATCAGGTTCCCACTTCGATCCCGGGATCGTCACGGCCTTTCTCGAATTACTGAGAAAAGACGATGGCGAAATGGCCTGGCCCCATTCGCAGGCGGTCGCATAATAAGATGAACACCCTTTTCCACAACGCAAGGTATGTTATGTCAGCTAAATGTATTCGCGTCGCCATAATCGACTCCCAGAGCCTCGTACGATCCGGCTTCCGTGCTCTTCTGGAACAGTCGCCGGACATTCAACTCGTCGCCGAAGGATCCGAACTTATGCAGGTCCAGAGATTGCTTGACGAGGGTAAGATCGATGTTCTGGTGATAGAACCACTGGATAGTCAGGGCGGTTGGACCTCGACTCTGAGGGACCTGGGATCGCTCGTTAAGAGACTACAGGATTTTCACTGTCTGATCTTGACCTCGTCCGATGACGAGATGCTTTTCAATACCGGCTTACAGTCTGGCGTCCATGGTTACCTGCGCAAAGTAGTAGAAGGGAGCGAACTGCTGCTTGCGATCCGGCTCGTCTTTGAAGGGCATCGGTTCGTGCATCGGTCCGCGTCACACTATCGCTCTCCCTCACCGCTCACGTCCGGTCTGGTCCCCTCGGTGTTCGAAAAGCTGACGCCACGGGAGCGGGAAGTCCTGGCATTGACGGTCGAAGGTTTTTCCGGTCCTCAGATTGCGGCGGAGCTGCATATCAGCGTTCGCACCGCGGAGAGTCATCGGGCCAATATCATGCGAAAACTCAAGGTCAGGAATCTGGCGGAGCTTCTGCGTGCTGCGCTGCCTGCCGGCGCACGTTCTCTCCCGTAGCGATATCCCCCTACCTGCACTCCCGCCTGTTGTGTCGATCAGCCCTAAGAGAGGCACAACAGGCCCCTCCTCCCCTCTTGCAGCACGCTCCTACGTAGTAATACCTACTCATCCCTGTGATTTTTACCGAGGGGTACGGATGAAGGAAATGGGACGCGATGCCAATGATATAGCTGTAATGAACCCAAAACAGACTGGCGGATTCACGAGAATATGAAAATAACAATGTTGATAGCTGCTGCGCTGCTTACCAGCGTTTCCCCTGGGGTCGTCGCCCAGACGACCATGGTAAAGACTTCAAAGGCAGAAAAAGCGGCGGAGAAGATGGAACCGATCGTCACGGATCGCCCCGATTTCACCGAGAGTGTCGATACGGTGCCGTTCGGGATGATCCAACTGGAAGGCGGATTTACATTCAGCCGTACCGGAGCGGAGCGAAACAACGCGCTGGGAGAACTGCTGCTCCGCATTCCCACCAACAAACGCTTCGAAGTTCGTGTTGGCCTGAACTCCTACGACTGGACTTCGGGCGGTGGCTCCAATACCCACGGCCTGGAGGATTCGAGCCTCGGTGTAAAAATGCATCTGGTCGATGCGAGTCCGAAATTCGACCTGTTTCATCCGAGTTTCTCGCTCATCGTGATGACCTCCCTGCCGACCGGTTCCGCAGCCTACCGCGAAAGCAATTTCAGCCCGACGATGAAGGCAGCTTTCGGATGGACGCTTTCCGACAAATGGGAAGCGGCGGCAAACGTAAATTACACCTATGCCAGCGAGGGCGGGCAGCGGTTCGACCAGTGGGCAGGCAGCCTCTCCTTCGGCTATTCGGTCTCGGAACGCGTCGGAATGTTTTTTGAGGGATTTGCCTTCTTGCCCGGGAGCTATCGCGGCACCAATGCGGCCTACCTCAACACAGGTGTTACATACCTTGTCAATCCCGATTTCCAGCTTGATGCCCGCATCGGCCGGGGCGTCAGCGGCACACAGCCGGACTATTTCATAGGCGTGGGGGCGGCGCGACGCTGGTAGCGTGCCCCGGTTTATGCAGGTTCCTTTCTCCTGGATGGAGTGGTAGATAATCTAATGAAGATGAGCAATATCAAAATCGGTCCACGCATCGCTATCGGCTTTGCTGTTTTGATGGTGTTGGGCGGTATTGGATACCTGACGACGGCCCGCAGCATGCGTGCCTACATGCAGAAAGTCAGTACAACGGGGGCCATCTGTCACAACGCCATTGCAATGGCTCAGGAAGCTTCCCTTCAGAGCAATACCATGGCGCGTGAAACGCAGGCTTATGTCTATACGGCGGACCAGAAGCATTGGGATGCCAAACTCAAGGCCGATGAAGAGGCCGCTGCTGCCTTCAAGAAGGTTGGTGAGCTGTTAGAAAAACTTCCGGAGAATAAAGAATACCTGTCGGCACTCGAGACGGCGGCGAAACAGGACGAGAACCTCTGCAATCCGCTGGAAAACAAGACCATGGCGCTTGCTAAATCCGGTAACATACCCGCTGCCACGCGACTATATGTGAAGGAGTATGAGCCTGCTCGGGCCATACTCGAGTCAGCCATCCACGACCTGATCTCCGACCTGACAACGCTTGCACAGCGTTCGGATGCGTCCATTGAAGAGGGTGGAAAGGCGGCTCAGCGTTCGCTTCAGGTAGGCGCCGCACTTCAGGGGATCATTCTACTGTTATCGGTATTTATTGCATGGACCGTTTCGCGAGCTATCTCTCGTCCCATAGCGCAACTGGTGGCGGTGGCGAAGCGAATGGCGCAAGGGGATGTCGACCAGCAGGTAGTGCTCCAGTCCCGGGACGAAGTCGGACAGATGGCAGAGGCGTTCCGCTCCGTGATCGACTATCAACGCGAAATCGCCAATCTGGCAGAATCGGTTGCGAAGGGGGATCTTACGGTCACCGTACAGCCCAAGTCGGAGCAGGACAAACTCGGCCATGCGCTGCAGGAGATGGTTTCCGATCTTCGCGCGCTGATCGACCAGGTGACCACCAGCGCCGATGCGCTTGCCGGCGCCAGCAGCGCCCTGTCCAAGGCCGCCGGCGATACAGGCGAGGCGATCCACGGGATCGCCGGAATGATGCAGGACGCCGCTCAGGCAGGAAACGAAACAGCCATCACGAGTCAGCAGATCGCCGCCGGAAGCGAGCAGCTGGCACAGGGTGCAAGCAAAGCCGCGGATGCGATGGAGCGACTATCGGAAGCCATCACCCTTGTGCAGGAGGGCGGCCAGGCGACCCAGAGCGCCGCAGAACATGCCGAGACAGAGATGCAGCGGGCGACCCGGACCGTCGAACAGGTATCCCAGTCCTCGAAACAGATGGCCGAGGCGGCACAAGAGGCTTCTAAGATTGCAAGTAACGGCGGAACAGCGATCGAAGGATCCATCGCGGCGATGCACCGCATCCGTGAACGCGTCGCATCCTCAGCGACGAAGGTGCACGAGCTGGACCGTAAGGGCCAGGAGATCGGCGTCATCGTAGCGACCATCAACGAGATCGCCGAGCAGACAAATCTGCTTGCGCTCAATGCGGCGATCGAAGCGGCTCGCGCCGGAGAACAGGGACGGGGGTTCGCAATTGTCGCCGATGAAGTGCGTAAGCTCGCTGAGCGGGCAACCCGGGCTACGGGTGAGATCGGTGCGTTGGTGGACCGGGTCCGCGCAGACCTGAAGGACGTCGTCGAGGTGATGAAGGACAGCGACCGTGAGGTGATGGACGGCTCCAATCGCAGCAATGAAGCGGGCAAGGCACTGGATCAGATCCTGACGGCAGCCAAGACCGTCGTTACGGAAGCTCAGGGGGTCCATCGGACCGCCGACGAAGTGAGGCGGGCAATCCACGAAGCGCTAAAGACCGTTGCCTCCGTCCGAACCGTGACAGAAGAGCAGCGGAAGGTCGTCGTTGAGATGGTCGGAGGAACCTCAACGGTCAGCGAAGCGATCACCACGGTCGCCAGTGTTAGCCAGGAGACGGCCGCCGGTGCGGAGGAGATGAGTGCCTCCGCGCAGGAGGTCTCTGCAAGCGCACAGCAAGTCGCTGTTACGATCAAGAAGCAGACGACGAATGTGGACAACGTTAGCGCATCGGCCGCCGAGCTTCGAGACATTGCCACCGGGCTGCAACTTCTGGTGCGGCGTTTCCGCACTAGCGACAAAGCGCACGCTGCGAATTCGGCAGATCAGGCTGAGGGCATAGGATCGGCCCCACGGCAACGACGCGCCGCGGCGTAAACTTCCTGGCGCGACAAGCGGCGCCCCTTACCCATTCGAATGCATGGGTAAGGGGCGTCCGCTCTTTCCCTCCTCCCCTATGTTACCGTTCCCCCTCTCCAGTCGTCCAACTGTTCGCCAGGCTGTTTAACAAGTTCCCACGCACGCACACAAGCAGGTTCTCCCTCAAAGCACGGCGAAATAGATCCTGCGATAGGGAATTCCATTTGCTCCATAACTCTGCACTATCTACTATGAACCAGGACTTATCAGGAGAAATTGCATGACCAGAGGAACGCGTTCGATCATTGCGGGAGGCGGAGTGACCGTGTTATCGTTATGCCTGCTGCTCTCCGCAGGATGTAACAAGGCACCGGAGACCAGCGATACACCCCCCACCTCCGCAGGAGGCCCGGGCGGATCGCCAGGTGGTATGGGCCGCGGCCCAGGAGGTCCCGGACGGGGAGGTCGTGGGCCGGGTGGTGGCGGCCCCATTGCAGCCAATGCCTCCGGGGAAGAGATCTATCAGAAGAAGTGCGGCTGTCATGGGCCCGAAGGCAAAGGCGGGAAAGCGCCCGTCCTCACCGGAGGAGCAGGAAAGTCGGAGGATGAACTCTTCAAAATCATTCATGACGGCAAGGACAAGATGCCTTCCTTCAGTGCACAGTTATCTGATGATCAGATCAAGAAGGTCGCCGCCGCGGTGAAGCAGTTCAAGTAAAGGGAAGGAGGGAAGGAGGGAAGGAGAACTAAGAATCTCTTTCCCTCCTTCCCTCTTTCCCTGTTCCCTTACCCTTCCAGGCTTCTCCCATCACTCAAAGACAGGCAATAGCTACGGCAGAGGACTTCAAACACATCCTCGTGAGTGAGCACACAAAAGTGCCGATGATCGCTAGTCGCCTTGCCCCGAAGCCTCATATACCATTGGGAGTCGAGGACCTCATCGAAGCTGCTGTTCTGCCTGACCGCTGCTTCCTGCTGAGACCACGACTCCAGATCCATGGTCTGAACAGCAAGTGCTTCCTCGAAGACGAGATTGAAATGGTACCATTCCGCCTTCGCATTGGTGGCCGATAGTCCGCTAATCCCTCCTTCCAATACAAGCGTGGGCCTGTCAAAACTTGCGTTAAGCAGAAAGATGGCGCCCCTCACATCCAGATAGCCGATCTTTGTCTCAACGGGCTGGTAGATCTCGGTCGTTGACGTTCTCTGTAACATAGTCTGCTTTCTCTTTTCCTGATCCGGCAAGGTACCGGGAGACCAGATGCCCCTCGCGGCAGCCCTTGCCCGATCCCACCAGGAAACCCTGCATGGTGTCAATATAGAGCGCACCTTCTACCAGCTAGGGTAAAGCCTTGCAGCTCGTGGCTCTCTCTGTGTCTCTGATCGCGGTCTTCGGCTGGGAAATAACGCAGGAGATAAAGTAGAGAAGTCATACCTATTCTACAAAACTGACTCTCAACAAATTATCAGTGTTTTTGTATGTTAAGGGATAGGCGACAAAAAATGATAATTCAGATCTATCCTGGAGGAGAAAGAGGCGAACACTATTCGCCTCGTGCTATGACGAGGCGAATGGGAGAGAGATGCGGCGCCCGGTAAAGGTTAGGAGCTTCCTGTCGTGGTCACAGCGATCAGGACAGGAAGCTGGAGAGAGTATCGGCCTGATGATACAGAATCGACTCTCAACAAATACTCAGTGTTTCTGCATGTTAAGGGATTGTTTGCGATAAAAATCAAACAAGGGGAGAATAGCGAAGCGCTGAGGATGTTTCCGCAGGACCTCTATAGGTTGCGGAAGGAAATGGTTCCGGCAGGGTTGTCGATAGGCGTTCAGAATTCTGCGGGGCATCTAGAGAGATTCCTGGCCCATTCTAACCAACTGCCGGCTAGCAGCAAAACTGCCCCGATTGTGATAATGGAAGGAACGGATGACCGCAGAATACAGTCGTGCAGCAGTGAAAGAGAAAGCGCAAGAGTCGCGGCAGGGATCAATCGCCACTCCACTCTCGGTCGCCGCGGCCCTGGCGTGATCGCCCAGGTCAACAGAACGGAACACGTAACGGTCGTAAATCCGACCAAACCAAGAGCGACTTCAAACGGCCATCCCGTCCTCATCCTCAGCAGGGAGGCGAGCGGAAGGGATAGGAACCATACGGAAATGGCAGTCACTACGCTCCGAGTGGGTAATGCCATTCTACTCTTCCTTCTTCTTTAGTCTGAAGCTTCCGCCTCTGCGTTCAACAGGATGCTTTCGATAGCCTGAGCTAGCGAACGGCGAGGTCACGCGGCCGGTCTTTCTTTTCATTGCCGGCGTGATCATGACCCTCAAAGAGGTCAATGATCGAGGTCCGCCTGTATTTCACAGCATAATGATAGGCGTTATAACCGTCAGCGGCCTGTTGATACTTGTCGGCCCCGGCGGCCAAGAGGAGTTCGACGATCTCGACGTAGCCACCGAAGACGGCATAGATCAAGGGAGACACTCTGTCGAAGCCCACGACGTTTGGCGAAGCGCCATGCTGGAGCAGCAGCCGGACCATTTCGGTCTCCCCCTGCCTTGCCGCGCACGCGAGAGACGTCGTCCCGGTCGTAGGAAAGCGAACATCCGGGTCCGCGCCGGCTTCGAGGAGAAGGCGTACGATGGAATGCCTGCGCCTATGGACCGCGAAAAGGAGGGCGCTTATATCCATGGCCCCTTTAACCCCAGGGTTCGTTCCCCGATGCAGGAGCACCTCGACATTCTGAACCTCCCCCCGTATTACCTCCTCTAACAAGGCCCGTTCAGAAGGGTTTTGTTGCTGCCGGCGTCGACGATACAGCAGGAGAGACACCCGGCCCAAAGGGAAAGGTGCCAGCTTTTCTTCTTGAGGATGAGCCAAACGCGCAGGCTGCGATAACGACTGCCGGCGGCATGCAACAGTTTGAGGAGCAATCCTACCGGGAGAATGAAAAGACATAATCCCACAAAGACAAGAAGATCAGCTGCCCGATGTGCCCAGGAGCGCTCTACGGAAGGTTGTTGGCTCATTGCAAATCCCGCCTACGATCAACAAACCAAGACTCGCCCTTGCGGAAGAACCCAGACAACGGGCAAAGTGCTATCTACTCTACGAGCACGTAAAGGACAGGTTTCGGAAGGATGGCGAGCCATCCTCCTTCCAGAATGATCGTGATGATCCCAACATGGAGCCTCACCCGGAATAAGGAGTATCTGTCGGCACAAAATAAGTCCATTGAGAAGGAACCAGAATCGGAAAATTCAAGTAGGAATGGGGGAAGCGAATGGCGACGAACGCAACAGACGCCTGCTATGCGACACACGACCCATACGTGGCGTCGATATCTTAAACACGTAGACGCCTCCTCTCTGTCCTGAAACGGATTGCAGGACAGAGAGGAGGCGTCGTATGAATGTCTTACTGGAAGAGCGATAGGCACGGTTGAACGACGCAGTCCCTGGGCAGCACGCTCTCATCAGGAAGAGACATTATTAGTATGACACGTAGCCGCCTCAATTTGGCATGAATCTTGCACTGTTTTGTCTATTAGAGGTGAGCGCTTCGTCTTACAGCCATTGTGCAGGTCTTTGTCCGCACGTTCCGGTCCGTTCTCACGAAGGAGCCCGCAGATGACGCCGTTACATCCCGCCCCCATTGTATCTCCCGCCGAGGTGGCTTTGCACTGGACTCCCCTCATCACCATGGCCGGCTACTCAGCCTATGCTCTGGTCCGCTCGACACTGACCCCGCGCGTCACGGTCCGAAAGGCGGTTGCGTCCGTCAGCCCGACCGTACCTGGTGCAGGATCGACGTTCGAGCCCAACAGCTCCCCAGATCCTTCCGAGGTCACGCCCGGTGCGGAGACCACCGGACAGGCGAGTTCTGGGAATCCCCCGCCTGATTAATATTGACTTTCAAACCCCAGCCATTCTTTGGGTAAATGAGACGTTTGCACCTATACCTGATTCGATAGAAAATCCCTCCTGGACAGTTTGCCCAGGAGGGATTTTCTATGTCGGCTTTGTCATTCTTCTGGGCTTCAATTCCCGAATGGCGAGTATCCATCCGTGAGCGTATGGAGGAACGCGACGATGTCCGCTACCTCCTGATCGGTCAGATGCAGGTTGCCGAGTTCCTCTGTGTTCATATTGTCAGGAAATTCGGGTGACGGGAAGACACCCAGATCTCTCTTGTTATAAAACTGCACTGCCTGTTCGAGAGTCTGGAATACGCCGTTGTGAAAGTAGGGAGCGGTGACCGCGATGTTGCGCAGCGTAGGCACCTTCATGCGCCCTACGTCCTCCGGCCGATTGGTGGTCTGCTTCAATCCTACGTCGGCGAACGCCAATCCCTCAGGATTGATCTGCGGCGGCATCATAAGAAAGCGGCTCTGTGTGTTCCGGGGCAATCCAATATTGTCGTACGTGAAGTCGGTAAAGAGCGGGGGTGTCCCACCTGGGCCTGGATCACTTGGGTGACAGTTCGCACAGAGCGCCTTGCCTCTAAAAAGCGCTAATCCACGTGTCTCTGCAGGAGAGAGGGTCACCTGGCCTTTCAGATAGAGATCGTATTTGGAGTTGAAGGGACTGAATTCGTGTGATGTCTCGAACGTGGCAATCGCATCTGCTATTGCATCGAACGCCTGGTCTGGATCATTGAAGATCGCTGCACCGTAAATCTGTTTCAACCGTTCGGCATGCGGACCGGCGCTCACCCTGGCGACGACCTCCGCTTTGGTTGCGTTGTTCATCTCGAAGGTACTGAGGACCGGAAAGTGAACCTGGTCCTTCAGATCGACGGCTCTCCCATCCCAGAACTGCCCTCCGATATAGTCCTGCTCATCGTTATCAAAGTGGAAGGGCGGAGAGAAGGCCATGTAATCGATGGAGGGGGTCTGGCGCTTCCCAAACAGTCCGGATACGGCACCTTCGGACGTCGGCGTATCCTGTCGAGGATCTACAAAAGCCTTTGCGGACTGGTGACACGTGGCGCACGATTGCCCCACGGGTTGAGACAGGCTCGTGTCGTTGAAGAAGGCTCTTCCCAATTCGACCTTGTCCTGTTGAACCGAGGAGTGTCCACTCCCACAACCACTGACCAGGACAGCTACAGCTAGAACAGTGGTGCTCATTCCCATTACCACAAAAGGAACTCGGTTTCCAAACCCTTGCATTTTTCGCTGCCTCCTCTATTCTGTGCATCTTCTATGCTCCCTATTCACGCCGATACGTCCCGAATGAACGCTGCCGTCTATTCTCCGCGCGCTTTCGAGGACGCAGCAAGGCGCACCCGTTGGGACCGGCAGGTAGGAATGGAACAGCGGGAATGGAGAAAACCAGGGAGCGATCGAGCGTATTCGACTACTGATGAGCATGGTAGCGGTCGATTACAGATGGGTCCTATTCTAGGGCACAGCGGAGGCAAAGTCTAGGGGAGAGGGCCTATTCCAGGTTTTGTCGCACGAAATTTGCCGGTGGTGACGGAACTCCGTTCAAATACCGTTTAGTGATTGGGAATTTCAGGGGCGAGACCTTGAGGACGATGGCAGTCAGGCTGGAGATTTGATCGGAGTTGGATCGGGAAATGGGTTGCGGATTTTGGCCGTCGGATGGGAACTCGTCCTTCAGGCGAGAGATTCTTCAGGCACGCCATCACATTCGTTCGTACAGTCGATCAGTGTATTTTTCGAGGCAGCATCCTCAACGTACTTCAAATACCTCTCTTCCAGCAGATCGTGAAGGAGGTCTGAGGGTGTTCTCTTTTCGTTCGTACCGGACTGAGCCTCGAGTGTCAGGACAACCAGCATGCGCCAGTGGCGATCGAGGATACGGAATCCACGATGAGCGGATGGCTCGATACGTCTCTTAGTTCTCCCGCCCTTCCGGCCAGTTGTAGGAGCAATTGCTGGGTCTGTCATTGTTTCCATTACGTGAGACGGACTTAAGTGATTCGATGGGAAGACACTCGTGATTCTACGAGTTCAAGGTTAGTATAGACGGTGTCCATTCAGAACTATCTTAGAGTTTTCTAACTTAATGGTGGACTGCACCTATCGTGCTTGAGTAGCCGGCAGAAAAAAATCCCTTTCCACAGCAGTGTCAGGGGTGTAGGTGACACTGCTGTGGAAAGGGACAGAATAGAGAAATAGGACTTATAGTCTTACAGTGTCCCTACTCGTGCTTACGAGTAGGGACACTCTGGCGTCACGGCCAGCTTTGCAAGTCCCTCTACCACATCTTGGGGTACGGGCCCTTTTTTATTTAGCTTAGACTAAATAAAAAATTATCACACTTGACTAACTAGTTTTAACCATGGTAATATGCCTGTATTATGCTCGGCATGCCAGGTCTATTACGCTCGGTTACGGTTAAATGCCATTTCTATTCCGGTGCACAAAGAAGGCCAACAGCATCCATTGTAGCGTTCTGCCGGCAATGATGCACGACATTTGCCGGGTGACTCCTCCTGCGAAGATTTCCCCTGGAAGTGTCACATGTTAGATAGCATGTGCACATGTGCAACGAGGTGATTGTTGGAACCATCTGACGCGTTCGAACAAAAGGAAGGGCTAAGGTTGAACCGTCCTTTTGGAGATTTTCTCAAAGCCTTACGACTTCAACGCGGACTGTCTCAAGCTCAGTTGGCGCATCAAGCCAACGTCGTGGAGAGGACTCTTCGTTACTGGGAGTCCGGGCAGTGGTCGCCCAGCAATTGGGAATTGGAGAGCGTACTCGCCGCCCTGAAAGCTACCGTAGACGAGCGAGCACAGGCGCTCGCTCGTCTGACGACACGCCGGGGGATCCACCTCGCTCGGCAGGAAACTCAATCACAGAACCAGTGGCGGGAGGAGAGTGGGCCGCTGCCTGGTACAGGCGATCTACTGCAGGCGATGCGTATACGTCAGAGGTTGACGCAGGAGCAGCTCGCAATAGCATTGGGGATTTCACGCTCAACGGTGGTGCGGTGGGAGGCAAGCGAGGTCTTTCCATCCGACGAAAACCTGGAGAGGGCGTGCGCCTTGCTGGGAGCGTATCCGGAAGAGCGTTCCGTATTGTCTTCTCGCCACATCCTGCCTGGCGGATGGGACCCCGAACTGTCCTTGGATGCGTGCGCTGCCCAGACCGAGCTCCTTGCAGAGCAAGGGGTTGGATTGTTGACGCCGCTGATAGACCTCTATGCCCTGGCGTTGAAGCGTCAATTGTGGTTGCAGGCAAGCAAGTCGGAGGAAGCACTCCGATTGCTTGCGAAAGTGCATGTCACCCATGCCGGTTGGCTGGTACTGCAAGATCGAGGAAAAGAGGCGCGTGCCTGTGTTCGGCGCAGCCTCCAGATCGTGCGGGATCGCTTTACTCCGGAGTCTTTCTGGCAGGCGGGGGTGAATCTCGCGTCTCTGTTTGAAAGCGAACGGGCGGAAGGAAACGTAAAGGCAGTGCACCTCCTTCAACGATGGATGCCCCTCTTTCCATCGCATCTTCAGACAACGCTCTGGTGCGATATGGCCTACTACGCCGCAAAAGCCCAGGACCATGAGGCCGCCGGTTCTTTTCTGGCAAAGGGCCACGATACGCTATCTGACGATGCCGGTGATTCGCGAACTATGACTGCCTACTATTCGGTCACGTCTGCACGCGTGCATCTGAGCTCTGGACGTCTGGAGCAGGCACTGGAAGGACTGCCAGCCCTGTCGACCATAGAGCCGGACGCCGCAAGACGGAGTTTCTACCTCCTATTGTGGGCGGACGCATTTTTGCAAGCGGGCGAGAAGGCTGCCGCACAATCTCACCTGGACCAACTGAGCAGATTACTGGAGGAGCATCCGCATCAGCGGGCAAAACGCCGCTTGACGGAATTGTTCGCCAGGCTCTAAAGAATGGTAATATTGCCGGTTTCAAGGGTTCCGACCGACCCATTTTTTCATAAGAAGGTCGGGCTCAGGAATTGGCACCATCGATGCAATTATAATCGGCAGGTCCACGGAAGGAGAACAAACCTAGTATAAATTACAAACCGAATTGAACTACTATTCCCATAAACTACAAGGAAGTGCCTAGTCCCCGAACAGAGGGACGTGGGAGATCAACAGCTGTTCAGCCTCGATGATACCGTCTGCCTACCATTTGATCCAGCGGAGGCGGCGAAAGGAGACTTTATTGTCGAAACGATCTCTACTGGCAGTATTCATGGCCACGCTTTTTGCCGCGCTGGTCATCACCACCTGGCGTGTCGACGCCCAATCCGGCGGATCGATACCGCCTCAGCAAAGCCTCGTTATTGGCCAGGCGATGCCAGGATTGAGCGAAGAAGAAAAGGAAAGTTTTGAGGACGGTCTGAAGGCCTTCTCCGGCGTCGAAACCCGCTCGGACGGCCTGGGACCGGTGTTCAACGGCACGACCTGCGCCGAATGCCACAAGGCCGGCGCCATCGGCGGTGCTGGGCTGGACCTGACGATCTCCCGTATCACCCGCATTGGCGGGATGGTACAGGGCGTCTACAGCGACCTGACCAATCTGGGCGGTCCTGTTCTGCAGTCCCGCTCGCTGCGGGAGTTTGACACGACCTGCCCCATCAGTGGCGAGGTCGTCCCACGGGGCGCCGCCTCTTCCCGTCGCATTACCACGCCCCTCTTCGGCGCCGGACTTCTGGAGGCCATCCCCGAGGATACGATCCTCGCCAATGCAGCCATTCAATATCCCGACGGTCTGCATGGCGTTCCCAACATCGTCTTCAACCCGGAGACCGGCCACAATGAGATCGGCCGCTTCGGCTGGAAGGGGCAGCATTCGAGCCTGCATCTGTTTGCCGGAGACGCCTACCTCAACGAGATGGGTATCACGACCACGAGTTTTCCCAGCGAGAACCTGCCGCAGGGACGTTCTATCCCAACGGGATGGGAACCGTTTGCCTCCCCCGAGGATGAGGATGGGGACGTTGACAAGTTCACAATCTTTATGCGACTGCTCGCTCCGCCCGGCCGGCAACTGCCGTTAACGACGGAACTGGTAGCCCGTGTGCAGGCGGGAGAGCAACTATTCAATACGATGCGCTGCTCGGGCTGCCATATGCCCTCGATGAAGACCGGTCCGTCCAGCATCCCCGCGCTGTCGAACCAGACGATCTATCCCTATTCGGACCTGCTGCTGCATCGGATGGGACCGGGGCTGGCAGACGGGATCCGGCAAGGGACGGCCCAGGAAGATCAGTTCAAGACCGCGCCCCTCTGGGGTCTCTCGCGCCGGGTCTTCTTCATGCACGATGGCCGCACCAAAGATCTTAGCGAAGCTATCGCCTATCATGATGGCGAAGCGGCCCCAGCGCGCAATCGATTCCTCCTGATCAACGCAGTCGATAAAGCGGCGGTCCTCGCGTTCCTCAAATCGCTGTAACGGCAGGGTGTTGAGGTGTTACAAGAAGCACAAAAGCGGCACGGGATATATCCCGTGCCGCTTTTGTGCTGCTGATGGCCACGCCATTGCGACCTGTTACGCCGGAGGAGTTCCCAGCCGCCTTCGGCGGTAAACAACCGCCGAAGCGACTGGCAGCAGGCCTAAAACCAGGTATCGAAGGCTATTGCCTTCGGGAATGTCACATGATCGAAATTGCCTGTTCCGGAGGCTTCGACATTCCTCAACTGGCCGGCCTCGTTCAGGCCAACGGACGGCGTTGACCCGCTGGAGGAGGGGTTGCTTTGCAGAAGGGCTTTGGAAAAGAACGCCCGACAGGCGAAATTGGAAAAAATCTCGATGTCGGGCGTGGAAGCAAAGGATGCATAGTTCGTGGGCGACTGGGCCGTGTGGTGAATCACATTAGTAGTATAACCGAGCATATTGCGGTTGGAAAGTATCCAGGCAGGCAGATTTCATGCTACATTCACACGAATTGGCAAACAAGTGACACCGACGCCTCTGTTTTCCGTCGCTTGCTTAGCGAGGCCCCATAGAGTAGTATTTATGTCGGTGCCTGATCACAGAGCGCCAGATGAAAGTGACACCAACACACATGGCATTTTCGGCTATCTGTTTTGATCTGGACGGCACGCTCATAGATCCCGGTGCGGGGTTTGCACAGAGCCTGCGCCACGCCTGCTCCCGGCTGGCGATCCCCTCTCCGCCCCTGGAGGAACTGCTCTCGTTCATCGGTCCCCCCATCCAGCAGACGTTTGCAGAGCTGCTGCGGACTGACGATAAGCAGGCTGTCGATGTGGCGGTCGGTTACTATCGTGAACACTACAGCACGATCGGTCTATTTGAGTGCGATCTATATGGCGGGATTGAGCCCTTACTCCGTGCACTACAGGCCGCGGATCGACGGTTTTATCTCGCCACCTCCAAACCGACGGTTTTTGCCCGCCCCATCCTGGAGCGATTCAGACTGGACAACTGCTTCACGGGCATCTATGGGAGTGAGTTGGATGGGACTCGTACCAACAAGGCGGACCTACTGGCACATCTGCTCAACGTGGAGGGGCTGTCTGCCAAACGAGTTGTCATGGTAGGTGACCGTAAGCAGGACATCGTTGGTGCCCGGAAGAATGGGATAGCCACCATCGGGGTGACATATGGTTTCGGCAGCGCAACGGAACTCACGGATGCCGGAGCCGACCAACTGTGTCACAGTCCGGAACAGTTGCTATCGCTTTTGCTTTCGCTCTCTGTTTGAGCGTTTCGTGGAGGCTTCGGATGCGACCACTGAGAGACCTTCAACAACTACGTCGAACCGCGGCCCTCTTGTTGCTGCTCCTCGTCACTACAGCGGTGTCGGCGCTCTCGGCGGATGCCTATCCCCAATCCCAAACGCGAAAACCACTTACGAAAGCGGAGATCCTCGCATTCGTCGCGGATCTACTGCGTGAAGCCAAGCAGGCGGCGGACAGCCTCCCCGATATCGCCGCTAAAGGGATGACATGGCGTGATGTTGCTAGCGCCTACGCAAAGGCGGGAGACATCCCGAGTGCACAACAGATCGCAGCGAGCCTTCCCAGGCTGGATGATAAACGGAAAGATCTCCTGCTGGATCGGGCCGATGTGTTGCTCGCCATCGCAGACGCTCAGACAGCTTTTCGAGACAGGGACAACGCCAAGAAGACGCTTCAGGAAGCGAGGCAGCTCGCCGCAAACGATATGTTTTCGTTTACGGGGCTCACGCGGTTCTTGACGATTGCCAAAGCCCAGTTAAGGGCAGGCGACACCGCTGGGGCGAAGTCCGCTGTTCTCGCTGCAAATGGCACCATTCAGCAGGAAGCCCCTCAATCCGTACTGAGAATGCTACTACCGGAAATGGTGGGATTACGGATCGCGGCAGAAGATCCGGAGGGTGCAACGCAGATGCTCTCGGGCATTACAGGCGCAGGGTCGATCGCCTCCGCGCTCCAGTATATGGCACAGGCGCTGGCCGATCGCGGTGATGTCGCAGAAGCCCTGAATACGGCCAGAAAAACCGCAACCCCATCCTTCAAAATCGATGCTCTTCTGTATATCGCAACTGTTCAGGCAAAGGCCGGAAATCGCGCCGGCGCTCTGCAGTCCCAGCAGGCAGCCAGGGAATCGATGAAGGGACTGAAAGATTCTTTTGACATAACCTATGCCTACCTGCACCTCGCAGAGGCGCAGGCGGAGACGGGCAATACTGCAGGCGAGAAGCAGAGCGTCCAACTTGCCCGGACGTCTGTCGAGAGTGTGGATGCCGGGACATTCAAAGTGAAAGCGCTGGTCAACGTTGCAGACGCGCTGTTGAAACTGGACGATAAACCAGGCGCGGTTCAGGTTCTGCAGTCGGCAAAGCGCGTTGCTGGGACCGTCACGGCAGGATACGATCAAGACGATGCCTGTGCCATCCTGGCCCCGGCGCTGGCCCGGGCCGGCGACCTAGAAGGCGCCAGGCAGACAGCCGCCCGACTGACGAATAGGTATCGTGGGCGAGCCGTCTACCGTGACATCGCGCATGCCCAGACCAGAACGGGGGATGTTGACGGCGCTCACAAACGCGCATCGGCAGCCCCTAACAAGGAGACGAAGATCCAGGCTCTGCTGGGTATCGTCGATGCGCTTCTTGAAAAGGCGCAAATGACGAAGCCATAATGGTGGCTCTCTCGATGCTGCCCGCTCCTCTTCCAACTTTCGTCAGGTACGCGGCCCGACTATCGTCGGTGCTCCCTTCCCTCCAGAGGGTGTTGCAACGTCGCAAATGGCAAGGTACATTCTACACTCAATTGAGTCTCTGTCGTGACGGAACGAAACGGCAGACGGTTTGGTAGTAGACGGCGATACCAGTACATTTGTGGGGAGAGAAACAATGGAGGATTCCGGGCAGGGCGTAGGAGAGGCCGTTCGGATCATAGAGGCGACAAAGCGGGACGCGGAGGATCTTGCACAGGTCCAGGAAAGGGCGTTCGCATCGGACGCCAGGCGATTTGGCAGCGGACCGCCCGGATACGACAATGTCGATTGGCAGATAGCCGCCATGGAGCGCAACTTCTACTATAAGATCCTGCGTGGGGACCGCATCATCGGCGGCCTCCTTGTGCACCACGAAGGGAACGACGAGTATTATCTGCATCGGCTCTTCATCGATCCAGACTACCAGGGGCAGGGGTTGGCCTCACAGGCACTTACCTTCCTGGAGGCGACCTTCCCGGCGAGGCGCTGGACACTCCACACCCCCAACCTGAACACCCGTAATCAGCATTTCTACGAGAAGCGCGGCTATAGGAAGATCGGCGAGCTTCGTCCGGAGGGAATGCCGCTAAGAGAGGATTTTGTGCTGTACTACTATGAAAAGCTGATGCCGCAACAGGGAGCCAGGGAAACCGACACAACCTTCTAGGCCGTTCCCCAAATCATAGTCTATCTGATAATCATTCTAATCCTAGTTCAGACAACGGGAAAGACACCTACTTATGAAGCCTCTACAGCGACACAGCGTCTTTTTGACCATCCTGGCCCTCTTCCTCCTTGCAGGAGGAGTATTGGCGGGCGTGCGGATGCCCCTCGGCCAGACGCAGGCTGAGATGAACCGTCAAGCAATGAGGGAGCATGGAAGGGCCGATGCGGCGATGAATGCTGCCTACACGCGACTGATGACAGTTCTGAACAAAGAGCAGAAAGCGCAGCTTAAAAAGGCGCAGTTGGCCTGGCTGAAGTTTCGCGATACAGAGGCTCCGTTTCTCGCCTCCAAGGTGAAGGGCGGCAGCGTATATCCCATGATCTACCACCTGCACCTCGCGGAGATTACCGAAGCGCGCACAAAGGCGCTGAAAAACGCATATAAACTCTTTACGACGGACGGCGAAATGTAAGTCACGATGGGATGGTAACGACACCCCAAACAACGTTTCTAAAGGACTACACATGGAGTATTCACGATTGGGCAAGAGTGGGCTGAAGGTCTCCCGCATCTGCCTGGGCTGTATGAGCTATGGGATTCCGGAGCGTGGCGCACACCTCTGGACTCTGGATGAGGAACAGAGCCGCCCGTTTCTAAAGCGAGCGCTGGAACTGGGCATCAATTTCTTCGATACCGCCAACGTCTATTCGGACGGCACCAGTGAAGAGATCCTCGGCAGGGCACTTCGAGAAATGGCACGACGGGATGAGGTCGTGATCGCCACCAAAGTCCACGGACGGATGCGCCCGGACGTCAATGGTGCGGGGCTCTCCCGCAAGGCGATCCTGACGGAGATCGACGCGAGTCTGAAGCGTCTGGGGACCGACTATGTAGACCTATATCAGATACACCGCTGGGACACTGAGACCCCTGTTGAAGAGACCCTCGAAGCACTGCATGACGTGGTCAAAGCCGGCAAAGCCCGCTATATCGGTGCGTCTTCCATGTACGCCTGGCAGTTCTGTAAGGCGCTGCATCTGGCCGATCAGCACGGCTGGACACGCTTTGTTTCCATGCAGAACCACTACAATCTGCTCTATCGTGAAGAGGAGCGAGAGATGATGGGACTGTGTGCCTCCGAAGGGATTGGGGTGATACCCTGGAGTCCGCTGGCGCGAGGGCGTCTGGCCCGCCCTCTGGAAGAGGCGACAGCGACACAACGCGCGGAGACGGACGAGTTCGGGAAGACCCTGTATCGGCTTACAGAAGAGGCCGATCAAAAGGTGATTGAAAGAGTGGGTGAGCTTGCGGCGGTCTGTGGCGTCCCGAGAGCGCAAATCGCGCTTGCCTGGATGCTCTCCAAACCCACGGTCATCGCTCCAATCGTGGGAGCGACCAAACCGCACCATCTGGAAGACGCCGTCGCTGCGCTCAGCGTACACTTGGCACCGGAAGAGATCGCCCTGCTGGAGGAGCCGTACATTCCGCATCCTCAGGCAGGCTTTTCGTAGCAAGATTCCCAGGAGATTCAATATGGCGGAACTACATTACGACATTGTCATCGTGGGAGGAAGTCTGGGCGGTGTGGCGGCCGCGCAAGCGGCTGCGCAAGCCGGCGCGCAGGTCTGCCTGCTGGAGGCGACCGGGTGGCTCGGCGGCCAGTTTACCGCGCAGGGCGTCAGCAAGCCCGATGAGAACCGGTTTATCGAGAGCGTCGGGAGCACGCTCTCGTACCGAATGTTTCGCCACGCGATCCGCGCCTTTTACCGAAGCAACTTCCGCCTCTCGGCGCGCGGTGCGCAGCAGCCGACATTCAATCCGGGAGGAGCATATCCTGGTTTTGCCCTGGAACCAGGCGTCGGGCATACGGTCTTTTCCCAGATGTTGGCGGTCCTGCCCAATGTTCATGTGCGCCTGGGGAACCCCGTAACCACCGCCGAGGTCCAGGGAGATTCGCTTCTGAGCGTGACCACCATAGACGCAGCCGGCGTCGAGACCCGATTCACGGCTACGCTCTTCCTGGATGCGACTGATCTTGGCGACCTCTTACCCCTCTGTGGGCAGGAGGGACAGGACTGGGTTCTGGGCGCGGAGAGCCAGGCGGAGACCGGCGAGCCCAGCGCCCCTCCTACCTCCCGGCGCGATTGGATCCAGCCTATCACCATGCCCTTCGCGCTTGAGCGGCGGCCGGCTGGCGAGAATCACACCATCCCCAAGCCTGCAAACTATGAGCAGATGAAGGACCAATATTCGATTCTTGACGGTTTCATCAGCTCCATGTTCAAACCAAGGAAGGATATGTGGTCCTACCGACAGTTCATCGCGGCGGCCAATTTCAACGACCCCGCCTTCCCCTTCGATCTGAGCATGATCAACTGTGGGAGCAACGACTACCAATTGGGCACCATACCGAATGACGATCCAGCTCAAGACGCCGCGGTCATCGCCGCGGCGCGACAGCTCTCGCTCGGCTACCTCTACTGGCTGCAGACGGAGTGTCCGCGTGACAATGAGCCGGGCGTGAAGGGCTATCCGGAGTTGAAGTTGCGAACCGACATATTCGGCACCCCCGACGGTACCTCGGTGATGCCTTACATTCGGGAATCGCGCCGTATCAAAGCCCGCAAGACGATCCTGGAGCAGGAGATCATCGCAGAGACAAACCCCGGTCCCCGAGCAACCCTCTTCCCGGATTCCTGCGGTATCGGGCTGTATGGCATGGACGTCCACGCCCTGGATCCGGTCGGGATGCAGCAGATCTTCAAGGAGACCCGCCCCTATCAGATCCCTGTCAGTGCACTTATTCCCATCCGCCTGACCAATTTGCTGGCGGCCTGCAAGAATCTGGGCGTAACGCATCTGACAAACGGCGCCTACCGTCTTCACCCGATCGAATGGAACATCGGAGAGGCGGCAGGGACACTCGCCGCCTACTGTGTCCAGCAGGGTCTCGTTCCAAACACGGTTCCTGACACCCCGCCACTACTGCGCGACTATCAGCATATCCTGCTAAACAATGGCGTTCCGCTCTACTGGTGGACCGACATCACTGTCGATCATGCCGAATTCGCCGCAGTCCATCTTCTGGGCGTCCATGGCATCGTGAGCGGTTACGAGGATATGAGTTTCCGGCCCAACAACCCGCTGACCACTTCCATGCGTCAGGCGATCGAGGGCAATATCGGCCAGCCCATCAACTGGCCGAGCAACAGCCTCTCACGCGGTCAGGCCGCACTCTGGCTGGTACTGGAGTTGGGGCTGTAGTTTTCATGCGAGTAGAGCGAACGTAAGATAATGATGCAGAGACAGTCCCGCGAACAAGCACGGCTGCAGCCTTTTCGCATGCTGCAGCCCGGCGAGATCGATCATGAAATCGATGTCCAACGACTTACCGAGTTGCCTGTTCCAGAGTGGGATCCCTTGGCACTCGCCGCCTGTACCCTCCTCCATGATCGCTACATCATGCCGGAGACCGGAAATACGATACCCGAACACGCCTTCTGTGATCTGCCGCGCTGGGTTTTCCTGGAGTATCTGATCCGATTCCACGATCTGCTCCTCATCGGATCCAATGAGCCGGACCTGCCCCGCCTGGAACCCGTCGTCCTTTCCCAGAACCTCCATGAATGGAATCAACCGCGTTACTTCGCGTTTTCGAATAGCATGGACGCCCTATTTCACGCGGTTCTGGACCGCCATCGGCTCCGCGAACTGGACTGTCCCGTCAAGAGTACGCTGGCACAAACGGTGGAGACGCCAGAGGGTTCGAAGCGTTGGAAGTTTTACTACGGGATCGATTACCGGGCGCTCCCGCACGCTCCCTGGTGTTCCGGCACGATCTATCTCTATCGGAAAACCGATTTCTCGGCGGATTTTCAGATCGTTCCCGATCTCACGAACCGATCTGTTCGGCCCCTGGCGAAGATCACTGTCAGCCCCTGGGACTGGCCGCTGCTCGACAAAGTCTGTGGTGTCAACGTCGCTGGCCAAACGGAGCGTCAGAGGGAGACGTTTCGTGGTTATCCGTGGTCCGATGACGTTACGATCCACCCCCATCTCGGGGATCGCCCTCTGGTCGAGCAGGTACGCACTTACCTGGAGGCCCATTTTGCTGATCCGATCGACCTGGCCCAACTCGGGCAGATTGTCGGTCTCAGTCCCTTTGCACTTCTGCGCCGGTTTCGCGCTCACTTTGGCCTCTCCCCAAAAGAGTTTCAGACTTTGCGACGCGTTGCGGAGGCAAAGCGGCTTCTCCGGAACGGTCTGCCCATTGCCCAGGTGGCGGCGGAGACCGGCTTTTGTGATCAGACACACCTGAATCGTGCGTTCCGCCAAATTGTCGGACTGACTCCCGGCCGCTACCTGCGAGTGCAAGAATCTCCTATTCGCTACCTCTAGTCCTCCTGTACAATGGACGTCCCGTAGCTTTCATCAGGAGGACACAGCATGAAGACCAATCCCATGATCGCACTCTTTGCCCTTGCGGTCTTATCCCAGTCCGCCCTACCTCAGACGACGGAGCGAGACGCCGAGAAGATCAGTCCTGTCGTCGACAGCGCAGCCAGGACCTTCCTCACAAATGGACAAACGATCGGTCTCTCCATCGGTATCTACAAGGACGGAAAGACCTATACCTACCATTTCGGTTCGACCGAGCGTGGAAGACAACATCTGCCAACCGACAAAACACTCTACTGTATCGGCTCGATCACCAAGACGTTTACAGGCCTCCTGCTTGCGCAGGCGGTTGTTGCGAAGAAGGTGACGCTTGACCTGGATGTTCGCAAGTACCTGAAAGGCACCTACCCCAATCTGGAGTTTCAGGGACACCCGATACGGCTATGGCAGTTGATCAATCACACGTCGGGACTTCCGAACAGTCTTCCGGAAAAGGCGATCTGGTTGACGGGTCAGGAAGAGTTGGACAAGGACGCGGCGAAGAGTTCGGTCCGGGAGGCGGCGTTTCTAGAGCGTTATTCCAGAGAAGATTTCTTACAGGATCTACAAGCAGTGAAGTTGACGCGCATTCCCGGCGAAAAATTCAGCTATTCGAACGCGGCTGCGCAGTTGCTGGGGCTCATACTGGAGCAGGTCTATGGAAAGCCTTACGAGGAACTTGTTCGAAGTAAGATTGCCGGCCCGCTCAAGATGAAGGACACCCGAGTCGTTGTTCCTGTGGCCAACCTGGCCCGTTTCCCCATGGGATACAGCACGGGCGGCGCGTTCCGCCCCGCTCTATCTACGCGCTTCCCGGCTGCCGGTTCGTTGAAGTCCACCGTGCCGGATATGCTGAAATATATCGCATGGAATCTTGCCGAGAAAGACGAGGCGGTCCGGTTGTCGCATCAACCGGCCGGAACGACGGTGTGGAGTACGGACAACAGCTTTACGGTCGGGCTCAACTGGCAGATCTTTCGATCCTTCGATCGGCGCATTATCTTCCAGTACGGTTCGGTTCCTGGATTCAATAGTGTGTGTGCCCTCTATCCGGAACTGCGCCTCGGGATTGTAATCCTGACAAACGAAGAGGATCGAACCCGTCCAGCAGCGCTGTCGCCCCTGGTGGAAAAGATCATGACGGCGATCGACCCGCGGGCTGCCCCTCCCCCCTAGCGTTACCGAAGCCCACGGCTCTGCGGAACGACTATTGCGGAGGGGCGTTCACTTCCGGTAGGACGCCCCTTCGCGATATACCGCAGTGCCGGCGGATCTGTCGAGCGGGAGCGATAGGCCCGGGACCTTATTACAGTCCGCGGGGCAGCACGCGTATCGCTCGACACAGCACCGTATATAACGACTCAGGCGGGCAACCGGTTCCCTTGCAAGCGGCCTATCAATTTGACGAATAGTGTGTCATAATCAAACATCCAAAGGCTGCGTACTCGGTTTTGATCTCCCGCGGATGTCCCTCTGACCTGTTTTGAGTATGCGCGCTTACGAAGGTATTCGCCAATGACTCCGATTCATCCAGCTCCCATCGGATCTCCGGTGGAGATGGCTCTGCGATGGACGCCACTCGCTACTCTGGCCGGCTACTCGGCCTATGCCCTGGTGCGCTCCTCACTCACCCTCCGAGCGCCCTACCGGCAGGCGGACAGGCCAATCGACAATGCCGTAGACTTTACCCAGCCCACACAAGCGGTGAGGCCGGGGATCGTTTCTCCACAGGAACAGGCTCCCACAGACGTCGAAGGAGCGAAGGAAACTATTCAGCACGCCTCCCCACCTGCCCCCCCAGAGCGTTAGAAACAACACTTTGAATGGATATGCGCGGCCGGAATGCAGCGTCCTCCCAAGGATCTGCGTGCCGGCCGCGCGTTGTTGTTTAGCTTTGCCGTATTTCTCGTATGCCTTTGTTGTATCCATGTAACCAGGCTCCTACTCGACATGTTGTTACTTTACCGCTACACATAACAAACCTATAAAGAGGCGCTTGAAAGCATGACATCCCCTGTAGACTTCTCCCTTCCAGACTTTCGCGCTCTCTTTGAAGCCGTTCCCGGCTTATATCTGGTGCTCCTGCCAAATACCCCCCGTTTTACGATTGCAGCGGTCAGCAACGCCTACCTGCGAGCGACCATGACTCGTCGGACGGAGATTCTGGGGCGTGATCTTTTTGAGGTCTTCCCCGACAACCCCGCGGATGCCGAAGCAACCGGCGTGAGCAACTTGCGCGCTTCGCTTATCGAGGTGCTGAGAACACGTGCGCCGCATACCATGGCGGTACAGAAGTATGATATTCGCCGCCCTGAAGAAGAGGGCGGCGCATTTGAGGAGCGTTACTGGTCGCCGGTCAACTCTCCAGTCCATGGTGACGAAGGTGACGTTACTTACATCCTGCATCGCGTCGAAGATGTCACAGAGTTTGTTCGTCTGGAGCGGATACGGCATCGTGAACGCCTGGAAGCGCAGGCGCTCCAGGCGCAAACGGAAGAGAAAGTCACTCTGAGCATGCTGCGCGCCGAGGGGCTACAGGAGGCCAACAGCATGCTGCGGCGGGTTATCACCGAGCGCAAGCAGGCGCAGGAAGACCTTCAAGCTCGCATGCAGGAGATCGAGACGCTCAACATACGATTGCAGCGTGCCATTACCGAAACTCATCACCGCGTGAAGAACAATCTGCAGTTGGTGTCGGCGCTGATCGAGATGCATCGGCAGGGAGAGCGCGAGAGCATTCCTGTGGAGGAGTTAGTCCACCTGAACCAGAATATTCGGGCACTCGGGATGATTCACGACATTCTCACCCAGCAGTCGAAAACGGAAGGAATGAACGAGCGTCTCTCAGCAAAAACAGTCCTGGCGAGGTTGACGGCTGAGATGGACGGCACGCTTCAAAATCGTCGTCTTTTGGTGACAGCGGACGAGTTGTGGCTTCCGAGCCATCAGGCGACCTCACTGGCACTGATCACGAATGAACTGGTCTCCAACTCCGTCAAACATGGACACGGTGAAGTGTGCGTTACCCTGAGCCAGGAGGAACAAACCGCACTCCTGAGAGTCGAAGACAACGGTCCGGGATTCGCCCCCGGATTTGAGGCGGCAGCCTATGCCAATACTGGTTTAGAACTGATTGAAAATATCGTCCGTATTGATTTACGAGGTGAAGCGGTCTATGAGAACCGTCCCCAGGGGGGCGCATGCGTCAGTGTCCGCTTTCCCGTGCCCGAAGGATAAGGATGGCAGAGAAGCCGAGCGAAAGTCCGTTACCCCTGGCCGACAGCGAACGTATGCTTCGCAAGCTCTTCGAGCATGCTCGTGAGGCGATCGGTGTCTCCGCGGAGGGCAGGATACTCTTCGTCAATCCCGCCTATGCAGCCCTTCTCGGTTTTTCCTCGCCGGAAGAGATGGTGGGGCTCTCCGTCTTCGATACGGTCGCACCCTCCGATAGAGCTCTGCTTCAAGAACGTGCCCAGCGTCGACACGCCGGCAAACCGGAAATATCGGTATATCAGTTTCGCGGATTGCGGCGCGATGGAACGGAGTGCGAACTCGAAAACTACGTCTCGCTCTATACCCTGGACGGACGGGCCTACACGGTCGCCTCTACGCGCGATGTGACGGAGCGTAATCGACAGGCGCGAGCGCTTCAGGAGAGCGAGGAGCGTCTGCGGCTGGCCATCGAAGCGGCCGACATGGGCACCTGGGAGTTCGACCTTCGCACGGGCCAGGGACGTTATTCCGACAGCGTCGGCCCCATTCTGGGACATCCAAGGGGATACCAGAACGAAAGCGTGCAGGAATGGAACCAACACGTCCATCCTGAAGACCTCCCGCGGATGCAGGCGCAGTTTCGACAGGCCATGGAGGGAAATACCTCTTTCGAGATCGAGCACCGCGTCATCTGGCCGGACGGCGTCACATACCGGTGGGTTATCACAAAGGGAGAGATCTTTCGAGATGAGGCAGGACACCCGGTGCGCGCGCTGGGAATCATTCAGGACGTAACGGGGCGCAAGCGATTCGAGGAGGCGCTAGGGCATAGCGAACGCCTGTACCGCACCCTTGCGGAAACCGTTCCCGATATCATCTTCACCCATCGACCGGACGGGACCAACGACTACTGTAGTCCCCGCTGGTATGAGTATACGGGACTCACGGAAGAAGCGACCATGAACGGCGCCTGGATCGACGTGATCCATCCGGACGATCGTGAACTGGCGCACTCACGGTGGGACCTTGCACTGGACACGGGAAACCCCTTCGAAATTGAGTATCGCCTGCGCAGTAGTACAGATACCTATCGCTGGTTCCTGTGCCGCGCACAGCCGGTCATGGATGCAGCCGGTCAGATCCTCGGGTGGGCCGGATGCTGTACCGACATCGATGATCAGCGCTGGCGCGAAGAGACCCGGCAGCTCTTAGCGGGGCTGGGTGAGCGAATGCGCAACCACCCCCGACCGATGGATGCGGTGGAGGAGACAGTTCGTGCAACCTGCCGCCACCTTCGTGCTTCTCGCTGCACATATAGCGAGATCGACGCGCCGAACGACCGCTTTACTGTCGTACTCTCCTATACACGAACGGAAGTACAGCCCGCAACCGCCGACCAGGCTTCTATTCAACTACAGGGCGACTATCGCCTGAGCGACTTTTCCGTTCATTTTGCTTCGATGTTGCGAGGCGAGACGATGGTTGTAAATGATGCCTCGCTCGACGTTCGCACGGCTACAAATTACGCCACGAATTTCCAGGAGATCCGGACACGGGCCTTCATTGCGGTTCCCATTATGCGGCGAGGAGAGTGGATCGCCTCCCTTTCCGTCAGTTCATCCACCGGGCCGCGGATCTGGACCGGTTCGGAGATCGATTTTGTGGAGCAGATCGCGGAACGGATGGCGTTTGCGGTGGAGAATATCCGCCTGGAGGAGGGAAGCCGAACGGCCCAGAGAGAGCGGGAAGAGTCGTTCGCGCTTCTCAACACGGTGATGTCCGCCTCCCCGGCGGGCTTTGCCGTGATGGACCCGGAGTTCCGGTTCTTGCGTGTAAACGCCGCGTTCGCAGCGCTCAACAATCTGACACCGGAAGAGCACGTCGGGCGATCCATGGCGGAGATGATCCCCGCGCAATGGCCGAATTTTCGCGAAACCTACCGCACCGTCCTTGAGACCGGCGTTCCGATCTACAACCGGGAGAACAGCGGCTCCAATGCGGCCTATCCGGATATCCATCGACACTGGCTCTCCAGCTACTATCCGATCCGGACCTCGGATGGCAAGACGATAGGGCTGGGCCTGATGCTGGTGGACATCACCGAACGCAAGGAGCATGAACGAAAGATCGAGGCGCTAAACGAACAGCTCCGGCAGTCCATGCGCGAGACACACCACCGTGTGAAGAACAACCTGCAGGTGATCTCTGCTCTGATCGACATGCAGGAAATGCAGCACGCAGAGATGATCCCGGCTTCCGAACTTACGCGATTGAAGCAGCACATCAAATCGCTGGCGACAGTCCATGATGTGCTGACACGTCAGGCGCAGCACGACATCAGTGTCATCGATATTTCCGTCAAAGAGGCCCTGGAGAAACTGCTCCCCATGATTCAGGTCATGGCGCAGGAACGATCTATCGTCTTTTCCGTGGAGGACGTGCGCCTGCCGGTCCGGCAGGCAGGGGCCCTCGCTGTTCTGGTCAACGAACTCGTCTCCAATGCCCTCAAGCATGGGAAGGGCGAAGTCGTCGTCACCTTCCAGGCTGAAGCGACGACCGCGCGACTGCGTGTCAGTGATCAAGGACCGGGGTTCCCGGAGGACTTCGATCCCACCCGCTCCGCCAATACCGGATTGGACCTGATCCAGACGCTGGCGACCTGGGATATGCAGGGAACCGTTCGCTTCCACAATCGAGACGGCGCCTGTGCGGTCATCGAGTTCCCCGTGACGGCGGCGCCGTAAAGGAACGGGCTGCCGTACGTAGCGCGGGCGTCCCGCCCGTGACCTCCAGTTTTGAATTCATCCCCTACTCTATCGTCCGAAGCAGGCCATCGAGATCGAGGCGGCGTGTATCCATGGCAATGTTCCCCTCGTTATCGCGCGGCCACTCCTCCTCCGGGCGGTCCCAGTAGAGTTCCACGCCGTTACCGTCCGGGTCGTGCAGATACAGCGCCTCGCTCACTCCATGGTCACTCGCCCCATCGAGGGCGATCCCCGCATCTATGAGGCGACGGAGGGCGTCCGCTAGCGACGCCCGTGTCGGGTAGAGGATGGCCAGGTGATAGAGTCCCGTCGTCCCCGAGGCAGGCGGACGTCCGCCCGCACTCTCCCACGTGTTGAGGCCGATATGGTGATGGTAACCGCCTGCGCTGACGAACGCGGCCTGCGAACCGTACCTCTGCGTCAGATCGAAACCGAGAACGTCACAGTAGAAAGCGAGCGCACGGGGCAGGTCGGCCACCTTCAAGTGGACGTGACCAATCCGAACGCGCGGATCCAGGGGCTGGCTGGAAGTCATCTATTTTGTCCTTTCAATCGCGTAACACCCCTTCATACGAGATTAAAAGAGAAAAAATAGCGGCCTCCAGCCTTCAGCCGCGCCTACAGGGAGGATGTTGAGGTATGCTGGACGAAAAACACCCTGACGTAGAATGCACATGACAGAATCACCTCGTGCCCCTGCACTCGCGTCCGTGAAATCGATAAACCTGGCTATCCAGCCTTTTTTAACCCACTTACACCCACCATTACGCAACGGAAAGGGAACCCATTGACACCCGACCTGTCTACGCAGGACCTTATGCGCGATCCCCGCGTGCGATCTGTCGAATGGAACGACCTGATGGCTCTGTCCAGATTCGAGATCGTCAAAGAGCTGCTTCTCTCTCTCCCCTGGGTGGCCACAGCTCTTTTTATCGCCCATTATGGGCCGATCCATTGGGGCTTCTATGTGCTTGCCCTCCCCTTCTCTTTCATCTTCTTCCTGACCGGCCTCCGGCAGGTGCATAACGCGTATCACTATGCGTTAGGTATCAGCAAAGGCGCTACGGAATGGGTGATGTTTACGCTGAGCGTCCTCATGCTGGGCTCCATGCATGCGCTTCAGATCACCCACCTGCATCACCATCGTCACTGTATGGACGATGAGGATGTGGAGGCCTCCAGCGCCCGGATGTCCGGGCTGCAGGCGCTGCTCATGGGTCCGGTGTTTCCCTATCGCCTGCACCGAAAGGCGCTCCAGCTCGCTGCGCCGCGCCGTAAGGCCTGGATCTGGGGAGAGCTGTTTGCAAACCTCGTGGTTATCGCCCTGGTGTTTTACGTTCTCAAGATCCCCATGCTGAAATATCATGTGATCGCCATGGCCGTCGGCCAGTGCCAGACCGCGTTCTTTGCCGTCTGGACGGTCCATCATGATTGCGATGGAAAACATCGTATCGCCCGCACACTGCGCAATCGCGTCAAGAGTGTGATCGCCTTCGATATGTTCTATCACGTCGAGCACCATCTGTATCCCCGGGTCCCGACCTGCCACCTCGCGGATCTCTCCGTTCGGCTTGACAAGGCGGTTCCGGAAGCCAGTGAGTTGCAGGTCTATTAAGCTGCACGCTGAGGAGAGCAAGATATGTCACAGCGTGTGCTGGTAGCCGGGGCGACGGGCCGCCTGGGTCGAGAGCTCGTCCGGCATCTTAAAGCACAGGGATACTATGTTCGGGCGCTGGCACGAGACGAAGCGCGGCTTCAGCGGTTTTGCCCCCTTGCGGACGAACGTCTGGTTGTCGATGTCGTCAAGACGGAGGACCTGAGCTGGACGTGCGAAGGGATGGATCACGTGGTCTCCTGTGTTGGCGCCAGCGTCATCCCGAGTCTCCGGCAGGGCCGCAAATCCTTTACGGAGATCGACATCCAGGCCAACCTGCGCCTGATGGAGGCCGCGAGCAAAAACGGCGTGCGCCGTTTCGTCTATCTGGCGGTCTTCACAGATGGCCGACTGCAGGAGAACGACTTCGTCCGGGGGCACGAAGAGGTCGTAAAGCACCTCCGCACCAGCGGCCTAGAGTATGCCGTGGTGCGTCCGACGGGATTCTTCGCGCCCCTGGTGAAGATCATGTCCGATCCGAGTTGGGGGCTTATTCCCGAGCACCGCAAGGGGCAAGCCCGGACGAATCCCATCCACGAAGCTGATCTAGCGGCGTTCTGCGTGGAGGTTCTCCAATCGGAGGAGCGCCGTGGAGAGTACAGCGTGGGCGGTCCCGAGGTCCTGACCCGCCGCCAGATAGCGGAACTCGTCTGGCGGGAAAACCGGAACAACCACAAGGGCGTGCGCGTTCCGGTCACCTCGCTGCGCGCGGCCAGTTTTCTTCTGCGTCCCTTCAACCGCCGTGTGTCGCAGTTGATGTATTTCATCGCCGAGGTACTCTCAGATGACTACGTGGCGCCGACCTATGGAACCCGTACCTTCTCCCACTACCTCCAGACCGAAGCCGCAATTCCTGGCTCAGGTCGAAGCGCCGACTGAGGCTTTCCTCTTCCTCGGATGCCCAGTTGGCCGTCACCTCAACTGTTCACACACACTTCACTCCATACCTTTTACCCATCTGAATTCGACCTCCCAGCGTCCGAACAGGGCGTACGGGAAGACCGGCATCTCTTGAGGAGCAAATGAAAAACGAGGCCTTACGAGGCTACTTTGCTTGTCCGGCCTGCGGCTGGGACGACCAGATCTCCCCCCCGATGGACACGCTGGGTTATCCCTCGTATGATATTTGCTCGTGTTGTGGCATCCAATATGGATACCATGATATTATGGGCATCACCTACCGGGCTTGGCGGGATAAGTGGGTCCGAAACGGAATGCGATGGAATTCATATTCAGATCCGCCCCCGGATTGGGATCCGGTTCGTCAACTCAAAAAACTTCAGGATCAGCAACGCTACGAATCCAGGCAGACACAGACGACAGGAATGGAAAACCTGTACGTTTTTACTGCTGACTTCGTCTGTCTCGGAGATATCGCCTTTATGGCCCATGCCCGGGGATACTTCAGCCAGGTCTTCCACGAGAAAGAGTCCGATCCGCTTCATAAAGTGTATTTGAACGTCTACTTTGGCGTTCCGATGGCCACATTCGGCCGAAGCCACGAGTCGAGGGGTCTATCCATTTACGATCAAGATTTCTGGCAATGGTCGGATATTGAGGATTCTGAGGACACCGAGCACCCCGCAATAAAGCAGATTCTCTACAATGATCCTGGTTCATCCCTTCTCCTGTCTTATCACCTCTATGGGTGGCACTCCCTGAAAGGGTTTCTCAAGGCGCTGTTAGAGACGTATGGAGGATGGATTGTGTCAGAACGGGATAGTGCATTCATCTATGATCTGAGCAATTTCAGCACGTTAAATAGCATTTAGTGTAATGGGAACACATGTAGGTTTGTCGTGCCGGCTCAGGAGGCCAGAATCAAACCGCCCGACAGAAAGATGGGCGTTTCTGTCGGGCGGTTCGACCTTACGGCAATCGATCCCTCCGTAGTGCAAGGGGCAGACTGCTTTCTTACATTACTATATTATGGGCGACTACCACGGTCCCAACAGGTAGACAAACCGCCTATTTTCGGATATGAATGAGTTGAAGGACGATGGGATAGCCGGCACGTAGCGCCGTTGACAGAAGCGAGGTCCGAAGAGATGAAGGTGAAGGTGTTTCCGACGGAGCTTTTTGGATTCGATGGCCGTGGGCCGGTGCTGTCGTGGTGGCTCTATGAAGACGATCTCGACATCCCGGGAACAGAACTGCCCTGGGAAGACTCCGGTCCCAGCGGCATCGTCGGTGCACAGCACGGCTCGCATTGGATTATCTTTCACGAACCGCTGGTACTTCTGTTCTGCCACGATGATGCTCGTGTGTACAGGCACCCGGAATATGAGCCGGAGCAGGAAGAAGGCATTCGCAAGACCGGCATCTGGGAGATCGAGGATTCGAAATGGCTTCCTTCCTTCCGTCGCCCGCCCGGCTGCACGCACTACATCGTACAGTTCTATGATGAGGCTGTCGAGGTGATCTGCAGGGACTTGATCCTCGGAGAGGGTAGGTTCGATGCACGGAAGCTCGCAGAAGAAGATAGCCGGTACACCTACTCTTTCTGGCGCTACGCAGAGGCACAGCGGGAACTCAAGCATACAACCGTGGCTCTGGAATACTATCAGAAGTTCGTGGATCACTATTCCGGGGACCGGTCCGATGCGATTGACGAGGAGGATGTCCGTTGGGAAGTGGATTCGGCCCTGCATGCCATCGAGGAGATCCGCTCCGGCATGGCAGACGGATAAGAGATCCAACGGAAGTCCGACGGAAGGATAGGATTTGAGAAAGAGAAGGTGCATCAATGGCCGTATACAGATACACACCGGAGACACGTTATGCTCTCGCGCGTACGACCCCAAGGATGTATAGTCCCGGCACCTATGGGCTCTTCATCGTTGAGGCGGACGACCCCCCGCTTTTCGGCGAGGAGGGACGTTTTGCGTCCTACGATGAGGCCGAGGAACCATTAAAACGTCTGGCTGTGGAGTGGGAAGTATGGGAAACGTGGACGCCGGAGCAGCGCCGCGCGTGGCATGAAACATCGATCAATCGGAACGAAGCCTTTATTAATGAGGAGTGCCTGCACCTGTGGGGCGACAAGCGGCCCGCGCGCCGCAGCCGTAGAGATCCCTATGCCCTTCCACGTCCCGCCCCCTCCTCCTGGAAGCGCACGCAACCAGGAGAGGGAAGCAGGACAGGACTCCGCAACGCGCAATCGATCCCAGCGGAACGTGGGGAGAGTTCCCCCGAGTTGACAGCAAAAGTGTTTCCGACGGAGCTATTCGGTTACAAGGGCATCCGACCGCAGTTGTCATGGTGGCTGGATCACGACGACCTCAACATCCACGGGACAGAACTGCCATGGGAAGACTCCCGTCCCGGCAACATCCTCGGCGCTCAGTGCGGCTCGAACTGGATCTTCTTTCATTATGTCTCGCTCCTTCAGATATGCAGCGCGGATGCCCACTCCCACTGGCACCGAGACTACGTGGAGGAGGAGCGGGAGGGGATCCACAAAACCGGTATCTGGGAGATAGTGGATTCAGAACGGCAGACCACCGCGCAGACAGAATACACCACCCGACAGTTCGTGATCGAGTTCTCGGACCATATTGTGGAAGTGGTGTGCCGGGACCTGATCCTCGGTGAGGGCAGATTCGATATCGAGAAGCTCGCGGAAATCGACCATCGGTTCGTTTCCGCCTTCTGGCACTACGCAGAGGTGCAGCGCAGCTTAAAGCATGCGGATGAGGCCCTTGAATACTACCAGAAGTTCATCGATCACTATACCGGCAGTCCAGAGCAACTGGAAGAGGAGGCAGAGTGGGAAGAGGGCGATCCCACGTGGCTCGGGAATGTGCGCCTCATCATGGAGGCCATCCGCACCTGTGAACCCAACTGGCACCGGGATTGACTCTTTGCGCGGATCGAAACAGGTACACTCCTTCGATCCGTTATTCTACTCTCCTGTGGACCTCTTATCGATTTGTGCAACGCCACCCCAGCCAGATCTATTTGCCCCTTGACACTTTAGCAAATGCTAAAGTATAATACATCCATGAGCCGACCACTAGCGACATCCGATGTGTTTCAGGCGATTGCCGATCCGACTCGACGCGCCCTGCTCGATGCGCTTCGCGAGGGCGAAAAGCCGGTCATGGAACTGGCGTCCCGGTTTGCCGTCACTCTCTCCGCGATCTCGCAGCATATGCGGGTCCTGCGGGAGGCGGGCCTGGTGGCGGTCCGCAAGTCCGGTCGTGAACGCTACTACGAACTGAACGCCGCGCCCCTGCAGGATGTCTCCGAATGGGTCGCACAGCACGAATCGTTCTGGCGTAAGAAACTCGATGCGCTGGCATTGCACCTGGACGAGCCTATGGAGGAGGAGACATGAGACGAGAAATCAGGCTGGACATCATCTACCCGCACCCCCCGGAGCGAATCTGGAAAGCGCTTACCGATTCCAGGTCGCTGGCGAAATGGCTCATGCCCAACGATTTCCAGCCCCGTCTGGGCCACCGGTTTCGCTTTGTCAAAGAGATGCCTCCAAAAGGCGGTCGGAAAACGGATCGCAACAAAAAGCAGGAACCAGATGTCGTGGAGTGTCAGGTCGTGGAGTTGGAAGCGCCGCACCGCCTGGCCTACACCTGGCGCAGCGATCCCGATTCGCCGCCCGAACTGGTCTCCTGGACCCTGGAACCGGTCGAGGCCGGTACCCGTGTCCGGTTGGAACACATCGCCCTGGAAGACCCGGCGATCCTCGCCCCAACACGCATATCGGCCCATCTCAATCCGCACTGGTCGATGCGTCTTCAGGTGCGGCTTCCCTTTGTGCTGCGAGGTCTGAAAGCGTCCCGTCGACGCCGTTCTATCCGACTGATACGGGGCAGAGCCCATGTTGATGCCTCGACGTATGCTCCGGCGCTCCGTCTCGAATCCGAAAGCGAGGTGATCCATGTCTGATTCCGTGCCCGGCCTGTACAACTCCCTGGTCCCGATGGTCGTGGAACAGAGCGCACGCGGCGAACGCGCCTACGACATCTACTCCCGCCTGCTCAAAGACCGTATCATCTTCATCCAGCAGGAGGTCAATGACGATATGGCGGGCCTCGTCATCGCGGAGCTGCTCTTTCTCGAAAAGGAGGACCCCGACGCCGACATCAGTGTCTATATCAACAGTCCGGGTGGGGTTGTCTCCGCCGGGCTGGCCATGTACGACACCATGCGCTTGATCAAATGCGACATCGCCACCTTCTGCGTCGGGTGGTCGGCCTCGATCGCGGCCGTCCTGCTGGCGGGCGGGACGGCGGGAAAGCGTTATGCGCTCCCCAACTCCCGTATTATGATCCATCAGGCGAGCGGCGGTTACCGGGGCACGATGTCGGACGCGAAGATCTACCTGGAGGAGATGAACCGCAACTACGAAGCCATCATCCGCATCCTCGCGCACCATACAGGCAAAGATCCGGAACGCATCCGCCGTGACTGCGAACGGGACTACTGGATGTCGGCCCGAGAGGCGCAGGAGTATGGCCTGCTGGACCGTGTGCTGGACGAAAAAGGGCGTCTCCCGATGGAGGTCGGCGCCGCATCCAACTGGTAATCTGATCTCTGACGCGATGCCTTCAAATTAGTCCCGTTTCTTAGGCGCAGCAAGCAACGACCCTACGTGGCAGAATACGCTTTGTAGGGGCGATGCTTGCTGCGCCTAAAATCCGCTTGACATATCTTGTGAGACAAGATATTATGTATACCACAGTCAAGAAACCGGGAGGCTGCGATGAACGACGAACGAGAACTCATTCGAGGCAATACCCCGACCATCATCCTGGCCGTGCTGCGGGATGGTCCGCAGCACGGCTATGCCATTCTGCAGGAGGTCAATCGCCGTATGGGCGATGCACTCACCTTCAAGCAGGGGACTCTGTACCCTGTTCTGTACGGGCTGGAGCAGGATAGCTGGATCGCGGGGCAGTGGGAACATCCTGCCGGAGAACGCCCCCGGAAGGTCTATCACATCACGGCCGCGGGGCAATTGGAGCTGGAGCGTCGACTGAAGGCCTGGAAGATGTTTCGTCTGGCAATGGAGAGGGTTGTGGACGGACTGCCCGACGTGGGAGGGATGCCGGATGAGCAGCCTGCTTGAGCCGAAAACAGGTGTTACGATGCTGCCCCCCTTTCCCGATGGCGTCGTGGAGGAGAGACTTGCGGACTACCTGGATCACCTGTGCGCACCTCTCATTGGAATCGTGCCGATTGTGCGTCGGCAGGACATCCGCGCAGAGGCCGGGGCACATCTGTATGCGCTGATCGACGAGCACATCGCGACCGGGATGTCTCCCCTGGCGGCAACGGAAGCGGCTTTACAAGCGTACGGACCGCCCTATCAGGTGGGGCGAAGTATTCTGGACACCTGGTATCGCGGAGCGGGTTCAAAAACGTCACCTTCCCGCTACCTCCGTTTTGCGGTCGCCCGCGCCTTTGCCTGCTTCAGTCTTCCGTCCGCCCTCTGCTACCTCGTGATTGCCAACTATTCGATGGGGGCTATCGGCGAGGAGCATATCCCCCTTCTTCTGCTCTTCGTGTGTCTCACTCCGATCTTTGCGGGCGCCTTGACGGGCTGGCTTGTTCCGACACGGAGTGCGCAGGTAGTCGTCTATGCGGTAGAAATCCTCGTGATACACGGTGTTCTGACCGGCGTAACGCTTCTGCCGCACACAGAAGGGCTCTGGCTGGCCCTGTTTCAACTCGTGTACTGGCTGCCCGCCGGCGCCTGTGCCGCCTACACGACACAGGCCCTCCGATGCCATTACCTCCGAACCTCCTTCCGACCGCAAATCAGCCGTTAGACCGTTGATTGGGACCTGAACACGAAGAGACACGAAGAAAGGAGACGTCGATGCAAATATCACCGATAGACACTTCCGCAGGAAGGGCAGGGCGCAGGATGGCCTTTACTCTACTCGAGATCCTGGTGGTTATCGGGATTCTTTCGCTGTTGGCCGCCCTGCTGTTTCCGGTGTTTGCCCGTGCGCGGGAAGAGGGGCGAAAGACCGGCTGCATCAGCAACCTCAAACAACTGGGGATGGCGTTTGCCCAATATGTCTCCGACTACGACAGCCACTATCCGGATTCGATGAGTTATGACACGCCGGCAGGTATTCCCTCAACGTGGGATATTCTCATCCTGCCGTACTCCAAAAGCCCTGCAGTCCTGCAGTGCCCGAGCGACCATACGGCAACCCGGTTTCAACTGCCCGGACTGGGATCGAACCTGTACCGTTCGTACGGATACACGTACAACCTCTCAAAATCCGGACATTCAGACACCCCCCACGATGCGTTGATCCCCCGGCCCACCCTGACGGTCCTCCTGGGCGAGCGAGAGCCGTATTTGAGCGATGGCGCGGTACCCCACTGGACCTATGGACACTATCTGGAGAACCTCGGCGCACAGGTGATCTGGCGCCATAACGACGCCGCCAATTTCCTCTTCGTGGATGGGCATGTGCGCACCTATACGGGGAGTAGACGGGGGGCTTACGTCCAGTTCGAGGGCTACAAATTCTCTTCGGACGAGGGCAGCCTGTGCGATGAGGGAGCACCGCTGCCACAGTAAGGCTGCATTGTCCTCTTGTCCTACTCGGCAGCGGGCCTTCTTCTGCCCGCTGCTTTTTCCTGTCCCCTGCTTCCGTCTTCCTGGTTGTCGTCCTATCGGCCCATCACACGAGCGTACAAAAATAGTTGGATGGCTTGCAGGAAACGATTCCCCCGGCAAGAATACAGGCATTGCGTTCCAGTAGAGACCTAGCGGGCTGTTATGCGATGTGGACATGGAAGGGGCTGAAGAGCCCCTTGCGGCATGGTTTGGAGGATGAACGAACATGGCTCTGATCGATCAGATTACACAGATCTGCCGGCGTCTCGCGCCGCTCGGTTGGGCGGACACAATGAATCAGTTCGGGCTCGATCTGAACGCCGCGGATATGGCCGCCGAACTGGACCGCACGCTCTCCGGTATACAGGCGGCGAACGTTCCTGGGTTCGCCGATTTTCACCCGGGTGGGGTACGCGGTATCGAACCCGGCCAGCCCGCCCGAAGCCTTCTCTACCACGCGCTCGCCAGCCCGGCGGTCCATCCTACAGCGGACGGTTCTCCGGCAGCCGATCCTGCGGCTTATCCGACCCTGGAGGAGTTGGACACGCTCGAAAACTATATCTATTCGCGCGCGCAGAAGCAGCTCACAGACTTTCCGGGCGTCGTCGTCGTGGTCTTCTCACATCAATACCGGACCGGCGCGCGAACCGGCCACGGGCTGTATGCGGATACCGTCTATTCACGGACCGGTGTCGCGCGTGTCGGGACGCGACCGGCCTTCTACGATCCCGCACGTCGTAGTTTCTGGCCGCTGCCAGCGGACGGAAGCAACAGCGTATGCGTCATGGGCGCGCGGTACAGCGCCTATCTGGCGATCCCACGCAAACTCGGCCCGGCGGACTCCATCCAGGGCGGCACGGTGGATGCGCTGGATGCCAACCGGACATATCTGATCCCTGTTCACAAGTTGTTTAGCGGTTCGGAGTGCCTGGTGGGCCGCAATCTGACGCTGCTCTTCAAAGAGTTTCATCGCAACGAGAAGCTGCGGCGTGTCCACACACAGGGCGGCATTCCCCTTCTTTCCGGTTTCAATGTAAACGCCGTGCCCTTCGTCCGTGATTCGGTGAACAGCCCGAATGAGATGCTGGTCCTCCAGGCCGTGGGAGCAGGCAGCACAGTGGTCCTTCCGACGCCCCAGACGCAACTCGTTCGGACCGCGAAGCAGCAGCGGTCGACGACGGGCCAGAGCGAATTGGTACGGTTCAATGTGCCCGCTGCCACGGAGGGCAACCGATTCTGGACCTCGTACGATATTCAGCCGCCGGGCGAGGGACGACTTGCGCCGGAATATGTCAATATCCGGCATCGCGTCCAGACCAATGCAGCGGGCGCGCAGGTCATCGACGACATCAACAGCCTGCCACAATCCACCTTCACCAGCCTGATCGCCAACGGCGGCTATGAAGCGGCCCACTTCATCGACGATACCTGTGACGGATGCCTTTCGGTCACCGTGGGCGGGCTACCGACGACTCTGGCCGGCGCTTCGAAAGTGCGTTCCGCCTACTCGCTCGTCACCGCCCCCGACTTCTTCCCTCTCATGGACCAGTTGGTGATCTATGATTGGGCAACGGCGCTTTCCGGCGGCCGTCGAAGTCAGTTCAGCCAGGGCAGCCCCGAGCCGCTCTCCCGGGGTCGGACAGCCGCTAACCCGACTCTTCCCCGACCCGGAACGTCACAACCCGCGTTCAATCGTCAGGATCTGACGATGACGGCAGTCCTCTCCACACGAAACCCTACGGCAACCGGGACGCCGACCCAGAGGGCGGCGCCTCTGCCGGACGCCTCGGTGAGCTATCTTCCGGATGCGGCCGCGAACGTCTTTCAACCCGGCTGGGACATCTCGCTGGGCGAGGATCAGGCCGGCATCTTCCATACCGCCTTCGGTCTGGGCAGCCCCTTCCCCGAGGATGCCAAACTCTGTGCCGCACTGAACTCCTTCTGGCCCGCCGCGGCCCCCGATGCGACACGGACATTCGGATTGACGGGAGCGCCGACGGCCCAGCCGCTGCTCGATATTGAAATAGGCTGCCATCCGAACCATCCGCGCGTGCAGAGCGGATTGGTTACGTCGAGCCGGGGTTGGGATGGAGAGTTCGGCCCGTTCCTGGAAACGGTGGGGGGGCAGATTGTGGTCAACTTCGCGAGCCGAGATCGCTCTGACTATGTGAGCAGTGCGCTGGCGGGATTGATAGGTCTGCGGCCCCTCGTCGATGTGATCGCGGAGGAGATGATCCGGCGCATGGAGGCGCTCCGGGCGTGTATTCGGGTTCTCCCGCCGGCGCAGGACATCGTCAGCACGACGGGGCTCTTCCTGGTCGCAGCCGAACAGGTGCCGGATTGGGCCACCGATGCGGAGCGAGCCGTACCGCAACTCACCGGACCGGGCTACAAATACACCTTCGTGTCGCTGCAGGGCCAGGAGCAGATCGTCGCCAACGACCTGCGTCGGGTACGTCGTCCCATCGCGAGCCGGTCCGACTGTCAGATCGCTCTACAGGGCCGTGTAGTGGTCGGCCTGGCTTCGCGGCAGAATGCAGGCGCCTTCACCTTCCGCGCAAATCCCTGATCGTATCCAGAGATCGCCAGGAGGGAAACACGGCGTAGAGTTCGTTAAGAGCCCTCAGGTCATGGGCAAACCACTCGGCAAGCCAGGTCCGATATTCGGCAAGGGCCTGGCTTGCCGGAAAGCTGTCGCACTGTATGCGCTGCATGCAGTGGGCCGCCATGAGGCCCGTCATCACGGCCTTCAGCACCCCGTGGGAGGAAGCCGGGTCGAGCACACAGGCGGCGTCCCCCACCAGGAAGTACCCCGGTCCCGCGCAGTCGCTGACCAGACGCCAGGTGACATCTACGCGACGCGTCGGTCCCATGGCCGGCAGTCCCTGCAGTTCGGGCGGAGGGACGTCCAACCGGTCCCCTTCAGCGCATCCCTCGTCGATCTCCAGGCGTGTCCAGGCATAGAGGTTCGGGCGGACACGCGCGGACCATGTCCAGCCGGTCTTATGAGCACATAGTCGGGGCACCTCCCGCAGTTCTTCCGGCTCGCCCGTGACATAACCATACCGGGCGAACAGACGGGGGGAACGACGCGTCACCTCCAGCCCCAGGTGACGGGCAAGCCAGTGGCGTCCACCCGCTGCATCCACCACATACCGCGCGCGTATCGGCCCTCGGTTCGTAGACAGCCCTACAACCCGTCCATCCTCCTGGAGCGGAGCGCCGACTCGACAGGGCTGATGGACGGTCACTCCCGCCACCCGGGCCTCCTCTAGCAGCAAGGTGTCAAAGTCCGCTCGCCACGCCTGATACCCCAGCCAGGGTCCCCGCGCATCCTCCCCAAACGCCTGGAAGCGTCTCTCTTCTCCCCAGTGGACCCAGATGCCCGTTGGTCGCAGGAAATTGGCGGCGTTCACGCGTTCCAGCACCCCCAACTGGTCCAGCAGAGGCTCAATCCCCGGCGCAAGGGTCTCGCCAGGCCGGTCCCGCGGACCGGCGCAGCTCTCGACGAGCACGACCGAGAGGCCCACCCGTGCGCATGCAATGGCGCAAGCGCTCCCTCCCGGCCCGCCCCCCACGACCACGACGTCGGTATCGATAGGCATGGAACTGGGTCCTCTTGGACTGCGAAGGCTGGATGTTCTATTTTAGACACGCCCTTTGGAGTCCGGTAACACGGCTCATAGGCGACGCTATTCGCGCCATTCGTGCTACCGATTTGAAGCAGAGCAGCTTGCTGCCCGTCAATATCCTCAAGGGTAGCCTGATCCCCAGGCTTCCCGCTAACTGGCGGCAGCAAGTTGCCTTAGCGAAACCGGTAGCACGAATGGCGCGAATAGCGTCGCCTATGAGCCGTGTTACCGGACTCCGAAAGGGCGCAGCGCGACGTGCGTCACCTACCGCCTCAAGTTCTTGGCTTCGGCTTGCATTCTTCCTGATACGCAGGAATGCAGACATCGTTGCGGAAATAGACACCGACAACCGTGTATATCGCAACTCGACCAATTCAGTAACTGCTACTTCTTCTGGAGAGCACGCAGGAGTCTATCAGATGACACAAAAAGAGCTTCTTAAAATAATCCGTGAGGCTGTCGAGACCGGTAGGAGGTCACTAAACCTTACCAACCAGCAACTGACCGAACTTCCTAAAGAGATCGGCCAGCTCACCGAACTGACCTATCTTTCATTGGAAAATAACCAACTAACCGAACTGCCAAAAGAGATTGGTCAACTCACTAAATTGAATATACTCTTGCTCTTGGAAAACAAGATTCATTCGCTACCGAAGGAGATCGGTCAGCTCTCCGCGCTAGGAATACTCGACCTTGACAGTAACAGACTTACCGAACTGCCCAAGGAGATCGGTCAGCTCACTAGATTGAGACAACTTTGGCTCTCCGATAACCAACTAACCATACTGACCGAAGAGATCGGCCGGCTAACTCAATTGAACACACTAGTTCTCACCGGTAATCCCAATCTCATCTCTCCGCCACAGGAGATTGTAGCCCAGGGGGCCAACGCGATCCTCCAGTATCTGCGACAGTTGGACGCCGCCCGTGCTGACCAGGACATTACTGAGCAGCCCGTCAGAAGATACGAGGCAAAGCTGGTACTGGTGGGTTGGGGAGAGGTCGGCAAGTCTTGTCTGGTCGCGAATCTGCGCGGGGAGGATCCTTCAAGCATCAAGGGAGCCACGCAGGGGGTCGAGGTCCGCCCCCTCCCGCCATTCGACCACCCGGATCAAGAGAAACACCCCGGCGCGGTGGTAAAACTGATTGCCTGGGACTTCGGCGGGCAGGAGATCGATCACGCAACACACCGATTCTTTCTCACGAAGCGCTCGCTCTATCTGGTGCTATGGAAGCCACGCGAGGCGACAGAGAAGGAGCACGTTTATGATTGGCTGCGCTCCATCGCCCTCTACTGTCCCGGGGCACGGGTCCTCCTCGTTGCGACGCACGCCGACGCCGAGCCGAAAAACCCCTGTCGCCTCGACTTCGAGGCTATTCGGCGTGAATTCGGGGCGACCGATACAGAGCCGGCCCGGCTGCTCATCTGCGACCGGCTGCATCATATCGATAACATGACGCGTAAGGGCGTGCCAGAGTTATGGGCGGCCATTCTGCGCGAGGCGCTGCTGGTCTCCGGATTGGAAGATGAATGGCTACCTGGTTGGATTGCCGCTGAGGAACGCCTGACAGGAGACGCCCGACATGAGATCAGCGATCCGGAATTTCTCGCAGTCTGTGCGGAAGCAGGAGTTCAGGAAGAGACGGTTCGCGGCTTCCTCGCCGGCTGGTGGTACGATCTGGGAAAGATCCTCTACTTTCCGGACGACCCGCTCCTCTGTCAACGCGTGGTTCTAAAACCGAACTGGATCACCAAGGCCATCAGTCGCGTCATGCGAAACGAAAAAATCGAGGAGAATTACGGCATTCTTGATAGTCGGGATCTCGGTGACATCTGGAACGTCAAGGATAAGCACGGCTATGGCCCTTTCGGGGAGGAGTATTATGAGCCCTTCCTTCGCCTCATGCATCGGTTCGGCCTCTCCTACGAATTGCCCCGCTCTAAGTCACATAGTCCGCGCCGTTTCCTCGTTCCCTACCTCCTCCCCCCCACCCCCCCGGCAGGCGCGTTGAATCCACCGGAAGTTACGACCGACCGTCCGCAGCTCATCTATCGGTTTGGCCTGCTTCCCCCTGGCTTGATGAGCCGCTTGATTGTGGCACTGCATCGTGACGTCTATCGGGACATGCACTGGCGAACCGGCGTCGTTCTGGAGGACGGCGGCAACTTTGTGCGTGTCGAGACCACGAGCGAGGTCGGCCAGACGGTTCTGCGCATGACCGGATGGGGACAATACCATCCCTACGGATTCTTCACCCGGGTACGCGACACACTTACCTCGCTGCTGGCGGACTACGCAGGAATCGAAGTTCGCATCGACGTGCCCTGCCCCACGTCCGATTGCAGAAATACAATCTCTTTCCGTCGACTTGACGGCCGCTGGCGCGCTATCCTCGCGGGCACGCTCGACGAGAGTCAGGAGATGGAGTATTGCGAGGTATGCGAATGCTCGCACAAGATCTCCCAGATTCTATACGGCATTCATCCAAGTTCGGACGCCTTGGTTGCGGCGAAGGTCGACGCGTTGCTCGGCACGATCGCCCGCCTTGAGGCAGGCCAGGAGGAGGCGGCGCGGACGCTGCGGGAGATCGGTCGCCAGATGCTCCGGCAGTATCAAGCGCTCTGGCAGAAGGAAAGCCTGAAGTGTCCTCCGCTCTTCCAGCTCTTGCACTCGACGCGATCTGGTTTTCATCCGAAAGAGCAGACCGGAACCACCTACCGCCTCTATCTCTGCTGTCAGTGGCCGGAGGGGGGCCATCGTTGCAAACCGCACTACGACATCTATGAACCGGATGCCTGGCTGCGAGACTTCGGCGGCCTGGCTAGGTGCAATGCGGCCATTCTTAAATTGCTCCAGGGGCAGTTCCCACCTGTGAAGGATTTCGGCGACTCCTTCATCGACGGCCTCGCACAACTCGACACTCTACTAGGGGGAGCTGACGGCGTTGTGAAATCCCTCGCGGTTTGGGTCGACAGGCTGGTCGATAGGTTTGGCGAGCACATCAAGATGGAAGAAACCGCCATACGCAGCTTCTACGGCGTTCTGCCAAAGCAGCCCGATCCCAAATTCCGGAATCTGACAGACTACCCTTCGCCGGACGATGGCGTTATCTGGCTCTGCCCGGTGCATCTTGCCGAAGCGAAAAAGCGCTGGGGAGAGCCCTGTGATGCTGAATCGATCTAACGATCGATTTTGGCGCAACTAGCAAGCGCCCCACTAGTCCGATGGCGCTTGCTTAGTGTGCCACATGAGGGATTTCAATGCCTCATTGAACGGTATGACATCAAATACGTATTAGATCCTACACCACAAAGGAATCCAGGGTATGCATGCGACACATCAAGGCCGATCCGCCTTGCGATGGAATAGAAAGACGCTTCTCCTGTCCGCCCTTTTCTGGGCCTGCACGATCCAGATCCTCACGACGCCCGTCTCTGCGGACATCGACGCCCGGTCACAGATGCTGCTCGGCAATCCGGACAACGCGGCTTCCGGTCGGGAGCACTACCTTATTCGCCGCCCACAATATGCCCTCTCCTACAACGATAGTCTGCGTTATCCGAACTGGGTGAGCTGGCACCTGAACGCTTCAGACCTGGGCAGCCTCAGCCGGGGGCAGTTTCAGCCGGATACGAGCCTTCCCGGCGGATTCACCGTCATCTCGCCCGGCGACTATACCCGCAGCGGCTACGACAGGGGCCACAACTGCCCCTCTGCCGATCGGACCGCCAGCCGTGACGATAATAACGCCGTGTTCCTGATGAGCAACATGACACCGCAGACACACGGACTGAACGCCGGTCCCTGGGAGAAGCTCGAAGCCTACTGCCGGGACCTGACCAAGAAGGGAAACGAGCTCTATATCGTCTGCGGTCACGGCTTTTCCGCCCCCACGCACCAGACGATCGGGCGGGCCAAGATCGCCGTTCCGGACTTTGCCTGGAAGGTCGTCGTCGTCGTTCCGGAAGCATCCGGCGACGATCTCCGACGCATCAATAACTCCACGCGCGTGATCGCAATTCGGATCCCGAACGTGAACACCGTCAGTCGCGAGGACTGGCCCCGCTATGTGACGACGCCGGCCGAACTTGAACGGGCAACCGGGCTGAAGTTTTTCACCGGGCTGCCCACCTCCGTGGCGGATGCGCTCCGCCAATCGCGGGATAGCAGCGCTAAGACAAGCAGTGGTTCGGGTCGCCGGACAGCTGCGCCACGACCTCCCCGCGTAAAGGGCGGATCCTCATCCGCACCCACCAATGCGTCGCCATCGGGTCAGGTATGGGTGAATACGAAGAGTGGCGCCTACTGGAGGCCAGGTACTAAGTTTTACGGAAAAACGAAAGAGGGAAAGTACATGTCGGAAGCCGAGGCGTTGAAGGCGGGATACCATCCTGCCGGAGGACGATAGCGATGGCAGATCAAAAAGAGGCGGAGAGCGCTTCCTCTGGAAAAGGGAATGTTCTGAAGGAGCTCCAGCAGGCCGTAAAGGGACTGCTCTACCCTTCCGAGGCGGATAAACCGGTAAAGGCGGTGTTCTGGTCGAAGGACGAGGTCGGAGCCGATTCAGTCGACGCGGATGTTGCGCGCAAGCTTCAGAAGGTCGGGGCGGACGAGCCGGTGGAGACGATGAGCTTGCAGGAGTTTATCGATTCGGTAATGGCGACCGCGAGTTGGGACGAGGAACACAAAACGAATGCCGAGCGCTTTCAGGACCTGCAACACCTGCTCGAAGGGCGTCTCAAGGAGGTCCAGGTCTACCGGATCGGAAATGCCACTGCCCAACTGCTGTTGGTCGGCAAGACAGAGGCCGGCGATGTCGCCGGCCTCACGACCCAGGTCGTGGAGACGTAACGAATACAGGATCTCCAGGCATACAGGCGTCGTTAAGGCTAATCACCCTTCGAGTCGTTCTGCTTCGGATTCAATCCTCCCGGATGGGACCCCGCTCCGCCTGATTCGGCTCCCACTCCGCTTTCGGACGCCGTTTCGGCGGGGGTCTCGATCACATTGGACGCCGTAACAGGGGTCTTTGCATTGAACAGTCCCAGCGACCAACTGAGCATGGCAGCGGCCACGATCAGCAGGACCGAAGCGGCAAGGGTCTGCGTCCGGCGATCCAATCCGCTGAGGAGGCTCGGTCTGCGGCGAGGAGATCCGTCTCCGGATGAGGCCGGCTTCGAGGCCGACGACGTCTTGCTCCCATTCGGTGATTCATTCGACGGTTCGCTGCGATTGATGATGACCGGCATGTGTCTTCTCCCTCTACAGTAACAATGGACAGGCGAGCGGTATAACAGGCCCTTTGATGGCACAGTATACGCGCTATAGTTTAAGGAGAGATGAGGAGAAGGTTAACAGTTCGTTAAGAGATGGACAAGGGAGAAGACAGCCGGAGAGACGGCAGAGCAGAGGAGGAGAGCGAAACACAGTAGACGGTATCGAGGCCGGTATCGGCGACCGCAACCATTATTCTGCGCCATGACTAATCAAAATGCGTATTATTTGGTCCCGTGCACCATCGTTCTTGCTATTCCTGGCATAGTCCAAAGGCGTCTCTCTATCCTTATCGAATGCATCTAACCGGGCGCCATTTTTGAGTAAGCATTCCACGATGTCCGCGTTCCCGCTATATGCAGCGGACATCAAAGGAGTAGATCCATTCTCCCCGGACTGATTTACATCTGCCCCGAGATCGATCAGCGTTTCTAACATCTCATTCCATCCATACAGCGATGGATAGATGAGGGGAGGGTTGGGTTCATTGCTTCGGAATTGTGCTCGAAGACTTGCTCCCTCTGTCACCGCCAAAACGACGCCAGGGACATCATTCTTCCTGATGGCCTCCCAGAGTTGCTCATGCAGGGCATCGGCCTCACGCAGCTTCTTCCACCAGGTTGTTATTTGATCCCACATCGTCCGTTTACAGAACCCCCTGATGCCTGATCAATAATCAGAACCACGCGGACCATCCTTGCCCTGCTCACTTCGCCTTTTCGTCGACAACGTGCTCGATGCGGCGGTCGGGGATGAGCCACATCACTGCCACCAGCACGTACAGCGCCCCTGAGATGGCTGGATTCAGGAAAGCGAGGGGGATTGCCAGCAGATAGAGCATGGGGGAGATCTTCCCTTTGAGGTCGTTGCCGAGCGCTATAGCGAGGAGAGACACATCACAATCGGCAGCGATAATCGCTCTCTGCAGAATATAGTAGGCGATGGCCGCCAAAAAGAGAACGACGCCATAGAGGGCGGTCGGTACGGGCTCAAAGTGATTCTCGCCCATCCAACCGGTCGTGAAGGGAATCAACGACAGCCAGAAGAGCAGATGCAGGTTCGCCCACAGGATACCGCCACTGACCCGACGCACAACGTGCAGCAGGTGATGATGGTTGTTCCAGTAGATTCCGATATTGACGAAACTCAGCACATAGCTCAGCCCCACCGGCACAAGGGGCCGCAGGGCGGACAGATCCCCATGGTGCGGGACCTTGATCTCCAGTACCATGATCGTTATGATGATAGCGATCACGCCATCGCTGAACGCCTCTAAGCGACCTTTACCCATCCTGGCTCCCTGTCAACAAACCCGCGCCTGCTGAGCACGCGAACGGGGTGCTCAGCAGGCGGTTCCAACTCGAACTCTCCTACCCTTCCAGCGACTTCAGTCCCGCGAGGATCTCCTCCCGCTGGTCTTCCAGAAAAGGCGGCAGGACGACCTTTTCCCCGAGCGTCGCCATATCCTCATCGACCCCGAAACCCGGACCGTCGGTCGCGATCTCGAAAAGGATCCCGTTCGGCTCCCGGAAGTAGAGGCTGCGGAAGTAGTAACGGTCGATCTTCCCACTGTTGCGGACCCTGTACTCGTTGAGGCGCTCCGCCCACGCATCGTACTCTTCATTGTTGGGAGTACGAAAGGCGACGTGGTGAACACCTCCTGCGCCGGGCTCTGCGACAGGAAGTGCCGGTCGGACGGCGACGTGTAGCTCCGCATGGGGTCCGCCTGGCCCCATCTCATAGACGTGAATCGTATTCTTCGCATCGGTCGGATCCGCATAGGTGCGGACAGGGCGCAGGTTCATCACGGTCTGGAGCACCTTGTCCGTGGGGGCCAGATTCGGCACGCTCAGTGTGATCGGCCCCAAACCATGGACCTGGTGTTCAGCGGGGACCGGGCTCTGCTCCCAGGGGGTGCCCGCTGGCCCCGCACCGCTATCCGCTACGAGTGCGAGGCGCTGGCCTTCCGTGTCCTCAAAATCGAGGGTCAGACGGCCGTCTCGTTCCCCCACCTCGTCATGAACGATGTTCCGCTCGCGGAAACGCGCTGCCCAGTAGGCGAGGCTGTCTGCGTCACGGACGCGCAGGGCGGTGCGGGAGATCGTATGATTGCCCCGCCTCTCGCGAGGGACGCTCCAGTCGAAGAACGTTACGTCCGTGCCCGGCGTGGCGACCTTGTCGGCATAGAACAGATGGTAGGCGGAGACATCGTCCTGGTTCACGCTGCGCTTCACCAGACGCATGCCCAGTTCCTCCGTATAGAAGCGCTTGTTCTCGCGAATCTGCGCTGAGACGGCGGTCAGATGGTGGATCCCTTCCAATTCAAGTGTCATCTCGTGTACTCCTTCCTCCAGAAACCTCCGGATACTTCCTGTAGGATGTACGCAGACGAGCTGTTCGTCGTTAGCAGATTTATGAACCACGGGGAACGCAGGGGACACGGGGAAAGACAAGAGATAAACCACAACGACACAATGGGCACAACGAAAGTCAAAGTCCTCTTTGCCCACAGATTACACAGATCTTGACTCCATCTGTGTAATCTCTGCAATCTGCGGACTATAGTCTTTGCCGTTCGTTGTGCCCGTTGTGTCGTTGTGGTTAGATGGACGTTCTCCGTGCCCTCCGTGGTTTATTACCTGGCCATCTTCAGCAGCGCGGCCTCGATGTCGGGGCGGAAGCGCTGCGTGTCGGGGATGTCTGTACGACTGGCACTGCGATAGGCCTCGATATAGCGGGCAAACAGCCGCTCTGCCGGCTGGCTGCTCAACGCCACTACCACAGGTCGCCCCAGCCGCGATTCTATATGCTGGGTCATACTCTGGCCGAGATAATAGAAACCGGCGGCTTCGTACAGTCCGTCCTGTACTCGCCGCTGAAACTCCGCGATATCGTCCTTTTTGTAGAGCGCATCGTAAGCCGCTTCGAACTGCCGGAAGCTGTCGTCCACCTCCGCGGAGCGGGGTAGGTCTGCCCGAAAGGCTCCAACGTGCGAGGCCATCCCCTCTCGCCAGACGGCGGCAAGCAGGTCACTGCGAAATCGTGTATCCGTACTGTTCGGTGGACCGGCGATGGCGGCAGCAGAGCGTGTCAGCGTAGCCTGGGCCATGTGAAAGACCTCGTGTGCGATGGTCCGTGCCAGATAGTCGAAGTCGTCGCCGAAGTGCTCCAGGTCGAGGCCGACCCCCTGATTCGTCGCCCAACCGTCCACGTCGGCGGCAAAGAGAAAGTAGACGGGAGCGTCCACCGTGAGATCGGCCGGGAGGTAGCGGCTAAGCCGGGCCTGCACCCGTGCCTGAAGATTCTCGCGGTGGCGTTCGATCTCCGCCAACTGCGCTCGCCACACGCCGGGCTGCGCGGCAAGGCCCCCGAAGTCGTAGTAGGCGGAGGGATTCACCCATTCGTACAAACGGTTGAGCGGATCGGGATCCTGAGCGCGTCGCAGCCAGAGGACAAGCTCGTCCCGTGTTAGCTGGGTCCGTGTCCGGTGCGCAACGAGCAGACGGAGGGCGGGGAGATCGGCCAGCCTTTCCGCCGCGACTGCGGACGAGCGGGTATCTGACGCGGCACTCGGCCCGTCCAGATAGTCCAGCAGGGCATGGGTGGCGGTGAAATCAAAGCGGAGGCGCAGGCGCGGCGAGGCCGTTTCCGTCACCGCCACGGGATGATACTCACGTCCCTCTATGTTTGGCAGAAAGTCGCTTGCGGTTCTTGCCCGGGCGGATGCGAGCCGATGCGCCGTGTCCATCAGGCCCGGCAGGCTGTTTTGCGGCGTGAATCGGGCGAACCCTTCCGCCAGAGCCTGCCTCGCGGCATTCGCCTGCCATGTCCTCCGGTCTCCATTCGCGCGCGATCCGACGGCGGCGACGTCGGCCAGGTTCGGGAGTGCTGTGAGGGTGGTAAAAAGTGTTCGTGCCTGAGACACCGACAGCGTCTTTCGGAGGTGAGCGACGGTCTTTCCGGCTTCGGGCGATGCCTGAGAGACATGCGCCTCCAACTGCTCCCATGTCCAGGCCGCAGACCAGTTAAAACCATACCGAAACCCAATGGACACCGTTCGGAGGGAAGACTCGGCTTGCACAGGACGCACAGACGCAAGCGCGAGCAGAATAGGCGGCAGACAGATTGTGATGGTTGATCGGAGACGATGCATGTTCTGTTTCTCTCGGTCTTCCTCGAAGACAAACAGAACCGGCGGCGTGTCGATTGTGGAGCAGGGTCAGAGAACAGCCCGGTTCTGTCGTTCGGCCCGCAGTACCCCGATCGCGCGGTGCCGCAATGAACAGAGAGTTGTTCCCTATTGTCGTCATAATGTGAGGAGAAATTCAGGGGAGGGGAAACCCGGCAGGTGGTGTCATAATGATCCCGTGGTTAGCATGTTGCGAGGTGGATGGGTGGAGAAACAAGAGACTCCGTGGGAACGACCGGACAGCTATCGTCCCTATCTATTTATGCGTCTTTATGCGGAAGTAGCAACCGCGGAGCAAGCGACTTCCCTCGCCTCGCTTCTCGTATCGCAGATGGAGAGATGTGCACTGGTTCAGGCGCACAACTTCTTTCCGTATTGGAAGATACCGGCCTATTACGGATTTGAGTTTGAATTTGCGCCTATCGACCACATAACAGCCTTCGACTGCCTGGTTGCACTCTGCCCGACCGGTTGGGTTTTTATGGGATCTGCGCCCGAGCGCACGGGAGTTTGGAATCCGACTGCTGGCGCGGTTTTCTTGGCCGAACAGGTGCGCTGGGCCAATCTCCTGTTTTTCTACAAGGGCGACAGGAATTAGAAGAGGACGAGAATGACGATTACATCCGAGACAGAGAAAGAGAGGGACGGGAGTCAGTCCACGGGGTCATTCATGGGTGTCTTCTTCCAGGCGTCCAGGCGGGTGGTATGAACACGAGCCAGAAGATCGTCTTGCTCCTCGGCATCATGGTGATCGCCCTGATGCTTCTCTTTCCCCCATTCCTCATTCCCGGACGCCTGGTCGACAAGTTCGCTTACGCCCCCGTTTGGAGCCCGCCGCTCTACGGCTACCCAAAGCCCTCCCATTCGGCGAGCCCCGTTCAGTATCTGCTCATCGGGCAGATCGCCCTGGCCACGATCGTGACGCTCATCGCTACAGTCCTGATGGGCATCCTGAAGCGGCGCTGAGAATTTGTGACAGTGCGCCAGCTGGCACCGTCCATCCAAACTCGTACGGACCTCAGTCCCGTGGCACAAGCTGTTTTCCACGCCCGACCTGCTCCTGGTAGCGGGCCATTAGTGCCGGATCCTCGAATGATCCGTGGTGGTGCACCTGATACCACTGACCATCTATCCATCGGAAGATGCGCGTCGTGCGAATGGCCAGGTCCAGTACGCCGGCCTCTGTGTGCAGGGTCCCCCGCTCGCGGCCGACCGCGTAGAACAGATGGACATCCTCGTGCAGGGTGTAGTCATAGAACTCGACGGTCACACGTCCCCCGGCGAAAATCCGTGCATAGACAGCGCGAATAGCCTCCCATCCACGCAGAATGCCGCCAATCGGATTGTCCATCACGACCTCGTCCGAATTCGCCCAGTTACGCTCCATCGCCTCCAGGTCTTGTCCGTTGAACGCCGCATAGAATTCGACCAGTGCGCGACGAGGTCCGGACATCATCTCCCTATTCTCATTCCCCGTAATTGGGACCTGCTCGGTTTGCATGCTCATCGCCTCCTGATGCTCTCTTATTCAGAACCACCACAGTCCACGGTAGACCCCTAAGAACGGGACGCCGCGTGATTAGTTCCCTGCCTATCGCTACACATACGGAACTGCTTGCTGAAGGAGACACACCCCAGGCTGGTGAATTCACTCTGGAGTGCCCCAACCCCTTTAGAAATGAGAGCCCTGAAGACCCATGGATATAAGCCCTTTCTCCTCCCCCGGACGCTTCTGGCGCGGTAATCTGCATACGCATTCGACACGAAGCGACGGACATTGGTCGCCGAAGGAAGTCTGCAACTTCTACCGCGAGGCCGGTTACGACTTTCTCGCTCTCACCGATCACTTCATGGAACGGTATGGGTACCCCATTACCGATACCACACCGTATCGGACGACCGGGTTTACGACCCTACTGGGAGCTGAACTCCACACAGGGCTGACGGAACTGGGACAGTTGTGGCATATTCTGGCAGTCGGGCTGCCACCGGAATTCGCTCCCAACCTGCCGGAGGAGACCGGGCCGCAGATCGCCGCACGGGCTCTGGCGGCGGGCGCTTTCGTTGCGGCGGCGCACCCCGCCTGGTATGGACTGACCGAAGAGGATATTCGGTCGCTGGGCGCTATACATGCGGTGGAAGTCTTCAACGGAACCTCCATCGACCACAATGATAAGCCCGACAGTTGGCACGTGCTCGACGTGCTGCTGATGCGGGGCAATCGCTACGACGCGTGTGCGACGGACGATGCGCACTTCGATCCGCGTAGACATGATAGGCTGCGGGGATGGGTCCACGTCAAGAGCGAAACTCTGGATCCGGATGCGCTTATGACGGCGCTGAAGACCGGCGCCTACTACAGCAGCACGGGACCGCAGATCCACGACATCCAGATCGGCGCTGACAACAAGATCTATATCCGCTGCTCCCCGGCGGAACGGATCTGGATCACGGGCCGCGCCTCAGTGGCAGACGCGGTCTACGGAAATGGTGTGATGGAGGCAACGTTCCCCATCACTTCGCTGGGCAATAGTCCGTTCTTTCGCGTGACTGTGCGGGATGAGCGCGGCGGTCGCGCCTGGTCGAACCCGATCTGGCTATAATCCGCCGTTGGGCAGGAGACCGTCTTGTTACTGGAACTTGCTGTTGGGGATGCCTATGGCGCGGGCTTCGAATACGCAGATACGCTGGTGTCCACCTCCAACGACCTCTCACGCTATGTCCAGCATCCACGACACGCAACGCTGCCGGGCTGCTATACCGACGATACCCAGATGAGTATCGCCGTGGCGGAGGCGATCGTATCGGGCAAGCCATGGACACCGCAGTTGCTGGCTGACGCGTTCGTCCGGGCGTTCAAGCGCGATTCCCGTGAGGGATACGCCGGTGGCTTTCAGGCTTTTTTGCAGCAGGTGGCAGACGGCGAACAGTTTCTCCGCGATATCCGGCCCGACAGCGACAAGAGTGGCGCCGCGATGCGAGCGGGACCGGTCGGGGTCTTTCCCACGATTGCGGAGGTTCTGGAGAAGGGCACGGTGCAGGCTCGGTTGACGCACGACACGCCACCCGGCATCGCTGCTGCCAACGCGGCTGCCCTGATGACACACTACTTCCTTTACCGGCTGGGGCCAAAGGCGGGACTGGGAGATTTCCTGGAGACCCATGTGCCAGGGTATCCCTGGTCGGAAGCATGGCGCGGCAAGGTGAGATCCAAGGGCTGGATGAGCGTTCGCGCGGCGGTGACTGCGCTCCTGCGTAACGAGCGCCTGAGCGATCTCCTGCAAGACTGCATCGCCTTTACAGGAGACGTCGATACGGTGGCGACCATTGCGCTGGCATCCGCCTCCTGCTCCGAAGAGTATGCACAGGACCTGCCCGCCCAACTGACTGAAGGGTTGGAGAACGGCCCATATGGGCGTGACTATCTGATCACGCTCGATATCGCGCTGATGCAACAGAAAGCATGAAGAGGACTTCGCGGCAACCACTCTCCGCCGAGGCTCCCTTCCTGGAGGATGGAATGCAAAGTGAATCTGATAAGCGAAATGATAGGGTCTTCAAGTGGCTCCAGGTTGTCGCTTGCTTTGCAGTCGTGCTACTCTCCGGCTGCCGGAACCCGGCAACGATCAACGTTGGCCCCTTCCCTATTACTGCCTCGATAGAAACCTGGACACGTATCGCGATAGTCATTGCGATTCTTCTCTTCTTACTGGTGTGTCTCATCCTCTTTTTGGTGTTGCGCTGGGTAATTCGGATGTGGCAAACCAGACGCCGCCCGGGAATATTGGAGGATAAACTGTGACCGAAGTTACCTACTATTCGTGTTAATTTGCGTTCATAACGGCTATTTCCCAGGAGCGTATACATTGTTCAAGGACGTACGAATACGGCCCTACCATGCTGACGATCTGCCGCATGTTACGGCACTGGAGGCACGGGTACAGCCGTATCGGCCCGAAGACGAGGCCGAGGTGCAAGCCATGTACGTGCGCGCCCAACGCGCCGAGCGAGAGGGCGATCCCGGTTGGTTCGCGATTCCTTCCCTCCCAGCACGTACAATTGAGGAGGATTTCGAGGCTTTCTGGGTGGCCGAGTGCGATGAGAGTAACGGGCCAGAGCTGGTCGGAATCGTGGGAGGGCAGTCGTTTCGCGCGGCGGAGATCCTGCCCCCAAATCATCCCTTTGTGCAGGACTGGCAGCAACGGGGACGAACCGCGGAGCTTCGTCGACTACGGGTCGCGCCGGAGAGTCGCCAGAGTGGTATCGGTACGCGCCTTTGCGAAACGGTATTGGAGTGGGCACGTCAGGAGCGGTATGACACGTTGATCGTAAACACGACGACTCCCCAGCGTCCCGCGTTGGGGCTTTACCGGAAACTCGGATTTCGGGATGCTGGTGTCTCCTACATCGGTCGCTACGAACTGACCTGGCTGGAGTTACCGCTGTGAGGGACGTCTGAATAACAATGCCCGTATAGAAACCAAGGAGAAGAAAGACGCATGGCCGATATCACGTTTCCCGTGGGGGACCAGAATCGCACAGGCTATCTCGCACTTCCGCAAGGAGGTCGCGGGCCGGGCGTCCTAGTCCTGCATGCCTGGTGGGGGCTCACGCCTTTCTTTGCCGGCCTCTGTGACCGGTTGGCAAAGGAGGGGTTCGTCTCCTTTGCGCCGGATCTGAATCATAGCAAAACCGCCGACACCATCGAAGAGGCGGAGCAGATCCTGAAGGAACGGGATTTTCCCGCCATTCGGGAGACGGCCGTGGCGGCTGTCGATCTGCTCCGGCAGAACGACGCGGTCACTGGGCCAACGATAGGCGTTATCGGATTCTCGATGGGCGTCGCCTACGCGATGATGTTAAACGGGCTTCGTCCAGAGGCGTTCTCTGCGATGGTCCACTTCTATGGGTTGACCGGGGAGGACCTGACTCTGACATCCGCGGCCATCCAGGGCCACTTTGGCGAGACCGACGAATGGGAGCCGATATCGGACGTGAGACAGCTCAAAGGAAAGGATCTCACCGTCCATATCTACCCGGAGGCCGGCCACTGGTTCTTTGAGGAAGATAGACCCGACGCCTATCAACCGGAAGCCGCCGCCCTTGCCTGGGATCGCACGGTGGCTTTTCTCCATGCAAAACTGGGTTAGTAGAAAAAGACTATGAATCAACCGCCCTCCTATCGCCTTGCGCTTCTTGCCTGTCTCCTATGGGCTCTGCTGGCTGCTTTGCCGCCTCCCTCCGTGCAGGCGCAGTCGCCGAGCCAACCGCTCCGGATCGCGACACGGGTTGTCCCTCCTTTCGTAGAGCAGGACAAAGGGGAGCTGACCGGCTTCAGCATCGATCTGTGGAAGGCGATTGCCGATGACTTGAAGATTCCCTCCACCTTTACGGTGAAAAGCAGCGTCGGGGATCTGCTTACCGAGGTGCAGACGGGAAAGGCGGACGCAGGTATCGCCGCCGTCTCTATCACCTCCGAGCGTGATAAGGTGCTCGACTTCTCCCAGCCGATGTTCAACTCTGGTCTGCAGATCCTCACACCGGGACAGGCCGGCGCCGCGGCGAGCCCCATCCGCGGCCTATTCTCGCTCCTCTTTTCCTCGGCCATGCTGGAGTGGCTCGGGATCGCTCTGACGCTCATCATCGTTCCGGCGCATATTCTCTGGCTCCTCGAACGCAACCATTCGGAGAGTATGCTGCCGTCCAAGGCCTACTTTCCGGGCATCTTTCATGCGCTCTGGTGGTCTGCCGGCACGCTGGCGACCCAGGCCGACCAGATGCCGCGCAGCACCCTGGCCCGTATCCTGGCAGTGCTGTGGATGTTTACGGGCGTGGTGTTCGTCGCCTACTTTACCGCCCAGGTGACGGCCTCCCTGACCGTGCAGCAGTTGCAGGGCAACATCAAGGGGCCGGATGACCTCCCTGGGAAGCGGATCGCGACGACGAGCGGGAGTACCTCCGCTGCGTATCTGCGTGAGAACAAAAGTACCCCGGTGGAGTTTCCCCGCATCGAGGACGCCTATACGGCGCTTCTCAATGGGCAGGCAGATGCGGTCGTATTCGACGCACCGGTGCTGCTCTACTACTCTTCTCATGACGGCAAAGGCAAGGTCCAGATGGTCGGCGAGGTCTTCCGGAAGGAGGACTACGGCATCGTGTTTCCGCCAAACAGCCCCTACCGCAAGCCGATCAATCTCGCTCTGCTGAAGCTGCGCGAGAACGGCACCTATCAGAAGATCTACGACAAGTGGTTCGCAAACCCGTAATAGGATCCCAATCCCCATGCGAAGACGATGTGTGCTATGGCTCCTTCTAGGCAGTCTGCTCACCACCGGCCTGTGGAGCCGATCTAATACGCGTCAGATCGTCCATAAGGATGTCATCGTCCCCAATACAAAGGGATGGGATGAATGGCATTGGATCTCGCCGCGCGAAGTCGTATTTATGGATTTGGCGCCGGAACTAGAGTCAAAGATGTATCAGCCGGTCGCCCTGAACGTTCAATCCGGCCAGCGACGGCGACTCAATCGTTTTCCCGATACGACGATCAGTCCGCACCTCAGTCCAAACGGACGCTGGTGTCTGTATCCCTATGAACAAACAAATGCAACACGCTGGCAGGCCGTGGGAACGACCTCCGGTCGAACCATAGACTGGCTGTTGCCGCCAACAGATGTTACGTACTATACGACAGACACCTGTTGGATGCCTGACAGTCGACGATGGATCCGGTGGAAAAGTGAGAAGGAGGGTCTTTCTCTCTGGATGTACAGCCTGGATCGGCCCGGCGACGTAAAGCGATTAGTCTATCCAGGGTATCGATTGCCCGGGAATATTATCACCGTTACGCCTGATGACGAACTGCTCATATAGCACGAACCGCATTGGTTCAGCCATGAAAAGCAGTTCCAGTTCACTCGCATCTCGCTAAGGAAGCCGCCTGCCGAACCGCCTTCCCCCTCGACCGTTTCCTTACCGGATCCGTTGGATGCCGACGGGGTCAACCGAGCGGCGCTGTCTCCGGACGGCAAGCGAATGGCCTGGGAAGCCGACCTGCCGATTACTGAGCAGGACAGGAAGGATTCTCGTCTCCAATCATTCCCCGATGCAAAACTTCGAGGTTCCAGGGTATGGTGGCGGTCCCTCTGGATCAGCGGCCTGCGCGGAGAGCAGATGCGTGAGATATGGCGGGCTCCCTATGAAACACCGGAGCATTCCGGCGGTGACATTCATCGAAGCTTCTCCTGGTGCCCGGATCGCAAACGGCTCGCTTTCTTTTTTCAAGGACATATGCGCCTGATAATGGTGGACCGATGAAACGCATACGACTGCTGCTTCTCGTGCCGTTTCTCTGGGGGTGCCATCACACGTCGCAGGAACGGTTGGCCGCTAAATCCAAAGTGCTGCCTGTCGCCAACGTGCCGGCTACTGTCCCTCCACCAAAGCCCGTCTCACGTATCACGGAGATGACCCTCGAGCGGGAACCAGGCGGAGGTGGATCGCTTGAACCCGAGTACGCACTGACACTTCGTCAAGATGGAACGGCCATGTATATTGGCTATATCAACACAGACGGATGGGGTACCTATCGAACGACGTTCTCGCCGAAGGTTTTCGATAAGCTGGCTCAGTCGATGGAAGCATGTCACTTTGAGGACCTTTGCCCGATGTTTGGCCCAGGTGGGATGACACATATGCCCTGGATCGGCGTCAGTGTCGTAAAGGATAACATACGTTCTACTATCCTCGACTTCGGAGAGCCTGTTCAGTCCTATGAGAAGGAGACGCCTCCTGCCTTGAAACAGATCCAGAAGGATATCGACGACGCGGTGGCAAAGTCGACATGGATATTGGTCAAGAAAGAGGGCGAATTACCGAGATATCTTCCCAGTAAAGACCAGATCGACAAATTGAAATACCAGAAGTAAGAGATCATGATATGCTCTTTTCACCCTCCCGCTATTTGAGGCGACGACGAATGCAAGTAATCAAACCCTTCGGCAAGGGGGCCGCGAACAGTCCGCTCCGCCTCTCGCTGTGTGACCTCCAGCTGGATATGGCGGCGGCCTGGCGCGAATTTTTCTCCGATGTGGACTCTGTCGAGATCCTGCGGGGTGACCTGATGGAGACGGAGACGGAGGCGGTCGTCTCCCCTGCCAACAGTTTCGGAGACATGGGCGGCGGGGTTGACAGGCGCATCGACGAGTTCTACAAGGGGGCCGCCCAGCAAGCAATTACGGAGCGTATTCAAACCCGGTTTCTGGGCGAACTCCCGGTCGGTATGGCGATGATCGTCCCCATGCCCGGCGCCCGTATCCCCAGCGTGATCGCCGCACCGACCATGCGAATACCAGGACCTGTCGCTGACACCGTAAACGCTTACCTCGCCCTGCGCGCCGTTCTGGTCGTCGTCCAGCAGCACAGCGCACAGTCCGAAACACCCATCCGGACCATCGCTGTACCGGGCCTGTGTACGGGGGTCGGAGCGATGCCCTGCGTAATCGCGGCGCGCCAGATGCGTGCCGCGTATGATAACGTGATCGGTGGCGGATGGCGGGAGGTACATCAACCCGCCATGGCTCCGTTTGCTATGGAAGAGAAGGGTGTGCAGTGGCGTGGAAAATGAGTTCATCTCCTACGTCGGACCGCCGGATCTCCACGATGGGATACTGACGGGTATCGATAGTGCAGAGGATACGGTCACCGTCTGGGTGAGAAGTTATGAGGGCCGGCGCTATGGGCTGACGTTTCATGGCGTCATCCATCAGGAAGCTATCGAACCGGTAGGGATGATGTTGTATGCCCTCTGTGAACTGCGCGCGTCACCCCCATATCATAGATATGTCTTTGCGAACTGGGACGACGAGGAACCGGGTCGCCTCAGAATCACCGCAGAAGGATTTCAGGAGATAGAGAGTCAGGAGCCCTCCCCATGAGACAGTCGCAGCACCCCTATCCCACCATTGCTCGTCTGCTCTGCATGCTGCTTCCGGGGATTCTCCTTCTCGGAACGGGTTGTCATCAGAGCGCGCCCCCAAACGCGGCCGCGCCGACGGTAGATCAACCCACCGTGTCCAAAGCGAACACCAAGTTACTTGAACTTTTCCAGGCGCATGGTGTGAAAGGCACGCCACAGGGGAAATGGATCGTTTTTCCGGAAGGGAACAGGCGAGCGCAGGCCACGATCTCTCGGGAGACAGAGCATCCGACCGGTTGGACGCTCGAGTTGGATGTGCAGTTTGAGATCTCGCCCGAACAGACCATTGTGGAGTCGTTTGTCGGACTGGGAGATACGCGGGACAAGGCTATTACCGACGCCTTCACCAATTTCGCGGCAAACTCCCTGCATGTCCTGATCGCAGCATTTCTCAAGACCGAAGTGAAACCTACACAGCACGCCCGAGGCACGACAGCCCCCAGCCAGGAGAAAGAGGTGGCTATCGAACCGGAAACGTGGACGATCGGCGGACAGAAACGAACCGTGGTAATGGGAAGCGTCGGAACACGTGGGAAGCTCCCTGCACGCGATGCCAATGCCTTTGGCTGGCTCCAACAGTTTAAGGAGAAGCTTCGGGCGAAATCCATCGCGCCCGGCACGCACTGGGTGCGCCTCTACTACGCCCAGCTCAAGAACGAATCCATGGGCTGTGAGGTGCTGCAGGATAACAGTGTCTGGACCGAGCTTCAATCAGAGATGGCCGCCGTCAAATGGCCGGCAGCGGATGGGTTTTATAGTGTCCGCGTTTTTCTCGTCATAAAGGACGGGTAGGAGGAGGGGGCGAAGGGGAGAAAAGGCAAGGAGTTGCACACCCTCTCCCCTTCGCCCCGTCTCCTCGCCTCCCCTTCTTTCCATAATTGGAGGTGTTCCCATGCTGTTCATGATCGTAGAGCGGTTCAAGGACCGCAATCCGGCGCCGATCTACCAGCGGCTCCGCGAGTCGGGTCGTTCGATGCCGGAGGGGTTGCGTTATATCGACAGTTGGATCGAGGTCAATTTTGACCGCTGCTTCCAACTGATGGAGTGCGACGACGCTAGCCAACTGATGCAGTGGATACGGCAGTGGCGGGACCTGGTGGAATTTGAGGTCGTGCCTGTTAGCCCGTCCCGGGATGTTCGGGCGTTGTTCGCAGACGAATCGCCCGGTATGGACCGATAAAGACCGCACGCAATCGGAGCGATTGGCGTGCGGTCCCATCTTTCAAGAGCAGCGATGCCTGGCACCGTGGTCCCATGTGCCCCGGAGCCTAATAAGGCGTTACGGCACGGGTGCGGCGAAGCACAGCGTATTTCGGATTTGCAGCGGTGCACTCCGGCATCTGGCTTGCAAGCCACCGGCAGGCTGGATCTCCTTTCGCAAAGACCTCTGTCAGATCACGCGGTTCCGACGTGAGCAGTTCCTTTTGTTGAGCCAGCATGGCGGTCAGCCAGCGGTATATTGGCGAATTGTTGTTATGGCCCTCCGCCGATTGCAGATAATAGAACTTCGCTTTGGACTTGTTACCGGTCGCAAGATGCTCGAGAAGGCCACGCTCGCGGAAGATCAGTTCTCGTGGATGATGCTGTAAGTCCTTCAGAATCGCATCGCATCTCCCGCCCTCCAGGTACGTACAGACCGCGCCAATAGAGGGATTCAGAGCAGGATCGCCTATCAAAATAGCATCACAAGCGGCACGCGCCGCCCAGAAGATGTCGAAGGAATTCGGATTTGAGTCCAGATTTTCCAGCGCCACCGCCAGCGCTTCCGCATACGCGGCCCTCTTCAGCCGTATCGCAATCAAGTGGTTCCGCACTCGGCTCCGATCGTTGGCCTGCAGTCCGTTGTCGAGCAGGGTCTGTAAACCCGCCTCGATTGAGAGGGGATCGGATCGCTGTGTCTGCTCCCCGACCTCCAGACCGGAAATCAACAGTTGGATTCGCAGCCAAGCAGTTTCCGCGCTGATGTAGGTGATGGACTTCCGGAAGGCCCGGTCCGTATCGGCCCGCAAATCCGAGAGTTCCTCCGTCGTTACTTCCCAACAGGCTTCGTATGCGCCGATAAGACGGCGATAACGTGCGGCACGGCGGAGCGCGGTCGCAAAATCGAGGGCGTTCACAGCGGTCTCTATGAAGGAGATGTCGAAGGCGAGTAGAAGCGGCAGATTCTCCGGTGTAAGGGCGAGGCCGGTACGCTCTTGCTCTTGCCGTTCAAACAGGGATTTTGCCTCCGGCGGACTGCCCAGATGGTTGGAGACCAGCAAGGCATGAGTCCGCAGGAGAAATAGAGCCGGGTTGAGGCGTTGGGCCAGATGATCGGTTTCAATCAGGTTTTGCAGGGCGTCTACCAGCCGCAAAAGCTGTGCGAACAACGCTTTGTGGGAGGTGCCAAACCGTTCTTCACGGATAAAGCGCTCAATCAGACTACTCGTGAGGGCACGTAGATTATCCGCCCCGGAATAGAGAAAGGCTTCCCGGAAAACATCCGTGAGAAATGTGTCCTTCTCTTTTTCCTGTAAGGAAGACCAGCCATAGAGCGCCCCCACATAATCCCCGTCACGCCAGGCCACATAGGCCCGCCTCTCCAGCGAGTCGCCAAACCAGTCCTCCACAAAGAGGCGATTGGATGCGCGAAAAGGTTCAAGTATGGCATCCCTTTTCTCCCGGTTGAATATGCTGTTGGCTACAAAGTCCGCTGCGTTCAATCCCCAACTCGCATGGGCCGGCGTCAGACGGATCGGCAGCTTATTGCTTCCCAGAAGATTGGAGAGTTTTAACGAAGCCAGTCCCACTGTCAGGCTGGTGCGAATGCGATGCAGCGCGGTTTTGAGATCCCCTTCGGGACTGAGGACCTCTCCGTCTATAGTGCGTCTTGCCACGACGAGTTCCAGTTTGTCCGGCGTACGTTTGCCGGTCAGCGTAGAGTCGACGAGCGCCACCAGATCGGTCAGCATGGTGCGATAGGTCATCTCGGTTTCGGCAACCGAGATCAATTTCTCATTTGTGATCGCAAAAAAAAGCATCTTATCCGGTAGAAAGGAGAGCGCATCGCCGATAAACGCCGAACGAAGCCGTTGCGCCTCCTCCTCCGTATGTGTTTCCCTCAAAACAGGGAGCAAGTCCATCGCATGAAACAAAACCCGGTCTGGAAGTGGACCCATTATCTTCCGATGACGATTAGCCGCTTTCTCAAAATAGTCTCCGACTGATTTTGCGGCCTCGTCCGGAGGAGATGGCACCAGGACTCCCCCCACGACCCAACGCCGGTCCCTGTAATAGGAGTCGTCCCCCGGATCTACATATCCGAATTTGCCCGCTTCATCTACAAACAACGTGTAATGGTTCAATTTGCTTCCGCTCCCTTCCTGTCCGTTCCAATGAATCTGGGGAGTTGCCTCGTCCCAGAGCACGTCCGACATCTGTAATTAGCAGGTACCAAGCAGCAGGACATGCATGCTTATCGCGGTTCGGTTCCGTGTTCGATCTGAATTTCTGCAGCCGGTCGAGAAAAACCGAAATAGCGGTGAATGGTCTGTATCGCTTCCTCCGGAGCAACCGCAAGGAGAGGATAGTACATCACGTCCATCGGCAGACGACGATCTGTCGGGCGGTTGCGAATCGCATGACCTGTCCCCGTTAGCAGATGTCCTCCCTGCCGTTTGTAGAACGCTACACGCCGCGCCGCAAGCTCTTTTCCTGCCTGGGAGCGAGTCTTATCTTCGCGCTCGACCTCCCAGGTAAAGAACGGCACATCGGGATAGGCCAGCCGAATTCGACGCTGCAACTCGGCAAATTGCAATGCGCCTATGCCCTGGTTACGTTGGTCGGCGGCGACAGCGAAATAGATCAGATAGACGATTCCCAACTCCGGCTTGTAGGTATAACGGGCCATACCCACAATCTTGCCCTCGGCATCGAGCGTGACCATCCGGTGCTTTCTCGCTTCGCCGGAGATCGGTTCACGGTATAGATCTTCCAGATGCGAGGAGACAGGCGAGCGCTCGTATTGTGGAAAAGCCTCCTCATAAATGTCGAGCCACTGCAACAGGCGATGATCCGAAATCTGGGTGATCTCATCAAATGTAAAACTCATAATAGAAAACTCCTCTGTAAACGTAATCCATTCCATTCTCTCTTTTCGCGTTCGGCCTCTCAGACTAAGGGAAAAGGTGTGGGCTTAGATCGAATATTCTGGAGGTGTCTGTGGAAACAACTCGGGAAGCATCTGCATCAAGCATTGTGTGATACCACTCTCCGTAATCTGCTGTATGACCGGTGCGGAGAAGGCACGGTAGCCCGCCATTTGCTTGTCATCTTCGGCAACAGCGGGAACAGAAGGTGCTAGAAACCCGATCAATTTTGGATCTGCGGTCGCTATCCAGAGCGACAGCATTGCATCGTCCGCGGGGGCCGGCGCGCTGCTCTGCACCACCCATAAAGGTGTCCAGAATTCATGCAACTCGCGAGCGCACCGCACGGCAAATCCGGGATCGGCTTCGTTCCAGGCCTGGAGCCGCCTGACAAGGCAGCGCAGGGTATAGCGATGCGCCAGAATAGTATAGCTGTCCGGCCCGTTCGGCTTTCCCTGATAGTTGTCGTGAAAGCAGTAGGTCTCCCACATCGAAAGCGTGTAAGCGGCCCACGTTTTTCCCCTATCCCCCAGCGCGTCGTAGACGTCTCCGACAATGCGATAGATTCGCATTTCGGGCTCGTGACTACTGAGACCATTTTGCCGCTCTACGATCCGATAGGCCTCAACGGCCGTCCGAATGGCCTCCGCATATCTCCCCTGCCCACTCAGAAACTCGGCAAATTCGTACAGGATATAGGACTGACACCACTGGAACGCTTTCGACATAGACTGAAATAACTGATAGGTCTCGCGGTAGTAGTGTGTGGCTTTTGCTACCGATTCAGGCGACTCGCTATCCAGTCCGTAGAGGTCCGCGAGATAGCTTGTCGTCAGCGCTTGTAACGAAAGCAGGTCCTCTTCGTCCGGTCTGTCCCCGTCCGAAAGTCCTAACTGCCGACGAATCTGTTCAAGATACTGCAGCGCGCAACGCCCCTGCTCACGGTCACGCACACCTTCCAGCGGCCACTTACGGGGATAGACCGCTCGGAAACCCTCTATCAGATCCAAAAAGGCCTGATCCTCCCCATCGATCTGTGACGCTCGCCAGAGCGAGAGAATGGTGTCGCAGAAGCTGTACCGTTCGTATTCGTCCCACCACCAGATCGCATCAAAGACCCGTCGGGTCAGGCGCTTTCGTACTTTGGCACGGTTCGCAGACATCCCACTGTGATAGCACCAATCCTCCGCCAGGATCTGCCATCTTCTCTCCTCATACCGACTGAAGCGTAGATAGGAAGATTGAAATTCCGTTTCCTCCTCCTCATCGTCCTCTCTTATCTGTGGGCTTCTCACATCCGCCTGCGGATTTACCTGTTCCGCCATCCACCAGTAGCCATCCGGCGTTTCCAGGGCAATATCGTAATAGTCCGCAACCGCCTCATGTAAACGTGCCTGGCAGTCCGGCGATATCTTGCGATAGGCAAATTCCCGATCGATGTTATGGATCGCGTAAACGGAAGTGCCACGCTCCGCCTTATAGTGGACGAAGCGAGCGCGCTGAAGCCAGGCCAGCGCTTCCTGTGGGTCCTGTTCCGGATACAACTGATTCACAACAAACTCGATACCCTCCTTTGGAATGCGCCGGGCGAAGACCGAAAGGATCTGAAGGACAAACTGCCGATCCTCACTGGCACGCAAAAAGTTGTCTTCACACAGTTTGTTGACCACCTCGTTTCCAAACAACGGAAGATTATGCAGCATATCGTTGAGGGTGCGACCGTTCTGGTCGGTGGCAGAATGGACATATACCAGGGCCTGCGGGATACCGTCACATAGTTTTGCGATCTGTTTCAACTGGCTGCGGCTCGCACAGGCCAACTGCTCGTTATAGGGTTCCTCCTCGGCAAAGCTTCTGAGGAGAGCGACCGCGTCTTCCTCTGAAAGCCCCTGCGTGAGCGCTTTGTCGCAGACTCGTCCGCGTTCATTGACTCGATTTCCGAGGATCGGCTTTTCACGGGTCGTAGTTATCACGCGAATCCTGTTTTCAAAAGACAAAAGCAATTCTAGAAAAGTACGTATGCCCTCATCCGTAATTCGATTATTGTCATCCAGTACGCTCTCAAAGTTATCGAAAACAAGGACATAATTGTCGTCCTTCATATCTGCCATAAGCCGGCTGAGCTTGGAACGCAGGTCACTGTCAGGGTCTCGCCATAGACGCACGAGGGCTCCTCGGCAATACATCACCTCATCCGCAAGAGTGAATAGTTTCTCTGTCAGCCAATCGGGAGCACCGATCTGGAGTATCTCCGGTGCCCTACGGCAATCGATATAGACAATACTTACTGGAGGATCATCAACCGGGGATTGCTTGCAGTAGACGCCCTCCTCGATACGTTCGCAAAACTTCGAGAGCAGCGCCGTCTTACCCCAGCCTCCACGCCCAATGATGTTGATCAACCGAATCGAGGGATTCAGGAAGGCCTTTTCGAGTTCTCCGAGATCGCTCTCGCGCCCAGTAAAGTTTCTGGCGCCACCCGGTGGGAGGCCGACGATCTTCTGTTCGTAATGCCAGTGATCACGATAAGGGGAGGAGACACCCGGGCTAAAGGGGGAATCGATGTAGAACCATTCCAGCGCAAGCAGCATTTTTTCCAGCAGCAGTTCCGTCTCCGCAATAGAGGGAACGATAAACTCACCATCGTTGGGGTGCTGGATCGTGTTACGACTCTTTTGCACACGCTGGATCGTTTCGGCAATATCGGCAGGGATACAATCCAGACTATCGAATGGGGTCGGCCCCTTCGAGTCATCGACCAGTCGCTTCTTGCCATCTTGGCCGACGACTGTTTTGGAATGTTTGAGATAGAATTCGTACGCCCACTGGCTGGATCGCGCCAGTAATTCAGCGATGTTGCGGTTGCGACCGGTTTTAGTAAAGGGGTCGTCCCTTAGAATAAGGCTGAGCAGTTTGATGGTGTAGGGTTGTATCTCGCTGATTACATTGCGTGTTCGTGCTTCATGGGAAATATTGCGAAAGGTCTGGTAGGCAGAATCAAGAGACTGATAGAGGAAGGGATCGATACGGGGCGATAGAGCAAGCATCTTTTCATGCAACGTATCCGGGGGGCGCGTGGGCATTGGAATACTCCTGTGTGGGAATGAAATATGCTTTCCTGACGATATGGTTCTTATTGCTATTTACAAACGGCATGGAGAACTCCTCCTTCCTATATGCCAATGCGCGTTGCAGTTGGGACAGAAAGACCTGTCTATCCTGCAAGTCCCCAACAAAAGGGTCATCACAATCATTTATTTCTTCGCCAGGAACTGCGCGATCCCCGTCAGGAACATCTGGACAGAGACCGTGATCAGGATCATCCCCATGAGCCGTTCGATAGCGATCAGGCCACGCTGCCCGAGATACTTTCGCATACCACTTGCAAAATAGAGAATAAGGCTCGTGACAAACCAGGCCAGCAGCACTGCGAGCAGCCATTCGCGCCAGCGATAGGGTTCGCGCGTCATAAGGAGCAGTTCGGTCGCCATCGTGGAGGGGCCGGCGACATAGGGGATAGCCAGCGGGACGATGAAGGGCTCACTCTCAACATGCTCGCGAAGCGGTTTTTCTGCCGTGGGGAAGATCATCCGGAGCGCAATCAGGAGCAGGATGATCCCGCCGGAGATCGTCAGGGCAGGCTCCGAGAGGTGCAGGACCTGCAGGGCGTAACGCCCTGCGAAGAGGAAACCGATCAGCACGACCAGCGCAATCAGAAGTTCCCGGACAACCACTTTTTTCTGTCGGGCGGGCGCAACCTCGGTGAGAGCCGCCAGAAAGAAGGCGATGTTTCCCAGGGGATCCATCACCATAAACAACAACAGCGCCGTCGAAAAAATGGCCATACCTCTTTCATTTCAATATAGAGTTTTGTTGCTCTCTTCGTAAGCAGCCTGCAGCGCTTCCACGCTCGCGCCCTGATAGTCGGTTTGGTCGATGAGGATCTGTGCGAGGCACGCGAGCGGCGAGTGATCGCCCCATTGGTCCGGATTCCAGAGATTGGCGCGCAGTACGGCACGCGCACAGTGCAGAAAGCACTCCTCCACGGCGACCGCAATCGCCAGTTGCGGTATCTTTCCCTGAACGGCCATCTCAGCCAGCACGATCTCATCCCGCACGAGACGGGCCCGGCCGTTGATGCGCAGGGCCTCTCCCCGCCCCGGGATCAGGAAGAGCAGGCCGACCTGTGGACGTGCAAGAATATTGTGGAGGCTGTCCGCGCGCCGGTTACCCGGTCGTTCCGGCAGGACGAGAAGATCCTCCTCCAGGACGCGTACAAAGCCGGGGGTGTCGCCCCGCGGCGAGACATCACAGCGCCCTTCCTGATCGGTCGTCCCGAGCAGAACAAAAGGTGACAGGGAGATGAAGGTGCGCATGTGGCCATCGAGCCGGCTCAACTGCTTCTTGCGGACCAGTTCGGAAGGCGACCCCAGGATCGCCTCCAGTTGGTCCGACGAAGTCACGAATTGTGTAAAGCGTGTCTCAAGCATAGGTTTTCTCATAAGAATAGAACGGTGAATCGGTCGGTCCCGAGGGCGATGCTCTCATAGGGACGTTCGAAGACAGAGGATAATAGGATACCTTGTGAGATCAAGGAGATCCGAGGGTCGTCTTCTCGTCCTTCCTGTACGCCGAAGCGGAGAAGTCATAGACCAGAACGACGTCGTCCTGCGCCTCGCGCTGCCCTCCGGTCTTTGCGTAGAGGGCCATGGCCGCACTATTCGACGCGTTTGTGATGACGAACATCTCTCCCCATCCCTCCGTGTGACAGAGTCTTTTCAACGCTTCTATCAGCCCACGTCCCACCCCCCTATGGCGGAAGGAAGAATCGACACTGATCTCATAGAGAAAGAGTTGCCGGTCCGGTGTGTCCAGGGTCTGCAAGATGTGCGCCCGCACAAACCCCGCCGGCTGATCCTCGAGATAAGCCAGCAGCAGGAGATTGTCCGGGTTGGCGAGGAAAGCGAGAACCGATTCCTCATCGGGCGGCGTATCGAAGAGGACTGCCGCTTGATGGACAGTGCGCTCTTCTCCCGACCGCACTCTCCGAATCTCCAGGGTCCGGTCCATGTCTCTCTCCCCTAGCTGCTATCCGATGGCTCCCTGCTTTTTCAGCAGGTTGGCGACGGCAGTGGCCTTGTGGGCCTCTGTTTCGTTCGCCGCATCACCTGCTTTGCTCGCCTTGAGGATCAGTTTGGCCAGATCAGGCGTCTGGGAGGGCATAGTGGGATTGTCCGTTTTGCGCACTTACGCGCTTTTGCGGTATAAAGGCTAATATCCGCCAATTCCCTACACGTTCTCTTTCTGTGGGGCGGCGTCCTCTTTTTCGCATCGTGGATGGCCTTGTCCGCGAAACGATCGCCGCCGGCGAAAGGAGCCTGAGACCATGCGCACCACCCGAACCGTTCCGCACCTCATGCCGCGCGCCCTACTCTTCCTGGGTGGCCTTCTGCTCGCCACGACGGCGCTGTGTCGACCAGCGACTGCTCAGGACATGGTCCAGGGGATCTACTCGCGGACGGTGAAAGTGCATATCCGATATGCGCAGGCCGCCGAGATCTCCGAAGCTTTCGGCGGAGGCGTCACGGGCATCGGTAGCCCGAGCGGGAGGCCGCTATCGGCTCCCTACTCCGGAAGCGCTGCCAACCTGCTTCCGGACGGCATCCAGTCGGTCACGGCGCTCGTGCCTGACAACAGCCTGATCATCCGCTACGACACGGACGATGCGCTCCGCGAGATCCGAGAGATCATTCGGATTCTGGATGTCAAGCCGCACTCGGTCGCCATCCGAGCGGTGGCGACGCTTACCATCACGGACAGCGCGGGACGCAAACAGAAGCTCGTTCTGCGTGCCGAAGGCCTCGCGACCGGGGAGCGCCGCCTGCATCTCAAGACCAGCGCGGAGAGTGACCCAAAGGGTGCGGGGCTGCTGCCGGTGATCTGCACCTCGGACGCGGACCTTGCCGCCCGCCCCTTTGGCGACTACTCCCTCAACGTCGTCAGTGACTGGTATATCGATATCGCCTGGCGCACCTCCGGGAGTACGAACAGCACAAAACCGATCCGTCTGAAGAATGTGTATCGCACGGATACCGTTGTCGAGAACGGCGGCACGGCCACCGTGACACGCGCAACGCTCAAGATTCCCTCCGGGACGGCGGAACTAATCCTTCAACTCACCGCCCAACTGGCAACAGATCTTCCCGATGCCGCGGCACCCTCGACCAAGCCGATCAAACGCGTGACAAAACCGTAACCAGCACCGGATGTAACGTGCCCTTCCTGTCAGGCGTTTAGAGGGCGATCCACTTTGTATATGCTGTAAGGGAAATAGCATGATCCGAATCCTGCGCCGTGCTACCACACTTCTCCTGATCGGATTGGCCACCACAACCGGAGCCTCGGCACAAATTGTACCGAACCGTGATAGTACACGCTTCGGACGAATGTTTCCGCTGCCTACCCTCTCGCCCCAGGAGACACGTCTGATCGGGCAGAGCCACTGGCAACGCGGCGTTCCGGCTGTCCTTCGGATCCTCACGACAAATCACCAGACCAGTACGCCCGTCCGTGCAACGGTCACCATCTCGATCTCCGGGCCGATAAAGCCTCTCCCCACAACGCCGAACGAGAGAAATCGTCCGCCATCCACCCGGAACGCGGCCAACACCGGATTCGGTGAGCCCGACAGATCCCTTCCCGTACTGGTTCGCTATCAGGGCCAAACCAATGCCGACGGTGCGCTGGAGACGCGCTTGAATAACGCCCCCCTGCCCGTCGGAGCCTACCAACTGATCGTCAGCACGACGTCGCCACTCGGTAAGGACGAGATCGCGCGCCGCATCGAGATCGAAGAGCAGACGCAGATCTACCTGACCAGCGATAAACCGGTCTACCAACCAGGACAGACCATGCACCTGCGCGCGCTCGCGCTCGATCCGGCCACCCGTCATGCCGTGGAAGGGCAGAGCGTGGTCTTCGAGGTGGAGGACGGGCGGGGCAACAAGGTGTTCAAGAAGCACGATACCCTCTCGGCATTCGGTCTGGTGAACGCCGATTTTGTCCTCGCAACAGAAGTTAATCAGGGTGACTATACCCTCCGTGTCGCATTGCCCACGACGCGAGCCGAGAAGAAGGTACGCGTCGAGCAGTACCAACTGCCCAAGTTCCGCCTTGTGGTCACGACCGAGCGGCCCTACTATCTGCCCGGAGAGGTCGTCAAAGGAACGGTACAGGCGGACTACTTCTTTGGGAAGCCCGCGGCTAATAGCCCGGTCATGGTCACGCTGAGTCTGCCCTTCCTCCTTTCCGACCGTGGAACAGGCAAACAGGCTGTGATGGAAGGCCGGACCGATGCAAACGGCACGTTTTCGTTCACCTATACACTTCCCCGAGACCTGGTGGGGCGTTCGATCGATCAGGGCAAGGCGACGCTTACCCTGGAGGCGCGCGTAACAGATACTGCTAACCATATCGAGACGGCGAACCGGACCCTGCCCGTGGTCTCCGGCGCGCTGCAGATCGCCCTCGTTCCGGAGACCCAGCGGTTGATGCCCGGTCTCCGGAACCGCTTCTATATGGCGGTCGCCTCACCCGATGGCACGCCGATCCCCGCCGCCCGCCTGACCATCTCCTCCAACGTCGATCCGAACGGGTCGGTGGTCACGACGGATGCCCTGGGAATGGCGACGTGCGAACTGCTCGCCACCGCAAACCTGCAAACGATCACGGTCCGCGCCGCCGCGCGTGACGGGCGTAGTGGAAGCCTGGTCCGCTACCTCGGTCCGTTGAGACGTGAGGAGGGAATCCTGCTTCGAACAGACCGCAGCCTCGTCAAGGTGGGCGATAGCGTGGCGGTCAGTGCGCTGGTCCCGAAGACAGATCGCAGCACGACAGTCTATTTCGACGTCACCCGCTATCGGCAGACGATCCTGACAATAGCGAAGCCCTCCGTGAACGGACAGGCGAGCTTCAGCCTGCCCATAACAGGCGATATGGCGGGCACGCTGGAGGTGCACGCCTATCGGATCACGCGGGGCGGAGAGATCGTTCGGGACAGCCGGAGACTGGTCGTGCAGTCCGCGGATGAACTCACGATCCATGTAAGCGCCGACCAGGCGGTCTATCGCCCCGGCGCCGACGCGGCGCTTCGTTTCTCTGTTCAGGACCGCGCCAGGCGTCCGGTGTCGGCTGCGCTCGGGGTTGCCATCGTGGACGAGAGTGTGTTCGCTCTCTCCGAACTTCAGCCGGGGCTAGAGAAGGCCTTCTTCACGCTCGAAAAGGAGCTTATGGAACCGAAGGTCGAGATCCACGGTCTGAAGGCGAGCGATGTTCTGCTGCGTCCGGTGGCTCCTGCTGAGAAGGATGCCGCGCGCCAGCGCGCCGCGGCGCTGCTCCTTGCCGCCGTACCAAGCCGCACGGAATACGATCTGAACCTGGACACCTACACGATCCGCTGGGAGAAGTTCAAAAGCGCAGCGCAGACCGAAGCCACGGAAGCCTATCGAAAGATCGTGAACGCAATCCTCCAATATCAGCACGACCGTGGGTTGGCGCTTACCAGAGAACAGGGGCTGTTCTACCTGGTACAGAACGACTTCTTGAGAGTGGACGATCTCATAGACCCGTGGGGCCATTTCTATCGCACCAACTTCCGGGGCGGCCGTATCTTCACGGACATGTTCAGCCTCTCCAGCGCCGGACCGGACGGGAAGTGGGGCACGCAGGACGACCTCAAGGATATAACCAGCACGCCATGGAGATTGGGTTCTGGAGGATTCAGTGTCGGCGGAGGCATTGGAGGCGGAGGCATTGGAGGAGGATTTGGAGGTGGATATGGCGGCGGAGGATTGGGAGGAATTGGAGGAGGGGGACCAGGCGCGGGATATTACAATCCGCGTGGTGGAGGCGCGGGTCCTCCCCGGGATCTCGGCGGCAATATACTAAGCTCCGCCTATGACATCGAGAACACCGTATTGAACCGTGCCGGCTCCGACGGCGCTCAGGCGGAACCACGTGTCCGCTCCTTCTTTCCCGAGACCCTCTACTGGAATCCGGCCCTCATCACGGACGAACAGGGACAGGCTGAGTTGCGGATTACGATGGCCGACTCCATCACGGACTGGCGGCTCAGCCTGACGGCAAACAGTCAGATCGGACAGTTGGGGAGCGTGACGACGCCGATTCGGGCGTTTCAGGACTTCTTTGTGGACATCGACGTGCCGGTCGCCCTCACGCAGAACGACTATGCCCGGATCCCTGTCTCCATCTACAACTATCAGGCGGCGGCGCAAGAGGTGACCATAACCCTCGACACGGCCCCCTGGTTTACGCTGCAGGGGCAGGCAAGCCAGACCGTTCGATTGGCAAAGGACGAGGTGCGCGTCGTCTACTTCCCGCTGGTCGCCAACGCGATAGGTCCTCACACGCTGACCGTGACCGCAAGGAGTGCGCGCCTTTCGGACGCTGTCCGCCGACCTGTCGAGGTCCTGCCGGATGGGATGGAGCACGAGATCGCTCTGAACGAGCGCGTAAAGGGCGCCGCCGAGCGGACCGTCACGATCCCCGATAACGCCATTCCGGGGGCCAGTACGCTCTGGCTCAAACTCTACCCCGGCATGTTGAGCCAACTGGTTGAAGGGCTGGAGGGCATCCTGCAATCACCGCACGGCTGCTTCGAGCAAACGAGCTCTTCGACCTACCCCAACGTTCTTGTTCTCGCCTACCTGAAGCAGACGATGAAGCTCAATCCCAAACTGCAGCGCCAGGCCGAATTGTTCATCAATGAGGGGTATCAGCGGCTGGTGACGTTCGAGGTTCCGGGAGGCGGCTTCTCGCTCTATGGAAAGTCACCGGCCTCCCCCTGGCTGACCGCATATGGTCTGCTGGAGTTTGCCGACATGGCGACGGTGCGGGAGGTGGATCCCGCACTGATCAAGCGGACTCAGGACTGGCTGGTACAGCGTCAGATGATCGATGGGTGGTGGGACGAAACGCTCCACGGGCAGCCCGATGTATCCACCGTCCACCGGCACACGCTACGGAGCACTGCCTATGCCGCCTGGGCGCTCGCAGCCAGCGGCTATCAGGGGAAGGCGCTTACACGCGCACTCGCCTATCTCCGCGACCGCAAAAACGAATTGACCGATTCGTACACGCTGGCGCTGGTCTTGAACCTTCTCGTGACCCTGGCGCCGGACGATCCGTTCACGAGTGACATCGCGCAAAGCCTCATTGCGTTGGCTAAACATGAAGAGGGCATGGCCTTCTGGACTCCCGCCTCCTCCACGTTTACCGGCGCCATCGACCTCGATGCAAACCTGGAGACGACCGCACTGGCCGCGGCCGGTCTCGCGCGCTGGCACCGGGATGCGGCCCTGGTAGACAGGGCGCTGACCTACCTGCTCCGTGCCCGGAGGAGCACCGGCGCCTGGCCGACGACGCAGACGACGATCCTGGCGCTAAAGGCGCTTCTTCTCGCACGGTTCGAAGGTGGCGGAGACGGTACGGGGACGGTCACGGTGTTCGCGAACGGTACCAAAGCCGCGACAATAGCGATCACGCCCGCCGACAACGACGTGATGCGCCAGATCGATCTGACGCCGTTTATTCAAAAGGGGGAGAACCCGATCCGCGTGGAGTTTTCCGGCAAGGGTTCCCTGCTCTATCAGCTCGCGGGACGCTACTACATTCCCTGGCGGGTAGATGTCCCGCCCGTCGGAAAGCCGCCGCTAAATCTGCGTGTGGACTACGACCGGACGACCCTCGCACAGAACGAAACGGTGACGGCCACGGTCACCCTGACAAATACGACGGACCGGGTGGTGGAGACACCGCTGCTCGACGTCGGTATCCCGCCCGGCTTCACGGTGCAGTCCGACAAACTCGATATGGCAGTCGCCAATCTCCGGATCAGCAAATACTCGCTCACACCCCGGCAGGTGATCGTCTACATGACCTACCTCGCGCCGGGGGAGACCTTGACGCTTCAGTACGACCTGAAGGCACGGTTCCCGATCCGGGCGCAGTCCCCCTTGAGCCAGGCCTATCCCTACTACAATCCCGAACAAACGGTGATCTCGCCCCCACAGCGGCTCGTCGTCCGGGAGTAGGGAAATAAAGAACCTTCGCCATGCGCAAAAAAGCCAGTCGGATCTGTCTATCTATGACAGGATAAAGTGCTACAGTTCTTCGTAGACTGAAACAAGGAGAAGCCCCTTGCGAACCCGATACTTTCTCATCGTCTGTCTTTCAGTGTGTCTTTCGGCAGGCTGTCATGGACCGAAGCCTGCTGTCGGGCCGCCAACGATGGCCGTGGTGGGAATTCCAAAACCGACGCTGCTTCCGCCGCCCGACCTTTCGCCCTACGCGGGCGAATTCTACTTTGGGGACGGCCTCGGCGTCAATTGCAGCCTGAAACTGACGAAAGAAGGCAATGCCTCTTTTCAATGGCACGGCTGTGAGGGACTCTATGACAAGAACCAGGGCACTTACACCTACGAAAACGACCAGATCGTCCTGCACCTGACGGCGCCTAATACCCGAGATGGATTCCAGGGAACTCCCACCCGGTTCTATCCGGTCCAGTGGGGTCCGCGCCTCTATCTCATCGCCGATGAACAGATGCTGGGCTTCTGCAGTCGGGTCGCTATGGGATGGATACCCGATGAGGACCGTCACGGCTTCTACTACTTGCGCGGGAAGGACAACGAGAACCCGGTCCGAGGTGAGCCCTCCGTCCCCGCCCTGTTTCAGCCCGTGTTAAAGCAGCCGTTTACAGCCACGATCACGAGTATGAAGAAGGGGGGACCGATTCTCATTGACCGGGGCCGCCGGCAGGGCATCTTTCCAGCACAGTGGGATCCGAAGCTTGGAATTCACGTGACTTGAAGTCGCGGC
>JADMIO011475720.1_pt1 | contig 117136 bp, 107 predicted proteins | sample 8958161 | NCBI WGS metagenome assembly JADMIO01 (sample SAMN16585339, study PRJNA669376) | soil metagenome | isolation source: Crop rotation soil | place: USA: Cullars Rotation, Alabama | collected 2011
GCCGCGACTTCAAGTCACGTGAATTCCAAGCTTCGGATCCCACTGTGCTGGAAAGGAGGTTCGGTCGAAATGACTTTCCTAGGAAAGTCATTTTTCACGAAGGGTCGAGCTTCAGGCGCCGGGTCAAGGCCTGGTACTTCGTCCGGGTGGTCGTCACCAGTTGACCGAACCCATCCGGTCCGAGCGCGAACGGGGCGAGCCCGGCGCCATCGAGGAACCGCTCCTTGAAGCCCGGCGTATCGATCACGCGGATCACATCGGCGGCGATCCGGTCCAGCGCAGCACGCGGCGATCCGGCCGGCGCGAACCAGCCGAACCACGCACGTGTCTCGAAGCCTGGGAGTGAGTCGGATACGAGCGGCACGTCCGGCAGCACCGCAAGCCGCTTTTCTCCGGCATAACCGATCGCTTTCACCCGGCCCTGCTTGATCAGCGGCATCGCCGGCGCGACGCCCATGAAGGCCACGTCGATCTCGCCCGCCATCAGGGCCCGTACGATGTCGGCGCCCCCCTTGTAGGGCACGTGCGTGAGGCGGATGCCGGACTGCAGCGCATAGTCCTCGGTGTTGAGGTGCGAGGTGCTGCCGGGCCCGAAGCTCGCGAAATTGATCTGTCCCGGCTTCGCCTTCGCGGCCGCGACCAGCTCGGGCATGGAGCTGAATGCCGCGCTCGCAGGCGCCACGATGAGGCTCGAGGACTGCGCCAGCGTCACGACGGGGATGAAGTCGCGCGCGGCATCGTAGGGAAGGCCCTTGTGCAGCAGCGGCGTGATGATCAGCGGCACTTCGTCGGACATCAGCAGCGTGTAGCCATCCGGCGCGGCCTTGGCCACCGCGTCCGCCGCGACAATGCCGCCGGCGCCGGAGCGGCTCTCGATGACCACCGACTGGCCCCACATCCGCGTCAGCTCCGCGCCGACGCCTCGCGCGAGCGTGTCCTGCAGCCCGCCGGGCACGACCGGAATCAGGACGCGCACCGGCTTCACCGGCCACTGGGCGTGGGCGAGCGAGCAGGCCGAGAGCGCAAGGGCGAGCAGCAGTTGTTTCAAGAGGCTTCTCCCGGCAAACAGTGCGAAAATCCGTGTCCCCGCCATTCTGAAGCAACCCCGGTTTCCATGTCTGTTTTCACCCGCCTCGCGTTCGTCTGCGCCCTCGCGCTGCCTGCTTTTTCCCAGGCGCAGCAGTTTCCTTCCAGGCCCATCAAGATCATCTCGACCACCTCTCCGGGCGGCGTGAACGACACCATCTGCCGCGCCTACGCTGCAGTCATCGCGCAGTCGGTCGGCCAGAACGTGGTGGTGGAGAACCGCCCCGGCGGCGGCAGCATCATCGGCATGCAGGCGCTCGCCGCCTCGGCGCCGGACGGCTACACGGTGGCGATTACGACGACCGAGCCGCTCGTGTACAACCCGCTGCTCTATACGAAGCTGCCTTACGACGCGGACAGGGACTTCATCGCGGTCTCGCAGCTCTCGCAGGGCGGCGCCGGCGGCGTCATCATCGGCAGCGCCAACCTGCCGGCGAGCAACTTCAGGGAAGTCATCGCGTACGCGAAAGCGAATCCCGGCAAGCTCAACTTCGCCACCTGGGGCGCGGGCAGCATTCCCGCGATCTACGCGGCGTGGATCAACCGCCAGAACGGCGTCGACATCCAGCCCATCGCCTACAAGGGCGCGGTGCCTTCGATCGCATCGCTCCTCTCGGGCGACGTGCAGCTCACCTACCAGTCGCTCGGCTTCGTGCTGCCCAACATCCGCGCCGGGAAACTGAAGGCGATCGCCATCGCGGGCGACAAACGCTCGCCGCACCTCCCGGACGTCGCCGCGCTCGGCGAGCTCAACAGCGATCCCGGCATCGAAAGCATGTTCGGCGTTTATGCGCCCGGCAAAACACCGGCGGATATCGTCACGCGCCTCAACGCGGAGTTCGTGAAGGCGACGCACACGCCCCAGGCGCAGAAGATGTGGGCCAACCTCACCATGGAGCCGGTGGGCAGCACCCCCGCCGAGTTCGCCGACCGGCTCAAGACCGCGCGGGCCACGGCGACGCGCGTCTTCAAAACCCTCGACATCCGCCCCGCGGCGGCCCCGGACTCGAACTAGGAAGACCATGAGCGCAGTGTTGAAACCGCAGGCCAGCGAACGCACCCTTCGCGTAGCAGTAGACATCGGCGGAACGTTCACCGACCTCGCCGCCGTCGACGCGAAAACCGGCGAGCGCTGGTTCGCGAAGGCATCGACGACGCCGGACGATCCCACGCGCGGCATCGCGCACTGCCTGGACAAGCTCGGCATAGAGGGCGCGCGCTACGAGCTGTTCGTGCACGGGACGACACTGGTGATCAACGCGTGCCTGGAGATGAAGGGGGCGAAGACCGCGCTCATCACGACGGACGGCTTTCGCGACGTGCTCGAGATCGGGCGCGGCAACCGCACCGAGTCGTTCAATTACCTGTTCCGGCGCCACGTGCCCTTTGTGCCGCGCGAGATGCGATTCGAAGTGATGGAGCGCATGCGTTCGAACGGCGACGTGGTGACGCCGCTCGACGAGAAGAACCTCCTCTCGGTGCTGGAGCAGGCGAAAGCCAAGGGCGCAGAGGCGATCGCGATCTGCTTCCTGCACTCCTACCGCAACCCGGCGCATGAGCAGCAGGCCGCGAAGATCGCTTCGGAATTCTCCGACTGGTTCGTCAGCGCCTCGCACGAGCTCTCGCGCGAATACCGCGAGTACGAGCGCACTTCCACCGTGGTGATGAACGCGTTCGTCGGGCCGAAGGTGAGCCGCTACGTCGCCGGCCTGGAAAAGCTGCTCGCGGACAAGGGCTTCAAGGGCAAGTTCTTCCTGATGGAATCGAATGGCGGCGTCGCCGACGCGCCGACGGTGAAGCGCCAGCCGATCCTGCTTATGGAATCGGGCCCGGTGGGCGGCATCGCGGGCTCGATGAAGCTCGGCGAGCGCATCGGCCGCAACAACCTGCTCACCTTCGACATGGGCGGCACCACCGCGAAGTCGGCGCTGGTCCAGGACGGCGTGGTGAGCTTCGACTCGCTCTACTACGTGAACGGCTTCGAGCACGGCTACCCGGTGCAGACTTCCGTGGTGGACGTGGTCGAGGTCGGCGCGGGCGGCGGCTCGATCGCGTGGATCGACGAGCTCGGGGCGCTGCGCATCGGCCCGAAGAGCGCCGGCGCGCATCCCGGCCCGGCCGCGTATGGCCTGGGGAACGAGGAGCCGACGGTCACCGATGCCAACATCCAGCTCGGGCGGCTCGACCCCTCCCGATTCCTCGGCGGCGAGATGAAGATCGACCCGGCGCTCTCGAAGAAGGCGCTGGAGAAGCTCGGCGCGAAGCTCGGCTACGACGCCAACCAGATGGCCGCGGGCATCATCCAGCTCGCCAACATCACCATGTCCGGCGCGCTGCGGCGCGTCTCCATCGAGCGCGGCAAGGATCCCCGAGACTTTACCGTCGTCCCGTCGGGGGGCAACGGCCCGCTGCACGCGGCGGAGCTCGCCGAGGAGCTCGGCGTGACCAAGCTGCTCGTGCCGCGCATGCCGGCGCACTTCTCGGCGTTCGGCATGCTGCTCGCCGACGCGCGCTACGACGCTTCGCAGACCTGGATGTGCGACCTGCCCGAGGGTGGCGACAAGGTCGAGGGGCTCGCGGAGGCGTTGAAGGCGCTGGAGGACGGCCTCGCCAGGTCCGTGAAGACCTCGCTCGGCGATACCGAGGCGCCGCGCTTCGAGGACTACGCCGAGATGCGCTACGTCGGCCAGGACCAGACGGTGAAGGTGCGCCTCCGGGAGGACCTTTCACCCGCCGCCCTGAAGAAGGCGTTCGACGAGACTTACCTCGAGCGCTACGGCCACGTCAGCCCGATCCAGATCGAGATCGTGTCGCTGCGCGTGAGCTGCCAGGCGCCGCTCGGGCCGGCGCTGGACCTGAAGGAAGACGCGGGCAAGGCTTCGGGGAAGAAACCGACCGAGCGGCAGGTCTATTCGACCAAGGCGCGGGCTTTCGTCCGGTACATGGTGCACGACCGCGACGCTCTCAAGATCGGCCAGGAGATCCCCGGCCCGTGCCTGGTGGACGACCACGCGACCACGACGACCGTGCCCGAGGGCTGGACCGCGCGCCTGCTCGAAGAGGGATTGCTCGAGCTGACGCGGTAGCTCGCTTACTCCGGCTTGATGCCGAGCTTGTCGAGGATCGGCTTCCAGACCTTCAGGTCCCGATCGACGATCGACACGAGCTGCTCCGGCGTGCTGGTGAGAGGCACGAAGGCGTTCTCCTGGAACGGCTTCTTCACGTTCGGCGAATACACCGCCTTCGAGAGCTCCCGGTTCAGGCGGTCGACGATGGGCTTGGGCGTGCCGGCGGGCGCGGTCACCGCGATCCAGTCGGGGAAGTTGAAGTCCTTGATGCCCGACTCGGTCATGGTAGGCACGTCGGGCATGTCGGCGAAGCGCTCCGCGGTCGCCATCGCGAGCGCGCGCAGCTTGCCCGCCTTCACCTGCGAGGTGAGCGCGGCCACCGGCGGGAAGAACAGCACGTCGATGCGGCCGGCGATCAGCTCGGGGATGAACTGCGCCGCGCCCTTGTAGGGGATGTGCTCCATCTTCGTGCCGGTCTGGTACTGGAAGAACTCGGTGGCGAGGTGGAAACGCCCGCCCACGCCCGAGGTGCCGAAGTTGAGCTTGCCGGGATTCGCCTTCGCGTAGGCCACCAGCTCCTGCACCGACTTCGCCGGCACGTTCGCGTTGATGAACAGGCCCATCACGCTGTTCGCGACGATGCCGATGTACGCGAAGTCCTTCTGGCTGTCGTAGGGCAGCTTGGTGTAGGTGAGCTTCTGGAACACCAGCAGCGCCGCGGGCGCGGTGAGGATGGTGTAGCCGTCGGGCGGCGCCTTGGCGACGGCCTCCGCGCCCACGATGTAAGCGGCGCCGGCGCGGTTTTCCACGACGACGGGCTGGCCGAGCACCGGCGAGAGCTCGCTGGCTACGGCGCGGGTCATGATGTCGTTGGGGCCGCCGGCCGCGATGGGAACGATCCAGCGGACCGGCTTGGTGGGATAGTTCTGGGCAGAAGCCAGGCCGCTCGAGAGCGCGAGCGCGGTACCGGCGGCGAGCAGCTTGAAGGTGTTTGCGGGCATCATGTTCTCCTCGAAACGCAATGTTGACACATCCATGCCTGGACAAGATTCCCTTTCACGCCTGATGGCCCGCTGGGCCCTCGGGCTCGACTTCCGCTCCCTGCCCGCTGCGATCCAGCACGAATCCAAGCGCGCGCTGGTCGACACGATCGGCTGCGCGCTGGGCGGCTTCGGCTGCGATGCGCACCGCATCGCCGAGCGCACGCTGAAGAAGCTGGACGGAGCGGCCGACGCCACGGTGATCGGCACCGGCGCGCGCATGAGCTGCCTCAACGCCGCGGTGCTGAACGGCATCATGGTTCGCTACCTCGACTACAACGACATCTACGTCGTGCCGGTGGGCACCATGGTCGCCGGCGGCCACCTCGGGGAGGTGATCCCGGGGGCGCTCGCGCTTGCGGAGCGCGGCCACGTCAACGGCGAGAAATTCCTGGCGAGCGTCGTCGCGGGGTACGAGCTCTCGGCGCGCATGCTGCATGCCTGCGTGAAGATTCCCTTCGCGAACCGCGGGTGGAACACGGATTCCCGCGGCGCGGTGGTGATGCCGATGGTCGCCAGCATGCTGCTCGGCCTCACCGAGGACCAGGCGGTGAACGCGGTCGGCGTCTCCGCCGCCACGGGCATGATCCTCGGCATCCTCGACACCGACGAGGAGGCGAACACGCTCGCCAAGAATTTCCGCTTCCCCTCCGCGACGCACCGCGCGCTGATGTCGGCCTTCCTCGCTCAGGAAGGGTTCACGGGGCCGGAGCGCGTCATGGAAGGCCAGCGCGGCTTCATCGAGGCGGTGTTCCAGGGCGACTACGATCCTGCCAAGCTCACCGGGGAGCAGCCGTTCTACCTGACGGACAACCGCTACAAGCCTTACGCGGCCGAGTCGACCGCTCATGGCCATCTCGCCTCGACGCTGCATCTGGTGACGCACCATGACTTGAAGCCTTCCGACATCGAGTCGGTGAAGGTGCGCGCCGGCACGCGCGGCATCGCTCATACGGGGGACGCGGCGAAACGCCACCCGCGCGACAAGGAGACGGCGGACCACAGCTCCTGGTACCTGACGGCGGTGGCGATCCTGGACCGCGAAGTGAGCCCGCGGCAGTACTCGCCCGCGCGCTACGTCGATCCCGAGGTGGAAAGCCTGATGCAGCGGATAACGCTCGAGGTGAAGACGGAGTTCGACAAGATCCCGATGGCGGGCGAAACGGAAATCCGCACCCGAGACGGCCGCACGCTCGTCCACCAGGTGCTGCACCCGAAGGGCACGAAGGGGAACGTCATGAGCGACGCGGACATCAACGCCAAGTTCCGCGACATGGCCTCGGTGCACATGAGCACCCCGCGCATCGACCGCCTGCTGGAGACCCTCTGGAGCGCCGACAGGCTGGACGACGTCGGAAAGCTTCTCCCGCTCCTTGCCTTCTAGGGGGTCAGACCACCTTTTGCGCAGCAAAAAGTGGTCTGACCCCGTTTTTCATTCCAGCATCGGGATCTTCGCGGCCTTGACGATTTCGCGCGAGTTGGCGAGGTCGGTGGCGATGCGCGCGGCGAATTCCTCGGGCGTGGTGCCCGGGGCTATGACGCCCTCCCGCGTGAACCGCTCCTGAAGGTCCTTCTGCTGCAGCGCCTTGATGATCGCCGCGTTGGTGCGCATCACGATCGGGCGCGGCAGGCCCGCGGGGCCGCCGACGCCGTTCCACGATGCGCCGGACACGAACGCGGGCATCACTTCGTTCACCACCTGGGCGCCCGCGGGAAAGAGGTGCTTCGTCTTGCCGTTGGAATTGAGGATCGCGACGATCTTCAGCTTCCCGGAATCCACCAGCGGCTTGACGATCTGGTAGGTGAACAGGCCCATCGACACCTGCCCGCTGTAGATCGCCGGGATCATCGGGCCGAAGCCCTGGAACGGCACGTGCAGGATGTCGGTGCCCGCCAGCCGGTTGATGTTTTCGGTGTCCAGGTGCCAGAAGCTGCCAAGGCCCGACGTCGCCCATGAGAGCTTGCCGGGATTCTTCTTCGCGAAGTCGATCATCTCCCGGAACCCGGCAGGCGCGAACGACGCCGGCGCGACGATCACGTTCACGCCTTCCGTGGTGACGCTGATCGGCGTGAAGTCCTTGATCGGGTCGTAGGGCGTGCCCTTGCGCATCGCCGGCAGAACCACCCAGGGATTCGAGGCGGTAAAGAGCAGCGTGTAGCCGTCGGGCTGGGCGCGGGCGACGTACTCCATGCCGATGAGCCCGCTCGCGCCCGGGCGGTAGTCGATCACCCAGGGCTGCCCCAGCTCCTGCTGGATGGTCGGCATGAGCAGGCGCGTGGTCACGTCCACGCCGCCTGGCGGGTAGGGGATGACGACCGTGACCGGCCGGGTCGGATAGGTCTGCGCCAGGGCGGAAAAGCTGAGGGCCGCCGTTGCAAGGAAGAAGCCGAGAATTTTCATGTCATCACTCCGGTTTGACGTCCAGTCCAGTGAACACCTTCTGCCAGTACTCGCGCCGCGCGCGGACGTGCTCGCGGATCGACGCGGGCGTGCCGATGCCGTCGATGGTGAATCCCATGGCGAGCAGCGCGTCCTGATAGGCCTTGTCGTCGACGATCTTCTTCATCTCGCCGCGAAGCGTGTTTACCACTTCGTCGGGCGTCCCGCGCGGCCCGACCAGCACGCCGGTCCCGCTCAGACGGAAGCCCGGAAAGGTATCGGCGATGTTGGGCACGTCGGGCCACAGCGGGAAGCGCCTGGCGCCGTCGATCGCGAGCACGCGCAGCTTGCCGGACTTCAGGTGCGGCTCGATGGTGGGCGGCGAGGAGATGATCATCTGGATGCGCCCCGAGAGCACGTCCTGGAACTGCTGCGCCGGGCTCTTGTAGGCGACGGCCACCATGTCGGTGCCCGCCAGCTTGTTCAGCCAGCGGCCGAAAAGGATGATGAAGTTCACCGACGTCGTGCCGTAGCTCAGCTTGCCTGGCTCTTTCTTTGCGAGCGCGAGGAATTCGGGAAGCGTCTTAGCCGGCACGTCCGGGTGCACCACGACGGCAAGCGAGCCTTCGTCGTAGAGCATCGAGATGGGTACGAAGTCGCGGTCCGGGTCGTAGCCGAGGTCCTTGACCGTGTAGATGTCGGTGGCGAGCGCGCCCACGCCGGCGAAGTAGAGCGTGTAGCCGTCGGGCTTCGCGCTGGCAGCGGTGCGCGAGGCGATCAGGCCGCCCGCTCCGGTGAGCGACTCCACCACGAAGGACTGTCCCAGCGAGCGCGAGAGGCGGTCGGCGACGATGCGGCCGATGCGCTCGGGGCTGGTGCCCGCGCCGGTGGAAAGGATGAGGCGGACCGGCTTGTTCGGATACTGCGCTAGAGCCGGGAAGGCGAAAGCGAAGAGGCAAAGAAAAAGGGGGGCCAGCAGGCCCCCCTTGCTCGACTTCCGGCGAATCATTACTTCGATGCGAAGCAGTAGAACAGCCCGTCGCCGCCGGAGCTGATCAGCGCCTTCTGGCTGCAGCCGCGTGAGCCGTGAGCCATGTTCCACGACTTGGCCGGTGCGCTCTCGGTGAGGCCCTTGCGATCACCGTGGCCCACCGTGGCGGAGCCATCGTCCGTGCTCTTGGTCCAGTTGCCGCAGGTGGTGTCGTCCTTGACGGGGTGCGCGCGGCCCTGCGAGTCGGAGCCGGTCAGGATGTCGTGCTTGTTGGGCTTGTCGCCGACGCCGTTGACCATGTCGCCCTTCTCGGTCAGCGCGGTCTGCTTGGTGATGTTGTTGCCGTAGTGCAGGTCGTCCACGTTCTTCGCGACCAGCTCGCCCTTGGCGTTGTACCAGGGGCCCTTGCCGATGCGGTCGCGTGCGTTGATGGCCTTGCCGCCCTCGTTGGCGCTCAGGTACGCGTGCCACTGGCGGTTGCCTGCGCCGGCCGCCTTGGCGAGGTTCTGGCAATGCGCGTCGGCGCCCTTGAGGCCGCCCAGGTCGGCACCCTTGCCCGAGCCTGCGCTGGTGACGAAGAAGCTCATCTTGTTCTGCGAGCCCTTGGAAGCGGCTTTTTTCGGCGCGTCCTTCGCGGCGGACTTGTCCTGGGCGAACGAAGCGGCGCTCACCGATGCGAAGGCGATCGCCAGGGCGGCAACCAGGGTTGTTTTCTTGTTCATGTCGGTCTCCTCGGGGGTGGTTTTCAGGCGGGTTCAGACTAGCGCACTGGAGCTAACGCTTCCACCGCGCAGGTTATTTCCCTATTTCGCCGCGGTGGACATGATTTCCACCAGCACCCGCGGGTCGGCCATCTTGGCCTCGACGGTGGCGCGGGCGGGCGGGTTGGCCGGATCGATCCACGCCGACCACACCTTGTTCATTTCCTCGCGCAGGCGGATGTCCGAGAGCCACACGTTGGCCGTGAGCAGCTTGGACTTGTCCGTGCCCATGGCGGCCAGGGCGGCGTCGATGTTCTTGAGGACCTGCTGAGCCTGGCCCTTGATGTCCAGGGACAGGTCGTCGGCGATCATGCCGGCGAGGTAGACGACGCCGTTGTGCTCGACCGCGTCCGAGAGGACGGGGCCCGGGTTGTGACGCTTGATGGCCATGAAAGCTCCTTACTGTTTCTTCAAACCGATGGCGTTGACGATCTGCGCGTACTCCTCGCGGTCCTTCTTGAGGAACGCGGCGAAGGAATCGGCGGGAAGGCCGGTGTACTCGTCGGCTTCCACGCCTCGCGCGAGCATGAACTTTTCCTTGAATCCCGGCGAGGCGATGACCTTCGCCACCTCGGCATTCACCTTGTTGACGATGTCGCGCTGGACGCCGGTCGGGGCGAACATCCCGATCCAGTTGCGCGGCACGGGCATGTCGAGGCCTTCCTCGGCGAGCGTCGGCACGTCGGGGAGGAAGCTCGAGCGCTTGCCCACCACCGCGAGGGCCTTGAGCTTGCCCGCCTTGATCATGGGCACGATCTGGCCCATCGCGTAGGTCGTTACCTGGATCTCGCCGCTCACCGCGCCCGTCATCGCCTGCGTCTGGTTCTTGTACGGCACGCCGTAGAGCGACACGCCGTTCTTCGTCCGCAGCCAGCCGATGAGGAGCGATCCGAAGCTGGTGTTGCCCATGGTCGCGAAGCTGATCGAATCGGGCTTCTGCTTCGCGGCCGCGACCAGCTCCCGGAACGAGTTGAACGGCGCCGAGGGATGCGCGATGACCGCGCTCGCCAGGATGCCCACGTGGACGATCGGGGTGAAGTCCTTCTGCGGGTCGTAGGGCAGCTTCGAATAGACGAGCGGGTTGAGCGTGACCACCGACGAGGTGGTCGCGCACAGCGTCGAGCCGTCCGACGCCGACTTCGCGCAGGCCTCGGCGCCTATCGCTCCGTCGGCTCCGTCGCGGTTCTCCAGCACGAACGGCTGGCCGAAGGTCTGCGACATCGACTGGGCGAAGCCGCGCAGCTCGCCGTCGAAGGGCGCGCCCGCGGTGTGCGGCACGACGATGCGCACGGTCTTCGAAGGCCAGTTCTGGGCGAAAGCTGATGAAGCGAGCAACGCGGTCAGGAAAATCGTAGGGCGGATTAGGCCGCAGGCCGTAATCCGCCGGCGGTCGTGGCGTAATACGCGCTGCGCGCTATTACGCCCTACGAATGGGTAGCGCGTGCGAACCATCTCAGCCCCGATCGATGAACGACTTCATGTGGTTCGGCAGGATGGTGGCGTTGAAGAGGTTCACTTCCGGGGGCAGGCTGCACATCAGCAGGGCGACGTTCGCCACGTCCTCCTGGTGCATGATGTAGTCGCCCGGCGTCTTGCCGGGGCCGGGGCCTGCGCGCGAGGCATTGAAGCCGGAGGACGTCGAGCCCGGGTGGATGTAGGACGCCACCACGCCGTACTCGCGCCCGTCGAGCGTCAGCGAGTGCGTGAGCCCTTCGATGGCCGACTTGGTGGCGGCATAGGCGATCGAATGCTTGCGAGGCACGATCGCCGAGATGCTGCCCATGTTGACGATGCGCCCGCCGCCGGACTTCTTCATGTAGCGGATCGCTTCGCGGCTGCACAGGAACACGGCCGTCAGGTTGATGTCCACCACCGACTGCCAGTATTCGAGGGTGATGTCCTCGGTGGGCGTGTTCACCGCGACGCCGGCGTTGTTCACCAGGATATCGATGCGCCCGAAGGTGTCGTGCGCCTTCTTGAACAGCGCCTGGACGTGCGGCTCTTTTGTGATGTCGCCGGGAAAGGGAAGCGCCTCGCCCCCCTTCAACTTGATGTCGGCGGCAACCTTCTCGAGCTCCTCCTTGCGGCGCGCGGCGAGCACGACCTTCGCGCCTTCGGCGGCGAACATCTTCGCGATGCCCATGCCGATGCCGTTGCTGGACCCGGTGACGATGGCGACCTTGCCCTCCAGCTTCTTCATGCCCGACCTCCTATCTCATCGTTTTGCTGCGCAGGTTCTGGCCGCGGATCGACTTGCGCCGCTCGTCGCGAGCCTTCTTGTTGCGCGCCGTCTCTGCCGGGGTGAAGCGGACGCACGGCACGACCTCAGGCACGGCGGGCTTTTCGTTTTTCAAGGGGATCTCCGGTTGGGGAGCGCCACTATACGCGCTTCGCCCGAGCCTTCGCGGCCGCTATTCCGGCTGTATCCCCGCCGCTTTCACCGCCCTGGCCCAGCTCTCGAAATCGCGCCGGTAGCGCGCCGCGAACTCTTCCGGCGTGTTGCCGCCGCCGGCGTGGAAATACTGGTCGAGCCAGGCTTTCGACTCGGGGCTGGCGATCGCCGCCACCATGTCCTTGTAGAGGCGCTGGACGATCGGCTGCGGCGTGCCGGCGGGCGTAAAGAGGGCATACCACGCCGTCGGCACGTCGTAGGAAGGCAGGACCTCCTTGAAGGTCGGGACGTCCGGCGCGGCGGCATAGCGCCTGTCCGCGAGCAGCGCGATCACTTTCACCTTGCCGCTCTTCCACAGCGGCATCGCGGTGCCCAGCGTCACGAACGTGGCTTCCACCCGTCCGCCCATCACGTCATTCAGGGCCGCGGGCGGCCCCTTGTACGGCACGTGAACCATGTCCAGGCCCGAGGCCTGGTTGAACGCCGCGCCCATGAGATGGAACACCGAGCCGGTGCCCGAGGAGCCGTAGGACAGCTTGCCGGTGTTCTTCCGGCCGAACTCGACCAGGCCCGCGGCCGACGAGTAGGGAAGATTCGGGTTGATGAGCATCACGGTGAGCGGCTCCGCGCCTATCGAGACCGGGATGAAGTCCTTGTGCGAGTCGAACGGCAGGCTCTTCACCAGGAACGTGGAGGTGATCAGCGTCGCGGGCGTGGACCACAGCAGCGTGTAGCCGTCGGGCGGGGCCTTCGCGACGAGGTCTGCGCCGATCGCGCCGTTCGCGCCCGCGCGGTTCTCGCCGACGATGGGACGCCCGAGGGTCTCGCTCATCTTCTGGGCTATTAGCCGCCCGTACAGCTCGAACGCGGAGCCGGGAATCGTGGGAAATACCAGGCGGATCGGCTTCGCCGGATAGGCTTGCGCAAGCGCGAGCGCGGGCGCGAAGAGAAAGGCGAAAAGCAGGCGTCTCATGTTCAGTCCACGAGGGGAACGTTGGCCTGCTTGATGATCTTCGCGTAGAGCGCGATGTCGTCGCGGTATTTCTTCGCGAACTCGTCGGGCGTGGTGCCCGCCGCTTCCGAGCCCCAGCCCGGCAGCGCCGCGATGATCTCGGGGGTCTTCAACGCCTTCGCGGTCTCGGAGCTGATGCGGTTCAGGACGTCGCGCGGCGTGCCGCCGGGCCCGAAGAACGACACCCAGCCGTTGTAGGTGGCGCCGGGGAATCCCTGCTCTGTGACCGTCGGCACGTCCGGGAACGCCTGGCCGCGTTGCGCGCCGGAGACGGCGAGCGCCTTCAGCTTGCCGGCTTTCACGAGCTGGACGACGGTGGTGGGCGGCGAAAAGCCCATCTGCACTTCGTTCGACATCATCGCTGGCACGGTCTGCGCGTCGCCCTTGTAGGTGACCATCACGATGTCGATGCCGGCGGCGCTCTTCAGCATCTCGCCCACGAGGTGCGGTGCGACGCCCAGGCCCGTGTGGCCGTAGTTGAGCCTGCCCGGCTGCTGCTTCGCGAGGGCCACCAGCTCCTTGAGCGTGCCGGGCATGGCCGGATTCGCCACCAGCACCAGGTAGGTGGAGGTGATCTGGCTCGCGGGGGCGAAGTCCTTGATGGGATCGAACGGCAGCTTGCGATAGAGGCTCGGCGCGACGGCATGCCCGGTGGTGGTCACCAGGACCGTGTAGCCGTCCGGCGTGGCCCTGGCCACCGCCTCGGCGCCGATGTTGCCGCCCGCACCCGGCCGGTTGTCCACGAGGATCTGCTGGCCCCAGGACTCCGACATCTTCTGTCCCATGGAGCGCGCGACCACGTCGACCCCGCCGCCGGGCGGAAACGGCACGATGAAGCGCACCGGCTTGGACGGGTAGGCCTGCGCGAAGGCGCTGGAAGCGGCGAGCAGCAGCGACGCTGCGAAGAGGGCTTGTCTCATGGACTTCTCCTGGTACCTCAGGGTTTCTTGGGAATGACGGCGATGCACTGGATCTCGATGAGCATGTCGGGAATGTCCAGCTCGATGCCCTTCAGCAGCACGCCCGCGCGCTGGTTCTCGTAAAGGACCGGAGCGTGCTGTTTGAAGAAGGCGTAGGTCGTTTCCAGCATGTCGAAGGCGTCGTCCCGGTTGACGAGGAAGTAGTTCACCACGACGATGTCCGCCAGCTCCGCGCCGAGCTCGTCCAGCGTCTCCTTGATGCGCGTCCAGCAGGCCGTTGTCTGTGCTTTAACGCCTCCGGGCACGCAATGGCCGACACCGGAGCGCATTTCCTCCCAGTTCATCGGCTCGCGGTCGGTTTCCGGGTCGCGGCCCGTCTGGCCGGAGAGGTAGATGAGCTTCTCTATCTTCGAGAGGTCGAGGACCGACGCAGCCGACCACGGCATGATTCCCGAGCGGTGGTGGAACGGGTAGCTGGTCCAGCCCGCCCGCTTGACGCCCTTCGATGCATCGACGGTCTTGAAGCCCATGCGGTCCTCTAGTCCGGTTTCGCGCCCGAGGCCTTCACGATCGGCGCCCACTTGTCCATCTCGGAGCGGATGGTGGCGTCGAACTGCTCGGCGGTGCCGCCGACGGCCTCCAGCCCCAGCTCGCCGAGCTTGACGCGGAACGTCGGCTGCTTGAGCAGCTGGTTCACGTCGGCATTGATCTTTCGCACCACGGCGCGCGGCGTTCCGCTCGGCACCACCATGCCGTTCCAGCTGCGCACGTCGAAGCCGGGGAGCGTTTCGGCAATGGCGGGAAGGTCCGGGTACTCGGCCACTCGCGCCGGGCTCGCGACCGCGAGGGGCTTGAGCTTGCCGCCCTTCATGTACGGCGTTGAAGCGTGCAGCGGGTTGAACATCAGGGGCACGCGGCCGCCCATCACGTCGAGCAGAGCCGGGCCGCCGCCCTTGTAGGGCACGTGCACCATGTCCAGGTGGGCAACGACCTTGAGCAGCTCGCCCGCGAGGTGCATCGAGCTGCCGGTTCCCGCGGAGGCGTAGTTGAGCTTGCCCGGCTCGCGCTTCGCGAGCGCGATGACGTCGGCGACGTTGTTCGCGGGAAGCGACGGGGACGCGAGCAGCACGAGGTGGGCGACGGAATTCATCACCACGCCCGAAAGGTCCTTCGCGGTGTCGTAGGGCATGCTGGGGTGCAGGCTCGGATTGATGACGAGCGCCGTGGCGATCATGCCGATGGTGGTGCCGTCGGGAGCGGATTTCGCCACGTAGTCGGTGCCGACCACCGTTCCGCCGCCGGGCTTGTATTCGATGATCACGGACTGCTTCCACATCTCCTGCAGGAACGGCCCGAACAGGCGCGCGAGCACGTCGGTTCCGCCGCCGGGGGCGTTCGGCACGATCAGGCGAACCGGTTTGGAGGGGAACTCCTGCGCGCCGGCGGACAGCGCCACGCAAAGCAGGACACCCATGAGAAAACGCATCGAAACTCCTCCTCGGCCCACTATAACCTAGCGATCCGCCTTGAGCATCGCCGCGCCGCGCTCGGCGATCATCACGGTGGGCGAGTTGGTGTTCCCCGAGGTGATCGTGGGCATGATCGAAGCGTCGATGACGCGAAGGCGCTCCACGCCCTGGACGCGCAGCCGCGAATCGACCACCGCGCCGGGCTCGCCGGCGCGTCCCATGCGGCACGTGCCGACGGGATGGAAGATGGTGGTGCCGATGTCTCCCGCGGCCCGCGCGAGCTCCTCGTCGGAGCTGAACGAGGGGCCGGGCAGGAATTCCTCGGGCTGATACTTCTTCAGCGCCGTGGTCTCGAAGACGATGCGCCGCGTGATGCGCAGCGACTGCGCCGCGATGCGCCGGTCCTCGGGCGTGGACAGGTAGTTCGGCGCGATCGCGGGCGCGTCGGCTGCGCGCGGCGACTTGATCAGCACGCTGCCGCGCGAGGTGGGGCGCAGGTTCGCCACGCTCGCCGTGAAGGCGTTGTACGGATGCAGCGGGTCGCCGAACTTGTCGAGCGACAGCGGCTGCACGTGGTACTGCAGGTTCGCGCTCGGCTGGCCGTCGTCCGACTTGAGGAACGCGCCGAGCTGCGACGGCGCCATGGTGAGGGGGCCGGTGCGATGGAGGGCGTACTCGAGCGCCATCTTCGCCTTGCCCCACAGCGTCGCGGCGAGCGTGTTCAGCGTCGGAACGTTGGAGACTTTGAAGGCCATGCGCAGCTGCAGGTGGTCCTGCAGGTTGGCTCCGACGCCTTCCGACGCATGCACGACGCCGATGCCGTGTTGCTGCAGGAGCGCTCCCGGACCGACGCCGGAGACCTGCAGCAGCTGCGGACTGCCGATCGAGCCGGACGCGAGGATCGTTTCGCAGCGCGCCGCGGCGAAATGGCCTTCGCCTTCGTGGTCGTACTCCAGGCCGAGCGCGCGGCGGCCGTCGAAGCGGATCCTGCGCACCTGGGCTCCGGTGACGACAGTCAGGTTAGGGCGCTTCATCACGGGGTGCAGGAACGCCCTGGCGGCGCTGACGCGCACACCCCGGCGCTGGTTCACTTCGAAGCTCGAGCTGCCCGCGTTGTCGCCCCGGTTGAAATCGTCGATCTTCCGGATGCCCGCTTCCTCCGCCGCGTCTCGAAAGGCATCGAGGATTTCCCACGACAGCCGCTGCTTTTCGACGCGCCATTCCCCGCCGGCGCCGTGCAGCTCGTCGGCGCCCCGCCAGTGGTCCTCCGATTTCCTGAACACCGGGAGGACCTTGTTCCAGGACCACGCGTCGTCGGCGCAGGCCTCGGCCCAGCCGTCGTAGTCGCGGGCCTGGCCCCGCATGTAGATCATCGCGTTGATCGACGAGCAGCCGCCGAGGACCCGGCCGCGCGCATAGAGGATGGAGCGGCCGTTCAGCCCCGCATCGGGCTCGATCCTGTAGCACCAGTCGGTGCGCGGATTGCCGATGCAGTAGAGGTAGCCCACGGGGATGTGGATCCAGATCCAGTCGTCGCGCCCGCCCGATTCGAGCAGCAGCACCGAGACCTGCGGATCGGCGGACAGGCGGTTGGCGAGCACGCAGCCCGCAGTGCCGGCACCGGCGATGACGTAGTCGAACGCGCGTTCCATGGGCGGCGATCATAACCGCGGGCAACAAAAAAGGGCCGCGCCCCGGGTGGGACGCGGCCCTTCGGCCCTGCGGAGAAGCGGCTTACTTCGCCGGCTTGTCCTTCTGCTGCGGATTCACGGTCACGTCGCTCGAGCTGCTCTGGCTGGTGCCGGTGCTGGAGCTCTGGGACGACGAGGACCCGCCGGTCGCGTTCGAGTTCTGCTGCGTCGTCGACTGGCTGGTCATGCCGCCGTTGTTGGTCGACGTCTGCGAGGACGCGTTCGAGCCGATGGCGTTGTTGCTGCCGATGTCGGTGTTGTTGCGGATGTTGTTGTTGTGGATGCGCGTCGTGGTCGAGGCGCCTGCCTTCGCGTCGGCGCCCGGCTTGACGTCGACCCCGGCGCCGGCCTTCGCGTCGACTCCGGCGCCCGCGCTGGACGAGCCCGAGCTCGATTCGCTCCTGTGGGGATTGCCCTTGCCCTGCTCCCAGCCCTTGTGCTGGCCCTTGTCGCCGCGATCCACCTGCGCCGAGCGATCGTTCCTGCCGTCGCGATCCTTCACGTTGTCGTCTGCGAGAGACAGTACGGGCGTGGAAACGATGCCGGCGAGCGCGAGGGCGAAGACGGTTTTCTTGATTCGCATGCGATGTGCTCCTTTGCGGTTTGGAAAAAATCCTGTCATCCAGGATGTCCTCCCTCTTGCAATACCCGTGCCGAGCCACCGCTCCACCCGCCGTCGAAAAATCGCTACGTCCCTATAATCGGCCGCATGAGAACCCTTCGAACCGCACTGCTCTTCGTCGCGCTCGCTGTTTCCGGCTGTGCGACGGCCCCCCGCAACGAAGCGTGGACCGTGCTGCTCGACGGCCGCAGCCTCGAGGGCTGGAACCGCCTGGGCGACGCGAACTGGCGCGTCGAGGAGGGCGCCGCGGTCGCCGACAGGGGGAATCCCAAGAGCCCGAGCTATCTCGTGTCGAAGGATTCGTTCTCGGACTTCGAGCTGCGGGTGGAATTCTGGATCGACGCGAAGGGCTCGAGCGGCGTGTTCTTCCGCTGCAGCAATCCGGTGCAGGTCGGCGCGGCGAGCGCATACGAGGCGCAGATCGCCGACGACCGCACCGACGGCTACAGCACGGGCGCGCTCACCAACCTGGTGAAGGTTTCAAAGCCGCATCCCGGGGCGGGACGCTGGAACACCTACCTGATCACCGCGAAGGGCCCGCAGATCACGCTGTCGCTCAACGGCGAGGTGACCGCGAGCACGACGCACAATCAGTACGCGCGCGGCTGCATCGGGCTCCAGTACCTCGGCGGAGTGGTGAAGTTCCGGAAGGTCGAAATCCGGCCCCTCTGAGATCGCGGCGCTACGGAAAGCGGATGTTGCGTTCCTTGACGAGCGCGGTCCAGCGCTCGAGCTCCTCACGCAGCAGCCGCCCCGCTTCCGGAACGCTGCTGGCGAACACCTCGCCGCCCGCGTTCTCGATCTTTGCCGCCACGTCGGGCTGCGCGAGCACTTTGGCCATCTCGCCGTTCACGCGGTTGATGATTTCCGTCGGCGTCTTCGCCGGCGCCAGCAGCGCGCCCATGCCGGTATAGGCGTATCCCGGCAATCCGGACTCGGCAATGGTCGGCGTCTCCGGACGCAGCTTGGAGCGCTGCGGCGTGGTCAGGGCGAGCAGGCGGGCCCGGCCGCCGCGGACCTGCGGAATCGTGCTGCCGAGGTCGGCGATGCAGAACTGCGTCTCGCCCGCGGCCGTGGCCGCCGCGGCGAGCACGCCGCCCTTGTAGTTGATGTCCTGGTAGTCGACCTTCGCGAGCGATTTGAAAAGCTCGGAGGCGAGCATCGTCGACGCGCTGTTCGAGGCGTGATTGAGCTTTCCCGGATTCGCTCTCAGGTGGGCGACCAGCTCCTGCACCGAATTCACCGGCAGGGCGCTGTTCACGATGAGCGCCGAGGGCGTGATGTACACGAGCATCACGGGGGCGAGGTCGCGCACGTTGTACGGCAGGTTCGAGAACGCCACTGGGTTGATGGTGATGGCGCCGTGGCTGGTGAAGAGCAGGGTGTAGCCGTCGGGCGCCGACTTCGCGACCGCTTCGGTGCCGACGATGAAGTTGGCCCCGGCGCGGTTCTCGACGACGGCCTGCTGGCCCCAGGTCTCCGACAGCCGCTGCGTGAAGATGCGCGCTACCTGGTCGAGGCCTCCGCCCGGGGCGGCCGGCACGATGAACTTCACCGGCTTCGACGGGTAGGCCTGCGCGAATGCTAGCGCCGGCAGTGCCGCGGCCAGCAGAAGAGCCCACGCAGCTTTCATTCAAACCTCCCTAGTACCGTGACAGCTTGTGATTCTGCTTCGAAAGGCACTCGATGAGCGCCGGAGTACCCGACTGGGTGGCTTCGAGCGCGGCCTTGAGCGCCGGAACGAAGTCCCCCGGCTCCTGGATGCGCTTCGACCATGCGCCGAGCCCCTTCGCGACCTCACTGTAGTTTCCGCCGAGGTCAGAGAGACGGTACTTCTCCGTCGCCAGCGGCATCGACGCGATCTCGCCGGCCATGATGCCGTTGTTGAACACGATGGTGAGGATGCCCAGGCGGTTGCGCACCGCGGTCTCGATGTCCATGCCGACCATGCCGATCGAGGCGTCGCCCATGAAGTTGATGCACAGCTTTCCGGGGTTGGCGATCTTCGCGCCCATGATCAGGCCCAGGCCGTGGCCGAGCTGGGTGGACTTTCCCCAGCCGAGGTAGCTGCGCGGCGCGCGAGCCTCCCAGAAGGTGACGAGCTGCTCGCGCGGGCTGCCGGCCTCGTGCGTGACGATGGTGTTGTCGAGGTCCACGTTCTTCATCAGGTCGTGGACGATGCGGAACTGGTTGATCGGCGTCTCGGAGGAGGTGAGCTCCGGCATCCACTCCTTCATCCACTCGTCGCGCACCGCCTTGATCTCGGCCGCGACCCCGGCATCGCCGCGCTTGCGCGCGCCGACCTCGTCGATCAACGCCTGCAGCACGAGCTTCGCGTCGCCGAGGATCGCTGCGACGTTGCCGCGCTCCTTGTTGATGTCGCCCGGGTCGTTGGTGATGTGCACGAGCTTCTTGCCCGGCGGAATCTTCGGCGTCCAGGGGTTGATCGTGAAGCTCGCCCCGATGCCGACGACGAGGTCCGCCTTCTTCAGGAAATGGAACACACCCTTTGGCGCGGAACCCGTGGACGCGCCCAGCGACAGCGGGTGGTTCTCGGGGAACGCGCTCTTGCCCGTGTTCGTGGTCATCACCGGGATCTGCAGCAGCTCGGCGAGCTTCACCAGCTCTTTCGACGCCTCCGCGTACATCACGCCCTGGCCGGCGTGGATGACCGGGCACGAGGCCTTGAGGAGGAGCTCGGCGACCGTCTTGACGTCGGCCGGATCGGGGCCGGAGCGCACCGCCTTGACCGGCGAGTAGTCGAGCGCCCCGCCGATGTCCGCCTCGAGCACGTCGTTGAGGAGCTCGATCATCACGGGCCCGGGCTTGCCGGTGCGCAGGTGGTGGAACGCGCGGCGCATGACCTCGCCGATGCGCGCCGGCTTGTCGACGTCCGCCACCCACTTGGTGATGTTGCCGAAGTTCTTCACCGCCGTGAAATGCGGCGGCGTGTGGTGGCGCCCCACGGGCCCGGTGGGCAGGAGCAGCACCGGCACGTTGTCGCCGTAGACCTGCGCGACGCCGGGGAACGCGTTCTCGATGCCCGCGCCGCCCTGCATCAGGAACACGCCCGTCTTGCGGCCGTTGGTCGAGCGGCTCACGCCGTCGGCCATGCCGACGCCGACGCGCTCCTGCCGGCACACGTGCGGATGGATGCCGAGCTTCACGCACTCGTCGATCAGGACGTGGCGGGGATAGCACAGCAGGTGCTCGACGCCCTCGGTCTTCAGGACCTGGGCGATCGCCTGGATGACGTTCATGGACTTCCTTGTGGAGTGGGGCGGCTAGGAGGCCGCGGCCTCGGCGGCGGGCACGGGCAGGTCGTACTTTTCCTCCAGCCGCCGCCATTGCTTGGTGGGACGTCCCTCGCGGATCGCCTGCATTTCCCGCAGGAAGATCTTTCGCAGGAACACGATGCCCGCGTCGGAAGTCGAGAGATTTTCGCTCGCCCGGTCGGCGATCACGCCCTGGCCGCGCACCGCCACGTAGTCCTGCACGGTGATGAATTGCGCGTCGCTGACCTCGGGCATGCGCTTCTCGTCGATGAGGGCCTGTCGATGGTCCGCGGGGTTGTAGTCGAAGTCGGCGCCTTCAGCGAGCTTGCGCGCCTCCTCGCCCATCGAGGCGTGAAAGGAGAACAGGGCGAAGCGCATGGTGCGCTGGTCGTCGATCGGCACGCGCCAGATGGTGATGTCCGACCACGGGTCGCCCTTCCTCGGGCCGGGAATCAGGACGTGGTTGTTGTTCGGGAACGTCCAGTCGCTCACCCGCACGTTGTCCTTCGAGCGCGTGGCGGACTGGCGGATGCCCGCCTCGGTTTCCTCGTACGAGAGCGCGGGGATCGAGGTGGTGATGCCCTGGTCGAAGCGAGTCGACTTGCCCCAGGTGTGCACGAAGCTCACGTGGACCGCGTCGAGCGAGTTCTCGATCTGCTGGAACCAGTTGCAGTCCCATGCCTGCTCGAGCGTAACCACGTGGCGGCCCGGTTCCTCGAGCATGTGCTTGCGCGGCAGCTCGAACGCCGGCGTCGCTCCGCCGCCCATGTAGGCGAACACGAGCCCGCAGTATTCGTGCACCGGGTACCCGGCGATCTTCAGCGGCCGGGCGCGGGGCTTGCCCTCGGCGGGAATCTCGACGTTGAGGCCGGTCGGGTCGTAGCGCCAGCCGTGGTACATGCAGCGGATGTCCTCGCCCTCGATCCAGCCGGTGTGGAGGTGGGTCCCGCGGTGGGCGCAACGTCCTGCGACCAGGTGCGCGGCGCCGCTTTCGCCGCGGTAAAGCGTGAGGTCCTCGCCGAGGATATGGAGCGGGCGCGCCTTGCCCTTTTCGACCGAATTGGAGAGCGCGACCGGCTGCCAGAAGCTGCGCAGCAGCCGGCCCATCAGGCTGCCGGGCGTCGTCTGGTGCAGGAGCTTCAGTTCATCGCGCCCGCGGCGCCCGGCCTTTTCCATCAAGCGACGTGCGTCTTCAGCAAGCCTTACGCGCCGTGATTGGGGTCGTGGTACAGCTCGCCGACGATCTTCGTGGTTCCCGGCTTGCCGTCGGACACGAAGTGATAGCGCCCGTCGCGATCACGCCCGAGCTTGCCTTTCTGGCGCAGCTCGTCGAGCCCCATCGCGATCTCGCGGCCGTCCTGGCTGCCGAGACCCTCGACCACCTGCGAGTAGTACTTGGGGCCGGCCTGGAGCGCCTCTTCGACGCTCTTGAACTTGGCGGGTGCGCCCGAGTAGACCTTGGCGGCGCAGCGCGTGAACGGGATCTGGCCGTCCTTGCCCAGGGGCCGCGTGCAGTCGAAGCCCGCCTTGGCGCCGGTGCGCCGGCCCTGCAGCGACGGGTCCATGGTCATGCCCATCATGCCCTGCAGGATGATCATGTCCGTGTCCGCCTGGAAGCGCGTGCCCATCGCCCACTCGACCTGCTTCTGGTCGCGGATGTCGATGTCCTCGTCGAAGACGAACACGTGCTTGAGCCGCATGATGCCGCCGAACAGGGACGAGATCGCGAAGCGGGCGTCTCCGGGGCGGCGCTGCTTGATCTTCACGCGCAGCGTATTGGAGCCGCCGCCGGTTTCTATCAGGTACACGTCCAGCGGCTCGGGGATCGCGGCCTTGAGGATCTTCATCGCCTCGGCCTCGGTCCGCAGGCAGCTCATCACGTTCGCGTCGGACTGGTCGAGGTCGAACGCCGAGCCGTGCAGCAGCGTCTGGAACATCGCGTCCTTGCGCATGGTGATCGCGGTGCACTTGAAGATCGGGTCCATGTGGATCGCGCCGTAGTAGCCCATGTACTCGCCGTACGGGCCTTCGGGCTCGACGTAGCCTTCCTGGCAGAAGTAGCCCTCCAGGATCACCTCGGCGTCGGCCGGCACCATGATGTTGTTGGTGATCGAGCGCACCACCGCGGCGGGCTCGCCGCGCAGCGAGCTGATGAGCTGAAGCTCCTCGCCGGGCTTGCGCGTCGTCGCGGCGAACATGTCCAGCGGATGCGAGGCGATGGTGAACGTGACGGGCAGCTTCTCGCCGCGCGCGACGCACGCCGTGTAGATGCGCTTGAGATCCGACGGGGCGGTGATGTTCGTGCCGGTCTCGGTTTTGTTGCGAAGCGAGAGGCGGCGGCTGCCGACGTTGCTGCGGCCGGTCGCCGGGTCGATGGTGTAGTCGATACCGGCGGAGATGTAGCAGCTGCCGTCGAACTCGTGCTGCGGGTGGAACGGCAGCCTGGTGAGGTCGATGTCATCGCCGGTGAGCACCACTTCGTGCACCGGGGCCTCGTTCGAGGGGATCTCGACGACTTCGCCCGGCTGCGCGGTGCGCCGCAGGAGCTCGTCGAACGCCTTGTCCTCGGAGACGCCGATCGCGGCGGCGAGGCGCTTGCGCGAGCCCATGACCTTCGCGGCGACCTCGTGGCCCTGCGGGCCGGCCTTCTTGAAGAGCAGCGCCTTGTCCTTGCGGCCCTCGATCATCTCGCTCATCTTCGTGAGCGGGACGGCCTCGTTGACGACTTCCATCTCGCCCATGTCGACCAGGCGCTTCACGAACGTGCGCAGGCGGTACTTGTCGAGGTCGATGCTGGTGCTGCGGGTGACTTTCTTGTCCATGGGGGCTCCTTGTCCGGCAGGACGCCGGTCGCATTGGGTGGATTCTAGCCCCGACCGCCCACCGCGCGGAGGGCGCCTTCGCCCGGCACAACCTGCACCACGCGCTGGGGGAAGGGGATGTCGATGCCGCGTTCGCGGAAGGTCTCGGCGATGGCCCGGGTGATCTCGCTCGAGGCGGCGCCGTAGTCGGGCACGTTGACCCAGGGCCGGGCGGCGAGGTTCACGGTCGAGTCGCCCAGCGACATCACCTGGATGACGGGAACCGGGTCGGCAAGGACCATCGGGCATCCCGCCAGCACGTCGCCGATGGTGTCGAGAGCCCGGCCGATGTCGGTCCCGTAGGACACCCCGACCACCACCTGCACCTGCCGGATCTGGCCGTAGTTGTGCAGGATCTCGCCGACGATCTTGCGGTTGGGCACCACCACCTTGGAGCGATCGGCGTGGCTGAGCGTGGTGTCGAACAGGTTCACGTCCTCGACCCTGCCTTCGACGCCGGCGATGCCGATGTAATCCCCCACCGTGAACGGGCGCGTGAAGATGATGGTCAGGCCCGCGGCCATGTTGCTCAGCACGCCCTGCATCGCGAGGGCGATGCCCGCGCCCGCGACACCCAGGCCGGCGATGAGGGGCAGCAGCTCGACGCCCAGGTTCTGCAGCGCCACGATGGCGAACAGCGCGAGCACCGAAATCCGCGCGACGCGCACCAGCAGCTGGATGACGGGGCGATCGAGCTTGTAGCGCGAGAGCTGGCGCTGCGTGACCCGACCGGTCCAGCGCGCGGCGATCCAGCCGAGGACCATGATGCCGATCGCGACCGCGACCTTGGGCCCGTATTTGAAGGCGAGGTCGAGTCCCGTGGTCGTCACCTTGTCGATCATGCCCGTCTCGTCCATCGCAACCTCCCGGGTAACGGCTTTAGTAGCGAGGGTCCGGATTCGTCCCGAACGGCGGCTCGCGCCCGACCAGCGACTCGAGCAGGATCAGCTCGGCGTCGGTGTGATTGACCACCGGTGCCTTGATCATCATCTGGTTGGGCGGCATCGCGCCGTCCGCATAGATGTACAGCGGCTGCTCGTGGTGGGTGGTCACCACCTGCTGTCCGGCTTCGGGACGGTTCCGCGGCGCCATCTGCGCCTCGCCGTAGCAGAGGCACGCGTACGTGCGCCGCCGCTCGGATTCCAGATAGATTCCGGTGCCGCGGATGCCGATGACTGCGGTCTGGGTCTCGAGCGTGCGTCCTTCGCCCTTGGCGAATACCGAGAGCAGCTTGCCGGTCGTCAAACGCAGAACGTCTGCGAACAGGTTGCTGCCCGACGTTTCGACGCGGCTTCCCGCGCGCAGCAGGAACGCGTCCTGTCCGATGACGAACACGGCCTGGCTCTTCGCGCCGGTCTGCACCGTGTCACCGGGACGCAGCACCAGGCCGCGTCCCGCGGGCTTGCCGTTCACCCGCACGCTGCCCTGCGCCCGGTAAAGGCCCGCGGGCCGCTCGCCCTGGGCCAGCGCCTCGCGCTCCCAGCCTATCGCGCCGGCGAGCCCGAGCGCCGAAACGCGTTGCAGGAAGCGCCGGCGCTCGTCGTTCATGAGGTCACGATCAACGCGTCCAGCGCCGTCACGCCCTGGCCCTTTGCGTGGGCCACGAGCGGGTTCACGTCGACTTCGATGATTTCCGGCACCGTGAGCATCAGCCGGCCGACCGCCTGCACGGTCGCGGCGACCGCGTCCAGGTCCACCTCGGGCGTGCCGCGGAAACCGTTCAGCAGCTTGGCGGTGCGAAGCTTGCGCAGGGCCTCGAGGACCATCTCCTTCGAGGCGTCCGCGGGCAGCAGCTTCACGTCACCGAGCGCTTCGACCCAGATGCCGCCCAGGCCCACCAGCACCACGGGGCCCCAGGCCGCGTCCCGCTTGGCGCCGACCATCAGCTCGACGCCCTTCGGCGACATCACCTCGACCAGCGCGCCGTCGAGCTTCACGTCCGGCGCGGCCTTGGCGATGTTGGCGTTCAGTTTCGTCCAGGCCTCGCGCAGCGCTTTCTCGTCGGCGATGTTGAGCAGCACGCCGCCGGCTTCGGTCTTGTGCGTGAGAGTCGCGGACTGCGCCTTCATCGCGACCGGGTAGCCGATCTTGTTCGCGATGGCGACAGCGTCGTCCGCGGTCTTTGCGAGGTCGCCAGCGGGAATCTTGATTCCGGCAGCCGCGAGCACCTTCTTGCCGAGCCATTCCGGCTGCGCTCCCTTCATGAGCTTGGGCAACCCGGTGAACGGCGCCGGCGCCGCGGCGGGCATCGACTTGAGGCGCTCCAGGTTCCTTCCGTAGCGCAGGTAATGCACGCACGCGCGGAAGCTGCGGTCCGACGAGCGGGTGAAGATCGCGCCCGTCGCCGCCGCCGCTGCGTGAATCTCGGGCGAGAGCACCGAGCTGTCCCCCAGCGCGGTGATGATCGCGGGCTTGCCCGAGCCCGCGAGCCCTTCGCCGAATGCCTTGAGGGCCTGGGGGCCGCGCGGCCCGTTGATCGGGTACGACACGAACACCATGCCGATGTTCGGATCGTTGGCGAGCAGCTTCATGATCCCCGGCATGTTCTCGGACGCGACACCCGCGGTCACGTCGAGCGGGTTGCCGGCCGCGCCGAACGCGGGCAGCAGCTTCTGGATCGCTTCCGTGGTGCCCTTCTCGAGCTCGGGGAACTCCAGATCCATCTCGTCGGCGAAATCGTTCATCAGGCCGACGAAAGCGCCCGAGGCCGTCAGGATCCCGAGGCCGCCCTTCGACGGCGGCCGGGGGAATCGCGTCAGGAGCTCGGTGCAGTCGGTGAGATCGTCGAGCTTGTCCAGCATCAGCACGCCGGCGCGCTCCATCTGCGTGCGCAGCACGCCGTAGTCGCCGATCATCGAGCCGGTGTGCGACGCCGCGGCGGCGCGCGCCTTTTCCGTGCGTCCATGCTGCAGCAGCGCGACCGGCTTGCCCGCGGCGCGCGCCTTCGCGCACGCCGCCACGAAGGCATCCGGCCGCTTGATCTGCTCGGTGTAAAGAACGATCACCTTGGTGGCTGCGTCCTCGGCCAGGAATTCGACGAAGTCGGCGGCTTCCAGCCCCGCCTCATTGCCCGAGCTGACGCTGTAGGAGATGGGCAGGCCGCGCGCTTCCGCCGCCTGCTGCATGTGCCCGAGCATGCCGCCGCTCTGGCCGATCAGCGCGACGCCCGGCGGGTCGTTGGGCGAGCGCTTCTTCGCCTCGCGCGCGAACAGCATGTGCATCACCAGGCCGTCGACGTTGTTGGTGAAGCCCAGGCAGTTCGGGCCGACGATGGCGAGGCCGCCTTCGCGCGCGGTGCGGCTCATTTCCTCCTGCACGCCGCGGTCGCCGGACTCGGCGAAGCCCGCGGCGAAGATCAGCGCGGAACCCACGCCGCGCTTCACGCAGCCCTCGATGGCCTCCTTCACGCCCGCGGCCGGCATGCAGAACACGGCCAGGTCCACGCCCATCGGAAGCTGCTCGGGGCTCGGCAGCACCGGACGGCCGTCGATCGGCTCGGCGCTGCGCCCGACGAAATGGATGTCGCCGGCGAACTTGTTGATCTTGAGGCTGTTGTAGATATTCTGTCCGGCGGAGCCGGGACGCGCGGACATGCCCACGATGGCGACCGACTTCGGCCGCAGGAACCGGGCGACCGCCTTGGGGCCGCGTGCTTGGTCTGCTTTGCTCATTGTTACTTCTTCTCCGGCTGGAACATGAGGAGGTGCTTGCCGTCGTCGAGCGGCATCCAGTAGGGCTCGACGCGCATGCCGACTTTCAAATCCTCGGCCTTGCAGTTCACCATGTTGGCGATGTGATTGACGTTCGCTTCGTCGAACGTCACGCAGGCCACCGCGTAAGGCTCGACCTCGCGGAAGTTCGCCGTGCCGCGGTGGGTGATGGTCCACGAGAACACCGTGCCGCGGCCCGTGATCTCGCGCCACTCGATGTCCTTGATGCGCCCGGTGAAGATGCTGGTAGGACGGGGGAAATGCTGGAATTTCTTCGCGCCCTTGCAGTACTGGATCACCACCTTCTTTTCCTTCGAGCCGTTCCACCAGGGCTCGGCGAAGCCGTAGGTCTTGATCTCACGCTTGAGGGCGAGGGTGTCGTTCAGCTTGATCGCCATGATTGTCGTCCTTACTCGTTCGGGACCAGCATAAGCGCGGCGCTGGTGCCCCAGTTGCGCCCATAGTTGATCCAGCCGATGCCGGTCACGAGCGCGTTCTTCGTGTTCTTCACCTGGCGCTTGCCGCCTTCGCCCATCAGCTGGCAAACCGCCTCCACGAGGTTCTCCGCGGAGCACGCGGCCTGGCCGGCGGAGATCTGGCCGCCGCCGGTGTTGAGCGGCAGGTCGCCCTTGTACGAAAGATCGTGGTCGCGGATGAAGTCGCAGCCCTGGCCCTGCTTGCAGAAGCCGAAGTTCTCGTACTGCAGCATGATCGCGATGATGAAGTCGTCGTAGGGATGGAAAGAGGCGACGTCCTTCACCGTCATGCCGGCCTGCTTGAAAACCTTTTCGGCGCAGGGCTTGTGGCCCGAGAGCGTCGGGTCGACCAGGTTCATCGAGCCGCCATAGTTGGTGCGCTCGGCGTACCCGATCGGGATGACGCAGTTCTTGAAGCCTTTCTCCTTCGCCATCTTCTTGCTCATCATGATCAGGCCCGCGGCGCCGTCGGCCGGCATGACGCAATCCAGCAGCCGGATCGGGTCGGCGATCATGCGCGAGTTCATGTAGTCGTCGACGGTGATCGGCTTTCGCAGCTTCTCGCACGCGTCGGGATTGAGCACCGCGTGGTCGCGCTGCACCACCGCGAGCTTCGCCAGCATCTCGTAGTCGAGGCCGAACTGGGATTCGTAGCGCTTGCTGAGCAGGCCGAATGCACCCGGCGGCCCCATCAGGCCATAGGGCTCGATCCACTCCTTGCGATAGCTGCGCTCGCGCATGTTCGATTCGCGCACGCCCGTCGAGGAGAAAAGCAGGAACGCCACGTTGCAAAGGCCCGCGTCGATGGCCATCGCCGCGCGCGAGACGCACCCCGGCACCGAGCAGCCGCCGATGTGCACCTGCTCGCAGAAATCCACTTCCAGGCCGAGCTGGTCGGCGGTCGTCTGCGCCCAGAACTCGTTGCCCGAGCCGGTGTTGGTGAGACCCGCGAGCACGAGGCCGTCGATCTCCTTCTTCTCCAGGCCGGTCTTCTCCAGCAGCGAATCGAGGATCTCGGCGTCCAGCACCCAGATGTCGCGGTCGCTTTTGTCCATCACTTTCAACTCGGCGTACGCCACGATGGCGGAATCGCGCAAGCTCATCTTCGGTTCTCCTCTTCGGGGCGGCTCGGACGGGACCTTCGGGTCCGGCCAGGGCAGAGCTTACTCCGCCTTGATGTTCGCGGTCTTCACGACCCGCGCCCACTTCGCGGTTTCCTGCACGATGAACGCGGCGAAGCTTTCGCTCGTGCCGCCGACGGCGTCGATGTTCTGTCCGGCGAACTGCTGCCTGAGGTCGGGCGAGCCCAGCGCCCGCTGGGTGTCGCGGTTGATCCGCTCGATGGCGCCGCGCGGCGCGGCACCGGTCGTGTTGAGGCCGAACCAGAGTCCCGCGTCGAAACCCTGCACGCCCGCGTCTGCGAACGTGGGAACGTCGGGCAGCGCGCTCAGCCGCGCGCGGCCGATCGACGCCAGCGCGATCAGCTTGCCCGCCTTGATCTGCGGGATGACGGTCGCGGCGGGCGTGAACAGCAACTTGATGTGCCCGGCGATGAGGTCGTTCTGCGCCTGGCCGCTGCCTTTGTAGGGCACGTGCGCGAGGTTGACTCCGGCGGCGAGGTTGAACAGCTCGCCGTAGAGGTGCGTTACCGTCCCGGTGCCGGCCGACGCGTAGGCAATGTCACCGGGCTTCGCCTTCGCCTGCGCGATCAGCTCCTTGATGCTCGAGGGCGCCGACGGATGCGCCGCAAGCAGCCCGGGCGTCTCTGCGACGAGCATGACTGCCGCGAGGTCCCTGGAGAAATCGAACGGGACCTTGAACAGGCTCGGGTTGATGGTGTTGGCGATGGTGCTGAGGAGCAGCGTGTGGCCGTCCGCAGGCGCGCGGGCCACCGCTTCAGCCGCCAGGCTGGAGCCCGCGCCTGCGCGGTCTTCGACGATGACCTGCTGTCCCAAGCCCTCCGTGAGCTTCACCGAGAGCTGGCGGGCGATGATGTCGGCGGTGCTGCCGGCCGGGAAGCCGACGAGGATCCGCAACGGCCTGTTGGGAAAGTCTGCCTGGGCGAGCACCCCCGCCGGGCAGGCCGCCAGGATCAGGCTGGTGATCCGGACGGACCATTTTGCGAAACCTTCGTGTCGCGCGCGGGTCGTCATTTCATGTCCCCCCGGAGTCCATCATGAAAATTGGAAAAACGGCACTCGTACTCACGGCGTGCATGGCGGCGCCCGCCTACGCGCAAACGTCGGCCCTCATGTGCGACACGACCAACCTCGACCGCACGCGCAACGTGTTCACCATTGCCGGCGCGGTGCCGGCCAATGCCGCGAACCAGCAGTGCTTCATCCACGTGGTTGCGAAAGACCAGCCCGTCGGCGCGGGCCAGCTGGCCGAAGGCGATTACCAGATCACGATCAGCGGCGGCGCGGGCGGGGGCGGGGGCGGCACAGAGCATGGCACCGCCGGCTACAAGGCCCCCGACGCGATTCCATCTAGCCTGCGCGCGCATCTCGATCCCGGCATGTACCGGCTGACCATCGGCACCGGCGGCATGGGCGGCTCGGGCTGTCGCAACGTGACGCGGGGAGAGGACGGCGCGCCCTCCAGCCTTTCCAACGCGAACACGGGCGCGTTGATCGCCGGATTCCCGCGAGCGGAGTATTACGCGCGCGCCTACCGCTCCGACACGACGCTTGCGACGGCGCGGCCGGTCCGTGCCCCGGCACCCATAGCCGTGGCGCCGAGCAGCGCGGCCGGCGCGGGCGCTCCGGTGGCCGTGAACATGGTCGCCGCGGGCGGCCTCGGCGGTCCTGGCGGCGACCACTGCGGGCCTGGCGGCCCGGGCAACCACGGCTTCATCGCCATCCACCCGGCGCCTTGAGCGGGGCGGGCCGAAAAAGCGGCGCGCGGCGCCGCTTTTTTTTGCCGTCACTCCGGCTTGATGCCCGCCGTGCGCACGATGTCGCGCCACTTGGCGTGGTCGGTGACGATGCGTTTCTGGAACTGCTCGACCGATTCCTTCATCGGCAGGATGCCGGCGTCGGCGAGCTGCTTCACCACCTTCGGGTCGCTGAACGACTGGCCGATGTGATTGTTCAGAAGCTGGACGATCGCGCCGGGCGTTCCCTTCGGGGCCAGCACGCCGAACCAGTTCGTGACGTCGTAACCGCTCAGTCCCGCCTCGTCGAAGGTCGGCACGTCGGGCAGTGCCGCGATGCGCGTGGGCGCGGCGACTGCCAGAACGCGCACCGTACCGGCGGCGAGCTGCGCTCGCACCGAGCCGACGCCGAGCATCGAAAGGTGCACCCTGCCTGCGGCGAGGTCGATGCCCGCGGGTGCGGCGCCCTTGTAAGGCACGTGCACCATCTGCAGTCCGGCCATGTGGGCGAGCACCTCGGCCGCTAGGTGCGGCATGGTCGCGTTGCCGGCGCTGCCGTAGTTGATCTTGCCCGGATTAGCCTTCGCGTAGGCCAGGAAGTCCTTCAGGGTTTTCACCGGAAGCCCCGCGTAAATGGCGACGATGGTGGGCACTTCTGCCACGGGCGCCACGCCGACGAGGTCTTTAAGCGGATCGTAGGGAAGCTGCGTGCTCACCCAGGGCGCGATCGCAGCGTTGCCGACGTTGACGATCACCAGGGTGTAGCCGTCGGGCGGTGACTTCGCGACGTAATCGACCGCGAGTGCGCCGCCTGCACCGGGGCGGTTCTCGACGATCATCGGCTGTCCCAGGCCGCGCTGGATCTGCTCCGACATGACGCGAGTCATGATGTCCGTGATGCCGCCGGGTGCGGCGGTGACGACCATGCGCATCGGTTTGGCCGGATAGGACTGCGCCTGCGCGGCGCAACATGCGCCGAGCAAAGCCAGCGCTGCGAAGCTTCGAATCATGGGGCACCTCCTGGTTTCTGCGATGAGCGGATCGCGTCCCACACGCGCTCCGGCGTTGCGGGCATGGCGAGGTTGCGCACGCCGAGCGGGGCGAGCGCGTCGTTGATGGCATTCATGACCGCGGCGAGGCCGCCGACGGTGCCGCATTCTCCCGCGCCCTTGACGCCGAGCGGGTTGGTCTTCGTGGGCACGGGGTGGCTGCCGAGATCGAAGTTGCACAGGTCAGCCGCGCGCGGCATCGCGTAGTCCATGAACGAGCCGGAAAGGAGCTGGCCGCTCGCCTCGTCGTAGACGACGCGTTCCATGAGCGCCTGCCCCGCGGCCTGCGCGATGCCGCCATGGACCTGGCCGCCGACGAGCAGCGGGTTCAGCTCGACGCCGACGTCGTGGACCGCGGTGTATCGGTCGATGTGCACCGTGCCCGTCTCCGGATCGATCTCGACCTCGCACACGTGGCAGCTGTTGGGGATGTTCTGCGTCTTCGTCGTCCAGGTCGCGGTCTCGAACAGGCCGATCTCTATGTCCTCGGGCAGCTTCGCCGGGTTGAAGGCGGCCTTGGCGACTTCGACGAAGCCGATCCGGCGGTCGGTCCCCGCGACGCTGTAGGCGCCGTCGGCGAACACGATGTCGGCTTCGGCTGCCTCGAGCAGGTGCGCGGCGATGCGCTTGCCCTTGGCGATGACCTTGTCCACCGCCTTGAAGACCGCACCGCCGCCTATGGTCGCCGTGCGCGCGGCGCCCGTGCCCGTGCCCCACGACAGCCGGCTCGTGTCGCCCTCGACGACGCGGATGAGGCCCGCGTCGAGCCCGAGCCGGTCGGAGACGATCTGCGTATAGATGGTCTCGTGGCTCTGGCCGCCCGCCGTCGAGCCCACCAGCACCGTGACGGTGCCGCCGGGATCGAAGCGCAGCTCGGCGGTCTCGGGCGAAGGACCCGCGGACGGATCCACGCTCTGCGAGACGCCCACGCCGCGCAGCACCCCCCGCGCCTTCGCGGCCGCCTTGCGGGCCCCGGCGCCGGCGTAATCGGATTGCTTCATGCACTTGTCCATCACCGCGGGAAAATCGCCGCAGTCGTAGCTTGAATGGTTCGGCAGCTTGACCGGCATGGCGGAGGCCGGGATCAGGTTGCGGCGGCGCAGCTCCGCGGGGTCGATGCCCGTTTCGCGCGCCGCGATGTCGATGGTGCGCTCGAGAACGTAGGTGCCGGGCGTGCCTCCGGGCGCGCGGTAGTTGGAGACGGGCACCGTGTTGGTGAGGACCGAAACGGCGCGCCCGTGCACGGCGGGCGTCGCATACACCCCGCAGGTCGAATCGGCGATGCCGCGTGTCGAGATGAACCCCAGCATGGTGATGTAGGCGCCGAGGTTGTTGCTCGAGGATAGCCGCATCCCCGTAAACCGGCCCTCGCCATCGAGGGCGAGCGTCGATTCGACCACCATGTCGCGGCCCTGGTCGTCGGCGACGAGGGCCTCGCTGCGCTCGCAGGTCCACTTCACCGGGCGTCCGACGCGCTTCGCCGCCCACACCGCGACGGGCACCTCCGGATACAGGCCGCCCTTCATGCCGAACGAGCCGCCGACGTCGCCCGCGATCAGCGTCATCGAATGCTCGGGGATGTGGAAGATCGCCTGCGTCATCATCGTCCGCCAGATGTACGGGCGCTGCATGCAGGCGTAGACGGTGTAGTGGTCGCGTCCCGGGTCGTAGTCGGCGACCACCGCGCGCGGCTCGATGGGGCTCGCCGCGACGCGGCTGACCACGAAGCGCTCGCTCACCACGTGCTTTGCCTTCGCGATCGCGGCGTCGACCGCCGCGGCGCTGCCGAGGTCGACGAACACCGGCTCGTTGTTCGCGCACTTCTCCCAGAGCGCGGGGGCGCCGGCCGCATTGGCCTCCGCGGTCGATACGTTGGAAGGCAGCGTGGCGTACTCGACCTCGATCGCCTCGGCGGCGTCCTTGCCCTGGTTCACGCTCTCGGCGATCACCACCGCGACGGCCTGTCCGACGTGGCGCACGCGATCGCGCGTCAGCGCGGGCCGGGGAGGCCGGTACATCGGGGTGCCGTCGCGGCGCTTGAGCGGCGAGATGCCGCCCACGTCGCCGAGCCCGTCGGCCGCGTAGTCTTCTCCGGTCAGTACCGCGAGCACGCCGGGCATCGCCTTCGCGGCGGTTGTGTCGATGCGCACGATGTCGGCGTGCGCGTGCGGCGAGCGCAGGAACACCGCGTAGGCCTGCCGGGGAAGGTGGACGTCACCCGCGTAGCGCCCGCGGCCCGTGAGCAGGCGCGGCGCTTCGACCTGGGTGACCGGTTGACTGATCGCGTAGCGGGCCATGGGCTGCGCCTGGAAAAGGAAAACCTAACGGGGGAGGTTCAGTCCCCGGATGGCGATGAGGTTGCGCTGGATCTCGCTCGTTCCGCCGCCGATCATTCCCATGATCGAGTGGCGCAGCAGCTGCTCCATCTCGCCGACCGGCGCCGAGGCCGAGTCCTCGCCCAGCAGCCCGCCGGCCCCGAGGATGTCGAGCGCGATCTGGCCCATGCGCTCCTGCAGCTCGCCCGCGAACACCTTGCCGACCGCGGCTTCGTAGATCGGCACGCGTCCCTGCTCGACCATCTGCGTGTTGCGGATCTGGAACTGCCGCGCCACCTCGATGTCGGCGGCGAGCTGGCCGATCTTGTCGCGCACCAGCGGATCGTCGCGCAGGTAGCGCCCGTTGACCTTGGCGGTGCGAAGGTACGAGGTCAGCTTGTCGAACGCGCGTTCCAGTCCCGTCATGCGCGAGCCGCCGATCATGACACGTTCGGCAGCCAGGGCGTCGGTGATGACCTTCCAGCCGCCATTCTCCGGCCCGACCCGGTCCTTCACCGGCACGCGCACGTTGTCGTAGAACACCGCGCTGAACGTCTTGCCGTAGAGCGCCATGCTCGGACGGATGGTCACGCCCGGCGAGCGCAGGCTCGCCATCAGCACGCTGATGCCGGCGTGCTTCTTCGCTTCCTGGTTGGTACGCACTGCCAGCCACACGTAATCCGCCTTGTCGCCGCCCGTGGACCACAGCTTCTGGCCGTTGACGACGTAGTGGTCTCCGTCCAGCACCGCGCGCGTGCGCAGGTTCGCGAGGTCCGAGCCCGCCTCGGGCTCGCTGTAGCCGAGCGAGAAATGCTTGTCGCCCTTGCGGATCGCGGTCAGCCACTCTTCCTTCTGCTCGGGGGTGCCGTGCAGCATCAATGCCTGCGCGACGATCGACTCGCCCGTGCTGTGCGCGCCAAGGGGTGCGTCGGCGCGCGCCATCTCCTCGATGAACGCGCACTGCTCGGAGGGGCTGCGGCCCTGGCCGCCGTATTCCTTCGGCCAGCCGACGCCGATCCAGCCGTCGCGGCCCATCAGCCTGGTGAACTCCCGGTCGTAGCCGCGATCCTTGAAGGGTTTGGCCTTGTGCTCGCGGCGCTTTTTCTCGGGCCAGTTCTTCGCGAGCCACGCGCGCACTTCCTTGCGGAACGCCTCGACCTTCGGATCGACGTTGAACGAGGGCAGCGTGCTCATTTCTTTGCCCCCAGGAGATAGTCGGCCAATTCCCCGCGGGCGCGCGTCGACCCGCCGAAGCGGCCGACGTCCGTGTGCACGCGCCTGAAGTGCCGGGGTGCCTCGTGCTCTTCCGCGTAGCCGATCGCGCCGAGGGCACGGTGGTTCTGCACCGCGACCTCGCGCAACCCCGGGCCGGCGAAGGCCAGGGCCGCGGAGGCGAAAACCCTCCAGTGCTCCGATCCGGCGTCGTACGCTTCGGAGGCCTGCGCTAGCGTCAGGCGGGTGCCCTCCAAGTAGACCAGGCTGTTGGCGAGCTTGTGCTGGATCGCCTGGAACGAGCCGATCAGCTGGTCGAACTGCTTGCGCACCTTCGCGTGCTCGACGGCGAGCTCGAAGGTTCGTTGCGCGGCGCCGAGAGCGCGCGAGCAGCACGCGAGCCGCGCGACGAGCGAGGCATCCTTCAACGCGGCGGCGCTGGTCTTGACGAGCTCCGCAGGCGCCTTGTTCAGCGAAAGCTCCGACAGGGAAGGACGCGCCATGCCGGGCGTTTCCGTCACCGTCACACCCGGTGCGCCGGCCGCGACGATGAGCGCGCCGGCCGGATCTTCGCTGAGCACCAGGAAGTGCGTGGCGACTTCCGCGTTCTCCAGGAACCCGACGCGGCCCTTGCACTTGCCGCCGCTGAATTTCACTTCGCCCGCCGCCTCGTCGCCGTCGAACGCGCCAAAGGCGACCGACACGCGCGCCTTGCCCTCTGAGAGGGCGTCAAGCAATGCGGCCGCGGGCTTCGAGCTCTTGCGCTTGGGCGCAAGCAGCAGGTTGGCGACCACCGCGCCGAGCATCGGGACGGGACACGCCGCGCGCCCGAGCTCTTCGAACGCGAGCAGGATCTCGCGCACGCCGCCTTCGGCGGGATCGGTGCCGAGCGTGCTCAGGCCCTGCGCAGACACGTCCTTCCACGCATTCGCTATCGCGTTCGCGTCGGTGGAGCGCTCGACCGCGCTTTCCGAAGGCCAGTGGGCCGCGAGAAAGTCCCGCGTGGCATCGCGCAGCAGCGCGCGATCCTCGTCTGAAATAGTCGATGTGGGCGTCTGGGCCATGCTCTGGGATGTTTTTGAAGGGGGGCGGAACGAACCGCATCATAATGCGCGTGCCGGGTCCTGTGTTAGCCTCACGGATCCCTGATCGTGAGTCGCGCAAGATGGTTTGTTCAAGCCGCAGCATCGTCTTTTTCATCGCGTGTTGCATGGCCGCCGCCGCGCACGCGCAGTCCTATCCCAGCAAGCCCGTGCGGCTCATGGTGCCGTTCCCGCCCGGCGGGCCGGCCGATGTCCTCAGCCGCGCGGTCGCGAAAAAGCTCGCCGACCAGATGGGCCAGGCGCTCGTGATCGAGAACCGCGCGGGCGCCGGCGGCACCAGCGCCATGGAGACGGTCGCCAAGTCTCCCGGCGACGGGTACACGCTGGGCCTGGGCAGCAACTCGGTCTTCTCCATCGCGCCCTCGGTCTACCAGAACCTGGGTTACGACCCGTTCAAGTCCTTCGCGCCCATCAGCCTGATCGCGAAGTCGGCGAGCGTCATCGTCATCAATGCCTCCGTGCAAGCGAGCAATCTCAAGGACCTGATCGCGCTGCTCCGCTCGAAGCCCGGTGAGTTCAATTACGGCTCCAACGGCAACGGCACCATCCCGCACCTCGCTGGCCTGCTGTTCCAGGCGAGGACCGGAACGAAGCTCGTGCACGTTCCCTACAAGGGCGTGGCGCCCATGACGGTCGACCTGATCGCGGGGCAGGTCCAGCTGGGATTCATCGTTTCCGCGGGCCTCGACCAGCATGTGCGCGCGGGCAAGCTCAAGGCTATCGCGGTGGCGAGCTCGGCGCGCCTGCCCCAGCTGCCCGACGTCCCGACCACGGCCGAGGCGGGCCTCGCGGGTTTCGAGAGCTACACGTGGTTCGGCATGGCGGCGCCGGCGTCCACGCCCGCAGCGGTGATCCAGAGGTTGAATGCCGAAGTGAAGGCGAGCGTCGCCTCGAAGGAGGTGCACGACGTGCTGGTCGCCCAGGGGTTCGATCCGGAGACGACCACCCCCGAGCGCTTCGGCCAGTACATCACGTCCGAGGCGGAGCGCTGGGCGCCGATCGTCAAGGCAGCGAACATGAAGGTGGATTGAGAAATGAAGATCGCGAAATACGGGACCGGGCGCATCGCCGCCGTCGTGGAGGGAAAGCTGTTCGACCTCAACCGGGCCGACCCGCAGATTCCTTCCGACCTGCTGGAGTTCATCACCGCGGGAAAGCCCGCCCTCGATGCGGCCTACGCGGCCCTGAAGAAAGTGAAGGCGGGAGATGCGGAGATGGGGCTCGCCAAGCTCCTCTCGCCGCTGCCGACGCGCGGCGCCAAGCTGATCTGCATGGGGCGCAATTTCGCCTCGCACTCCGCCGCCGCGCGCGCGGCGCGGGGCCCGGTGGACCCGACGCAGCAGGTGCCCGAATCCTCGCACCAGCCCAAGCGCCCCGCGGGCTTTCTCAAGATCTCCGACACCGTCATGGGCCCGGGAGACGAGATCGTCTATCCGTCGCGCACGAAGAAGTTCGACTACGAAGTCGAGGTTGCGGCGATCATCGGCAAAAAGGGCAAGGACATTCCCATCGGCGAGACGATGGACCACGTGTTCGGCTACACCGTGTTCTGCGACTACAGCGCGCGCGACCAGACCACCGATCTCGAGGACATGAACTGGGTGCGCCACCACAAGAACTTCGACTGCGCCGCCGCGATGGGCCCCTGGATCGTCACGGCGGACGAGATTCCCGATCCGCACAACCTCGAGCTGCGCTCGATCGTCAACGGCGAAGTGCGCCAGGACGGCAACACCTCCGACATGATCTACAAGTTCCCGCGCATCATCGAGTACTACTCGGTCGACCAGACCATGTACCCGGGAGACGTGATCGCCTCGGGCACGCCGAAGGGGACCGGCATGGAGCGCAAGGATGGCGCCTGGTTCCTGAAGCCGGGCGACCTGATCGAGTTCGACGTCCCCGCGATCGGCAAATTCGCCAACCGGATCGTCGCCAAGCCGCCGAGGTAAGTCCGGCCACAAGGAGGAGGAAAAGCATGAAAGCCATCCTGGTGACAGCGCTTGCGGCGTGCCTGCTCGCAGGCGCCGCGCAGGCGCAGCAGGCCCCGCGCACGCTGCAGGTCAACGTGTTCCGCGAAGACCCGGTGCTCGCGATCGGCCGCGTCAAAGGATTTTTCGCGCGCGAAGGCCTGGAGGTCAAGGTCGTGCGCACCGCGAATTCCACCGACCAGATGCGCGGCCTTTCCAACGGCACCTTCCAGGTCGTCTCCACCGCTTTCGACAACGTGCTCAGCTGGTCGGGCCGCGAAGGCGCGGAGCTCGTCGCCGTATCCTCGGTGATCGACAGCGCCGTGTTCCCGGTGTTCGTTCGCCCGGAGATCAAGTCCTGGAGCGACCTGCGCGGCAGGAAGCTCGCCGCGGATGCCGTCGATACGGCGTTCGCGCTGGTATTGCGCAAGGTGCTGCTCGAGCAGGGCCTCGACTTCACCAGGGGGGATTACGAGCTCGTCGCGGTCGGCAACACGGGCCTGAGGCTCCAGTCGCTGCTGAAGGGCGAAACCTTCGCGGGCGTGATCACTGCGCCGGACGACGTGCGCGCGCAGAAGGAAGGGCTCGTGCGCATGGGCGATTCGAGCCGGGTGCTGCCGGGCTTCCCGAACACGTTGTATGCGGTGAATCGGGGCTGGGCCGAGAAGGAAAGCACGCAGCTGGTCGCCTACCTGCGCGCCTGGCTCGGCTCCCTGCAATGGATGCGCGCCAACGGCGCCGAGGCCGCCAAGCTTGTTGAGGCCGAGCTCAAGGTCGAGCCGGCAATCGCGCGCCGCCTGATCGACGAGATGACGCCCACCGGGGCCCTCAATCCGGCGGGCCTGGAGGGCGCGCTGCAGCTGCGCACCGGCTTCGGCCTCACGCCGAAGATGGGTGCGGACATCCGCCGCTACTACGATACGCGCTACTACGACGCGGCTGCAGGCCGTTGATCCCCTGCGACTGCTGCTGATCGACGGCGAAGAACACACCGCTCTCCTGCTGGAGGCGCAGCTGCGCGAGCAGGGGCTGGGCACTGCCCATCGGGTGGCCGATGCGGCCGGCTTGCCGCCGGCGCTCGAAGGCCCTGCGTTCGACGCCGCGATCCTCAATTTCCACTATGGACGGGGTGATTCCCTCGCCTGCTGCTCGGCTCTCAAGGGGCTTGCCGCAGCCACACCGGTGATCGTCCTTTCCAGTCCCGGGCCGGCGCTGGTCCAGGTGCTCCGCTGGCGTGAACGGACCGGCTCCATCGACGCCATAGTGGAGAAGCCGCTCTCCGGCAACCGCCTCTTCGCCGCCATCCGGGACCAGGTCGCCTCGCGGCGCCTGTCGAGCATGGTGCCGCACGACGCCCTGGAGGGCGCGCGCGGAGGCGCCCAACAGGGCGAGCTCGCTGAGATGACCCTGCTGTTTACCGACGTGCGCCGCTCCACCCAGCTCGCCGCGAGCGTCCCGCCGCGCGAGCTCTTTGAACGGCTGAATGCCCTGCTGTCCCGGCATGCGCGCATCGTCCGGGAGCACGGCGGATCGGTGATCAAATTCACCGGCGACGGCCTCATGGCGGCCTTCCGCGGCCCGGGGCGCAGCCACGTCGCGGTGCGATGCGGGCGTGGCATCCAGGCCGACCCTGCGGGGAGGACCGATGCGCTGGAAAGCGGTGTAGGCGTCTGCGACGGCCTGGTGATGACGGGGATGATCGGAGACGCGAGCCGGCAGCAGTACGACGTCATTGGCGCCACGGTGCACATGGCCGCGCGACTGTGCAGCCTGGCCGCGCCCGGGCAGGTCCTTGCCTCGGCGGACACGGTGCGCGCGTCGCGGTTCGACGACGGCAAGCCGGCTGGCCGCATCGCGGTGCGGGGTTTCGACGACGGTGTGGAATGCGTGGTTTTCGAGCGGCCTGAATGATCGAGGGGAATGCCATGAAGCAACGCTTTGACGCGGCGCAGATCACGCGGATCATCGACCAGGCGCTGGTCTACCAATGCGCCTGCCCGGCCCAGGTCTGCACCACGCTGCTGGGCCTGCGCGACCTTTACGACTACCAGCTCAAATGCATGGAGCAGTCGGGCGGGGACAGGCGCGTACACGACGCCATCGCGCTGGCCGCGGCGGAGACGCATGCGATCCTGGAGTCGTGCCTGGAAGAGGTGCTGAAGCTGGAGGACTGGGACATGGATAGCCTGACCATGCCGGAAGGGCTGCGCAAGCGGCCTTCGAAAGCGCTCTAGGGCGCAATGCTCGACCGGTTCCTCAGGGGCCTCACGCGGCGCAAGCCGGCGAGCGCCGGGCCGGTAGATTTTTTCCATCCCGACGACCTGCCCGCGCCAGCGGATGGCTCGCTCGCAGCGGCTTGCGGACAGGTTGCCCGCGGCGACACGGCGGCGGCGAAGCGGATTCTCGCGCGCGCGAAAGACGCCGTGGGGCTCGCGCTCCATGCCGCGCTGCTGTCGCGACTGGGCGAAGAGCAGGCGGCCGACCTTGCGTTCGCAGCGGCCATCGCTGCCGATGCCCGCGAGCCGAAGGATGAAACTGCGGCGCAACACTTCTACGCCCGCGGCCGCTACTACCTCAACCAGCTGAAGCCCTATTCGGCGGCGCGCTGCCTGGAGCTCGCGCACCGGCTCGCGCCCGATTCCGCGGCCCCGGCCGAAATGCTCGGCATCGCGGCGTACCGCACCGGCGACACGGCCGCGGGCGAGCGCTGGTACGCCATCGCGATCCGCAACACGCGCGCGGATCGTCGCGCGGCCCTTCGAATCAAGGCGCTGATCGACACAATCCCGCAGATCTACGAATCGATTGGGCACGTGCAGCGCTCGCGCGAGCGCTTCGAAGCGGAGCTCGACGCCCTGATCGCGGAGCCTCCCCGCGTCGATTCCTACACCGATCTTCTCAACACGACGCCGTTCTATCTCAACTACCAGGGACGCGACGACCACCTTCTCGAAGGCAAGCTCGCGTCATTGCTGCTGAAGGCATGTCCCGACCTCGGCTGGACCGCCCCGCACGTGGACGATCCCGAGCCGGCGGAAGGCCGGAAGCTCCGCGTCGCCTTCGTCTCGGCGTATCTCTCGACGCACTCGGTCGGGAGCTGGTACTCGGGCGCGGTACGCCTCTTGATCGGAAGCGGCCGCTTCGATATTTCGCTCTTCACGATGGACGCGGTGGAGCCGCGCCTGGCGGACGCAGCGGCGAGGCAGGCGATGCACGTGCGGCTCGACAAGGACCTCCCGACGGCGCGTGCGCAGATCTCGCAGGCACGTCCCGACGCGCTGGTGTACACGGACGTCCAGCTCCATCCGCGCATCTACCCGCTCGCCTTCGCGCGGCTCGCGCCGCTGCAGTGCGTGCTGGTCGGTCACCCCTCCAGCACCGGCCTGCCTTCGATCGACTGGTTCGTCAGCAACGTGTTCCAGGACGCGGAGGGCGCGCAGGCGCACTACAGCGAGCGGCTGGCGAGGCTCGCGCGCATTCCGGCCTGGGTCGAGAAGACGCGGCCGCCGTCGCGCGAAATGTCCCGCGAAGAGCTCGGAATGGCGCGTGACACGCGCTACTACGCCTGCCCGATGAAGCTCCAGAAAATGCACCCGGCCTTCGATGAAGCCATGGCGGCGATCCTCGATCGCGATCCGCACGGCGAAATCGTACTGTTCGCGGATCCGGACAAGCCGCTGTGGCGCGAGCAGCTCGCGGCGCGCTTCGAGCGCTCGATGCCGGCCGTTTCGGACCGCATCGTGTTCCGCCCCTACGCGGCGCGCGATGAATTCCTCAGCGTCCTGCGGCAGGCGGATTGCGTCATGGACACGTTCCTCTTTTCCGGCGGCGTCACGACCTATAACGCCTTTTCAATCGGCGTGCCGGTGCTCACGCTTCCCGGGGAGCTGTTCCGCAGCCGCATGACCGCGGGGATGTACGCACAGGCAGGCATGGAAGACGTGGTCGCGCGCAGTCCCGGGGATTTCGTGGACAGGGCCTTGCGCTGGGCATCGAGCCCGGACGAGCGCGCGAGCGTTTCCAGGCGAATCAACGAAGGCCACGAGGCCCTGTTCGAGACAGCCGACGCCGTGGAACTGCTCGGGGACTGGCTGGAAACTACTTCGCGAACAGCTGGGAGTCGTCCCGGAACGCCTTGAACTCGAGCGCGTTGCCCGAGGGGTCGTGGAAGAACATGGTGGCTTGCTCGCCCACTTCGCCCTTAAAGCGCACGTGCGGCTCGATGACGAAGCGCGTACCCGCGAGCGACAGGCGTTCGGCGAGCCGCTCCCACTGCTCCATCGTCAGCACCACGCCGAAATGGCGCACCGGCACGGCATCCCCGTCGACGGGGCTCGTGGAGACCTCGCGGCACTCACCCGGCGCGAGATGCGCGACCACCTGGTGGCCGTACAGGTCGAAGTCGACCCACTCGTTGCTGCTGCGCCCCTCGGGGCATTCCAGCAGGTGGCCATAGAAGCGGCGCGCCTCGGCGAGGTCGCGAACGGGAAAGGCGAGGTGGAACGGGCGGCTGACGCTCATGCCGCCATTTTAGCGGCCCGGCCTACACGGTGCGCGCAAGGATCGCGCGAATCTCCCCGGTGCCGTCGCATTGGGGTTCTACCGCGGAGTACGCGGCGTTCGACTGGAGGCGCTTCACCAGCGCCGGGCCCTGGCCGGCGCCCAGCTCGAAGCCGAGCCACGAGCCGCGCTTGAGGAAGCGCGGCGCGTCGCGCAGCAGCTTGGTGAGCACCGAGATGCCGTAGATGCCGCCGTTGAACGCGAGCTCGGGCTCGAAGCCGGAGATCTCGTTGCCCATCTGCGGAACCTTGGAGGCGGGAATGTACGGGGGGTTGCAGCTCACGAAGTCGCACTGCCCGATGAACTCCCCGCTCTCGAACGGCGCGAACAGGTCGCCCTGGCGCAGGTCGATGTCGATGCCGACGTGCGCGCAATTGCGACGCGCGAAGGCGACCGCTTCCGGGGACAGGTCCGAGGCGTGCACGCGTGCGCGCGGCTCGTAGTGGGCGTAGGCGAGCGCGAGGTTGGCGCTGCCCGTGCACAGGTCGATGATCCGCAGCGAGCCGCGCTCTTCGGCCATGACGTGCAGCTTGGCGAGCGCCGCGCGGCCGAGAATCTCGGTCTCGATGCGCGGCACCAGGGCTTCGGGGCCCGCGAGCATTTCCAGGCCGAGGAAGTTCTGCCGCTCGGTCAGGTGCGCGAGCGGCACGCCCGCCTTCTTCTGCTCGATCAGCCTGAGGCACTTCTGGTACGCAGCCTCGCTGAGGATCGGCATCTTCATGCGCGAGGCCCGCACCACGGAGGCCGGCTTGCCGGCGGCTGCCAGCCACAGCGCGCGCACCAGGCCTTCGGGCGTCTCCTCCGGCTTGTCCGGAAGCGCTCTCCAGAAAGTCTTCACCTGGTCCAGCAGCCCGCGGAAGTACTCGGGCTCGTGGACGGCTATCTCGGCGACCTCGGCGTCCTGCATGGGGGCGATCTCACGCGAAAGTGAGCCGCCATGATGGGCGAGGCAATGCAGTCCCTCTAGCCGCCCGCACCCCCGTCCGGAAGCGCCGGATGGATCATTCCGGCGCGGGCGGAGCGCGTCACTCCACGCCGGGCTGGACCTTCAACTCCTTGAAAATATTCGCCCAATACTGGCGGCGCTCGCGGATGAAGCCGTTCAGGGATTCGGCGTTGCCGGCCTCGCGCACCTGGATGCTCATTTCAAGGAGCCGGGCCTGGTAATCCGGGTCGCGGTTGATCTTGTCCATCGATGCGTTCAGGGACTGGACGATGTTCTGCGGGATGCCGCGCGGCCCGGTCAGGATGCCCATGCCGCTGGTGCGGTAGCCCGGAAATGTTTCTGCAATGGAAGGCACGTCCGGCCACTTGGAATAGCGACCGACGCCGTCGACCGCGATGATGCGCAGCTTGCCGGCCTTCACGAAGGGGTCGAGCTGGGGCGGCGCGGCGAGCACCCAGTGGATGCGGTTCGCGAGCACGTCCTGCATCTGCTGGCCGGCGGTCTTGTAGACGACCTGCAGCATGTCCGTACCGGCGAGCTTGTTGATCCACTGGCCCACCATTATCAGCAGCACCACGTTGGTGATGCCGTAGCTGACCTTGCCGCTCGACTTGGAGAGCGCGATGAGCTCGGGCAGTGTCCTGGCGGGAACGTCCGGGTGCACTGCTATCGACAGGCGGTCCTGCTCGTAGATGTACGCGATGGGCACCAGGTCCTTGTCGACGTCGTAGCCCGGGTCCTTCTTCATGTAGGGATCGATCACGTACGCGCCCATGCCGGCGAACATCAGCGTGTGGCCGTCGGGCGCCGAGCGCACCAGCGTCTGCGTCGAAAGGATGCCGCCCGCGCCGGTGATGTTCTCCACGAGGAACGGCTGGCCGTAGATCTTGCCCAGCCGCTCGGCGGCCATCCGGCCGATGAGGTCGGGGCTCGTGCCCGCGGGCGTCGAGACGATGAAGCGGATCGGCTTGGCGGGCCATTGCTGGGCGTGGGCTGCGCAGGCGAGCAGCGTCGCGCATATCGCGGCGGCGGCTCGGGCGAACAGGGTCGTGGGCATTGCGTCCTCCTGCGGATGGGGCTTGAATGATAGCGCGTAGAGTACCCCTGGATGAGCGCATGGAGAGGCGATGAAGATCGATACCGACGACTTCCGGGTTCCGGAAGGCAGCAAGGTGCGCCTGGAGAAATGGCCCACCGAGGTGAAGCGTGTCTACGAGAGCAAGGAGCATTACCGCGAGCTGCTGGAGAAGCAGGTGGAGGAGCTGCGCGAGCAGCAGGACATGCTCTACGCTTCCAACGCGCACGCGATCCTGCTGATATTCCAGGCCATGGATGCCGCGGGCAAGGACGGCGTGATCAAGCAGGTGATGTCGGGGATCAACCCGCAGGGCGTGCAGGTGACGAGCTTCAAGCACCCCAGCGGCGAGGAGCTCAGGCACGATTTCCTGTGGCGCGCCCTGGTGAAGCTGCCCGAGCGCGGGCGCATCGGCATCTTCAACCGCTCGTACTACGAGGAGGTGCTGATCGTGCGCGTCCACCCCGAGCTCCTGAAGGGCGAGGGCGTCCCTGACGCGACCGCCGCTAAGGGCTCGCTCTGGAAGGGGCGCTACCGCTCGATGGTCGAGCTCGAGAAGCACCTGCACCGCAACGGGACCCGAATCCTCAAGTTCTACCTGCACATTTCCAAACGCGAGCAGCGCAAGCGCTTCCTCGCGCGCATCGACGATCCGGGAAAGAACTGGAAATTCAACCTCGGCGACATCAAGGAGCGCGCCTGCTGGAAGGAATACATGAAGGCCTACGAGGCGTGCCTGTCGGCGACGAGCACCGACGAGGCGCCCTGGTATGTCGTGCCCGCGGACGACAAGGAGAACGCGCGCCTGATCGTCGCCCAGACGCTGGTCGGCGCCATGAAAGACCTGAAGATGGACTACCCGAAGCTTGACGCGCGCCAGCTTCGCGAGCTCGCGCAGACCCGCTCGATGCTCGAGCGCGGCGCGTGAGCGGGAATATGCCGCCCTAGAGCAGCTTCGCGAATTCCTTCTCGTCGAAGCCGACGAGCAGCGTCGATCCGGCCTCGACCACCGGGCGCTTGATCGCGCTCGAGTTCTCCTCGAGAAGCTTCAATGCGCGCGCCTCGTTGAGGTCGGTGCGACGCGGCTCGGGAATCTTGCGCCACGTGGGGCCGCGCGTGTTGGCGAGCTTCTCCCAGCCGGCGCGCTTCGCCCAGGCCTCGAGCTTGCCCTCGGGCACGCCGGCCTTCTTGTAGTCGTGGAAGTCGTATTCGACGCCATGCTTCTCGAGCCACGTGAAGGCTTTCTTCATGGTGTCGCAGTTCCTGATGCCATAAACCCTGACCTTCATGCCCGCTCCTATAATCGATTCGGAGAGAGACTACAAAGAGGAGGGTCGCATGTCACGCATCCGTTCTTTGCTCGTCGTTGGCTCCGTGTTCCTTGCCCTGTCCGGCGCGGCGCTCGCGCAGCAGCCGGGCCTGAGCCCCATCGATCGCACCAACACGGCCGCCAGCGGCCAGGCGCAGGACCTGAGGCCGCGCCCGATCACGCCGACGGTCACGCCGCTGGAGCAGCTTCCGCTCGACCGGCTGAAGCTTCCGCCGGGCTTCAAGGCCGAGGTCTGGTCGTGGGGCCATCCGGGGGCGCGCACCATGGTGCTGGGCCCTAAGGGCACGATGTTCATGGGCACGCGCGGCATCGGGCGCGTGTATGCCATTACGGAGAGCGGCGGCAAGCGTGAGGCGAAGGTCATCGCCTCGGGCCTGACGCAGCCCAATGGCCTGGCGATCAAGGACGGGGCGCTGTACGTGCTGGCCATCCACCGAGTGCTTCGCTACGACAACGTGGAAGACCGGCTCAACGACCTCGGCGCGCCGGTCGAGATGACCGATAAGTTCGGGCTGCCGCCGGAGATCCACCACAACTGGAAGTACGCCGACTTCGGCCCTGACGGAAAGCTCTATATCCAGGTCGGGTCGAACTGCAACATCTGCGAGACCAATCCGGGCATCCACGGCCAGATCCGCCGCTACAACCCGGACGGCTCGGGCATGGAAATCGTCGCGCGCGGCGTGAGGAACACCGTCGGCTTCGACTGGCATCCCGTGACGAAGGAGCTCTGGTTCACGGACAACGGCCGCGACTGGGCCGGCAACGACGGCTTCGAGGACGAGCTCAACCGCATCCCCAGGGGCCAGGAGGGCGCGAGCTTCGGCTTTCCGTACTGCCACGCGAACGGCATTCCCGACCCCGACATCCGGCGGCCGAACCCGTGCGCCGGGGTGATCCTGCCCGCCGCGCTCACGGGCCCGCACTCGGCGGGCCTGGGGATCAAGTTCTATACCGGCTCCATGTTCCCCAAGACCTTCAACAACGTCGCCTTCATCGCGCGGCACGGCTCGTGGAACCGCGAGAAGAAATTCGGCTACGACGTCGTCGTGGCGCGTCCGCTGCCCAACGGCAAGGCGAAGATCGAGCCGTTCATGACGGGCCTGCTCGACGAATCGAAGAACGACTACCTCGGCCGGCCCGCCTACGTGCTGCCGATGGCCGACGGCTCGCTGCTCGTGTCCGACGAGCAGAACGGAGCCGTGTATCGCATCTCCTACGAGGCCCCGGCGAAAGGCCGGTGAGAGCCCTCCTCGTACTACTCGCCTTTCTCGTTCCCGCCTGCGCGCTGGCGCAGGCGGACCCGAAGGTCTGCGGCGCGTGCCACGGCGAGGATGGCAACTCGCGCATCGAGAACATTCCCTCGCTCGCCGGGCAGCCGGCATTCTTCGTCATGAACCAGCTCTTCCTCATGCGCGAGGGCGTGCGCAAGGTCGAGGCGATGACGGCGCTGGTCAAGGATCTCAAGGATGCGGAGATGCAGGCATTGGCGAAGCACTTCGCCGGCCTGACCCCGAGGCCGAGCGGCGAGAAGATCGATGCGGAGCTGGTGAAGCGGGGTGAGGCGCTGGCGCAGGCGAAGCGCTGCGCTTCGTGCCACCTGCCGAGCCTCGCCGGCATCGACCAGATGCCGCGCGTGGCGAAGCAGCGGGTCGACTACCTGGCCTATTCGATGAAGGCGCTCCGCGACGACAAGCGCTCGGGCGCGGACACGACGATGACCGCGGTGCTGGTCGGGCTGACCGACGCGGACATCATGGCGCTCGCGCACTTCGGCGCGTCCCGGTAGCGGAGAGCGCTAAAGCGGCTCCGGCCGTCCTGCCGCGTAGCCCTGGAAGCCCAGCACGCCCAGTTCCCTCAGCGCTGGCACGAGCGACGCGTCTTCGACCCCCTGCGCGATGACCGGGATCTCCAGCGGGCGGACCATGCGCAGCATCGCCTCGAGGATGAATCGCACGTCCTCGCGCTCGCCGATCTCGCGCGTGAATACCGGGGCGAGCTTGATGTAGGCGGGCATGAGCTCGTGCACCACGCCGATCGAGTCGCGGTCGACCTCGAAGTTGTCCAGCGCGAAGCGGCTGCCCAGCGGGCGCAGCTCCGCGGCGAAGGCGCGGCACAGGTCCTTGGAGCGGCTTGCCGAAGCCCCGGTCATTTCGAACACGAGGCGGCGCGCGACGGCCGCATTGGCCTTGAGGAGCTTGCGCAGCGCTTCGCGGAACCCGGCGTCGGACACGCTCTGCAGCGAGACGTTGAGGCTGACGATCGCGGGCAGCGAGGGGTTTTTAGCCACGGCGGCGATCGCCACTTCGACGACCTTGCGGTCGAGCGCCGGCAGCAGCCCGTATTGCGCGGCGACGGGAATGAACACCGCCGCGGCGACCGGCTGGCCGTTGCGGTCCATGAGCCGGGACATGAACTCCACCTGGATCGCATTGGCCGGGTCGATCACGGCCATCACCTTCTGGTACAGCAGCGAAACGCGTCCGGCGGCGATCGCTTCCTCGACCTCCTGGCGCGCGTCCATGCGCGGCGCGGCGCCAGAGTCCTCGGCCGCCACTTCCCCGGTTCCCTTGGTGGAGGCCTGCGCGAGGGCCGATTCGGCGCGCTTGCCCAGCTCGGCGAGCGTCGCGGTGCCGCCCGAAAAGCTCGCCAGGCCCGCGCTCACGGTCACGCCCTCCGGCAGGCCGGCGGCATGCAGCTCCGCAGCAAAGGTGCGGCAGAGCTCTCCCGCCCAGGCGCGCGCCTTGTCCGGAGCCATGTTCGGGAAGAACACCGCGAGCGTCGGCCCCTGCCAGCGCCCGACCATGCAGCGCGCGCTCTCACCCGCGGGCGGCACGGCGAGCCGGCCGGCCAGCTGCTTCAGCACCTCGTTGCCCTTCGAGAGGCCGAACGCCTTGTTGATCTCCTCCAGGCCGCCCAGCGCGAACAGCGCCAGCGTTCCGGAGTGGACCTCGTCTTCCGCGATGGCCGATTCCACCGCCTGGTCGAGGCCGCGGCGGTTGAGCTGGCCCGTCATCGTGTCCTCGTAGGCTTCGCGGCGCAGCCGCTCGGTGCGCGAGGATTCCTCGAGGATCACCGCGCGGATCTTCGAGGACAGCAGGTTGATCGCCTCGGCGACGCGCTGCAGCTCGCGCGTGCGCGGCTTCATCTCCATGGTGGTGAAATTGCGGTTGCTGATCGCGATCGCGGTCTCCTCGATGCGCTTGAGCGGCTTGAGGATGTCCTCGAGGTAAACGCGCAGCGCCATGAGCGCCACCGCGAACAGCATCAGCAGCCAGGCGAGGGTCGCGAGCGCGGTGTCGTAAAGCTGCTTGTAGGCGTAGCCCGGATGCACGCGCACGATCACCTTGCCGAGCTGGCGCCACCCGGAGCTGATCAGCGCCTCGCCGCGCGGCCCCTCGATGGTGACGACGCTCACGAACCACTCGGGCACGTCGACCTCCGTGCGCTCCAGCCTGCGGCTGAAAACGGGTGCGCCGCGGGGATCGAGCACCTCGACCAGCTCGAAGTGGCCGCGGTCGAAGATCGGGTTGACCATGATGTTCAGCACGCTCTCGTCCATGGCATTGGTGCGCGAGCCGATGGACAGCGCGAGCGAGGTGGCGGTTTCGTTGGCATGGGCGTCGAGCTGCTCCTCGAGGCTCTTGCGGGCGGTGGAGACGTAGATCGCCTCGATCCCGAGCAGCAGGGCGATGAAGATGATGGCGGTGCCGCTCAGCAGTTGCCGTCCCAGTGTCATTGCCGCGCCTCCCTGGCCTGCGCCATTGTCATACCCGGCTCTCCGCGAGCAGCCGCTCCTGGACCTGCAGCCACGCGCGGATCTGCGAAGGCTTGCCGCGCTTGTTCCCCTGCACGACCTGGACCTCGTCGTCGTTGAAGCTGTAGACCGGCTCGAGGTCCGAACGCTCGGACGCGGGGCGCACGCGCGGGTCGATGTTGTCCATGATCAGCGGCTCGGCATCGGGCGTCGCGTAATAGGCGAGCACCATGTGCGCCTGGCCCTTGAGCTTGAGCGCGCGCACGTACGTGATGCGCAGCCGCGCCACCGGGACTCCCAGCTCCTTGAGCATGTAGTACTTGGCGATCGAGTAATCCTCGCAGTCGCCGCCCGCGCTGCCGATGGTCTCCGCGGGCGTCGCCCAGTAGTCCTCGGCGCCCCAGTGCTGCGCGTCCTCGAGCCATTTCACCTGGCCGTTGATCGCGTCGTTCACGCCCTGCAGCGGCGAGTCGCTGCCGCGGGGCGTTCCCAGCCGCTGCAGGAAGCCCGCTGCTTTCTGGTCCCGGGCAAAAGCTTTCCACCGGTTCACGCGCTCGGGCACTCCGGCGCCGAAGCGCTGCGTGTACTGGGCCACCAAGGCATTGCTTGCGCGGCTGGTGAAGCCGAGATCCAGGACCTGCTGGGCGAGCAGCGCTCCCGCGAAGAACCAGGCGGCGAGGGGCAGGGGAGATGCCAGGCGGCGCATCGTCGTTGTTGTTTTTGCCGCGGGTGGAAGTGGAGGATGATATCTTGAAGGAACCAGACCCGCCGACGACGGCTCCCACGCCCATGAGATCCCTGAAGCTGCTCGCGTACATAGCCGGGGCGCTGGCCGCCCTCGTCGTGCTGGCCGTCGGCGTGTTGCTCCTGGTGGTCGACGGGAGCTTCGTCAAGTCGCGCCTCGAGCGCGCGATGCAGGACAAGCAACGCACCCTCGTGATCGAGGGAGAGCCGAAGCTGCGCCTCTTCCCGGTGGCCGGGCTCGTCCTGGGGCGCACGACGCTTTCCGAGCCCGGGGGAAAGGACACCTTCCTCGAGCTCCAGTCGGCGGAGGTCGCCGTGCAGGTGATGCCGCTCCTTTCCGGTGCGCTCGTCGTGGATACGCTCTCCGCACAGGGATTGCGCGTGCAGCTGCGCCGGCTCACGGACGGGCGGATGAATTTCGACGACCTCGTGCAGAAGGCACCGGCCGAAGCTGCGAGGAAGGCGGACAAGGCGGACAAGGCGCCGGCCCCGGGCGGGGAGCCGCCGCGCACGGAACGCCGGGAGCTTCCGCGGCTCGTCGTCGGCGAGGTGAACATCGAGCGCGCACGCGTTGCCTTCACGGACGAAACCACCGGGCAGCAGCTCGACGTCGAAGACTTCACGCTCAGGCTTGCGAAGCTTTCCGGCGAGGCGCCGAGCCCGCTCACGCTTGCCGCCACGCTCAACGGCAAGCGCCCCGAAGTGAGCCTCAAGGCTCAGGCGGCGGGGCAGGTGCGGCTCGACCTCGCGCACGAGTCGCTGGCCTTCTCGAAGTTCGACGCGCGCCTCACCGGCAGCGCGGACAAGGCGAAGGGCCTCGACATCCATCTTGCCGGCGACCTGATGGCGGACGGTCGCAAGGGCATGCTGGAAGTGAACGGCCTGCAGCTGGAGGCGCGGGGCACACTCGATCGCGACGCGATGACGGCGAGCCTTTCCGCACCGAAGGTTTCGGTCACGCAGGACAAGGCGACCGGCTCGGCGGTGACGGGGGCCCTCAGGATCGCCGGTCCGGACCGCAAGGTGGAAGCCAGGCTCAATGCCGCGGCCGTGGAAGGAACGGCGACCTCGCTCTCGCTGCCGCAGCTCTCGATCCTGGTGGATGCGGCGGCCGACGGCGCAGTGCTGCGCGCGGGTTTCGATACGCCGGTGAAAGCCAACCTGAAGGACAAGAGCTGGGAGCTGCCCAAGCTCAAGGCGGACATCTCGCTGACCCATCCCAAGCTTCCTCAGAAGACCGCGCGCCTGCCGATCGAAGCGTCGGTCAAGGCGAACCACGAGAAGCAGACGCTCTCCCTGGACGCAACGGCCAACGCCGAGGACCTCGACTTCAAGCTGCAGTTCACCGCGAAGCATTTCTCGCCGCTCGATGCCACCTTTGATCTCGCCTCGAAGCGGTTCAACGTCGACCGCTACCCGTTTCTGCTGGGCGGGGCGGGCGGTGCGAAGAAATCCGACGACCGCATCGATCTCTCGGGCCTTGCGGGGCGCTCGGTGCAGGGGAAGGTGAGGATCGGCTCGCTGCAGGCGAACAACGTGAAGCTTTCCGACCTCGCCGCGGACATCAAGCTTTCACGCGGCACCCTCGACGTCGCGCCGCTGTCCGCCCGTCTATATGAGGGCAAGCTGGAGGGCTCGCTTTCCGCCAGCGCCCGCGGAAACCAGCTCGTCATCAAGCAGGCGCTGCAGGGCGTGCAGATCAATCCGCTGCTGAAGGACCTGGCGCAGAAGGACATCCTGGAGGGCAAGGGCGACGTCACTGTGGACGTCACCGGATCGGGTCCGACGGTTCCCGCGCTGAAGCGTTCGCTCGCGGGCACGGCGCGCCTGCAGCTCAAGGACGGGGCGTACAAGGGCATCAACCTCGCCGAAGTTTTCCGCAAGGCGCGCGCGGCGCTCGGCTCGAAGGGCGCCCAGCAGCAGGCGGCCGACGCGAGCCAGAAGACCGACTTCACCGAGCTCAGCGCCGGCTTCGCCATCAAGGGCGGAGTCGCCCACAACGACGACCTGTCGCTCAAGTCGCCCTTCCTTCGCGCGGGCGGCAGCGGCAACTTCGACATCGCCGCCAGCACGCTCGATTACACGGTCAAGCCGACGCTGGTGGCGACGTCAGCGGGCCAGCAGGGACGCGACGACGCGGCGGGCCTGACGGTACCCGTGCGCATTCGCGGCCCGCTCGATGGCCTGCGCTACGAAGTCGATACCAGCGCGCTGCTCACCGACACCCTCAAGGATCGCCTCAACCAGCGGCTCAATGAGCGGCTGGGGGCCAAGCCCGGCACGACGGACGACGGCAAGGCGCCCCCCAAGCCGGCGGACGTGCTGCGCGACCAGGTGCGCGACCGCCTGAAGGGCATCCTGGGGCGCTAGCCCCTGAGTGCTGGCATCACTTCGGCGGCGAACAGGTCCACCGAGCGGCGCGTCTCTTCGGGAGTGAGGTCGCCGAACGCGAACTGGCCGACGAAATAGTTCGCGCGGCTTTCGGCCATCTGCCGCTGGATGATCTGCGTCACTTCCGCCGGCGTTCCGGCGAAGGCGCGGCCATCCTCGGCGATGGTGTCGAACTCGGGTGGCCGCGAATGCCGGTGGCTCCAGCCGAGCCGCGTCGAAAGGTAGACGAAGCTGGCGTGCCACCGCTTGTACGCCCGGCGCGCGGCCGCGATTGCCCGGTCCCGGTCCTCGGCCACGAAGACGAAGCGTCCCAGGCCGAGCTTCGGCAGCGGCTCTGCGCCTCGCACTTCCTTCCAGGTCGAGAGGAAGCGCTCATAGCAGGGCTTCGTCTCGCCGACTGTGTCCAGGCTGATCACGTTCATGCCGCGCCGCGCGGCGCGCTCGGCGGCTTCGACCGAGTGCACGCCGTACCACAGCGGCGGATGCGGCTTCTGGAACGACGGAATGGGCAGGGGCAGGCGTCGCTTTTCGCCGTTGCCGGTGCTCGCGTCCACCGAGCCGCTACTCAGCGCGGCGAGGATGTACTCGACCGTCTCGCGGTAAGTCGCTTCGGAGCACTCCGGATCGACGTCGAAGAAGCGGATTTCCGCAGCCGCGGCGCCGCGGCCGAAGCCCATCTCCAGCCGCCCGCCGCTCATCTGGTCGAGCATGCCGATCTCCTGCAGCAACCGCAGCGGGTGGTAAAGCGGAGCGGCGAAGATCATCGGACCGAACCGAAGCGTCGTGGTGCGCTGCGCGACGGCGGCGAGGAAGACGGCGGGGGAGGGCGCCATGCCGAGGTCGGTGAGATGGTGCTCGGCGACGTGGTACGCGTAGAAACCGGCGCGCTCGTAGGCCGCGATGAGGTCGAGCCGCTCCCGGTAGTACTGCTCGAGCGGCAGGTCGCTCTTGTCCAGGTGGTCGAAGACGCCGAAGTCCATGGCCGGCATTGTAGGCAGACCGCCGCGCTAGCTTCCGGCCCGCGCCTCGAGCTGCTCCCAGCGGGAATAGGCGGCCGCGATCTCCTTCTCCAGCGCCGCGTGGCGCTCCTGCAGTGGCTTCACGTCGCCCGGCTTGTCCTTGTAGAGCCCGGGATCGGCGAGCCGCAGGTTGATGCCGTCGCGCTCGCGCTCCAGGACCTCGAGCTTCGCGGGCAGGACTTCGAGCTCGCGCCGCTCCTTGAACGTAAGCGCGCTCTTCGCAGGCGCGGGAGCGGCGGGCTTCGGGTCAGGCCTCGAATCGGACTTCGCCCTGGCGCTCGCCGAGGGGGTTTTGCGTTTCGAGCGCTCCCAGTCGCTGTAGCCGCCCGCGTACTCCTTCCACTCGCCGCCGCCTTCGCTGGCGATGGTCTGCGTGACGACGTTGTCGAGGAACTCGCGGTCGTGGCTGACGAGGAACAGCGTGCCCTGGAAATCCTGCAGCAGCTCTTCGAGCAGCTCCAGGGTTTCGATGTCCAGGTCGTTGGTGGGCTCGTCGAGCACCAGCACGTTGCAGGGCCGGGTGAAGAGGCGCGCGAGCAGCAGCCGGTTGCGCTCACCGCCCGAGAGCGACTTCACCTGCGCGCGCGCCCGCTCCGGCGGGAACAGGAAATCGCCCAGGTAGCCGATGACGTGCTTGCGCACGCCGCCGATCTCGACGGTGTCGCCGCCCGGGCTGATGGTGTCGATGAGCGTCGCCTCCTCGTCCAGCGCGCTGCGGAACTGGTCGAAGTAGGCGACCTCGATCTTGGTGCCGCGGCGAACGCTGCCCGAATCCGGCTCGATCTCACCGAGGATGAGCTTGAGCAGCGTCGTCTTGCCGCTGCCGTTGGGGCCGATGAGCCCGATCTTGTCGCCGCGCAGCAGCCGTGCGCTGAAATCGCGCACCACGGGTTTGCCGCCGTACGATTTGCTCACGTCCTCGAGCTCCGCCACCAGCTTGCCGGAGCGTTCGCCTTCCGCAACCGCGATGCCCACGTGGCCGAGGCGCTCGCGCCGCGCGGCGCGTTCGAGCCGCAGGGACTCGAGCCTGCGCACGCGGCCTTCGTTGCGGGTGCGCCGCGCCTCGATGCCCTTGCGGATCCACACCTCCTCCTGCGCGAGCAGCTTGTCGAAGCGGCGGTCGGCCGCGGCCTCGGCCTGGAGCGCTTCGGCTTTCCTCAGCTGGAAGGCGCTGAAGTTGCCGGGGTACTCGCGCAGGGCTCCGCGGTCGAGCTCGACGATGCGTTTCGCGATGCGATCGAGGAAGCGCCGGTCGTGCGTTACGCACAGCACGCTGCCGGGGAAATCGAGCAGCATCTCCTCCAGCCACTCGATCGCGGGAACGTCCAGGTGGTTGGTCGGCTCGTCGAGCAGCAGCAGGCCGGGCTCCATCACCAGCGCGCGGGCCAGCGCGACGCGCTTCCTCAGCCCGCCGGAGAGCTCCGACACGTCGCGGTCCTCGGGAAGGTCGAGCCGGGAGAGCGTCGCTTCGACCTTGTGCTGCAGGGTCCAGCCGTCGCCCGCGTCGAGTGCTTCCTGCTTCACGTGCAGGCGCTCGAGTAGCGCGGGGTCGTCCGGCTTTTCCGCGAGGGCATGCGTTGCCTCGTGGTAATCGACCACCAGCTGCCGCGCGGCTCCCAGGCCGTCCGCGACCGCCTCGTACACGGTCGCGCCCGGCTCGAACACCGGTTCCTGCGGCACGCTAGCGACCTTGAGCCCCGGGGCGCGCCAGACCGTTCCGTCGTCGGTGTCCGACTGCCCCGCGAGGATCTTCAGCAGGCTCGATTTGCCGGTCCCGTTGCGCCCGATCAGGCCGATGCGCTCGCCGGTTTCGATGACCAGGTCCACCTTGTCGAGCAGGGGCACGTGGCCATAGGCGAGCGACGCCTGGGCAAGTTGTACGAGGGGCATGGGGAATTCGCTACGGGATGGGGTGCTGCGGAACCGCGATTATGAACTACGAAATGTCGTGCCTGATCCGCCCGGTTGTCGAATTCCGTCGATTCTTCAAGGGAATATGCCGTTGGCACTACGCCGTGAGGGTTTTGCGGGAACGAATGTTGCTCAAGCTATGTGACACCGAGCGCGCGGAAATCGCCCGCGGCAACTGGACGAGGAGCTGACATGAGCCTGCCGAAGCCCGAGTTGAACGAAGTCGAAAAGCACTTCCTGCGCCGCGCCCAGGTCGTGTTCCACTCCTATCCCGAGCTGCTCAGCTTTTCGCTCGAGCAGGACGAGGCGATCCGGCCCCCGGAGCCGGTCTACGATCCGGACGAGGACGAGGAGATGCGCGCGGAGCGCTTCGACCTGCACGTGGCTCTCTCCACCGACGTCAGCGACGATTTCCAGCAGGAGATGTGCCGCGCGGTCACCGAGTTCCTCACCGAGATGCTCCAAGAGCGTCCCGAGACCCTCGACATCCTTCGCGGCCGCACCTTCGCCCGCATGCTCCATTAAAACGGGGTCAGACCCCGTTTAAAAAGGGGTCTGACCCCGTTTGAGGCTTTGTAAAACCTGCCGGGTTCGGTTCAGGAGGTACGCACGCCGAGCAGCGTGTAGACGGGGCAGCTTCCGAAGATCCCCGTGAGCAGCGGTATCAGCCCGATGAAGCCCCACCACTTGGCCGGGCCCGGGGTGACGATGATGTACACGAGCAGGGCGATGCCGAGGACGATGCGCACGACCTGGTCCAGCGTCCCTACATTCTTTTTCATGGCGTTCCTCCAGCGGTTGGGCAGGGTTCATTCTTCGCCGCCGTGACGGGAACGCATTGATTCAGGTCAATAAACGACCCGTTTGGTAGTTTTACCAATAATTTGGTATGATTACCAAATGCCCGCGCCGACCGCCCCCCGTCCCGACGTACGCACCCGGATACTCGACACCGCTTTCGGCCTGCTGGCGGAGCATGGCGTTGCGTACCTGACCCAGCCGCGCGTCTCCCGCGCAGCGGGCGTGCGGCAAAGCCACCTCACGTATTACTTCCCCACGCGCGGCGACCTGCTCGTCGGCGTCGCGCGCCATTCCATGGAAATCCTGGCGGGCCCGCTGCTCGAAGACGCGCAGCGCGGCGCGGTCACGCCCGACCAGATCCCGGCGATCCTGACCCAGGCCCTCACCGATCGCCGCCGCATCCGCGCGGTGCTGGGACTCATCGTCACCGCCGACGAGGATCCGAAGGTTCGCGATGCCCTGCGCGAGCTGCTGAAGATGGTGCGCGCACGCATCTCCGGGGTGTTCGCGACCCTGGGCATGCCCGCGGACCCGGACACGATCGCGCTGATCCACACGTTCGTCGTCGGGGCTGCGGTGTTGCATCACGCCCGCGCCGACGAGACCGGCCGAAGGGAAGCCGAGATGGCGGTGCGCTTCATCACCGGCATGGCACTCCAGAAGAAAAAGACGAGAGGTCGCCCATGAAAAAAATCGCAGGGCTTGCATTCGTGTTGCTCGCTGCGTGCTCCGGCGAGCCGCCGCCGTCGTCGATCCAGGGCTACGTCGAGGGCGACTTCGTCCTGATCGCGGCGCCTTCGGCCGGCGTCCTCCAGACGCTCGGAGTGCAACGCGGGCAGCAGGTCGCGCAGGGCGAGCGGTTGTTCGAGCTGGAGCACGCGGCCGAGGAGGCGTCCCGCCGTGAGGCAACCCAGCGGGTGCGCAGCGCCGAGGAGCGAGTGGCCAACCTGCAAGGGACGCGGCGGCCGCCCGAGATCGAGGCGAGCGCGGCCCAGGGCGGGCAGGCGAGGGCCGCGCGCGAGCTCTCGGAGCTGCAGCTCGCGCGCGACAGGAAGCTGTTCGATTCGGGCTTCATCTCCAAGGCGCAGTTCGACAACGCGCGGGCCGTCTACGAGCGCGACATCGCGCGCGTCGCCGAAGTCGAGGCGCAGATCAAGCTCGCGAAACAGAGCGTGGGGCGCGACCCGGAGATCCGCGGCGCGCAGGCCGAAGCCGACGCCGCCCGCGCCACCCTCGCGCAGGCCGAGTGGCGGGTGGCGCAACGCAGCGCCTTCGCGCCTTCCGCCGCGCTGGTGCAGGACGTCTATTTCCGCCAGGGCGAGTGGGTGCCCGCCGGCCGGCCGGTCGCCAGCCTGCTGCCGCCGCAGAACGTGAAGGTGCGCTTCTTCGTGCGCGAGACGCAGCTCGCGTCGGTGAAGCCGGGCGGCGCGGTGAGCATCGCGTGCGACGGCTGCGGCGCGCCCATCCAGGGCACGGTGAGCTTCATTTCCTCGCAGGCGGAGTTCACGCCGCCGGTGCTCTACAGCCAGGGCTCGCGCGAAAAGCTCGTCTACCTGATCGAGGCGCGGCCTTCCGCCGCCGACGCGACCAAGCTGCGGCCCGGGCAGCCCGTGGACGTGACGCTCGGAGCGGCGAAGTAGTGCTGCCATGACGGACGACCTCGTCATAGACGTGCACGGCCTGAACAAGAGCTTCGGGTCCAAGCACGTCGTGCGCGATTTCTCGCTTCAGGTGAAGCGCGGCGAGATCTACGGCTTCCTCGGGCCCAACGGCAGCGGCAAGACGACTTCCATCCGCATGCTCTGCGGGCTGCTCAGGCCCGACTCGGGTTCCGGAACGTGCCTGGGCCACGACATCCTGCGCGACACCGCGGCGATCAAGCGCGAGGTGGGCTACATGACCCAGCGCTTCTCGCTCTGGGAGGATTTGACGATCCGGGAGAACCTCGACTTCGTCGGGCGCATGTATGGCATGAAGGACCGGTCGCGCGCGGTCACGCAGACGCTCGAGTCGCTCGGCCTCGCCTCGCGTCAGGACCAGCTCGCGGGCACCCTGTCGGGCGGATGGAAGCAGCGCCTCGCGCTCGGTGCCTGCATGCTGCACCAGCCGCAGCTGCTGCTGCTCGACGAGCCCACTGCGGGGGTGGACCCGAAGGCGCGGCGCGATTTCTGGGACGAGATCCATCGCCTCGCCGCTTCGGGCCTTTCGGTGCTGGTATCGACGCACTACATGGACGAGGCGGAGCGCTGCCACCGGCTCGCGTACATCGCCTATGGACGCCTGCTCGCGACCGGCACCGCCGAAGAAGTGATTCGCAGCCGCAAGCTCACCACGTTCTCGGTGGAGGGGCCTGAAGCCGCGTTGCTCGCGCAGCGACTGCCCGCGGCCCAGGGCGTGCAGGTCACGCCGTTCGGCAACACGCTCCACGTCACCGGTCCCGACGAGGCGGCCCTTTCCGCCGCGCTGGAGCAGGTCAGGTCCGATTCGCGCTACCGGATCTCGCGCGTCGAGCCCACGCTGGAGGACGTGTTCATCAACCTGATGACCGAAGTGCAGGACAACGGGATGGAGAGCGCGGCATGAGGTTCTCGCTCTCCCGGTGGCTCGGCATCATCGTCAAGGAGTTCATCCAGCTCAAGCGCGACCGTCTCACCTTCGGCATGGTGGTCGGCATCCCGGTGATCCAGCTCGTGCTGTTCGGCTATGCGATCAACGCCGACCCGAAGCACCTGCCGGCCGCGGTGCTCGCCGCCGACCGCAGCCCGTACTCGCGTAGCTTCATCAGCGCGCTGCAGAACAGCGGCTACTTCGAGCTCGTGCGCGAGGTGCAGAGCGAATCCGAAGCCGAGAGCCTGCTCTCCCATGGCGAGGTGCAGTTCATCGTCACGATCCCCGCGGATTTCTCCCGCCGCATCGCGCGGGGCGAGCCGGCGCAGCTCCTGGTCGAGGCGGATGCGACCGATCCCGGCGCCACATCCAACGCGCTCGCGGCGCTGTCGCAGCTCGCGAACAACGCGCTGGCGAGGGATCTCAAGGGGCCCCTCGGCGAGGGGGCCACGGCGCCGGCAGCCATAGACCTGCGCGTGCACCGCCGCTACAACCCCGAGGGCATCACCGCGTACAACATCGTCCCCGGCCTGCTCGGTACCATCCTCACGATGACGCTGGTGCTGATGACCGGCCTCGCGATGACGCGCGAGCGAGAGCGCGGGACCTTCGAGAACCTGCTCGCCACTCCCGCTCTGCCGATCGAGGTGATGACCGGCAAGGTCGTCCCCTACATCGTGATCGGCCTCATCCAGGTGTCGCTGATCTACCTCTTCGGAAGGTGGCTGTTCGACGTGCCCATGCTGGGCAACCTCGGCGTGCTGTACGTGGCGATGCTGCTTTTCATCGCGGCCAACCTCACCCTGGGGATCACGTTCTCGACCATCGCGCGCAACCAGCTGCAGTCGATGCAGATGATGATCTTCTATTTCATGCCCTCGATCCTGCTCTCGGGCTTCATGTTCCCGTTCCGCGGCATGCCCGACTGGGCGCAGTGGCTCGGCAACCTGCTGCCGCTCACGCACTTCCTCATCCTGATCCGCGGAATCATGCTCAAGGGGACCGGCCTCGTGGATTCATGGCCCCAGGTGTGGCCGATCCTCGCGTTCACTTTCGTCGTGCTGGCGGCCGGGCTGGCGCGCTATCGGCGGACGCTCGACTGACGATCGGGGCAACCTGCGCCAGGCGCTTCTCCAGGTAACCGCGCTCCGCCGGGTTGCGGACCAGCTCCAGCGCCTGGCGGTAAGCGTCGCCTGCTTCGACGTAACGGCCGAGCCGCCGCAGCAGGTCGGCGCGCGCAGCCGGCAGAAGGTGATAGCCGGCGAGCTCTTCCCGCGCCGCGAGCTGGTCGATCCATCGCAGGCCGGCCTCGGGCCCGTCCGCCATCGCTCGCGCCACTGCTGCGTTCAGTTCCAGGACGGCGCCGGGATGTTCTTCCAGCAACGCCGAATAAAGGGCGGCGATCTGCGGCCAGTCCGTGTCCTCGGCGCGATCCGCGCGCGCGTGCAGCGCCGCGATCGCCGCCTGCACCTGGTAGGGCCCGCGGCGATGCAGGGCCAGCGCAGCGTCGAGGCTTTCCAGACCCTGCGCGATGGCCTCGCGGTTCCAGCGCGACCGGTCCTGTTCCTCGAGCGGGACCAGCGTTCCATCTTCGGCGACGCGCGCCGGCCGCCGCGAGTCGTGCAGCAGCATCAGCGCGAGCAGGCCGAGCACTTCAGGCTCTTCCGGCATCAGCTCGGCCAGCAGCCGGCCGAGCCGGATCGCCTCGGCGCACAGGTCGGCACGAACGAGGCCCGGCGTCTCGGTGCTGGCGTAGCCCTCGTTGAACACGAGGTAGACGACGCCGAGCACCGTCTCCAGTCGCTCGGGCAGGATGTCGCGCGAAGGCACCTCGTAGGGAATGCGCGCTTCGAGGATCTTCTTCTTCACGCGGACCAGGCGCTGCGCGGTGGTGGCTTCAGGCTCGAGGAACGCGCGCGCGATCTCTCGGGTGGAGAGTCCGCAGAGCGTGCGCAGCGCGAGGGCCATGCGCGCGGCCGGTGCGATCGCGGGATGGCAGCAGGTGAAGACGAGGCGCAGCCGGTCGTCCTCGACGCCGGAAACGTCCGCCGGGTGCGATTCGCTTTCCGCTTCGGGAGCCGCCACGTCGGGCGGATCGTCCGTGTAATGGTGGCCGGTGCTGCGCCTGCGCAGCAGGTCCAGCGCACGGCGTTGCGCGACCGTGGTCAGCCACGCAGCGGGCGCGGCAGGAAGTCCCTGCGAAGGCCAGGCTTCGAGCGCCTTCGCGAACGCATCCTGCAAGGCGTCCTCCGCGAGGTCGAAATCGCCGAAGCGCCGGATGAGGCCCGCGAGAACGCGCGGGCCCTCGGTGCGGCAGATGGCGTCGACGATCGGAGTCAGCATCGCCGGTGCCCGCGGGCTTTCAGCCGGAGGTCATGCCGAGCGGACGCACTTCCATGGAGCCGCCATTTGCCGTGGGGCAGCGCGCGGCCCATTTGACGGCCTCGTCCAGGTGGGGCACGTCGATGATGTAGTAGCCGCCGAGCTGCTCGCGCGTCTCGGCGAACGGGCCGTCGGTGGTGATCGTCTTGCCGTCCTTGACGCGAACCGTCGTGGCCGTGTGCACGGGCTTGAGCTCCGCGCCGCCGCGCAGGATGCCCGCGCCCTGCAGGTCCTTCGTGTACTGCATGAAGGCTTCGTGCATCTTTTTCTGTGCCTCGGCGTCGTTGCCCATCTTCGCCATGATTTTCTCGTGGCCGTAGATCAGGAGGATGTATTGCATGGTCGTTCTCCGGGTTTTGCCTCCCGGCGGGAGGCCTGCCCCCACGACGCGGAGGGGGGCCGAAAATCGACAGGCCGGGCGGAAATTATTTTCCGTCCGGCCTGCAGGGGCGGATCGGGCTACGGGTTGACGAAGCGCAGCACCATGCTGGCGGCGCCCAGGGCGTGTCCCTTGAGGGCGGCGAGCAGCTCCTGGCGCGTGAGGCCGGGCTTCAGCGCCGTGGGCTCCAGGTCCGTGGCGATCATGGTGAAGACGTAGTGCTGCGGCGCGTTGCCCTTGGGCGTGCACGGGCCGAAGTATTCGGAGAGCTTCCTGGTGCTGGTCCCGCCGACGAATTTCGGCGACGGCTTGCTGGTCTCGCCCTCGGCGAACGAATTGACGTTGGCCGGGATGCCGTAGGCGACCCAGTGGGAAACGCCCAGGCCCGCCTGGCCGGCCTGGTCGTCCATCAGCAGGGCGAAGCTGCGGGTCTTCGGGGAGGCATTGGTCCACTGCATGGCGGGGGAGACGTTGTCGCCGATGCAGTTGGCGTTGTCCTTCGCGTTGCCTGCGTGCTTCTTGGGCAGGATGGTGTTGTCGGCGTAGGTGGGCGAATAAAGGCGGAATGCATTCGGCGGGACCGAGTCGCCTCCACCCATTCCCAGGCTGCTGCAGCCGGCGAGCAGCGCCGACGAGACTGCGATTGCGACGATTCCGGAACGGCACGTCATGGCTTTCCTCCTCAGGGTCGATGAAGATTATTATGCGTCCTCCGTCCGTCCCCCGCAGGAGTCCCATGAACAAGCCCAACGACCTGGCCCTCCAAGGCGCCGACAATTTCTGGAACGAGTACGAGGCGGAGGAGTGGTCCGACGCGCTGGTGCAGTCGATGAAGCTCGGCGGCATCGACAACCTTTATTTCGTCTCCGGCAGCGAGATGGCGTTCTTCCAGGAAGCCATCGCGAAAGGCGAGGCGCGCAAGCGGCCGGTGCCGAAGCTCGTGACGATGATGCACGAGTCGGTGGCGCTGCACGCGGCGCTCGGCTCCGCGATGGTCACGGGCCAGCCCGCCGCCGCGGCGGTGCACGTCGACGTCGGCACGCTGCACTACGGCGCTGCGATCCACGCCGCCTGGCGCGGCAACTACCCGGTGCTGATGACCGCCGGCTGCGGCCCGCGGGCGTTTCCGAATTCCATGCGCGGCGCGCGCGACGGCACGATTCAATGGCTGCAGGAGCCGCGCGACCAGGGCGAGATCGTGCGCCAGTACACCAAGGTCGACCACCGCCTCGAGGCGCAGGACAACCCCGGCCTCATGATCAGCCGGCTGCTGCAGATCGCGGTGAGCGAGCCCAAGGGCCCGGCCTTCATCTCGCTGCCGCGCGAAATGACCATGCAGGAATTCCCCGGCGCGAAGACGCGCTTTCCCACGCGCGACCAGCTCGGCCTGTCGGTGGGCACCTATCCCGACCCCGAGCACGCGAAGACCATCGCGAAGTGGCTGGTCAAGGCGGCGAATCCCCTCGTGCTCACCGAGCGCATCGGCAAGGACCCCAATGCCGTGCGCGAGCTCGTGAAGCTCGCCGAGCTGCTCGCGCTGCCGGTGAGCGAGCCGACCAACGCGCAGGTCGTCAATTTCCCGAGCACCCACGCGCTGTATGGAACGGGACCGGCCACCACCGAAGCGGACGTGTGCCTGGTGCTGGAGAGCATCGCCCCGTGGCTGCCCGGCGAGGAGACGCCGCCGAAGGACGCGAAGATCGCCTGGGTCAGCGTCGACCCGGTGCAGTCGCGCTTCAAGACCATGGAGTTCCGCGCCGACCTGTGGATTCCCGCGACGCCGGCGAATGTCGTGCGTGCTATTTACGCCGAGGCCGAGAAGATCCTCGACAAGAGCGACATGACGCGCATCGCCGATCGCCGGAAGCGCCTGGAAGCGAAGCGCCGCGAGTTCGATGCGGGGCTCGAGGCGCAGGCGAAGAAATTCGGCGCGCAGAAATCGCACGGCGGCTATGTCGCGTACGAGCTCGGAAAGATCCTCGAGCCGGAGGCGATCCTGCTGAACGACGGCCTCTCCAATGGCACATTCGTGCAGAACTACGCGCGCCGTGACCTGCCAGGCACCTGCTACAAGAGCGGCTCGAGCTGCGGCGGCTGGGGCGTCGGCGCGGCGTTCGGCGCCAAGATGGCCAAGCCCGACTGCGACGTCGTGCTCGCGAGCGGCGACGGCTTCTTCCAGTTCGGCACGCCCGACGCCGCGCTGTGGGCCGGAGCACACCACAAGGCGGGCTTCCTCAACGTGGTCTTCGTGAACGGCAGTTACTCGACCGGGACCAACGGCCTGCGCAAGCAGTACCCGGGCGGCTACGCGGCCGAGAACAAGTGCATCGGCGGAACCTTCGAGGTGCCGCCCAATTTCGCGAAGATGTGCGAGTCGGTCGGCGGTTACGGGGAATACGTCGAGGACAACAAGGACGTCGGCGCGGCGCTCAAGCGCGGGCTGGCGGAGACGAGGAAGGGCGTGCCGGCGGTGATCGCGGTGAGGTTGCCGAGCCTGGGGTGATGTACCAGATCTGATACGTAATATGACCGAAAAGCGCTCCCAGAGCGGCTTTTCTTTTTTATAAGTTCAGGTTTAGTACTGTTGGCGACGCAGGACTTGGAGGGTCCGTAGAATCGGTGGGCATGCGTACCGCATCCCGTGTCGTCCGGGCCACAGAGCCCGGCCGGCAGAACACCGTGGCCCGCCGGGTGCTCACCCTGGTGGTGGCGGTCACCGTGCCGCTGATCGCCCTGGTGGCCTATCTGTGGCTTTCCCAGCTCTCCGAGCAGCGGACGCGGGCGTTCGAGCGCCTTCAGTCGGCAGTCGCCGAGGTTTCTTCGGAAATAGAACGGCTGCAGACGCAGTCCGAGCGGATCGCCCAGTACATCAGCTCCCGGCCGCAGATCTGGCGGATGAAGGCCGATGCGTGCCGCGATGAGCTGGTGTTGCTACGGGGTCTTCACCCCGAGTACTTCAACCTCGTCATCTTCGATCGAAGCGGCCGCCTGGCCTGCAGCGCAAGGCCGTTTCCTTCTGGCTACGCTTACGACACCCTTCCGCCGTGGTTCACGCAGGCCCTCGCGTCGCCGGCCGGCGCGTTCGGCGATGCGGCCCCTGGGCGCATCGCCGGCCGTCCCATCGTATTTTTCGCGCAGCGCCTCTCCGCGCCCGACGGGCGCATCACGGGGGTGATGACGCTCCCGATACCGCTGGACTACTTCAATGCGATGCTCGTGCGCATCGGGCTTTCCGGGGGCGTGATGGGCGTGCTCGATCGCAACGGGGTGTTCATAGCTCGCGTGCCCGAGAGCGAGCGCTGGACGGGGAGGCCGAGTCCCGGGCTCGCTGCGGCGACGGGACCGCATGTGGCGCCGGAGACGGTCCGGCTGACAGGCGTCGACGGCGTCAAACGGAATTACCTGCTGCGGACGCTGCCCGGAACCGGCTGGACGGTCTATGCCGCCCTTCCGGACGACGTGCTGTTCGCGGGGTTGTACCACCAGGTCGCCGTCGGTGCGACGATCATCGCGTTCGTCATCGCCCTGAGCGTGCTGCTGAGCCTGCTTTTCGCACGGCGCATCACTTCGCCGCTGGAGTCGCTGGCAGGTACCGCCCAGGCCGTCGCCGCGGGCAAACGCGATGCCCGCGCGCGCATGTCCGGCGACGACGAGATAGCGCGGGTAGCCCATCAGTTCGACGCCATGCTCGACGGACTCTCGGCCGCCGAGGCGGCATTGCGCGACAGCAATGAACAGCTTATGCGCCTGTCGCGGCGCATCCTGCGGGCCGAGGAGGACGAGCGGCGGCGCATAGCCCGCGACCTGCACGACGAGCTCGGACAGTCCCTGACGGCGCTGGATCTCGAGGTCCAGGCCCTGGCGCGTCATCCGCAGGACCGCGAGAGCGCCCGGCGCTGCCTCGAGATTGCCTCGGGACTGCACGACAGCGTGCGTGACCTTTCAGTGCTGTTGCGACCGCCGCAGCTGGACGACCTGGGGCTGGCCGCGGCGTTGCGCGCCCACATTCAGCGCCACGTGGAGGGGCATGGAGTCAACGTGACGTTCACGGCAAGTGTGTCCGGCCGGCTGCCGCCCGACATCGAGGCGGCGTGCTTTCGCATTGCGCAGGAGGCCATGACCAACGCGCTGCGGCATGCGTCGGCTAGCAATCTGCACGTCACGCTCGCCGAAACGCCGGGCCAGATCGTGCTTGCCGTTGAAGACGACGGCAAGGGCTTCGATACGACGGCCGCGCTCACTAACTCGCAAGCAGGCTGGTCTGCCGGGCTGCTCAACATGCGCGATCGTGCAGCGCTGGCGGGCGGGGAGGTACGGATTCGATCGTCGCCCGGCCAGGGCACGCGGATCGAGGCCACCCTCGACGTGACGAACGCCACGGCATGAAACCGTTGCGCGTGCTGCTGGCCGACGACCACGCCATGGTCCGCGCCGGTTTGCGGCGTCTGCTGGAGGAAATCGACGGCGTGGCAGTCGTCGGCGAGGCGGCGGACGGGATCGCCGCGAGAGGGGCCGCCGAAACGCTGAAGCCGGACATCGCCCTGGTCGATATTTCGATGCCCGGGCTGAACGGCCTGGAGCTGACCGCGTGGATCGTCGCGAATCTCCCGGCAACGCGGGTGGTGATCCTCTCCGCCTACGACGACGACGTCTACGTGCTGGAAGCGTTGGGGGCCGGCGCGCAGGGGTACCTCCTCAAGCGGTCTGCGCCCGATGAGTTGGCGGCGGCACTGGCGATCGTCGCCGACGGCGGCCGTTACCTGGGCGGGGCCGTTTCCCAGGCGCTTGTGGCCGACCTCGCCACGGGAGACAGCGTCCGGAACAAACCTCTGCTCACGGCGCGGCAGCGCGACGTGCTCAGGTTGATCTGCGCGGGAAAGACTTCCCGCGAGATTGCCGCAATCCTGCATGTGGGTGTCCGGACGGTCGAGACGCATCGGGCACACCTCATGGCGCGGCTGGGCGTGCGTGATGTGGCCGGCCTGTTGCGTCACGCGCGCCGGCTGGGACTGATGCCTGACGACCCTGGCCCTTGACCGTGCCCTTTGCACGCCTCGTCGTCGTCCGCGTGAGGCAGTCTCACTTCGAACACGCTGCCCTCTCCGGGCGTGGAGCTGACCGAGACGGTGCCGCCCAGGAGCTCGACCGCCTTCTTCACGTTGGCCAGGCCGATTCCCGTGCCGGGGTACTGGTCCTGGGTATGGAGCCGCTGAAACACGCCGAAAATCCTCTCGAAGTGCTCCGGGGGGATGCCGATGCCGTTGTCCGAGACGCTAAGCACCACCTGGCTCCCCTCGCTACGTGCACGGATGGCGATCGAGGGGGCGACGCCGGGATGGCGATAGGTGAGCGCGTTCTCGATCAGGTTCAGGAACACCTGCGTCAGCAGCGATTCGTCTCCGCGTACCGTCGGAAGGGCTTCATCGACCTGGATGGACGCACCGGACAGGCGCGCCGGTGACTCGAGCTGCTCGAGCACCTCAGCGATGAGCGGCCGTATCGCTATGGGCTTCAGGGCCATCCGCGCCCGGCCGAGCCTGGAATAGGCGAGCAGGTCCTCGATCAGCCGGCCCATCTGCGCGCTCGCCCGGACGATGTTGTCCATGTAGTGACGGCCCTCTTCGCTGAGGCTCTGCCGGTGCCTGCGTGCCAGGATCTGGGCGAAGCCGCTGATGGCGCGAAGCGGCGTGCGCAGGTCGTGCGACACCGAATAGCTGAACGACTCGAGCCGCTGGTTGGCGTCGGCGAGCTCTGCGGTGCGCCGGGCCACCCGGTCCTCGAGCTCGTTGCGAAGCGCCTGCGCTTCGAACTCCGAGTGCTTGCGGGCCGTGATGTCCTCCACCACCCCGATCGTGTACTGCGCGCCGGCCGCTTCGGCGCGCACCAGGCTGATGGCCAGGTTCACCCAGAAAGTGGTTCCGTCCAGGCGCACGTAGCGCCGCTCGACCGAAATGCCTTCGCTCCCTCCCGCAAGCAATCGGCGCATGTCGTCATAACCGAGCTCATGATCCTCGGGGTGGATGTGATCCCATACGGTCCGGCCGCGCCACTGATCGCCGGCGTAGCCCAGCATGTGGCCGAGCCTTGCATTCATGCCGATCCAGCGTCCATCGGCCGCCGCTTCTCCGATGCCTACCGCCGCCTGATCGTAAACCGCCCTGAAGCGTGCTTCGCTGAGAGCGAGCTGGCGCGCCGCGCGTTGCTGGCGGTTCATCTGTGAAAGCAGCAGCGCGGTGCCCGCCAGGATGGCTATGATGGCTGCTGCCGCGATCGAGAGGTGCACCGTGGTGCGGGCCCGGAACGGGGCGAGCGCCGTCTTTTCGGACGTCCCAACCACCAGCGCGAGGGGATAGCCGCGCACCGCCCTGAAGGCGAAAACCCGAGTGACGTTGTCGATGCGGCTGGTGTCGATGTACTCCCCGGCCTCCGCGCCGGGCAGGAGCTTCGTGATCAGGCGCGACGAGCCGACGTCCTGCCCCGAGCTCACGTCGTCGTCGGACTGCCTTGCGCGCACGATGCCGTCCCGTCCGACGAGCGTGAGCACGCCGTTGGGACCCAGGTCGATCCTGCGGAAGAAATCGGACAGGTAGCGCGGATCGAGCGCCGCGACGGCCACGCCGCCGAACGAGCCGTCGGGCTTGTTGATGCGGCGTGACAGGTAGATCGACCACTTGCCCGTGGTCCGTCCGACCAGCGGCTTGCTGATGTGCAGCTCGCCCGAGTCTGCCCCCTCGTGGTGCTCGAAGAACTCGCGGTCGTGCAGGTCGATCCGCGAGAAACCGGCACTGGCCTGCGCGAGCCGCCCGTTCTCGTCGATGATGCCGAGGATGTTGACGAGCTCGGGGTCGACGGACCTCTGTCGGGCGTAGCCGGCGAGGTCCAGCGCGCCCCGCGACTTCTCGTAGGTGCTCTTGATGAACGTGACATGCTCATCGACGGTTCGAAGGGTGCGCAGGACGTGCTCCTCGAAAGCGCGCGCGAGATTGACGTTCGCGGCCATGACGCGCGAGAGGGACCGCTCGCGGTCGGCCTTGAGCTCCCATCCGAGCGCGGCGCAGATGGCCGCGATCAGCACGGCGCAGAACAGCACCAGCATGCGCCCGAGCCGATTCGAATCGGCGTCCCGCGCCACCGGAAGCATCAAGGCGATGCCGGCTGCCATGGCCCTAGGGTGCCTTGTAGCGCCGGCGCGCCTCGCGCACCTCGAGGCTGAAGCGCTCCGCGTCCCAATGCTTGGACAGGAACTTGTGAACGCCGGCGGTATTGACCGCGTCGGATATCTCCTCCGGGCCGGCGCTGCCGGTCAACATGATGCGCAGCACGTGAGGGTAGAGGGTGCGCACCGCCGAGAGGAACCGCACGCCGCTCATCGCGGGCATGCTCTGGTCGCTGATCACGATGTCGACCGGCTCGCCGGCCAGGAGGTCGAGCGCGGTGCGGGGATGATTGGCCATCAACACCCGGTAGCCGTCCGCGGACAGCAGCTCGTGGAAGATCAGCAGGTCGTCGCGGTTGTCGTCCACGAGCAGCACCGTGAGCCTGTCCGGCTCGGCCGCGGGGCGGGGCAGGCTCAGGAGCAGCGGCTCGCGGAGCGCCTGCGCGGCCTGTTCCGCCGGCATCGGGCGGCCGATGAAGTAACCCTGTATCTCGTCGCACCCGCGCGCGCGCAGAAAATTCACCTGCGCCTCGGTCTCGACGCCTTCCGCGACGACCTTGAGGTTGAGGCTGTGCGCCAGGCGGATCACCGACAGCGCGATGGTCGCGTCATCGGCGTCGGACACGCAGTCGTCGATGAACGTGCGGTCGATCTTCAGCGCGTCCAACGGAAAGCGCTTCAGGTACGCGAGGCTGGAATAGCCCGTGCCGAAGTCGTCCACCGTGATATGGACGCCGTGGTCCTTGAGCTCCCGGAGCAGGGCGGCGGCTTCTTCGGGGTCCTCCATGAGCACGGATTCGGTGAGCTCGAGCTCCAGCATGCGTGGGGGCAGGCCGGTGTCCGCGAGAACGGACGCGATGGCGGCGTCCAGCCCCGCTGCCTGGAACTGGCGGGGCGAGAGATTCACCGCGATCGGCACCTGTCGAAGGCCTTCGTCGTGCCACGCCTTCAATTGCGCGCAGGCGGTCCTCAGGACCCATTCGCCAACCGGGACGATCAGCCCGGTGTCCTCCAGCACGGAGACGAACTCGACCGGCGGCACGATGCCCCGGTCGGGGTGGTTCCAGCGCACCAGCGCCTCGAAGCCGCTGATCTCTCCGGTGTACAGGTCGGCCTTCGGCTGGTAGTAGACGATGAACTCGTTGCGTTGCAGCGCGTTGCGCAATTCCATTTCCGTGCGCATCCGGGCGACCGCCCGCGCGTGCATGTCCGGCAGGTAGAACTGGTAGCGGTTGCGGCCCTGCTGCTTGGCGCGATACATCGCGATGTCCGCCTGCTCCAGAAGCGACTCGGGATTCGAGCCCTCGCAGGGAAAGAGGGCTATCCCGATGGAGGCGCTGATGTGCAGCTCCTTGCCGTCCACTTCGAACGCACGGCCGCAGGCATCGACGATTTTTTGCGCCACCATGCCGGCATCGTCGGCCTTCGCGAGGTTGCACAGCAGCACGGCAAATTCGTCGCCGCCCAGGCGCGAAACCGTGTCGCCGGAGCGTGTGCACTCCTCGAGCCGGCGGGCCACAAGCGTAAGCAGGGTGTCGCCGGCTGCGTGGCCGAGCGTATCGTTGACCATCTTGAAGCGGTCGAGGTCGATGAACAGCACGGCGAGCATCCAGGCGCCGCGGCGCGCCTGGGTGGTGGCCTGCGCCAGGCGGTCGCCCAGCATGGTGCGATTCGGCAGCGCCGTCAGGGCGTCGAACTGCGCCATGATCGCGAGCTTCTCCTCGGTCGCGCGACGCTCCACGGCCGACTCGAGCGTGTTGGCGAGGCTTTCCAGGAAGTCGAGCTCCTCGGCTGAAAACGAGCGGGGCTCCCTCCAGAACACCCCGAGCACACCGTAGAGGCCGTTCGCGCCGATGACCGGGACCTCCATGCCGCTTTTTATGCCGTGCGCCAGGATGATCCCGGAACGGTTGAGGCGCGGCTCCTGGCCGAAGTCGGTCACCACCAGCGCCTTGCCGGTCATCATGGCGCGCAGGTGGTACCGGTCCTCGTCGCTGTCGTGGATGGAATGCCCGGCCCACTCGGAGTCCCAGCCCAGGCCCGCTTTCATGAGCAGCGAGCGGCGATCACCGGCGAGCTGCAGCACCTTGGCGAACGGGGCTTCCATCCCGTCGCGCGCACACAGGACCGCCTGGCTGTGCAGCTCATCGAGGTCCTTCGACGCCAACGCCAGGCGCCCGAAGGTCGCGATGAGCTCCTGCTGCCGGGCCTTCCGGTGCAGGGCGCGCTCGGCGGCCTTGCGGTCCGAAATATCCTGGAACGCACCCTGGATCCTGGTCACCGCGCCGCTGGCCGCGCGCACGGCCTGGCCTATGGCGCGCACCGCAGCGCGGCTCCCGGACGTGCTGATGATCTCCAGCTCGAGGTCGAAGGGGACGCCTTCCTCGATGCAGCGCTGCACCGCCAGCGCAATCGTCCGGCGGGATTCAGGCGCGTAAAAGCCGATGGCCTGCTCGACGCTGGGCACCGTGCCGGCCGGTACCCCATGGATCGCGCGGACCTCGTCGGACCAGGTGAGCCGCATCTCCGGGAGGTCCACGGCCCATGCGCCGACGCGGGCCACCCGTCCCGCCATACGAATAAGCGCCTCCTTGGCGGCGAGCTCCGTCTGCGCCTGCTTGAGGTCGTGGATGTCGGTGCAGCTGCCGAACCACCTGCGGATCTCGCCGCGTTCGTCGCGCTGCGGCACGCCGCGCGTCAGCCACCAGCGATAGGTGCCGTCGGCGCGGCGCAACCGCCACTCCCTGGCATAGGTTCCGCCGGTCACCACGGCTTCCCGCCAGGCCTCGGAGGCGCACTTGCGATCGTCTTCATACAGTGCGCCCAGCCAGGCATGTCCCCAGCACTGCTCGAGCGGCAAGCCGGTGTAATCGGCCCAGCCCCTGCTGATGTAGATGACTGCGCCGTCGGCTTCCGCAACCCACACGATCACCGGCATGGCCTCCGCGAGCGCGTGGAATTCCCCCACGCTTTCAAGCCGGGACCGCGTGGTCACTTCGCGCACGGTACTGGCTGTCATTCCAGGGGAGCGGGGACGTTGAGCGACAGCCAGTAATCGTCGATGCGCCGGACGACATCCAGAAAGCCGTCGAAGGACACCGGCTTCACCAGGTAGCTGTTGGCGCCGCTGTCATAGGAGATGGCCCGGTCCCCTTCCTCGCTGGAGGAGGAGAGGACGATGACTGGAATGCGTTTCAGCGTCGGCGCGGCCTTTATCTGACGAAGCACCTCGTAACCGTCCATGACCGGCATCTTGAGATCGAGCAGGATCAGGTCCGGGAGCGGGTTGAGCTTGCGGTCGGCGTAGGGGGCCACGCCGTGCAGGTAATCGAGGGCCGACTGACCGTTCGAGCAGACATGCAGCGGATTCTTCAGCGAGCGTTCCCGGAAGGCGTCGAGCGTGAGCTCGACGTCCATCAGGTTGTCTTCGACCAGCAGGATGTGCGCGGGTGTCGTCATGGTTCGTCGGCATCCGCGCTGAAGCGCCGGAGCCCTTTCCGTGAATTCGAGGCCACGGATTTTCGACGGATCGTTTGCGCTGCGCCATTGGGCAATTCCCGATACCGGCTCGGGGATCGCCTTGGTGCGGTTCCGTAGTTCTACGTAGAGAGGTGTTTGCCGGGGCCGCGGCTCGCGCAGACGAGGAACGCGTGCCGGCGGTGATCGATGCTCGAAGAGCCGCTCCAGTAGCGGTTCTTCGTTTAAGCCTATTCCAGCTTGATCCCGGTCAGCTTGACGAGCGCCGCAATGTTCTCGACGATCCCCCTCACGGTTTCGGCGAGCTCCTCCGGCGTCCCGCCGATGTCCACGGCGTCCTGCTGGTCATAGGCCGTCTTCACGGCGGGACTCTGCAGCGCCTTCAGCAAATCCGCATTCACCCGCATGACGATCGGCCGGGGCAGCTGCGCGGGACCGAACAATGCGATGGCGCTGGGAATGGCCTTGAAGCCCGGCACCGTGTCGCCCATGGTGGGAATCTCCGGATAGCGCGAATAGCGCTTCGGCCCGTTGATGGCGATTACCTTCACCCGGGAAACGCTTCCCGAAAGGTTGCCCAGGCTCGGGAAGGCAATGTCGATCTCGCCGGCGATGAGTGCGCGCGCCGCGGGCCCCGTCCCCTTGTACGGCACGTGGAGGATGTCGATGCCCGTCATCTGCTTGAGCGCTTCGCCGTACATGTGGAACGGGGAGCCGATGGCCGACGAGGCGTAGGTCAGCTTGCCGGGATTACGCCGCGCGAGATCGATCAGCTCCTTGAGGGAATTGACCGGAAGCCCGGCGCGCACTGCGATGGTCTGCACGCCGTCATACATGCCACCGATCGGGGTGAAGTCGCGGACGGGATGGTAGGCCGGCGCGTTCGTCGCCTGGAACAGGACGCTCACCAGGGCATTCGAAGCCGTCACCAGCAGCGTATAGCCGTCGGGCGCGGCGCGCATGACCATTTCCGAGCCGATGATGCCGTTCGCCCCGGGGCGATTGTCGAGTATCACCGGCTGGCCCATCACCTCCGTCATCACGGTCGTGACCACGCGCGCCAGCGCGTCGACGCCGCCGGGCGGGAAGGGAACGATGACGCGGACGGGCTTGGACGGATAGCCCTGGGCCTCGCAGGCCGAAGCTGCGAGGAGCGAAGCCGCGAGAATGGCGGCGCAGAAAGAGCGGCTGACCATTACTGAGGCTCCAGTCCCGCCGCCTTGATCGCGCGCGTGACGATGTCCACGTCCTTGAGGCGGATAGCGGTCATCTGATCGAGCGCGGTGCCGTCGTAAGGGAAGGAAATCTCCGTCATCTTCTTCTGCACGTCTGGCAGTCGGGCGGCCTTGTCGAGCTCGGCGAAGATGCGCTTGCCGACGGCCGCCGGAATCTTTGCCGGCCCATATATGTCCACGCCCGAAGCCACTTTCTCGTAGTCCGGCACCTGCTCGCCCAGCGCCGGCACGTCGGGCAAATCCGGAACGCGCCGAGGTTCGAGCACGCCCATGATCCTGACCTTGCCGGCGCGCACCTGCGCGAGCGCCGACGCCACCGGCGCGAAGCCTACGGGCAACGTGCCCGCCACCACCGCGAGCAGCGCATCGGTGCCGCCCTTGTAGGGGACATGCACCATCTCCAGCCCGTTCTTCGCGCTGAGCAGCGACATCTCCAGGTGATAGACGCCGCCGATGCCGTTGGTGCCGTACGAGACCTTGCCGGGGTTCGCCTTGGCGTACGCGATGAATTCCTTGAAGTTGGCCGCCGGGAACGACGGATGGACGAACATCGACGTGACCGCCATGCTGACCACGAGGATGGGTGTGAAGTCCTTCAGGCTGTAAGGCTGGATCTTCTGCAGCCGCGGGCTGATCATCACCGTGGTCGCGGTCGTGTAGAGCAGCGAGTAGCCGTCGGGCGCGGAGCGCGCGATGGTCTGTCCGCCGAGGATGCCGCCCGCTCCGGCCTGCACCTCGACCACCACCGGATGTCCGACGGAGTCGCTCATCTTGGCCGCGAGCATGCGCATCAGCGCGTCGGCGGGGCTGCCCGCGGTGAAGGTCGAAAGGAACTTCACAGGGCGGGTCGGATAGTCCTGCGCGCTGGCGAGAGTCGTGAAGGCGAGGAGGGCGGCGCAGCAGGCGAGGCGAATCATGGTTTTCTCCAGTCGCTCAGGTCCTTCAAGTCTAGCCCGAAGCGCGAGCCCGGGCTCCATCGTGCGACGCAACCGCCACGCGCGCGCGACCCGTCCCGCGGTTGATCCACGCGTGGCGCTGTCCGCGGATGACCGCGACTTCGCCGGCGCGCATGGCGACCTCCTGCGTATCGAGGACGAGCGTCACTTCGCCTTCCACCACCGCGCAGATGTCGAGCGTGCGCGTCCTGCGCATGCGCGGATCGCGCTCGGGCGGCAGCGTGTACACGCGCAGCACCGAGCCGCGCGGCGGCGGCTCGAGGGTGTCGGGCAGGTGCAGTGTCTCGCGCACGATCTTCGCCGGCGCTGAATCGGTCACCCAGAGCCGCGACACGCTGTACCCGGGGCGCGCGGGATCGAAGCGCACGTCCGGCGAAGGCCCGTCGGCGATCACCGATCCCCTGCCTTCGACCTGGTCGAGGGTGACGATTCGCCGCGGACCTTCTCCGCTACCCTTCATCACCGCATCGTCCCCTTGCGCGAGCCCACGGCCGCCGTCGACGAACGCCGCGTCGAACATGTCGAACAGCATGGTCGAGCCCCGCGTATCCGGGCGGATCCACTGGTGCCACGCGCCGACCTGCACGATCACGTCGCCGGGACGGATCGTGTAGTGCCCGTCGTCCATGCCGAGCACGCGCTCGCCTTCGAGCCCGATCGCGTAATCGATCGACCGGGTCTTGTGCATGTCGGTGGTGAAGGCGTTGCTGCCGCCGCGGTCCCAGGTGCGGCCGCCGGGCTTCGCTCTCGGCTCGTGCAGCGCGATGGCCTTCGGATCGCTGGCCGGGTCGTAGCCCTCGGGCTTTCCGGCGCTGCGGATCACCCGCACGTGGCCGCCGCCGGGAGGGCAGGGGAATTCGTACTTCAGGTTGCCGTCGTCGGTCTCGCCATCGAGCGGCGCGGGCGTTTCGTTCCACACCCAGATGTCCGAGACGATGCTGGGATTGGAGGGATCCATGCGCCGGCTGTTCGGCGCGGGGCCGTCCCACACGACCTTCGATCGGCCCTGTGCGTCGTTGCCGGTGACGACGCGCCTGACCGGTTCCACCACTACTTCTTCTCCCAGCGCGAGTGCAGGCTGCCCGGCGCGCGGCCGGTGATGACTTCAAGCACGTAGAAGTTTCCGGCCTTGACCTCGCTCACTGCCGTCTTGAGCGCGGCGGCGAGATCGCCGGGCTTCTCGACCCGCGCGGCTTTCGCCCCCAGGGCGCGTGCCACTTCCACTGGCCGCACGCCCTCGCCCTTGAAGCGCATGTTCGCGAGGTTGGGGCTGATGCCGGCGTCGGTCGCGGGAATCGCGCGGTTGTTCTTCACCACCAGCAGGGTGGCGACGCCCGAGCGGATCGCGGTCTCGATGTCGATCGCCGTCTCGGCGAACGCCTCCTCGCCGATCACGCTCACCACGGTCTTGGAGGGATCGGCGATCTTCGCGCCGATGCCCGCGCCGAGCGACCAGCCCATCGCGCTCTCCACGCCGAAGCCGAGGAAGGAGCGCGGCTTGGTGGCGATGTAGTGCTGGCAGGTCGAGCCGCGCACCGAGCCGGCGTCGTGCAGGACCACGCTCTCGTCGGGGTTGAGAATTTTGGTCAGCTCGTGGGTGACGCGGTAGGGATTGATCGGCGTCTGGTCCGAGTTGAGCAGCGGGTGGGAGACTTCGGCCCAGCGCGCCTGCAGGGACTTGAGCTCGTCCCGGCGCGCCTTCACGGGCGAGAAGCGCTCCTTCGGCAGGCGCGCCCTCGCGGCGTCGATGAGCTGGCGCAGGACGACCTGGGCGTCACCGCAGATGCCGACGTCGGCGAGCGAGTCCTTGTGGACCTCGTTGGCATCCACGTCCACCTGGATGTGCTTCGCGGCCTTGGGCATGGGACCGGTGGTGGCGTGCGTCTTGAAGCCGCAGCCGATGGTGAGCACCACGTCCGCGTTCGCGGCGGTGATCGTGGCGGGGAGGGAGCTGTAGGTGGCGCGGCCGAAGCCGCCGATGCCGAGCGACAGCGGATGGTTCTCCGGGAACGCGCTCTTGCCGTTCAGCGTGGTGGCGACGGGAAGCGTGAGCAGCTCGGCGAGCTCGACCAGGTCGGCGCTCGCCTTGCTCGCGAGCACGCCGGAGCCGACGTACACGTAGGGATTCTTAGCCTTGCCCAGGAGGTCGATCGCGGCGTGGATCGCGGCCGGGTCGCCGCCGAAGCGCACCGCGGGCCGCGAGGTGGTCGGCTCGTAGTGGAAGTCGTCGCAGGGCATCGATGACACGTCGTACGGAATGCCGAGCACCACGGGGCCGGAGCGCCCGGTGCGAAGCTGGATGAAGGCGCGGCGGATGAGGTCGCCGACCTGCGAGGGGTCCTGGATCATCGCGGTCCACTTGCTGACCGGCGCGAACACCTCCTCGAGGGGCAGCTCCTTGGTCTGGCGGCGGCGGCCGGCGAAGCGGTTGTTGTGGCCGGCGATGAAGAGGATCGGCGTCGAATCGCCCCAGCTGTTCACCCAGCCGCCAAGCAGGTTGGTCGCAGCGGGTCCCGCGTCGGTGAAGGCGAGGGCGGGCGTTCCGGTCATGCGCGCGTAGCCGTCGCAGATGTCCACGGCGACTCGCTCCTGCCGCACGTACACCATCTTCACTTCCGGGCTCATCGAGACGGCGTCGGCGACGTGCCCGACCGACTGGCCGGTGATGCCGGCGGCGAGGCGTACGCCCTCGGAGACGACGGCCTGCGCAATGGCTTGTGCGACGTTCATGGTGCAGCTCCTGAAATGGTCCTAAATGGGGACGTACCCTGTATATAACTTCGAAAAGGTGGTCTGACCCCGTTTATGGGATCAGGACGGCGGAGCCGGCGAAGGCGTGGTTCTCGAGGTCGCGGTGCGCCTGCGAGGCCTGGGCGAGCGGATAGCTGCGCCCGATCTCGACCTTGAGCACGCCGCGCTTCACGAGGTCGAACAGCTCGTCGGCGTAGCGCCTGAAATCCGCGGGGTCGGCGATGTGGGTGCTGAACGCGGGCCGCATGGCGACGAGCGAGCCCTTCTTCGCGAGCAGCAAGAGGTCGAGCGGCTCGGGATGGCCGGAGGCGTTGCCGTAATTCACCAGGACGCCGAACGGACGAACGACGTCGAGCGACTTGAGGAACGTGTCCTTGCCGACGCCGTCGAAAACCGCCGCAACGCCGCCGGGGACGATCTTCCTCACCTCGGGGACGAAATCGGTGTCGCGGTAGAGCACCGCGTGGTCGGCGCCGTGGGCCCGGATGACTTTGGCCTTGTCCTCGGAACCGACCGTGCCGATCACCTTCGCGCCGAGATGCTTCGCCCACTGCACGAGCAGCAGTCCGACTCCGCTTGCGGCCGCGTGAATCAGGATCGTGTCGCCCGGCTTCGGCGTGTAGCAGCGATGGATCACCATCGACGCCGTCAGGCCCTTGAGCATCAGGGCAGCCGCGGTCTTCTCGGGAATGCCCTCGGGCAGCTTCACCAGCACCCTCGCGGGCAGGTTGCGCTCCTCCGCGTACGAGCCGGTGTTCTCGTAGAACGGGCCGCCGGAGCCGATATACGCCACGCGATCTCCCGGCTTCACTTCCGTGACACCCGGACCGATCGATACGACGACGCCGGCGCCTTCATTGCCGAGCGTCACCGGAAACTTGAGCGGCGTCGCGATGTAGAAGCCGCCGCGGCGCACGTTCACGTCGGAGAAGTTGAGCGCGATTGCGCCGTGACGGACGCGGGCTTCGCCCGGGCCAGGCGGAGGAAGCTCGACGTCCTCGAGCCTGAATACCTCGGGCCCGCCGTTTTCGTGAATCCGCATCGCCTTCAAAAGCCGCTCCCCCGAAACGTGGTCTGACCCCGTTTTAAGTCATTGCTTCCCATTGCTTGACGATCTCCTGGCGCATCTTCAGGTCGGGGATGCGGGTGCGGGCGGCGTTGAGGTTGTCGAGGGCGAACTCGGGGCGGTCGGTGCCGGGCATGATCACGTTTACCGCGGGATTCGAGAGGATCCACTTGAGGAACACCTGCGCCCAGCTCGTGGCTTCGGCTTCCTTCGCCCAGGTCGGCAGCTCGCGGCCCTTGGCCTTGGAGAACAGCCGGCCGCGCCCGAAAGGGAGGTTGATCAGCACCGCCATGCCCTTGTCCCGCGCGAGGGGCAGGATGCGCTCCTCGGCGTCGCGGTTGTCGAGGGCGTAGTCGATCTGGATGAAGTCGAGCTTCTCGCGCTGCATGGTGCGCTCGAACTCCGCATAAGTATTCTTGAACGACGTGGTGATGCCGACGTAGCGCACCTTGCCTTCGTCCTTCAGCCGCCGGATCGTTTTCAGGTGCGTGTCCGTGTCGCGGATGTTGTGCACCTGGAGCAGGTCGACCTTGTCGACGCCCATGTCGCGCAGCGACCCGTTCCACTGGGCGATGCCGTTCTGCTCGCCGCTGGTGCTGATCTTGGTGGCGATGAAGGCCTTTTCGCGCTGGCTGCCGATGCGCTTGAAGATCTCGCCCAGTGTTTTTTCCGCGCGGCCATACGTCGGTGAGGTGTCGATCAGCCGCCCCTCGTTCTCGAGGAAGGTGCGCACGCTGTCGACCAGCACCTGGAACTTCGGATCCGACGTCTCGGCGAGGTAGACCTCCGCGGTGCCGACGCCGATCACCGGCAGCATCTCGCCGCTCGAGGGGATCGGCCGGCGCAGCACGGGCTTCGCCTGAGCCATCACCAGCCCGGAAGGCGCGAGTACCCCCAGCGCGGCAAGGCCGGCGGACAGTCTCAGGAATTCAGCACGAGTCATCTTCATCATCCCTCTCCCCTGGCTTTCGCGAGCCGCGCCTGCATCCTCCCCAGGACGAGCAGCAGCGCGGCCCAGCCGCCTGCGATCGGCACCGCGACCCAGGCCACGCCCGCCAGGTCCAGCCCGGCGCCGCGCAGCCCAGTGTAAACCCACCCGCTCGCCGCATCCCCGCCGCGGAACACCGCGGTGTCGATGAAGCTCTTGGACTTGTATTTTTGCTCGCGGGTGACCACGGTGAAAAGGGTCTCCCGCGCGGGATTGGCGACGGCGAATTCGGTCGCCCGCTTGAGGGACTGGAAAGCGATCACCGCGATCAGGACCGGCGCCAGGGCCAGCGCGGCGAAGCCGAACATCGTCACCAGCGCGAGCAGGGCCAGCGCAGGCCCCGCGCCATAGCGCATCAGCACCTTGCCGGTCAAAGTGACCTGCACCACGAGCGTCAGGAGCCCCACGGACAGGTCGATCAGCGCGAACACCCGCGTTCGCTCGGCCGGATCGTCGAAGGCGCCCGCGACGATCGCCGCCTGCTGGAAGTAGAGGAACGTGTTCGTCAGCGACAGGAGCAGCACGTGCGCGCAGATCAGCAGGAGGAACGGCGAGCGCAGCACTTCCGTCAGCCCCGCGAGCATGCCGCCGCCGACCGCCTGCTCGCCCTCGGGAGCGCGCGCGGCCGCACTCTTCGCCTGCGACGTTCGCAGCAGCCCGCGGACGCACTGCGTCGCGCCTTCGAGCAGCAGCGCGGAAACGAGCAGCAGGTTGACCGGCCCCAGCGGAACCGCGAGCGCCGCGGTGAGCGAGGGCCCGACCAGCGCGCCCGCAGTGCCGCCGGCGGCGATGAAGCCGAACAGGCGCTTGCCCTGCTCGTAGTTGAAGAGGTCCGCCAGGAACCCCCAGAACACCGTCACCACGAACAGGTTGAACACGCTCACCCAGACGAAGAAGGCGCGCGCGACCGGCACGCGCCATTCGCTGTTCTGCAGCAGTACGTAGAAAACCAGGATGCACAGCGCGAAGAACCGGTACACCCACGGGACGAAGCGGCGCCGCGGGAATCTCGCCACCAGCGCGCCGAACACCGGCACGGCCGCCAGCATGACGACGAAGGTGGCGGTGAACAGCCACTGCAGGTTGGAGACACCCGCCGCGACGCCCATCTCGTCGCGCAGCGGCCGCAGGATGTAGTACGAGGAGAGCAGGCAGAAGAAATACACGAAGGCCCAGACGAGCGCGCCGAGCTCCTCCGGACGCACGTCCACCAGGCGCCGCAGGCGCTCGGCGCTCAATCGGCCCCGCTGGAGGCCGCTGCCGCCTTCTTCTCGTCCTCGCTGATCACCGACACCTCGACCTTCAGCGTCTGGTTGCCGCCGCCGAGGATCACGCCGCGAAGCGGGGTGACGTCGCTGAAGTCGCGGCCCCAGCCGAGCGTGATGTGCCGGTCGTCGACGAAGCAGTTGTTGGTCGGGTCGAAGTCGACCCAGCCGCTCTCGGGGGAGAAGACTGACACCCAGGCGTGCGACGCATCGGCACCGATGAGCCGGGGTTTGCCGGGCGGAGGCTCGGTGAGGATGTAGCCGCTCACGTAGCGCGCCGGAAGGCCGACCGCGCGCAGGCACCCCACCATCAGGTGCGCGAAGTCCTGGCACACGCCGCGGCGAAGCATCATCACCTCATGGAGTGGGGTGGCGAGCGTGGTCGCGCGCGGGTCGAACTCGAAGTCGGCGTGAATGCGGCGCATGAGATGGAAGGAGGCCTCGAGCACGCCGCGCCTAGCGGGGAAGCTCTGCGAGGCGTAGCGAGCCAGCGCCGGGCTCGACTGGACGTGCGGCGAGTCGTAGCAGTATTCAGAAGGCTCGAGCAGCTCCGGGTCGAAGCCGCGCAGGCGCTCGCGCAGCGTCTCCCAGGGGCTCGATCCCGACGCCATGGGATTCGCCGCCAGCGGCGCAACGCTCACGCGCGACTCGGCGCGCACCGAAAGCGAGGAGTGCGGCATCGAGATCAGCAGCCGCGCGGTGGCGTTGCCGAAGTAATCCGTTGCCTCGCTCAGCTCGGCGGGCAGCGGATCGGCCGTCATGGCGTAGGAAAGGCAGGCCTGGCGCGGCAGGGTGCGCGGGCGCAGGTGCAGCAGCTGCTGCGAAACGGCCACCGGGCTCGAGTACTTGTAGTGCGTTTCGTGGATGACGGAATAGAGCATGGGGCGCCGCGTTAGGAGCAACTCAGCTCGCAAAATTTTGGCGGTTGAGCTCGCCGGAATGGCTGAAGAAGCGCAGCTCGAGCTGTTCCGAGAGCCGGTACACCGCCGCGTGCCAGTCCTCGAGCGCCTGCATCAGCGTCTCGCTGCCGTGGCGCAGGTCCGCCTCGGGGTCGAGCGCGCTGAGCGACTCGAGCACCGGCGCGAGCTGGTCGGGCCCGGGATCCTTTAGCCCGATCGAAAGCCGCTGCATGTACCCATGAAGGCCGGTGAGCTGGAAAGCGAGCGAGCGCGGATTGGATTCGTCGCGGATCAGCAGGTCGAGCACCGGCATCCACCGTGGCTGGTCGCGGTAGCGCGAGCGGTAGGTCAGCGTGGAGTCGAAGAGCTCCAGAAGCCAGTCGAGCTCGCTGTCCTCATGCAGGGTGAGCGCCTCGCGCAGCATCGCGCACCCGGCCTGCAGCCTTTCGCTGCGCCGGCCGATCGACAGGAACCGCCAGCCGAGGTCGCGCGACATGCCGTCCAGCGCAAAGCCCGCCAGGGTCATCAGGTCGACGACGGTGCGATCGAGCCTCGCCAGCGCGTCGAGCAATGCGAGGGGCGGGCCTTCCGAAGAAGGCAGTCCGCGCGTGAGCTGGTTGAGCACGCGCCAGTTGTCCGCCGACATGCGCTCGCGCAGTTGCGAGGCGATGGCCTGGAGCTGCGAGAGGTTGCTCGCCAGGCCCGGGCGCGAATCGTCGACGATGGCCGCGCGCAGCGCGCGCACGATGCCGACGTCGTCGTCCGCCTCGTCCTCCTCGGTGAGGATGCCGCTCGAGCGAAGCAGCGCGACGATCGCGGGCCAGCCGCTTTTCTGCGCGCCGAGCTCTGCGTCCCCGTCGTCGTCGCCGTGGGCTTCCTCGACGATGCGCGAGAGGGCCGCGCGCAGCAGCCGCGCGCTTGCGTCGCTGCGCTCCGCGTACCGGCCGAACCAGAACAGGTTCTCCGTCACGCGGCTGGAGAGGTTGACGCCGGTGCGCACCAGGTCCTGCGGCCCCGACTGGTCGCGCAGCAGCGTCAGGCCGCTCACCGGGCCGGTCGAGATCACCCAGGTGTCCTTGCTGCTGCCCCCGCGCTGCATCGATACCGCGCGCGAATCGGCGCTGCCGGCGATGCGCGTGAGGCCGCCGGGCATGACGACGTACCCGTTCGGCGTGGCGCAGGCATAGACCCGCAGGCTCGTCGCCCGCGCCGGCAGCTTTCCCGGGTTGCCCGGATCGACCACCGGGGAGCGCGAGAGCTGGAAGATCTCCTGCGCGATGTAATGGTTCTGCTGCGCGTACAGGTCCTTCACGAGCTGCTCGCGCGGCAGGGACGCGAGGTCGTGGTCGAGCGTATTCATCAGCACGCGCGAGAGCACCGGGCGCAGCGTGAGCTGGTCGAGGTGGCGCACCACGTGCTCCATCGCCGCCTGCTCCCCGCACCACCAGGTCGCCACCGAAGGCATGCGGAGCGGCTCGCCGAGCAGGCGCTGGCAGATGCGCGGAAGGTAACCCAGCATCGCGCCGGACTCGAGCAGGTTCGAGCCGAGCGCATTGGCGACCAGCACGCCGCCGCGGCGCACCGCCTCCATGAGGCCGGGAATGCCCAGCGCCGAATCGCTGCGCAGCTCGAGAGGATCGCAGTAGTCGTCGTCCAGGCGCCGGAGGATCGCGTGCACACGCCGCAGGCCCGGCAGCGTCTTCAGCCAGACCTTGCCGTCGCGCACCGTGAGGTCTCCGCCTTCGACCAGCGGGAAGCCGAGGTAACGCGCGAGGTACGCGTGCTCGAAGTAGGTCTCGTTGAGCGGACCGGGCGTGAGCAGCACCGTGAGCGGCTGTCCGTCGCCCGCCGGCGCCCAGTGGAACAGGCTCTCGCGCAGGGCGGAGAAGAATCCCGCGAGGCGCTGCACGCGCATGTCGCGGAACAGGTCCGGGAACAGGCGCGAGATGACGAGGCGGTTCTCGAGCGCATAGCCGGCGCCCGAGGGCGCCTGCGTACGATCGTCCACCACCCACCATTGCCCGTCGGGCGAGCGGGCCAGGTCCACCGCGTAGAGATGCAGCCGTATGCCGCCGGGAACCGGCACGCCGACCGCCGGGCGCAGGTAGCCCGAGTGACCGTGCACCAGCGCGGCGGGGAGCAGGCCCTCCTGCAGCAGGCGGCGCTCGCCGTACACATCGTCGAGGATTCCGTCGAGCAGCCGGGCGCGCTGCACCACGGCGGCCTCGATGCCGGCCCATTCACGGGCGTCGACGATGAAAGGCAGCACGTCGAGGTCCCAGGGGCGGTCGGCGCCCTGCGGGTCGGCATAGACGTTGTAGGTGACGCCGTTCTCGCGCACCTGGCGCTGGACGGACCTGAGCCGGTCGCGGATCTCCTCCGGCGGCATGCCGGAGATCTTCTCGATGACCCGGCGCCAGTGCGCCCGGGGCTGGCCGGGCGCCTCGAACGCCTCGCTGAAGTGCGAGGGCGCGACCGGTTGTATGGCGTGCACTTCCTTGCTCATAAAGTGCGCCGCAGCGTAGCACAGGCTAGCGCTGCGGGTCCTCTATGACGTCGTGGATGAAGCGCAGTTTTTTCACCGCCCGCTCCGAAAGGACGAAGGGGTACAGGTCCGGCAGCCCCATGCCGCGGTTGAAGTTGTTCATCGAGATGGTGAGCGGGAACCAGGCCTGGATCAGGTCGTCGAAGTCGTCGAAATGCAGCCGGCGCGCCTTCACCTCGGCCACCGGGGCGCCGCCGACGGGCGCGGGCCGGAGAGACAGCCCGTGGCTGCGCGCGGTCTCCAGCGTGTCCACCATGTGCAGGTAATGGGCGAAGCTCTCCGCCCAGTCTTCCCACGGGTGCGAGGAGGCATACGAGCTCACGTAGTTCGCCTGCCAGTCGGCCGGCGCCCCTTGCGCGTAATGGCGCTCCATCGCCTGGGCGTAATCCACCCGCTCGTCGCCGAACTCCGCCCGGAACGGCTCCAGCCAGCGCGAGCTCTCGATCAGGCGCATCCAGTAGTAATGCCCGATCTCGTGGCGGAAATGGCCCAGCAGCGTCCTGTACGCCTCGCCCATCTGCATGCGCATGCGCTCGCGGAACGGCGCGTCCGCCTCGGCGACATTGATGGTGATCACGCCGTCGTCGTGGCCGGTGAACACCTTCTCGCCCGCCGTGTCCTGCTTGAACTCGAACGCCAGTCCCTGCTCGGACTTGCTGCGGGCTTCGAGCGGGAGCCCGAGGTCGATGAGCGTGTAGACCAGCCGCCGCTTGGCCGCCTCGAGCCGCTTCCAGGCCGCCTGCAGCGCGGGATCGGACAGGTTGGGGATGACCTCGTTCAGGCGGCAGGCGCGGCACAGCGTCTCGGGGCTGCCCTGGGGCACCGCCCAGTTGCAGGCGGCGTGCTGCGTCGAGTTCGCGCACATCCGGTAAAGCTCGCCTTCCGCGCCGGGCGCCAGGGCTTTGAAGACGCCGTCGCCCGCCGGTTCCAGGGCGCTCACCACTTTATGTTCCGGCAGGTAGGCGAGCGCGTGGCCGCAGCGCCCGCACTGGAAATTCTCGAAGAACAGCAGCTGGCCGCAGGCCGCGCAGGTGAAAAGCTTCATGGCGCGATGCTTTTGCTGCTAACGGCGCAGATCGAGGGTGAAGGGGAAGTTGGGATTGCGCTCTTCGGGGGCCACGTGGACCGCCCCCGGCGTATGCGCGATGGTGGAAAAGCGCGCGAGGCGCCGGCCTTCGGCTTCGTAGGCGTTCACCGGCAACACCTCGTGGCTGCGTCCGCCGGGGTGCGCGACGTGGTACTCGCAGCCTCCCATCGAGCGGTTCATCCAGGTATCGACCAGGTCGAACACCAGCGGCGTGTGCACCCCGATGGTCGGGTGCAGCGCCGAGGGCGGCTGCCATGCCCGGTAGCGCACGCCCGCGACGAATTCGCCGACTTTGCCGGTGGAGTGCATCGGAACCGCCCGGCCATTGCAGGCGATCACGTGGCGATGGTCCACCAGGCCCGTGGCCCGCACCTGCAGGCGTTCGAGAGAGGAATCGACGTGGCGCACGGTGCCGCCCGGCGTGCCTTCCTCGCCCATGACGTGCCAGGGCTCGAGCGCCGAGCGCAGCTCGACGTGCACGCCGCGCGCGTCGAACTCCCCGTAGCGGGGAAAGCGGAATTCGAAATGCGCATCGAACCAGCCGGTCTCCATGGGATAGCCGAACGCTCTCAGCTCGGTGACGACGTCCTCGAAATCCTGGTGGACGAAATGGGGCAGCATGAAACGGTCGTGCAGCTCCGTGCCCCAGCGTTTGAGCGAAGCGGGCCGGTACGGTTCCTTCCAGAAGCGGGCCAGCAACGAGCGAAGCAGGAGCTGCTGCGTGAGTGACATGCGCGCATGCGGGGGCATCTCGAAGCCGCGCAACTCCAGAAGGCCCAGGCGCCCGGCGGGACCGTCGGGGCTGTACAGCTTGTCGATGCAGAACTCGGCGCGGTGCGTGTTGCCGGTCGAGTCCACCAGCAGGTTGCGGAACAGCCGGTCGACGAGCCAGGGCGGCACCTCCGGCGCCTCGCCGCCACGCGCCTTGCGCTGCAGCTCGCGCATCGCGATCTCGATCTCGTACACCGAGTCGTTGCGCGCCTCGTCGGTTCGCGGATGCTGGCTCGTGGGGCCTATGAACAGGCCCGAGAAGAGATACGACAGCGAAGGGTGGTTGTGCCAGTAGGCCACCATGCTAGCCAGCAGGTCGGGGCGCCTGAGGAACGGCGAATCCGGCGCGCTCGCGCCGCCGAGCACCACGTGGTTGCCCCCGCCCGTGCCCACGTGACGGCCGTCGAGCATGAACTTTTCGGTGCCCAGGCGCGTCTGGCGCGCCGCCTCGTAGAGGAAGGTGGTGTTGGCGACCAGCTCGTCCCAGGATTTCGCGGGCTGCACGTTCACTTCGAGCACGCCCGGGTCGGGCGTGATGCGCAGCGTCTCGATGCGCGGATCGCGCGGCGGCTCGTAGCCTTCGATCACCACGGGCTGGGACAGCCGGCCCGCGACCAGCTCCACGGCGGCGAGCAGCTCCAGGTAGTCCTCGAGCCCGGTGGCGGGCGGCATGAAAACGTGCAGCACGCCTTTGCGCGGCTCCGCGCACAGCGCGGTCCTCGCGATCCAGCTCGCCGACTGGAAGGGGACGGGGGTTCGTGCGCCGGAGGGCAGGGGTGGCGCGGGACGCTCGCGCAGCCCGCGCGCCTGCTCCATTATCCGGCTGTAGGGGGCAAGCCTCGGGAAGGACTGCAGCGGATCGGGCGGCGCGGCGTATTCCCTGTCCGCCTCGGCTGCCCACGGCAACGAATCGAGCGGCAACCGGAAGCCGAGCGGCGAATCGCCCGGGATCAGGTAACAGCGCTCATCGCGCAGGAACCACCGGCCGGTCTGCCAGCGGCCGTTCCTTTTCTGCAGCGGGAGAACGTGTCCCGCGGGGCGGTCGAGCCCCTGGCCGAACACCTTTCGAAGCCGCTCACGCTCCATGGGCTCATCCAGGCGCGAATCGAACGGGTCGACGTTGGAGGGCAGCTTCCTTTCGCGCCACAGGTAATACCAGATGTCCTCGAATGCCGCGAACACGTAGCCCGCGTCGAGCGAGAGCTGCTCGGCGACGGCGTTCAGGAATGCCGCCGCGCGCGCCTGGGACACCCCGTAGTCGCGGCCTTCCTCCGCGAACAGGTCGGGCCTTTGCCACAGCGGCTCGCCGTCCTTTCGCCAGAAGCAGTTGAGCGACCAGCGCGGCAATTGCTCGCCCGGATACCACTTGCCCTGCCCCAGGTGCAGGAGCCCGTTTCCGGCATAGCGTTCCTTCATGCGGGCCAGCAGCTGCGCGCCCAGGCGCTTCTTGTTCGGGCCCATCGCCTCGGTGTTCCACTCCGCGCCGTCACGGTCGTCGACGGAAATGAAGGTCGGCTCGCCGCCCATGGTGAGGCGCACGTCGCCCGCGGCGAGGTCGGTGTCGATCCGGTGGCCGAGCGCTTCGATGCGCTGCCATTGCTCCTCGCTGTAGGGCCGGGTCACGCGCGGCGCCTCCCACAGCCGCTCGACTTTCATTTCGTGGGTGAACTCGACCTCGCATTCCTCGGTTTCGCCCGAGACAGGGGCTGCCCCCGAGGGTTCGGGGGAGCAGGCGACCGGGATGTGGCCTTCGCCGGCGAGCAGTCCCGAGGTCGGGTCCAGGCCGACCCAGCCCGCGCCGGGGAGGTAAACCTCGCACCAGGCATGGAGGTCGGTGAAATCCGTGGTCGCGCCCGCGGGACCTTCGAGCGGCTTCTCGTCGGGCACCAGCTGGATGAGGTAGCCGGAAACGAAGCGCGCGGCCAGGCCCAGGTGGCGAAGCACCTGCACCAGCAGCCATCCGGAATCGCGGCACGAGCCGCTCTTCAGCACGAGCGTCTGCTCCGGTGTCTGGATCCCGGGCTCGAGGCGGATCAGATAGCGCACCTCGTCGAGCACCCGGCGGTTCAAATCCACCAGGAAGTCGGTCGTCTGCCGCCTGGCGCGCGGCACGCTTTTCATGAAGCCGTCGAACGCCGGCGTCGAGGGCAGCTTCACGAGGTACGGCGCCAGGTCCCTGCGCTCCTGCTCGGAGTATTCGAACGGAAAATGCTCGGCGTAAGCCTCGAGGAAGAAATCGAACGGGTTGATCACCGACAGCTCGGCGACCAGGTCGACCTCGATGCGCAGCTCGCGGGTCTTGTCGGGGAACACCAGCCGCGCGAGCCAGTTGGCGTGCGCGTCCTGCTGCCAGTTGATGAAATGCTTGGGCGGCAGGACCGTCAGCGAATAGGAGAGGATCGGCGTGCGCGTATGGGGCGCAGGGCGCAGCCGCACCATTTGGGGGCTCAACGCCACCGGCCGGTCGTAGCGGTAGTGCGTGAGATGGTGCAGGGCGACGTGGATGGACATGTCCGGGGCGCAAAAGCAATAAGCAAGCCCAAGTCAGGCCCGGCGAGCATACCCGAGCCTTATTACGCTCGGGTTTTCGGGGCGCTCAGGTTTTCTGCCACGTATCCCGCAGCGTTACGGCGCGATTGAAGACCTTGAGCAGCTGCTCGCTGCCCGAGTCCACGACGAAGTACCCGTGCCGCTCGAACTGGAAGTGCTCGCCCGGGGCGGCCTCGGCGAGCGAGGGCTCCATGTAGGCGGTGATCGTCCTGACCGAGTCGGGGTTCAGCTCTTCGAGGAAGTCACGGTCTTCTGTGCCCGGGTTCGGCACCTTGAACAGGCGGTCGTAGAGCCGGACTTCAGCCGCATAAGCATGCCTGGCGCTCACCCAGTGGATCGCGCCCTTCACTTTCACCGCCTCGGCGCCGGGCGTGCCCGACTTGGTCTCGGGATCGTACCTGCAGCGCACCGCGGTGATGTTGCCGGCCGCGTCCTTGTCGACGCCGGTGCATTCGACCACGTAGCCGTAGCGCAGGCGCACCTTGTTGCCGGGGAACAGGCGGAAGAACCCTTTAGGAGGCGTCTCGGCGAAATCGTCCCGCTCGATCCACAGCTCCTTCGAGAACGCGAAGCGGCGCTTGCCCCAGTCCGGATGCTGCGGGTGGTTGGGCGCCTCGCACAGGTCTTCCACGTTGTCGGGGTAGTTCTCGACGATGAGCTTCACCGGGTCGAGCACGGCGATGCGGCGCGGCGCGACCTCATTCAGGTGCTCGCGCATGCAGTCCTCGAGGATCGAGTAGTCGATCCACTGGTTCGCCTTGGAGACGCCGATGCGCTCGGCGAAGAGGCGAAAGCCCTCGGGCGTGTAGCCGCGCCGCCTCGCGCCGACGAGCGTCGGCATGCGCGGATCGTCCCAGCCCTCGACGTGGCCTTCTTCGACCAGCTGGATGAGCTTGCGCTTCGAAAGGACCACGTAGCTGATGTTCGCGCGGGCGAACTCGATCTGGCGCGGCAGCGGGCGCTGCAGCAGCCCGGCCTCGGCAAGCTTTTCGTTGAACCACTCGTACAGCGGCCGGTGGTCCTCGAACTCGAGCGTGCACAGCGAATGCGTGACGTTCTCGAGCGCGTCGGACACGCCGTGCGCCCAGTCGTAGGTCGGGTAGATGCACCACTTGTCGCCGGTGCGGTGGTGGTGCGCATGGCGGATGCGGTACATCGCCGGGTCGCGCAGGTTCATGTTGGGCGAGGCCATGTCGATCTTCGCCCGCAGCACGTGCTCGCCGTCCTTGTACTTGCCCAGCCGCATGCGGCGCAGCAGCTCGAGGTTCTCATCGACGGGGCGGTCGCGGTACGGGCTGTTCTTGCCGGCCTCGGTGAGCGTGCCGCGCATGGTGCGCATCTGCTCCGGCGAGAGGCTGTCGACGTAGGCGAGGCCGCGACGAATCAGCTCCTCGGCGAACTGGTACAGGTACTCGAAGTAGTCGGACGCGAAGTACTCGTGCGTCCCGGCCCCGGGGCCTTCCCAGTCGAACCCGAGCCAGCGCACCGAATCGCGGATCGAGTCGACGTACTCCTGCTCTTCCTTGGTGGGGTTGGTGTCGTCGAAACGCAGGTGGCAGGCGCCGCCGTATTCCTTCGCGAGCCCGAAGTTGAGGCAGATCGACTTGGCGTGGCCGAAGTGCAGGTAGCCGTTCGGCTCCGGCGGAAAGCGCGTGCGTATCCTCGCCGGATCCGGCGGCGCCTCGCCATGCGCGAACGCCGATCCCGGCTTGCCGGCCCAGCGGCGCGGCGCGTACTTGCCGGCAGCGAGATCGGCTTCGATGACCTGGCGGATGAAGTTGGAGCTCGAGGCTTCCTGGGGCGGCTTCTTGGCGGGGGGCGCGGACGGCATGAGTTGCAATCTGGGGGACAAAGTCAATTTTACTTCACGCGCGCCTCATGGCATTGTGGCCGCCCGAAAAGGAAGGGGAACGAACGTGGCCAAGGACCGTATTCTGACGACCCACGCGGGCGCGCTGCCGCGCTCGCAGGACCTGCGCGACCTCGTGACCGCGCGCTCCGAAGGCAAGCCGCACGACGAGGCTTTGCTGGCGCGCGCGCTCCGCGAGGAGGTCGCGGAGGTCGTGAAGCGGCAGGCCGAATGCGGCATCGACAGCGTCAACGACGGCGAGCTCTCGAAGAACAACTTCACGTACTACATCCGCGAGCGCGTCAGCGGCGTGGAGATCCGCACCTACGCGGCGGGACAGGGGCCGACGCCTCTCAGCATCACCGCGCGCGACTCGCGGCGCTTCCCCGGCTATTTCGCCGGCCGCGCGGGCGGCCGCCGCGCGTTCAACGTGTCGCAGGCGGCGTGCGTCGCGCCGATCAAGTACGTCGGCGCTGCGGCGCTCAAGACCGACGTCGAGAATTTCCGCGCAGCCCTGCAGCAGGTGCCCGTTCCGGAAGCGTTCCTGCCGGCGGTGACGCCGGGCACGGTCGAGCACTGGCTCAAGAACGACCATTACAAGACCACCGAAGCGTTCCTGTTCGCGATCGCCGACGCGCTGCGCGAGGAATACAAGGGCATCGTCGATGCGGGCTTCCTGCTGCAGATCGACGATCCCGACCTGCCCGACGGCTGGCAGATGTTCCCCGACATGAGCGTCGCCGATTACCGCAAGTACGCGACGCTGCGCGTCGAAGCGCTCAACCACGCCCTGCGCGACATTCCCCGCGAGAAAGTGCGGCTGCACGTGTGCTGGGGCAGCTTCCACGGCCCGCACCAGGCCGACATTCCGCTGAAGGAGATCGCCGACATCATCTTCAGCGTCAAGGCGTCGAGCTACTCGATCGAGGCGTCCAATCCCGTGCACGAGCACGAGTGGCACGTGTTCGAGAAATTCAAGATTCCGGATGGCGCGGTGCTGATCCCGGGCGTCGTCGGCCACTGCACCGACTTCATCGAGCATCCCCAGGCGATCGCCGACCGTCTGGTGCGCTACGCCAACCTGGTCGGCAAGGAAAACGTCATGGCCGGCACCGACTGCGGGCTCGGCCACCGCGTCGGGCATCCCGACATCTGCTGGGCGAAGCTCGAGTCGCTCGCGGAGGGCGCGCGCCTCGCGACAAAGCAGTTGTGGGGACGTAATTGACGTTCACCGCCCCGCTCCTGGCGGGGCTCCTCTGCCTCGCGGTTCCAGCAGCGGCGCAGGAGCCGTGGCCGTCGAAGCCAATCCGCATCGTTGTGCCGCTCTCACAGGGAACCGGTGGAGACGCGCTGGTGCGCTTGATCGCGCCGAAGCTGACGGAGCGGTGGAAGCAGCCGGTCGTGGTCGACAACCGGGCAGGAGCGAGCGGCAGCATCGGCTCGGCGCAGGTCGCAGCAGCCGCGCCCGACGGGCACACGCTGCTGCTGGCGGTCAATACCTTCACGGTGTCGCCCGCGTTCATCAAGAACCTGCCGTTCGACCCGGTGCGCGATTTCGCGGGCATCGGCATCTTCGTCATCACCGCGTACGCGTTCGCGGTCAATCCCGCTCTGCCCGCGCGTGACCTCGACGAGTTTGCGGCGCTCATGCGCAAGAGTCCCGGCAAGTACAACTACTCGAGTCCGGGAAGCGGCACTGTTCACCATCTCGCCACGGAGATGATGAAGCAGCGCCTGGGGCTCGCCATGCAGCACGTGCCCTTCAAGGAATCCTCCGCGGCGGTTCTGTCCGTGGTGAGCGGGCAGGTCCAGGCGATGCTCATGCCGATCCCCACCGCCGGTCCGCACGCGCAGGCCGGCAAGCTTCGCGTACTCGCCGTCACCGGTAACGCGCGCTCTTCACTCTTCCCGGAGGCACCCACGTTCGCCGAGCGCGGCATGGAATACATGGACGCGGCGCAGGGCTGGTACGGCTTCATGGCGCCGGCGAAAACGCCGCGCTCCATCATCGCGAAACTCAACCAGGATATGCGCGCCGCGATGGACCTGCCGGACATGAAGGAATTCGTAGGCAAGCAGAGCATGCTTCCCCACGCCGGCACGCCCGAGGAAATGGACAAGGTGATCCGGACCAACGTCGGCAACTGGGCGAAGGTCGTGGCCGACGGAAACATCACGGCGGACTGATGGTGCGCTCTTCGCCCAGTCGGGCCGAGCGCTGAATAGGAGGAAATCATGAAACCTCATCGCCCGGCGCTCTTCCTGTTTGCTTTCGTCTTCCTTCAAGGATTCGCGCAGGCGCAGGACGCCGCCTATCCCACCCGTCCCATTGCAATGATCGTCACCGTCGCGCCCGGCACCGGAGCCGACATCATCGGGCGCGCCGTTTCCTCGCGTCTCGCCGAGAGGCTCAAGCAGCCGGTTGTTGTCGAGAACAAGGTCGGCGCGAGCGGCGTGATCGGCGCCGATGCCGTCGCCAAGGCGCAGCCCAACGGCTACACGCTCATGCTGATGCTCAACTCGTTCACCATGGTTCCGTCGCTCTACAAGAACATGCCCTACGACTCGATCAACGACTTCGCGCCCGTGTCGCGGATCGTCACTTCGAGCTTCGCGTTCGTGTCGAACCCGGCTTCCATGCCCGCCAAGGACCTGCCCGAGTTCGTCGCGCTGGTGAAGGCCAATCCGGGCAAGTACAACTACGCGAGCCCGGGCAACGCGACGGCGCACCACCTGGCGATGGAGCTCTTCAAGCAGCAGGTCGGGCTCGACATGGTGCACGTCCCGCACAAGAGCTTCGCCGAGGCGATGGGCAATCTCATGGGCGGGCACGTGCAGGTGATGTTCGCGCCGACCCCCTCCGTGCTCTCGCAGGCCAAGGCGGGCAAGCTCCACATTCTTGCGATGACCGGGCCGCAGCGCTCGCCGATCGCGCCCGACGCCCCGACCTTCCGGGAAATGGGCTACGCCTTCATGGACGACGTGGATGGCTGGTACGCGGTCGCGGCACCGGCGAAGACGCCGCCAGCAGTGGTCGCGCGCCTCAACCGCGAGCTGCGATCGATCATGGCGCTGCCGGATCTTCGCGAGGAATTCGCGAAGCAGGGCCTGGTGGCGATCAGCAGCACGCCCGAGGAGCTCGCCGCGGTGATCAAGGCCGACCTGCAGCGGTGGAACAAGGTCATCCGCGAGGCGAAGATCAGTGCCGACTGAGGGCGACCGTCCCGGCTGAAACGCGATTAAACTCGACGCAGAAAGTCGCAGCCCAGAGGGCTCCGCGAAGAAGCCCACCCAAGCAAAGGACCGCAAGAAAATGATCATCGACTGCCACGGACACGTCAGCGCGCCCGTCGAGCTCTGGGCGTACAAGGCGACGCTGCTTTCGCACCGCGGCGCACACGGCAAAGGCGCCGTCAACGTGAGCGACGAGCAGCTGATCGCGGCGGCCAATAAGAAGGAAATGGCGCCGCTCGGCCACCTGGACATGCTCAAGAAGTACGGCACGGACAAGCAGCTGATCTCGCCGCGGCCGTTCCAGATGATGCACAGCCAGAAGCCGGGACGCCTGGTGCACTGGTTCTGCGAGCAGGTGAACACCATCATCGGCCGCCAGGTCAGGCTGCTGCCGGACAAGTTCTTCGGCGTGGCGGGGCTGCCGCAGGTCGCGGGCGAGCCGATCGAGAACACCTTCAAGGAGCTCGACCGCTGCATCAACGAGCTCGGCATGAAGGGCTGCCTGCTCAACCCGGACCCTTACGAGAATTCGGGCACCGAGGCGCCGCCGCTCGGCGACCGCTACTGGTATCCGCTCTACGAGAAGCTCTGCAAGCTCGACATCCCGGCGCACATCCACGGGACGGGCTCGCATTCAGAGCGCACGCCGTACACGCTGCACTTCATCAACGAGGAAAGCATCGCGGTCTTCGGCCTGGTGAACTCCACGGTGTTCAAGGACTTTCCCACGCTCAAGATCATCGTCTCGCACGGCGGTGGCGCGATCCCCTACCAGCTGGGACGCTTCCAGTCGGGCTCGATGCGCAACGCCGAGAGCTTCCACGACGGCATGAAGAAGCTCTACTACGATACGGTGCTCTACACCGAGGGCGCGATGCGGCTGCTTATCGAGACAGTCGGCCCCGAGCGCTGCCTGTTCGGCGCGGAATGCCCCGGCGTGGGCTCCGCCGTCAACCCGGAGACCGGCGAGACGTTCGACAATATCAAGCCGATCATCGAGAAATTCGACTGGCTTAGCGCGGCGCAGAAGAAAATGATCTTCGAGGACAACGCGCGCAAGGTTTTCAGGCTGTAGTTTCGAGCACGAGGTAAACGACATGGCCAAGATCGTTCTGGGAATGTGGACCACCCACGGGCCGACGCTCGGCACCACCGCCGAGCAGTGGCCGAACCGCGTCGCCGCCGACAAGAAGCGCAAGCACCCTTTCCGCGGCAAGGAATACACCTTCGACGAGCTCGTCGAGATGCGAAAAGGCGAGGGCCTCGCGGAAAAATGCTCGCTCGAGCAGCGCAAGAAGCACAAGGCGCGCTGCGACGCGGGCGTAAAGGCGTTGGCGGACAAGTGGGCCGAGGTAAAGCCCGACGTGTGCGTGATCATGGGCAACGACCAGCGCGAGATGATGCTCACCGACCTCACGCCGGCGCTCACCGTGTTCTGCGGCGAGAAGATCTGGAACGAGCCGGTCCCCGAGGACAAGGTGGCGTTGATGCCCCCCGGCATCCACGAGGCCGACTGGACGCACAACCCGCCCCAGTACACCGAGTACCCCGGCCTGCCGGACCTGGCCGAGCGGGTGACGAAGAGGGCCATCCGGTCGGACTTCGACGTCGGCGTTTCCTACGAGGTCCCCCGCAATCCCGCCCATTACTCGAACGGCATCGGCCACGCCTTCGGCTTCGTCTACCGCATGGTGATGCGGGACAAGGTGGTGCCGAACCTGCCGCTCATCGCCAACACCTTCTATCCGCCCAACCAGCCGACTGCGAGCCGCCTGTACCGCTTCGGCGAGCTCGTCGGCGAAGAGATCGAAAAGTGGGACCGCGACCTGCGCGTCGCGGTGATCGGCTCCGGCGGCATGACGCACTTCTGCATCGACGAAGAGCTGGACAACCGCTTCTTCGAGGCCTTCAAGAACAAGGACGCGAAGGCGCTCACCAGCATCGACGAGAGCCTGTTCCAGTCCGGCTCGTCGGAGCTCAAGAACTGGATCCACGCGGCGGGCTGCCTGTTCAATTCGGGTCTCAAGGGCAATCCCACGGTGGTGGACTACGTGCCGTGTTATCGCTCCGAAGCGGGCACGGGCACCGCGAACGGGTTCGTCTACTGGCAATAATCGTCGGCAAAACGCGAGGAGGCGCGATGCACAAGATCGGAACACTCGTTTTCGGATTGTTATGCGCCGGCGGCGCGCTGGCGCAGGCCTATCCGGCCAAGCCCATCCGCGTGATCGTCCCGCTCGCCGCGGGAAGCCCTCCGGAATACGCGCTTCGCGTGCTCGCGACCAAGATGGCCGAGACCCTCGGCCAGCCGCTGGTGATCGAGAACCGGGGCGGGGCGGGAGGAACGATCGGGGCGGCCGCCGCCGCGAAGTCGGCGCCCGACGGCTACACGACGCTGTACGGCAGCATCACCTCGCTCGCCATCGGCCCCAACGTTTTCAAGAGCGCGGGCATCGACCCGGTGAAGATGTTTGCGCCCATCGGGCAGGTCGCCGCCGCGCCGAGCGTGGTCGCGATCACCACGACCCTCGATGCAAAGACGCTGAAGGAGTTCGTCGCGCTCGTAAAGGCGAGCCCGGGCAAGTACAACTACGGCTCGCCCGGCCCCGCCAGCCCTCCGCACGTCTCCGCGGCGCTGTTCGCGGCGCAGGCGGGCGTGGACATGGTGCACATCGCATTCGGCAGCCCCGCTAACGTGATCACCGCGGTGCTGCGTGGCGAAGCGCACATGTTCATAGAGACCATCAACTCGATCGGGCCGCAGGTGAAGGCGGGCAAGATGCGCCTGCTCCTTGTCGCGGGGCCCAAGCGCCTCGGCGCTTTCCCCGATGTGCCCACCGCAGCGGAAGCGGGACTGCCCGAGTTCGAGTCCGGCACCTGGTCGGGGCTGCTCGCGCCCGCGGGAACGCCGCAGGCCATCATCCAGCGTTTGAACGCGGAAACGCGCAAGGGCGCCGATACGAAGGAGCTGCGCGAAGTGATGGCGCAGCAGGGCGGCGAAGTGCAGACCGGGACGCCCGAGGAATTCGGGCGTCTGATCGCGAGCGAGATGGCCAAGTGGTCCAAAGCCGTGGCGCTCGCGGGCGTCAAACCGGAGTGATTGAATCTCCGACATTTGTCGGATGATCATGGCTTTACGAGCGCATCTCGGGGCGATTCTGTTACTTGTTTTTGTAACGAGTCCGGCTTTTTCCCAAGCGTACCCCTCGAAGCTCGTCAGGGTCATCGTGCCGCTCGGCCCGGGGGCGCCGCCCGACGTCGCGGCGCGCATCGTGGCGCAGAAGATGGCCGAGTCGATCGGCCAGCCGATCGTGATCGAGAACCGCTCGGGCGCCGGCGGAACGATCGGCGGCCTCGCCGCGGCGAAATCCGCGCCCGACGGCTATACGCTTTTCATGGGCAGCATCACCTCGCTCGCCATGGGGCCGGCGCTGTTCGCCAACTCGGGCTTCGACCCGGTGAATATGTTCGCGCCCATCAGCCTCGTCTCCAACGCGCCAAGCGTCGTCGTCGTGCACCCGAGCCTCGGAGTGTCCACGCTCGCCCAGCTCATCGCCCTGGTGAAAGCCAACCCGGGCAAGTACAACTACGGCTCGCCCGGCAACGGCAGCCTGCCGCACATTTCCACCGAGCTGCTGCTGCATTCCGCCGGCCTGAAGATGGTGCACATCCCCTTCGGCACTTCCGCCAAGTCGGCTCTCGCGCTGCTGAACGGCGACGCCGTCCTTTTCGTCGAGGTGCTGTCCGCCTTCGGCGGTAACATCCAGGCCGGCAAGCTGAAGGCGCTGGCGGTTGCGTCGTCGAAGCGGCTGCCGCAGCTGCCGGACGTGCCCACCGCGGCGGAGGCGGGGATCGCCGATTTCGAGGCCGGCACCTGGTCGGGCCTGCTGGCCCCGGCGGGAACGCCGGCGCCGATCGTGCAACGCCTCAACGCGGAAGTGCTTAAATCGCTCGCCACGCCCGAAGTGCAGCAGTTCTTCGCCAAGCAGTTCGCAGAGGCGCAAGGCAGCACGCCCGCGCAATTCGGGCAGTTCATGGCCGCCGAGTCCGCGAAATGGAGCCGGATCATCGCGCTTTCCGGCGCGAAGCCCGATTGAGGAATCGAAAGAGGAGGACGAGATGAACAAGACCCTTATTGCAGCCCTGGCGCTTTTTGCAGCGGCGCCGCTTGCCCAAGCCCAGAACTGGCCGAACAAGCCGGTGCACCTCGTCCTGCCGTTCGCGCCCGGGGGGCCGGTCGACGGCATGGCGCGTGCCTGGGGACCGAGGTTCGCCGAGAAGATCGGCCAGCCGGTGATCCTGGACAACCGCGTCGGCGCGGCCGGCAACATCGGCGCGGAGTTCGTGCAGAAGCAGCCCGGCGACGGCTACAACCTCCTGTACGTCGTCCCCGGCATCGTCACCAACCCGTTCTTCTTCAAGGGCAGCCCCGACCCGCGCGAGTTCTCGGCGATCACGCAGCTCTTCAACAGCCCGCTGGTGCTGATGGTCAACAGCAGCTTCCCGGCCAAGAGCGTTGGGGAGGTGATGGCGCACATCAAGGCCAATCCCGGCAGGGTGAGCTGCGCTTCTTCCGGAGCGCTGCCGACGGTCGGCTGCGAGCTGCTGCGATCGCATGCCAAGACGGACATGATCATGGTGCTCTACAAGGGCAACGGTCCTGCGCTGCAGGCGGTGATGTCGGGCGAAGTGAACATCGTGTTCGACGCGGCCAACACGGCGCTCGCGCAGAGCAAGAGCGGCCGCGTGCGCGCCATCGCCACCGCGGCGCCCAAGCGGGGGATCAACGCGTTCCCGGACCTCCCCGCCATCCAGGAGACGCTGCCGGAGTTCTACTTCGAGGGCTGGCACGGCATGATGGGGCCGCCGACCATGCCGCGCGAGCTGGTGCAGCGGGTGCAGCGCGAGCTGGCCGCGACGGTCAACATGCCCGAGGTCACCAAGTTCGTGCTCTCCCAGGGCTTCGACATCGTCGCGAGCACGCCGGAGGCATTCTCGGAGCGGGTCAGGAACGAGTTCACCCGCTTCAGCAAGGTCATGACAGACGCAGGGATAAAACCGGAATGAGAGGTAATCCCGTTTTGCCACAAACGTAATACAATTGCGCATGCTCAAGACGGTTACCGTGAAGGTCGAAGACCGGCTTCTCGCCGAGCTAGAGGCGGAAGCCAGCGCACGAGGCGTGTCGCGCTCCGACGTGGTGCGCGAGCGGTTGGAGCGCCCGCGGAGCGCCAAGGGGCGGATAGAAGGCTCGCTCTGGGACAGAATGAAAGATCTCGTGATCCACGATCCGCGCGCCCCCGCAGACCTGTCGTCGAACAAGGACCACATGGATGGCTATGGCGAGTCCCGTACTCCTCGACGCCGGGCCGCTCGTCGCCGCACTGCACGATCGTGACCAGTGCCATGCCTGGGCATCGGCCCAGCTGGCGGCGTTCCGCGATCCGTTGCTCACGTGTGAGGCAGTCGTCTCTGAGGCGTTCTTCCTGCTGCGCGGTGTCTCGGGCGGGCCGGCAGCCCTTGTTTCCCTTCTTGAGCGACAACTCGTCGAGGTGAGATTCGATTTTTCCGACGAGCGGGAAGCTACGCTGCGCCTGATGCGGCGGTACGCTAGCGTCCCCATGAGCTTTGCGGACGCCTGCATCGTTCGCATGAGCGAATTACATCGCCGGTCGCGCGTGTTGACCCAGGACGGCGATTTTCTGGTCTATCGGCGACACGGCCGGGAACGAATCCCGCTCATCGCGCCCTGGTAAAACCCTCTTGAGGAACACGATGGCAGACAACGCATTTCCCGAACGCCCCCTTGAATTCGGCATCTTCGACTGGATAGAAGCCTCCGGCCGCCCGGCCGACGAGATCTACAGGCACAAGATGGACATGGTGGAAGCCGCCGACAAGGCGGGCTTCTACGCCTGGCAGATCGCCGAGCACCAGGGCACGCCCCTTTCGATCGACGGAGCGCCTTCGGTTGTCATCGCGGCCGCGATCCAGCGCACGAAGAAGATCCGCCTCGGCGCGCTGACCTGGTGCCTGCCGTGGACCGGCGCGTACCGCTTCTACAGCGAGATCTGCATGCTCGACCAGATGAGCGGCGGGCGCATCGAGCTCGGCGTCGGGCGCGGCATCTCGCCGATCGAATCCGGCTACATGGGCGTGAAGAGCATCGACGAATCCCGCGAGAAATACCGCGAGACGCTGGACGTCTTCTTCAAGGCCTGCCAGACGGACAAGCTCGACTTCGAGGGCAAGTACTACCAGTACAAGGGGCTCGAGCTCTACGTGAAGCCGATGCAGCGCCCGTACCCGCCCCTGTGGTTCCCGTCGAGCGACATGAATTCGATCGACTTCACCGCGAAGCACGGCTATCACACGGTCCTGAATACCAACATCGCCGAGACGCGCAGGCTCTACCAGCAGTACCGCGAGACGTGGGTGAAGCACCGCGACGATCCGGGCCGGCACAACGCCCACGTCGCCTCGCCGCTGCTGGGCAAGAGCCACCACATCGTGGTCGCGGACACGGATGCCGAAGCCGAGAAGCTGGCGTTCGACGCCTACGAAACCTGGCGCACGCACATCAACTACCTCACCAACCAGCGCGGCCTGCCGCCGCTGCTCAAGCGCCTCGAGGCCAAGGGCAGCGATTCGATCATGCCGTTCATCGCGGGCAGCCCGAAGACGGTGACGCAGCAGCTCACCGAAGCCGTGAAGGGCAGCGGATCGAACTACGCGCTGTGCGTGTTCTCGTTCGGCGACCTCGCGCCGCAGGCGGCCATGCGCTCTCTGGAGCTGTTCTCTAAGGACGTGATGCCGGCGGTCAAAGCCGCCGTGTAGCTACTCGGCCTGAAGCCCGATCGTCTTGACGATCTTGCCGATGGCCTCGATGTCGTTGCGCAGCACCCGGGCGAGGTCGTCCGGGCCTGTGCCGATGACGTTCATGCCGAGCTCCTCGATCTTCGGCGCGACGTCGGCGTGCTGCATCGCCCTCTTCGATTCCGAAGCGATGCGGTTGCCGATCGCCGAGGGCGTGCCCACCGGGCCGAAGAAACCCCACCAGACGACGAACGGCTTGTAGTCGGGCAGCATTTCCCCGACGGGCCGCACGTTGGGCAGGTACTTGCTGGGCTGCTCGTCGATGATGGCGAGCACCTTCATCTTCGCGATGCTGGGCTTGAGCGTCGCCCAGGTCGGGAAGTACATGGCGACGCGCCCCGCCGACCAGTCGTTGATCATCTGCGGAAAGTTGGCCTGCGCGTACGGAACGTGCAGGAGGTCGATGTTCGCCGCGGCTTTGAGCGCCTCGCCGGCGAGGTGGAAGTACGAGCCGTTGCCAGTGGTGCCGAACTCGAGCTTGCCCGGGTTCTTGTTGGCGTAGGCGATCAGCTCCTTCATGGTGTTGATGCCGCGCGACTCGTGCACCGCGATGTAGCTCGGCGAATTGAGCGACAGGCTCACGGGCTGGTAGTCCTTGAGGATGTCGAAGGCCATGTTCTTGAAAAGGAACCGGCCGTACACGAACGTCCCCGAGGTGCCGAAGGTGAGCGTGTGGCCGTCGGGCGCGGCCTTGCCGACCGCGGCGTAGGCCTGCGCGCCGCGCGCCGCCGTGCGCAGCTCGACGATGATGGGCTGGCCCATGCTCTCGGTCATCTTCACCGCCATCATGCGCAGCGCCGCGTCGCCGCTCGAACCGGGCGAGGCGGAGCTGAAGACGTTGATGGGCTTGCTGGGGTAGGACTGGGCGAAGGCACTGCATGAAACGAGTGCGGTCAGCGCGCAGGCTGCCGCTCTATTTTTTTTGTGGGTCATGTTTCCTCCGGGAAATAGCCTGCAGTCTACTCAACTAGCGCCGGCACCGTTCCATGTCTTCGTCCGTCATCACCGGCTTGAAAACGCACGCGGGCGGAGCGTTCCCCAGCGTTACCGCAGCCGGTGCCGACGCAGTCGGCTTGACCGCGGCAGCCGCCGGGGCTGCGGCGCGGATCGGCGCGGCCGCCTGGGGAGGCGGGTTCCCCGCCGTGTTGCTCCATTCGAGGGAATCCATCTTCCACTCCCCGCCTTCGCGAAGCATCGCGATGGTCGCGTACATCATCTGCGGCCGGTTGCCCAGGAGCGAGGCGCCCAGGCCGCTCGCCTGCAGCGTGGAGCGGTTGCCGTCCGGGCTGAGCGTCCTGCTGGTGATCGAGTAGTTGCGCGGCATGGAAGTGGTCATCATCCGCAGGACCGCCTCCTTCTGCGCCGCGGGAAGCGCATTCACTTCCGCCTGGCGGGCCGCCGGGGCGTAACGCAGCATCTGCTCGAGGTTGCCGGCGAGCGCCGCGGCGTGCACTTTCTGGTAGACGGCTTCGGGCTCCTCGGCGGGCCAGGCAGCGGGAGCAAAGGCGAGGAAGACGCAGGCGAAGCTTCGGCCGGCCCATCGGATTCGCATCGCTCCCTCCTCCTAGTCGATCTTGACGTTCCCCAGCGCCTTCAGCCGTTGGGCGTAAGTGGCACGGTCGGCCCTCACCATCTCCGCGAACGCGTCGGGGCCTGCATTGACGACCTCCAGCCCCGCCGCGTGGACGAACTTTTCCCGGAACTCGGGCACCGTGATCACGCGTCCCGCATCCGCCGCGATCTTGTCCATGACGGGCCTGGGCGTTCCGACGGGCGCGAACCAGCCGAACCAGCCGCCGGTGGTGAAGCCCTTGATGCCGGCCTCTGGGAAGGTGGGCACGTCGGGCAGCGCGAGCGAGCGCTTCGTCCCCCCGTAGGCGAGGGCGCGCAGGCGCCCGTCCCTGATCATCGGCAGGGTGGCGGTGATGCCGACGATGGAGAACGTGATCTGCCCGGCGAGGATGCCCTGCAGGATCTCGACGCCGCCCTTGTACGGGATGTGCACGACCTCCATGCCGGTGATGTTGCTCAGCGCGATGGTGTCGATGTGCGGCAGGCTGCCCACGCCGAAGCTGCCGTAGTTGAGCTGCCCCGGGTTCTTCCTCGCGTACGAGACGAGCTCCTGGAGGTTCTTCGCGGGCGACTGCTGCCACACCACCAGCACGCTGCCCGCATCCACGAGCCCGATGACGGGGACGAGGTCCTTCGCGGGGTCGAAGGGGACGCTGCGGCCGGGGATGAGGTCGTTGCTCAGCTGCACCACCGTCCCCATCCAGAGCGTGTAGCCGTCGGCGGGGGATTTCGCGACCGCGTTACCCGCGACGATGGCGTTGCCGCCGGCGCGGTTCTCGACCAGCACCGCCTGGCCCCAGGTTTTCGCGAGCTCGGCGCCCATCGCCCGGGCGAGCGAGTCCTGCAGGCCGCCGGGCGGGACCGGGAGGACGATGCGCACCGGCTTGGAGGGAAAGCTGCCCTGGGCGTGCGCCAGGGCACAGAACCCGGCAGTGATTGCGCAGACGATGGCGCTGCTCAGCCATGTGAAGGCACGGAAATACGCGATTGCGGCTAGCATGGGCTCATCTGCCTCGGGAGTCGTTCATGGTGTCCACGTTCGAAATCATAATCGCGATCGCCGTGGCGGTCTTCTTCGCCGTGGAGGGATTCTCCGGCAACGTGGCCCTCAACGTCATCCTGCTGATCGCGGGCCTGGGGTCGCTGAGCCTCGCGGGAGCGACCTTCTACCGCTCGCGGCGCTCCTAGCCGCCTCGCAGACCTCCGGGGATCCCGCGGCGTCCCGTTCGTGCGCGCAGTACCGCTCCTCATCGCGGCGAACGTGCTCGTCTTCGTGCTCGTGGGCGCGGGCGGCGCGGGCTGGATGGATGCCGACGGACGCGCGCTGATCCGCTGGGGCTCCAACTTCGGGCCCCTCACCGCGGACGGGCAATGGTGGCGCCTGCTGACGGCGATGTTCCTGCACGGGGGACTCGTCCACCTGGGCGTGAACATGCTGACCCTGGCGGACGTGGGCCGGCTCTGCGAGCGCCTGCACGGGACGTTCCGGTTCCTGCTCCTCTACTTCGTCAGCGGACTGCTCGGCAGCGCCGCCAGCGTCTGGTGGAATCCGTCGGTGAACAGCGTCGGCGCCTCCGGCGCGTTGTTCGGCGTGCTCGGAGCGACCCTCGTGTACATGCTGGACAAGCGCAACGCGGTCCCGCCCGCCGCGATGAAGGCGCACGTGGCGACGCTGGGCGTGTTCGTCGTCTACGGCCTCGCCAACGGATTCGCGAGCAAGGGCATCGACAACTTCGCGCACCTGGGCGGCCTGGTGGGCGGCCTCGTGTGCGGATGGGCCCTCGCGCCTCGCGCGCGCAGCGACTGGCGCGCGATCGGGGGACTGGCTGCGTGCGTGCTTGCGATCGCGGGGCTCGCGCTGGCCACTCCGAACACGCGCGCCGACTACGACACGGAAAACCGCTTCCTGCAGGACATCGAGTGGCTGAGGAGCGAGGAGCAGCAGTTGAACGATGAAGCGCGGCGCGTGTTCGCGCGCGCCAGGGAGCCCGGCGCGAGGAACGCCGACCTGAAGCCGTCCGTCGAGCGGCTGGAGGCCCGCTGGACGGCGGCGCACGCGCGGCTTTCCGCCTACGAAGTGAGAACCCCCCCGAGGCTGCACGACGTGCACGGCAACATGGTCGAATTCCTGGACCTGCGCCGCCGCGCGATGCGCGAGCTGGTGCTGGCGACGGACGAGGGCGGCGCCTCGAAGGCGCACATGGACGAGTACGGGCGCCTGATGAAGGAGGCGAACGCGGTGGCCGGCCGGATGAGCGGCAAGGAAAACAGGGACGGCCCGCCGAAAGCTAGAGAATGAAGCTCACCAGGCCGAGGTCGCCGAGCTCGTGCGGGCCGAGGATCGCTTCGCGGCGCTCGATCTTCAGCGCGCCGCCCGTCTCGCGCAGGCCGTAGCGGTACTGCCCCACGTATTCGCGGTGGCTGCCGTCGCGCCGGAAGCGGTGCACGGAAAAGTTGGCCTCTATGCGGACCAGCGCGCCTTCACGCCCCACGATGCGCACGTTGGTGATCAGGCGCCGGGTGCGCGAAGGCGGGTACTCGGCGTGCGCGCTGCGGTCCTTGAGCCGGGTGACCCGAGCGCGGATGCGATCGATGTTGTCCGCGACGAGGAACAGCGCGTCACGGGGATCGCTCTCCGGCCGGTCGTTGGACGGCACCCGGTAGATCGCTTCGGGAGCAAGCAGCTCCAGCCACTCGTCGAGCTTCCATGCGTCGAGCAGCGCGGCCTCGGCGAACAGGAAGTCCTCGACCGCGGCCCGGGAGATCTCAGCCATGCTGCATCATTTCCTGCCACTTGATCCAGAAGGCCCTCAGGTGCGGCTCGTCGGTATTGAGCTGCTCCTTCTTGCCCATGCCGCGCGACATGATCGACCAGGGCACTTCGCGCCACGTCGACGCGATGCCCGCCTGCACCATCTCCAGCGCCTCCACGTCGTCGGGCGTGGCGAAGCCGCCCGGTCCATAGAAGGTCAGGAACGCGTCGAGGCGGATGGCGCGGGCGGCGGCGGATTCTTCCACCGGGCCGAGCGCCCAGGCCGAGACGCGCATCAGGTCCGGGCCGATCGGGTGCCAGGTGCGCACCGTGACCGACGAGCCGTCGGCGATCAGCAGGTTCGGGAAGATGATGAGGTTGCGGTTGGTGTCGGCGACGCGCGTGGCGCGCTCTTCGCCCAGGCGCGCGACCAGCTCCGCGCGGGTGCGCTCGATCTCGGGTTTCGCGGCCTCGCCGTAGATCGGGATCCACTTCGCGACCGGCCGGCCGCGGAAATTCACGTTGTCCGTGGTCGCGTGGCCATTGTCCAGCACGCGCCCCTGGCCGTGCGAGGGAAGAAGCTGGCCGCGCTCGGGTTTCTTCATCGCGACGCCGGCATTCTTGAGATAGTCGAGCCACGTCGAGTGCGTGGTGATCAGGTGGTAGTCGTCGAAGCTGTTCTCGACCAGCAGCTTCCAGTTGGCCTTGATCTGGTAGTCCTGCGTGCCCTGGATGATCTGCATCTTTCCGGAGGGCGACTGGTCCATCACCAGGTCGATGTAGTCCTTGGCATTGCCCAGGTACTCATCGAGTGAAACGGCATTCGGGTCGAAGTTGAGGAACACGAAGCCGCGGTAGCTTTCCACCCGCGGCGCTTCCCCGAGGCCCCACTCTCTGCGGTCGAAGCTCGGCGGGTAATCCTTCTCGCCGGGGATGCCGTCCAGCTCTCCGTCGCGGTTGTACGACCAGCCGTGATAGAAGCAGGTGTAATTCTTCGCGTTGCCTTCTGCTTCGCGGCACACCACCGCGCCGCGGTGCCGGCAGGTGTTCATGAAGACGCGCACGGCGTTCTGCGAGTCGCGCGTGAAGATCACCGGGCGGCCGCACAGCGTTCGCGTCCTGAAGTCGCCGGGCGAGGGAATTTCCGACTCGTGCCCCGCGTATATCCAGCAGCGGTCGAAGATGCGACGGCGCTCGAGCTCCAGGATGCCGGGATCCACGAGCGTGGAGCGGTGCACCTCGAAGCGCATGCCCTCGGGATCGTTGACCACCCAGGAAGCGGCGTCGGGCAACTGGGCGGGGAAATGGGGGGTGTTCACGCGAATTTGGTTAAGATTGACCGGAGGAATCGAGCTGAGGAGATCCAATGATAAACCGACACCTCGCGATGGGGATGATATGGGCGGCGCAGGCCATCGCCACGGCTCCTGCTTTCGCGCAGGATGCCTCGGCATACCCGGCGCGCACCGTCACCATCATCGTGCCTTACGCGCCCGGGACCGGCGCGGACATCCTTTCGCGGATTCTCGGGCCGCGTCTCACCGAAAAGTGGAAAGTGCCGGTCGTGACGGAGAACCGCGCCGGAGCGGCAGGCAACATCGGCACCGATTACGTCGCCAAGGCCGCGCCGGACGGGTACACGCTGCTCTTCACGGCCACTTCCTTCGGAACCAACCCGGCGCTGAACGCGAAGCTGCCGTTCGACCCTGTCAAGAGCTTCGCCCCGGTGATCCTGCTGGCGACCGGCGCGCTCGCCGTGGTCGTCAATCCCGACCTGCCGATCCGCAACATGCGCGAGTTCATCGATTACGCGAAGCGGCTGAACGGCAAGATGAACTACTCCTCGGGAGGGCAGGGCGGCCCGCAGCACCTGGGAATGGAGCTGATCAAGCTCGAGACCGGCATCGACATCGTGCACATCCCGTACAAGAGCATCACGCAGGGCCTCGCGGACCTGGCTTCCGGCCAGGTGCAAGCCAGCGTCTCTGCGCTGCAGACGGCCGGGCCGCTGATGGCCGGGGGCAAGCTGCGCATGATCGGGGTCATGAGCGCCGAGCGCGTGCGCACCTATCCGGATGTGCCCACGCTGCCCGAGCAGGGGCTGCCCAACCTCGTGATGGAAACCTGGTACGGCGTGTTCGCGCCGGCGGGCACGCCGCCGGTGGTGGTGCAGAAGATCAATGCGGAGCTGAACGAGAACCTGAAGCAGGAGGCGATCCGCGCCGTGCTGGCCAAGCAGGGCCTGGACGCGGCCGGCGGTCCGCCCGAGCGGTTCGGCAAGCTGGTGGCGATGGAGATCCCCCGCTGGAAGCGCGTCGCGTCGGCGGCGGGGATCAAGCCCGAATAGCATTGAAGAACTTCCGCGCTTCGGCGCTGCTGGCCGTCCTGTGCCTGGCCGCCGCCCAGGCCCTCGCGCAGTATCCCAGCCGCGCGGTGCGGATCGTCACGACGAGCCTGCCCGGCACCGCGCCGGACGTGCTCGCACGAGCGATAGCGACGCAGCTCTCGCAGAGTCTCAGGCAGCCGTTCGTCGTGGAGATGCGCGCCGGCGTGGTCGGGCCGGCGTCGGTCGCGAGAGCCCCCGCCGACGGCCACACCCTCCTGATCGCGACCGAGGGGCCGTTCACCTCCCATCCGTACCTCTACAAGGACCTCGGATTCGATTCGCTCCGCGACCTGGTTCCCGTGTCCTCGATCATGTCGCAGCCGTTCGTGCTGGTCGTCAATCCGGGCGTTCCCGCGAGGACCGTCCAGGAATTCATCGACGTCGCGAAGCGCGCCAATCCGCCGCTCTTCTACGGCAGCGCGGGCATCGGTACCGCGAGCCACCTGGCGATGGAGATGCTGAAGGCGCGCACCGGCATCAACCTCGTCCACGTCCCGATCAAGGGCGGAGGCGCTCCGCTGGTGTCGCTGGTGGTCAGCGGAGAGGTCGTGGCCACGATCGGCGGCACGTCTGTGTTCCCGCAAGTGAAGTCCGGCAAGCTCGCCGCGATCGGGATCACCGCGCCGCAGCGTTCGAAGAATTATCCCGAGCTGCCCGCCATCGCGGACACGGTCCCTGGTTTCGAGCTGTCGACGTGGCTCGGACTTTTCGCGCCGGCGGGCACGTCGGCGGAAGTGCTGGCGCGCCTGCGCGCCGAGATGGAGAGCTATCTCGCGATGCAGGACACGCGGCGCAGGTTCGCTGCGGTGGCCGGGGTAGACCCGCTGATCCTGAAGCCGGACGAGTTCGCGGCCATGATCCGCGCCGACCACGACAAGGCGCGCAGGATCATCGGCGACCTCGGACTCACGCCCCAGTAGCAGGCGCTAGGCGATAATGCCCGCGAGGGAGAACCCACCATGAGCCAAGCAGAAGACGTCGCCTGCGCGTACCGCATCCTCGCGCACCACAACGTGATCGACGCGTACGGTCACGTCAGCGTGCGCTCGGAGAAGAATCCCAACCGCTACATCATGGCGCGCCACCTCGCGCCGGAGCTGGTGCGTCCCGAGGACCTCATCGAGTACGACCTCGACAGCAATCCCATCGACGCCAACGGCAGGGAATCGGTGCGCGAGCGCTTCATCCACGGCGAGGCCTACAAGGCGCGGCCGGAAATCATGTCGGTGGTGCACAACCATTCGCCGACCGTGGTTCCTTTCAGCGTCACGGGCGTGAAGATGAAGGCGTTGTTCCACATGGCCGCCTTCGTCGGCGACGGGCTGCCGGTCTGGGACATCGCCGATGCGCAGAAGGACACCGACCTCCTGGTGAAGACGCCTTACCTGGGCGAGGCGCTGGCCAAGGCGCTCGGTGGCAAGCCCGCGGTGCTGATGCGCGGGCACGGCGCGACGGTGGTGGGCGAAAGCCTGCCCCGGTCCGTCGGCCGCAGCGTGTACCTGGAGATGAGCGCGCGCATGCAGCTCGAAGCGATGATGCTGGCGGGCCCGAACGGCAAGATCGCGTTCATGCATCCAGGTGAAGTCGCCGCTTCCGTCCCCGCCCAGGAGTACAACCGCGCCTGGCCGCTCTGGCGTTCCTGGGCGCTCGAGCAACTCCAGAAGAAATAGGGGCCAGCCCCGGTTTTGATGCGGCGGATCCTGCACCTTGACATGGACGCGTTCTACGCGTCGGTCGAGCTGCTGCGCCGGCCCGACCTGAAGGGCAGGCCGCTGGTCATCGGCGGGCGAGGAACGCCGGGTGTCGAAAGCCCGATTTCGAGCTACGCGGGACGCGGCGTGGTGACGACCGCGACCTACGAGGCGCGCGCCTTCGGCATTCACTCGGCGATGCCGATGAGCCGGGCGGCACGGCTGTGTCCCCACGCAATCGCCCTGCCGACGGACTTCGCCGAGTACCGGCGCATGTCCGGCCTGTTCAAGGACTGCATGCTCTCGATTTCTCCGGTGATGGAGGACCGGGGCATCGACGAGGCGTTCCTCGACATCACCGACGTGCGCGGAGACACCGAGGAGATCGGCGCCGAGCTGAAGCGCCGCGTGATGGATGCGACGCAGCTCACCTGCTCGATCGGCATCGCGCCCAACAAGCTGCTCGCGAAGATGGCTTCCGAGCTGCAGAAGCCCGACGGGCTCACGATCCTCTCGGCATCGGATGTGCCGGCTCGCATCTGGCCGCTCGCCGCGCGCAAGCTCCCGGGTGTCGGCCCGGTCACGGAGAAGAAGCTCGAGGCGCTCGGCATGCTCACCATCGGCGACATCGCCGCGCGGCCGCTGGCCGATCTGCTCGCCGCGTTCGGCCCTTCGCACGGCAACGGGCTGCACCATGCGTCGCATGGCCGGGACGAGCGCGAAGTGGTGACCGAGCGCGAGCCCAAGTCGCGCAGCCGCGAGACCACGTTCGCCTCCGATCTCAGCGACTGGCAGGACATCGCGCGCACGCTCGCGGCGCTTTCGAAGGAGGTCGCAGAGGACCTCCGCGACGAAGGGGTGCGCGGCCGCACCATCGGGCTCAAGCTGCGGTTCTCGAATTTCGAGACCGTGACGCGCGACCGCACCATCGCCGAAGCGACCGATTCGGCCGAAGTGATCCGCAAGGCGGTGTTCGAGTGCCTGTCGCGCGTGAAGCTGGAACGCAGCGTGCGCCTGCTCGGCGTGCGCGTGGGAAACCTGGAGAAGGCGGCCTAGGAGGCGTTCGAGCGATCCGCGCCGGGCTGCCGCTCCGATTGGCTGATCGGCACCCTGAAGGTGAATTCGCTGCCCAATCCTTCGCCCTCGCTGCGCACGGTGACCGAACCGCCATGCAGCTCGACGAGCTGCTTCACGACGGCGAGGCCTATCCCGAGGCCGGCCCCGGGCGCGGGAACGTCCGCCTGCGCCTGCGTGAAGATCTCGAAGATGTGCGGGAGCATCTCAGCCGGAATGCCGCGCCCATGGTCGCGAATGCGCACGACGACCTCATGGCCCTCGATCGTGCCCATGACCCAGATCCCGTGCGGAGGCTCGGTGAATTTCGCCGCGTTGCAAAGCAGATTCACCACCACCTGCTGCAACAGCGTCGGATCGCCCTCGAACACGATGTCCGATTCGGGCAGGATCACGCGCGGTGAATGGCGGTGCTGCTCCAGCAGGGAAGCGCACGTCTCCTTCGCCCGCGCGATGAGGTCGACGAGCGACACCTTCTCCACCCTCAGCGTGGTCTTGCCGGACTGCGCGCGCGTGAGGTCGAGGATGTTGCGGATGACGCTCGACATGAAGTCGACCTGCCGCCGCATCATGTCGCTGGTGTCGTTGGCTCCGGCCGGACCGGTGCGTTTGAGGATTTCCAGGCCGAACGCCAGCGACGTCAGCGGCGTGCGCAGCTCGTGCCCGAACGCTCCCATCAGCTCGTCCTTGCGGCGCATCCCCTGCTCTCCGGCTTCCACCCGGTTCTGCAGGTTCTGCATCTGGGTGCGCACGTCGGTGCGGTCACGCAGCACCTTGGAAAAGCCGATCAGCTCGCCGTCCGCTCCGCGCAGCCCGATGACCACGCCGCTGGCCCAGAAGCGCCCGCGGTCCTTGCGCAGCATCCACCGGTCGTCCTCGCATTTGCCGTAGTCGGCAGCCACCTTGAGCTCGTACTCGTCGGATTTGTGCTCCACGTCTTCGGGCGTGAAGAGCACCGACAGCGGCTTTCCCTCGACCTCGGCCGCGCTGTATCCGAACACGTTCTCGGCGCCCGCGGCCCAGCCCACGATCAGGCCCCTGGGGTCGAGGAAGATGAGGGCGTGGTCGCGGGCCTGCTGGAGGAAGGCCTGGAGAAGGGGCTGCGGAGTCATCTGTGCTGATTCGACTCATCCGGCGCCGGTGTGTTCCGGGCCGCCGCACAGCGGTTTGTAGAGCTTGCGCGACCCTGCGCCGCTTACTCGCCCTTGATGCCCGCCTGCTTCACCACCGGGGCGAGCTTGTCGTAGTAAGAGCGCGCGAGGGCCGCCGCCGCCGTGGCGCTGGGCTGCTCGAAGGGCTCCAGGCCGTGCCTTCCGAGCTGGTCCTCGACGTACGCCTTGTCCGCAAGCACTCTTGCCACTTCGGCGTGCAGCCGGTCCATGATCGGGCGCGGCGCCGCGGCCTGGGCGAAAAACCCCCACCACGACTCGTATTCGACCGGCACCACGGCGCGCTCGGCGAGCGAGGGCACGTCGGGAAACGCGCCGACCCGTTTCGCCGAAGTGACGGCCAGCGCGCGGAACTTGCCACTCTTGATATGCGGCGAGAAGGAGGAAGGCAGCCCCATGGCCACCGGCACCGTGCCCGCGAGCAGCGCAGTCACCGTCTCGCCGGAGCCCTTGAATGGCACGTGCACCATGTTGAGGCCATTGGCCTGGAGGAACAGCTCCGTCACGAGGTGGTGGGGGCTGCCCACGCTCGAGGTGCCGTAGTTGAGGTATCCCGGCTTGGCACGCGCGAGCTGGACGAGCTCCTCCACGCTGCGAACGGGTACCTGAGCGCCGACGGTCAGGATGAACGCGGCCCGGGCGAGCGTTGCGAACAGCTGGAAGTCCTTCACGGGGTCGAAGCCCTGCGCCTGGTTGAGGAGGCCCATGATGGGCAGCGCCTCGGTGTAGAACATGAGCGTGTAGCCGTCCGGCGCCGCGCGCGACACGGCCATGGGCCCGTTGAAGCGGCCGAGGTTCTCGACGACGAGGGGCGCGTTCATGTTCTGCGCCATCTTCGTGACCCCGATGCGGGCGACGGTGTCCACTCCGCTGCCGCCCTGCTGCGGGACGATGACCTTCACCGGTTTCGCAGGGTAGGCCTGCGCGAGGCACGGGAGGGAAACGAGGAAAAGTACCGCCGCGACGAGCGTTCGCATGAGCATCCCCGGTAAGAATTACAAGGCATGGTACTGCCTGCCCGATTTTTCTGGCGGGCCGGGGGAGGCGTCGGCATAATCCCGGCACAAGCTGTATCCACCCCAGGGAGGGGTCATGCTCATCTATATCGTCTGGGTGCTCGTCGGAGAGCTGCCCCCGTTTTCCACGCGCTAGGTAGACTTCCCGCAAACCATCCGCAGGAGGCCTCGATGGACGGAACGAAGAAGGACCTGCCGCCGCTTGTCTACCTGGGGTCGGTCCACGAGGGGATCCCGGTCAGGGATCTCGACCGCGCGGTGAAGTTCTACACCGAAGTGCTCGGCCTCAAGCTGCTGCCGCGGCCGAAGCTGCCCGGTCCCGGCGCCTGGCTCGGCGACGAGGACAATACGGTGCAGTTCCACCTCATCGTCACCGAGAAGGATTACATCCCGGGACCCGACGCGCCCAGGACACCGACCGGGCGGCACACCGCGTGGATGGTGAAGGACCTCAACGCGTTTCGCGAGCGCATGAAGGCGCTGGGCGTCGACTATGGCGAGCTGAAGGGCATCATCTCCAGCGACCAGCTGTTCGTGAAGGATCCGGAAGGGCATACCTGGGAGTTCCAGGAGCCGAAGTGAACAAGGCGTGCGCGCGGCGCACGCTACGAACGCCCTGTAGCGTGCGCCATGCGCACGCCCCCTGTCACTCCTTCGCGGCGATCGCCTCGATCTCCACGCCGTAGCGCGGATCCGCGAGCCCGCTGATGCAAAGAAGCGTCGCCGTCGGCTTCGAGTCGCCGAGGATGCGCTTGCGGATCGCGGATGTCTTGGGAACGTTTTCCTGCTTCGTCACGAACGTCGTCACCTTCACGAGGTGGCTGTAGTCCATGCCCACCTCGGCGAGGATCGCGCCGATGCGCTTCCACACCACCTCGACCTGCTCCTCGAAGTTCTCCGGCACGGTGCCGTCGGCGCGTCCCGGCGTCTGCCCCGCGATGAACAGGATCCGCGCGTTGGGCGGCACTTCGATGCCGTGGATGTAGCTGCCCGACGGGGCGGGAATCGACTTGGGGTTGAACGCTTTGATCATGGGAGGCTCCTCCTGTGAGATCGGCCCATCTTAATGCTTGCTCACGCATTTACTCATAGAGCGGGCCGCTGACCTTGCCGCGGAACACGCGATGCGCGTAGGCCGTGTAGGCGAGCAGGAAGGGAAGCACGATCACCACCCCGACGAGGACGAACACGAGCGCCGAGCGATGGGCCGCCGCCTCCCATATCGTGAGGCGGTCGATGACGATGTACGGGAACAGGCTGTAGGCCAGGCCCGCGAACGCGAGAATGAAGATCGTCGCGGCGCCTGCGAAAGGCTTCCAGTCCCGCTGCGCCGTTCCGGCGCGCGTGGTCGCCCAAACCCAGCCGCCCGCCGCGAAGGTGGCGATCGGCAGCAGCATCAACGCCAGAGTGCGGGGAAACGAAAACCACTTGTCGCGCACCGTCTCGCTCACCAACGGCGTGGCCAGGCTTACGAGCGCGATGCCTATCCCGACCGCGACCAGGCCCCACCGCGCCCAGCGACGCGCCTTGTCGCGCAGCTCGCCTTCTGTCTTGAGGATCAGCCAGGTCGCTCCGATCAGGATGTAGCCGCCGCACAGCGACGCGCCGACGACTGCGGCGAACGTTGCGTAGCGGGCTCCCGGCGCGAAGCCGGTGATGTAGCGCGCCAGCATCCAGCCCTGCGAAAACGCCGCGAGCAGGGAGCCCGCCCAGAAAAGCCTGTTCCAGAGCTTCCGGTGCCAGCCTTCGGCCTTGATGCGGAATTCGAACGCCACGCCCCTCAGCATCAATCCGATGAGCATCGCGGCGACCGGAAGGTAAAGCTCGCCGAGCACGATCCCGTGCGCCACCGGAAAAGCCGCCAGCAGCACGCCGATGCCGAGGATCAGCCAGGTTTCGTTCGCGTCCCAGAACGGGCCGATGGAAGCGACCATCAGCTCCTGTTCCTTCGCGTCGGCAGCCGGCATGAGCATGCCGATGCCCAGGTCGTAGCCGTCGAACAGCACATAGAGCAGCACCGCCGCGCCCATGATGGCGGTGAACACGAGCGGAAGGTCGATGCTCACTTGGCGCCCTTTCCGGCCAGGTGCGTGATCACGACCATGTACGCGAGGAGCATCGCGCCATAGCAGGCGCAATATGCAGCGAGGCTCAGGGTGAGGTCGCCTGCAGGCGCCGCGCCGACCGCATCCTTCGTGCGCAGGATCCCGGTGGCGAGCCATGGCTGGCGCCCGATCTCGGTCACGAGCCATCCGCACAGCGTCGCGGCCCAGCCGGAGAACGTCATCGCTGCGAGTCCCCACAACAGCCAGCGAGGCGCGAGCTTGCCGCGCCTCAGTGCCCACGCGCCGCTCCATGCGGCGGCGAGCATCAGCAGGCCGATGCCGACCATGCCCCGGAATGCAAAGAAGACGGGCGCGACCGGCGGCGTGTCCGGCGCGAACGCGTCGAGCCCTTTCACCTCGGCATTCGCGTCATGGCGCAGGATGAGGCTCGCGCCCCGCGGCACCTCGATGGCGAAGTCGTTGCGCCGCTCCGCCGCGTTGGGCCAGGCGAAGAGGACGAGCGGCGCGCCGCTGCGCGTTTCCCAGAGCGCCTCCATGGCCGCGATCTTCGCGGGCTGGTGCTCCAGCGTGTTGAGGCCGTGCAGGTCTCCGGCCGCGATCTGCAGCGGCGCCAGCACGGCGGCGACCAGGATTCCCGTGCGCAGGGTGACCCGAGCGGAAGCGTCCTCCGGCGCGCGAAGCAAGCGCCACGCCGAAAGGCCCGCCACGAAGAACGCCGAGGTCAGCCCCGAGGCGAGCAGCATGTGCGTCAGCCGGTACGGGAACGACGGGTTGAAGATGACCGTCCACCAGTCCCCCGCGATGAGCACTCCGTTCTCGAAGACGTGGCCGGTGGGCGTCTGCATCCACGAATTGAGCGCGAGGATCCAGAACGCGGACAGGGTCGTTCCGAGCGCCACCATGACGGTCGCGAAGAGGTGCATGGTCCCCGAGACGCGCCTTTCCCCGAACAGCACCACGCCGAGGAACGTCGCCTCGAGGAAGAACGCGAACAGCACCTCGTAGCTGAGCAGGGGCCCTGCGATGTTGCCGACAGTGTTCATGTAGCCGGGCCAGTTGGTGCCGAACTGGAACGACATGGTCAGCCCGGAGACGACGCCCATGGCGAAGGAAAGGCCGAAGACCTTCGCCCACAGGCGGAAGGTCCGCAGCCAGGCTTCATCGCCGCTCGCCAGGTGGCGGGCGCGGAAGTACACGAGGATCCAGCCCAGGCCGATGGTCAGCGCCGGGAACAGGATGTGGAAGCCGATGTTCAGCCCGAACTGGACGCGGGCTAGGAGGAGGGGATCCATAAAGAAAAAAGGCCGCACGAAGCGGCCTTTCTTTTTAGCACTGATTCTCTCAGTAGGGTTCCTCGTGGCACCGGCCGCGCAGGTGGCGCTCGACCGAGTGGAGGGATTTCCCTTTTTCCAGCAGGGCATCGTGGAGCATGTCCTCGGTGCAGTTGAACCGGGCGCACCAGGACCGGACCGCTTCCTGGCTTTCCGTGTTGATCACCGTGTCTTCGATCTGGGAGCTGGGGTGCATGGCGTGATCCTTTTCTGGCAATCGTTCGTGAACGGGCTCAGGCGGCCTTGCGCTTGGGGGCGCCGGCGGTGTCGTCGAAGAACTGCTCGTCCTCGGTGGAGCCGTGCAGGGCGGTGGTCGAGGCGTTCGCGCCCTGGACGACCTGCGTGATCTCGTCGAAGTAGCCGGTGCCCACCTCGCGCTGGTGCTTCACCGCGGTGAAGCCCTGGGCCGCGGCGGCGAACTCCTTCTGCTGCAGCTCGACGAACGCCGGCATGCCGTGCTTCGCGTAGCCGGAGGCGAGCTCGAACATGCCGTAGTTGAGCGAATGGAACCCGGCGAGGGTGATGAACTGGAACTTGTAGCCCATGGCGCCGAGCTCGCGCTGGAACTTCGCGATGGTCGCGTCGTCCAGGTTGCGCTTCCAGTTGAACGAGGGCGAGCAGTTGTACGCCAGCATCTTGCCGGGAAATTTCTTCTGGATGCCCTCGGCGTAGCGTTTGGCGAAGTCGAGGTCCGGCGTGCCGGTCTCGCACCACACGAGGTCCGCGTATTCGGCGTAGGCCAGGCCCCTCGAGAGTGCCTGGTCGAAGCCGTTCTTCACCCGGTAGAAGCCCTCCGAGGTGCGCTCCCCGGTGATGAAGGGCTTGTCGTTCTCGTCGATGTCGGAGGTGATCAGGTTCGCCGCTTCGGCGTCCGTGCGCGCGAGCAGGATCGTCGGCACGCCCATCACGTCGGCCGCGAGGCGCGCGGCGGCGAGCTTCTGCACCGCCTCCTGCGTGGGCACCAGCACCTTGCCGCCCATGTGGCCGCATTTCTTGGCCGAGGCGAGCTGGTCTTCGAAGTGCACGCCCGCGGCGCCCGCCTCGATCATGGCTTTCATCAGCTCGTAGGCGTTCAGCACGCCCCCGAAGCCCGCTTCCGCGTCGGCGACGATCGGGGCGAAGAAGTCGATGTTCCCGCTCTTTCCAGCACATTGGGATCCTAAGCTTAGAATTCCACGTGGACAAGTTGTCGCG
>JADMIO011678429.1_pt1 | contig 117128 bp, 127 predicted proteins | sample 8958161 | NCBI WGS metagenome assembly JADMIO01 (sample SAMN16585339, study PRJNA669376) | soil metagenome | isolation source: Crop rotation soil | place: USA: Cullars Rotation, Alabama | collected 2011
TATGGTGAAAGTTGGAACCTCTTACGTGCCGATCAGATTAAAACGAAAGGCCCAGTCTTTCGACTGAGCCTTTCGTTTTATTTGACCATGTTGGTATGATTTAAATTAATACGACTCACTATAGGGTCAGTGCGGCCGCGACTTCAAGTCACGTGAATTCCAAGCTTCGGATCCCACTGTGCTGGAAAGGGAACTGAAAAACGTGGTCAGGTATTCCTTGGCATTAAAACCCACTACGGTCTTTCCCGTCGCGGCAATATGCGCCGCAATGTCAGCACAGAACGGACTCCACCCACCATCGCCACTGGTGAAGAGCACCAGCGGCTGCGCCCTGGCGTTGGCCTGTTGATAGAGTTGCAGCTTGACGACCGCATTATCCCGGATGGAAGCGTCGAAGTTTGTGTGCGTGACCTCATGCGACACCTCCTGAGCGGTCACGTGATGATTGAACCGTTGATACCAGATCATTCCGGCGGCGGCGGCCACGACACCGCCCAGGAACATCAGTGCAAAAAGCAGCCAGAGAGATCTCAAACGCCGCAATTGCGAACGCAGGTGCCACGTAAACATGCTCATTGCCGCCCTCCAGTCCTGGAACCAGCAGTTGGCGCCGGCTGCGAGTCGATTCCGCGAGCCTGGCGGATCCAGACAGATGCGTTAGCCAGCGCACTATAAAACTGATCGCGTGCGCCACTGAAGCGATGGTTATCAGCCTGAATCAGCACGTACTGCTTAGGCTCGCGCGCGACGGAAAAGAGTGTCCGTCCTACTTTCAGCGGACTCGCAGTGTCGGTCGTACTCTGGATCATCACCAATGGCAAAGGAGATAAGGCGGGAATCACCGTTTTCGAAAGAAATGCGTAGGGCGAGTTCGCGCCGTTGCGAAGATTTGAGTGATTGGCGCCCAGACCACTTACCAGTTGATTCTCGGCCGGCAATCCAATGGAAATTATTCCGGCCCAGTTGTCTCGAGTGGCAGGATCAGAACCAACACCGATCGCAAAGCCGGCGCCCAGCGACCATCCATAAACAAGGACGGCCTGGTGAGGATCGCTATTGGCATATTGGCGTAGCGACTTGGCAATTTCGGCATAATCACTGGCCAGGACATTAATGGTTAGAGGGTTTCGCGGCGATGAAAAGTCTCGCAGGTAGATCTTGGAATCAACACCGGCGACCGCGAAGCCCGAATGCGCCAGCTGCTCGGCGGTGCGCGGCGCGAGCCCTCGCCAACCCCCGTCACCGCAAGCATAGATCGCCGGCACAGCCGCACCTGTGGTTTTGGGACGGTAGAAATGGATCGTGAACTGCTGGCCTCGAATTGAAACCAGTCGATCCTCCTGGACCACGTCCTCGTAGGTTTTCGTATCGTCAGGGTCATAGTGATCCGGGGGTATCACTCCCGGGTGAGACTTATTTTGCTGGTCTCGATCGGATCGCGCCGGTGGCGCGGTCTGGGCCAGCGCTGGGGTCGGTCCCGCCGCCATCAGCACAAAAGCTAGGAGAGCAAGAGCGCCGAAAAAAGACCAAGCGCGAATGATGCTGCGTGCTTCCATGATTCCACTCTGTTAATTAAATCAATACTGGTTCTGTCGTGCCGGAAGTTAACGTCGTCGTGTTGCTTAAGGATGTTCTGCCATGAAAAAGGGCTCCGTACTTGCACTGTGGCATACAGCATTCGCGGTGAAGCCCGGCGTTGGTTAAAACAAAGATAGCGCCGCTCCCACGCGTGCGGGTGATACTTCGCTTTGTAGCGGTACAAGTGTTTGAAGTCATAGCTTCCTTCCACTCGCTCATAAGCAAATTGCATCAGCTTCCTGAGCCGGGGATGACCGTTGAGATCGGGATCGTCCAGTTTGGCCAAAGGCGCAAGTCCCATTGAACCCAGGTCATAACCTTCATCACGAAGGAGGCGAAAGATCTCAGACGTTAACAACTCCATGGTTCCGCGAATCGCATCGACTCGTCTGCGGGTGCAGTCCAGATAGTAACCATTGCGTCCGTAGATGGGCTCACAAACGATGAAACCTTCTATCCGTCCTTTGCCTTCAGCTGAACGCGCGACAAAATAGCGCTTCGCTGAACGAGTCTCGAGTCCCATTGAGCCGAGCAGAAAACCCATTTCGTGATTTCCCTTTGCCAGCAGCCATTCAGCTGACACAGCCCGCAACTCACGATTTGTTTCCGCTGCTCCCACAGCAAACGGGAAATACTCTGAGACGACGACGCCCTCCCGTCGCGCTTTGTTGGTAGCGGCCCGGACGAGTTCCATCTGTCCACCAGCCAGCGTGAACTTATTCAGATCAAAGATCGCTTCATTGCCAATCTGCACATCTCTGAAACCAGCGCGGCGAAACCCATCCAGCGCCTCGGCGGTTACCTGATAAGCACAGACCGGCCGTCCCTGCATCGTCTGCAGAAACTCCTTTAGTAAGAGATGGACACTTTGCGGAGCGCAGACCGGGTCACCCCCGATCACTGCGACACCGGCACTTAGCTGGTAAGCGATAAACCCATCCACCGCAGGTGAAGTGAAGTAGCGCTTTGGGCCTTCGAGGAGGACATAGGAGCTCGAGTTAGTGCCGAACTGCGCCACCCAGTCTTCGAGATTCTGGCGCCCCGGGTGAGCCGAAAATTGGCGCTTAATGAAGAACCTTCCGGGCATTGAACTAACCGCGCGATTGCTGATTAGCTGCATGTTTGTTTGATCTCGGTGTGTGACGCCCTTGAGTACGACTCTCCAGACCGGAACTCGAACTAATAGCTCTCGTTCTTTAACGACTTCGCATTCGGGACACGCTTGTGCCGCCGGTGCGACGATTTTCGGCGGTGATGATGGTGACGACCTTTAGTGGCATGGTTCCTACGCGCGCCGTTAATTCCGACGGTTGTTGGTGCTCCACTGACGCGTTCTGGCTTAACTTGCGCAACCGTAAGCGCCGCGCAACCGATTGAAACCACTGCGGCCATCACAAAAAATATCTGCTTCACCTTTAGCATCTTTCTCTCCGTCGTTTTCCAGCTAAGAATGTGCGAGCGACTTGTCGTGGCAACGGTCATGCCAATGTTGAATGGGGATGCCGAGGGAAAAAGCCATTTAGTTAGTTGGTGAGTTGGCCCATGAGGGAAGGCAAAGGGAGTTTAAGTGTGGTGTGCTTGCTGATTGATACAAAACTGCCACGCCGGCGGGAATACTTGGCGAGGCGGCGGATGACGTTGTTCCGGACTAATGAGACTCTCGGAAATTGGCATGCTCGTTGCGCTATTCAGGTTGAAGTGCTTGCGTTGTCCAGGAGTTCTGTCGTGACCGCGGGGACGCCGACGACGGGAATGACGCACTTGAGTTAATCACGATGCCATGAACCGCCATCCCCACGGGATTGCGCTGGGCAGGAATTCGCGAACGCCTTGGCCGTTTGTCAATACACGAGCAGGTAGGACGTTAGCAGGGCGCGAGCGCCCGTGCTCCGTTAATTGCGGCGCCTCGATTTCTTGAGATCATGCCAAAGCTAAGTAGCGAGATAGACTTCAAACGCGCATAATTCCTACGCGTCTATGCAACCGCTGAAGCTCCACACCAAAGCGACCTTGGTCGCATCGGCCGTGACCATCGGCATGCTGATAGTTGCGATGATGGTCACCGGTGCAGGCATCGCGGGCCTGGAACGAGATGACGATAAGGCGCTCGCGGAGCTGCAAGCGATCAGTCTCGCCGCGCAGGTCAGCGACTTGTCGACACCGCAAGATGTTGCCACGCTGGAGCGCGCCGTAAATGTGGTGATGGGCTCGCGACCTAATCTGGTCACCGTGAGGATATGGGACCGTTCCGGGGGCGAGTTTGTGGCGCGCGTGGCCGCTTCCGGCAGTGCCGCGGTCGAAGAAATACCCCCAGACACCAAGGAAGCATTGCGCAGCGGCCTGGCTTCAAAAGTAGTGAGCTCGCGCCCTTATGGCTCCAAAAACTCCTTGTACCGGGTCTTCGTCCCCATCAGGACGCAAGGACGCCTCAGCGGCGCGGTCGAAATAGTCGAGCGCTTTGACAGCAACTGGTCGGTCGCGCTTCGCTACGCGCGTAAGACCTTCTGGATGTCGTTGATCGCAATCCTGCTGATTACGATAGGCAATTACCTGCTTTTTCGACAACTGGTCTACCGTCCCATCGGTCATCTTTTCGGAGCTATGTCTCGAGCTAAAGCTGGAGACCTCGGGGCCAATGTGCCGCCACGCGCGGCCGACGAACTTGGCGTGCTCTCGAATGAATTCAACAGCATGATCCGACAGGTGCGAGAGATGACCCGCGAACGCGAAGCTCAACAAGTCATCCTCGAACAGCGGGTCCACGAGGCAACTGAGGAACTCGAACAGCGCAACCGACAACTGCAAGAGACGAACTTAGAGTTATGGCGCACAACGCGGCGAATGAATGAGCTGGGCCGGCTGGCGGCGGCCGGACAAACGGCGGCCCAGTTTGCTCATGAAGTAGGAACGCCGCTCAACCTGATCAGCGGTCACGTGCAACTGTTGGAGCTGGAACTACCTCGCATTCCTGGTGATGGCGACAGCCGCATCAAGATAATCGAAGAGCAAATCGAAAGGATCGAACGCATCGTTCGGCGCATGCTCGATCGTACTCGCTTTGAGATGGAGCTGACACCAGTTGATCTGAACCAGCTTCTGCGACGTCTGTTCGACGCGACCTCACCGGCTTTTGATAAACGCCCAGTCCGGATAATTGAAAGGTTTGATCCTCGTCTACCGATGATAAATGGCTCGGCAGATCGTCTGCAGCAACTGTTTCTTAATCTCATCAACAATGCCCTCGACGCCATGCCAAACGGTGGCGAATTAACTGTGTCGACTCACCAGGAGGTGGAAGCAGGCGGAAACTCGACCAGAGTAGTGGTCGATTTCGCTGATGACGGTTCGGGAATGGGGCCTGAGACGGTGGCCCATATCTTCGATCCGCTCTACACCACCAAGGCGCCCGGTCAAGGTACCGGCCTGGGACTGGTCATCGTCAATCAGATTGTGCACGAGCACGGCGGTGATGTCGGAGTGCAGAGTGAACCCGGGCAGGGCACGCGCTTCCGGCTAACTTTTCCGGTGACCAAGCTTACCGCGGTCGAAACGAACCCGTCGGAAGCAGTTGATCGCAACGGTGAAAGAGAAGTAAGTGGTGGCGTGCCCGAATTTACGTCAACTGGAACCATGACAAAGCTGTAAAGACAATGAAACGAATTCTCGTAGTCGATGACGATCGCGCCTCTTGTGAACTGCTTCGCGAGATCTTTGTCAGCCAGGGCTGGGTGGTGGAAGCCGCCCTGACCCCAAACGAAGCCCTGCAGAAAGCGCACGGAGCCCAGTTCGACCTAATATTCAGCGATGTCAACCTCGAAGCTGAAAAATCGGGTTTCGATCTCTTGAAGGATCTGCGGGCGCAGTGTCCGGTAGTTCTGGTGACGGGCTTTGGCAGTCTCGATGCGGCGGTGAGGTCCTCGCGCGAAGGAGCCTGGGATTTCATTTCAAAGCCCTTCAAGGTGGAAGAGGTAGTTGCGGTCGCTCAGCAAGCTTTGAATCGCACCAAAGACACCGTGAAACCGCAGGCGACGTCCGACGCTCCGTTTAGCTATGAAGACATGGGTCTGATAGGTCGGTCGCCGTCAATGATCGCCCTCTATAAAGATATCGCTCGTGTGGCGCCGACGAAGACAACCGTGTTGGTGGTGGGCGAATCGGGTACCGGTAAAGAGCTGGTGGCGCGAGCAATTCACCAACACAGCCCGCGTTCCAACGGTCCCTTCATACCGGTTAACTGTGGCGCCCTGACTGAGACACTGTTGGAGGCAGAGCTATTCGGTCATGTACGCGGGGCTTTCACGGGCGCTGTGAATGATCGAAAAGGTCTCTGGGAAGAAGCCGATGGCGGGACGCTGTTCCTGGACGAAATTGGGGAAACAAGTCCCGCCATGCAAGTCAAACTCTTGCGCGTACTTCAGGAAGGCGAGATGCGACGAGTTGGTGCTTCGAGACCTGTTCAGATTGATGTCAGGGTCGTGGCAGCCACCAACCGGGATCTGGAAAAGGAGGTGCCCCAGGGCCGTTTCCGTGAAGATCTCTTTTATCGCTTGAGCGTGGTGACACTTCGCGTACCGCCGCTGAGAGAGCGCCGCACTGACATTCCTTTGCTCGCCGAGCGGTTTCAGCGCCTGGCTGCAGAGAGACTGAAAAGCGGACCCTTCCGATGTGGCGAAGAAACCATCCGCACTCTGGCGGCTTATGACTGGCCGGGCAATGTTCGCGAATTGGAATCAGCAATCGAACACGCCGCGCTTCGCGCTCGGGGCAATGAAATAACGGCGGACGATCTACCCGCCAAACTTCAGGCTCCGGAGGTAAAAGTCGCGGCCCAATCATCGCTGACCGCGCTCTACAGCGATCTGCCGTCGCTGGCTGAGCTCGAGAAGCGTTATTTGATCTATCTGCTTGAGACCCTAAGTGACAACCGGACGCGTGCAGCGGAAGTGATGAGAATCGATCGACGAACGCTCTACCGGATGGCGGAAAGGCATGGAATAAAGCTCGATGGAGAATAGAAACACGGCCAGCCACGCGGACCCCAGGCGAAGTTCAGTAACTTACGGATTCGAGCTTCTGATTCACTGCTTCGAGTTCTCTGGTCGCAGTCCCTATCTTCCCTCTTCGAATTAGCTCCCTTGCGCTATCGATTTCAGCGCTGCTCGCCAACAGTTGGTCCTTTACGCCGGTGTCCGCCTTTCTCCTCATCGCTCGATCCGTAGCTGCTCGAGCCTGCATCAGGGCATTAAGGGCCGGTTCAGACTGGCGGCGCTGTAAATAGACCACGGCTTCGGCCAGGTGGTCACCCGCTGCTTCAATATCGGGATCGGCTATCGGGAGTCCATTGCCAACCGGGGCCGCTGAAAGCGGAATGATGCTGTTTTTGTTGGGCTGTACTGTGATGGTCTCTTCGAGTGGCTTTGGGGGCAACGACATGACAATCATAACGCCCAGCGCGCCACAAAGTGAGATTGCGTAATAACCCACTAATCGCCAACGACTCCCAAAAACATTCTGATTAGCCATTGGTATTGGTTTCGGCATAACACGTTGAGGGTCGTTGGCTGCTTTGTTTTAGTGGGCAACGATTGTGCCATCGCGTCGTGGAAAATGACGCCCAGTTCGCCGGTGATTCACACGCGTTTGCTGAAGATTCACCGAACGCGATTGGGGCGGATGTGCGATCAGTGCAAACTCGCCACGCGCGACGTCACCACAGATTCCTAAAGATTTACAAATTTCGGCGGGGTGAAATGGACGCCGTGCGCGCAGTGCCTGATTCGAGGGCCACGTTTGCGCGACGGTCACATGATCAGAACGGTAACGCGATTAGTGACCGTTTAGCTCCGGACGAGCTTTAACGTGACGACAAACTTGCCCTGTTCATCCGACGCAGGCTCAACACTCCCCAGTCCATTCCAATTGCGTCCTTGATCGTCGGTGAATGTCCAGGTGATCGCCGACTCTTTGGAACGCTTTGGGCTTAGTGTGGGTGTGCTTCGTATATGCGCTATAGGCCTGAACATTCCCTGTGACGCGGTATTGGAGCCAATTCGACTGCGCAGAAGATCGATTATTTCGGAGGACGAGGAAGGACTTGAGACAAGAAGTTTAGTCTCCCAATGATCTGTGTTTCCTTCGGTGGAAATCAACTGAGCTTCTGCACCTTTGAGCCTGGGCTTTCCATAAGCTAATCCGTCGGGTAGATATCTGTCGGCCTGGTTCGCGCGCGTCCATTTCGAGTCAGCATCCCAATTGTATTCCATCGATAGGGCAGCCGCTTGCGCTCTACCCTTACCGAGGATTCTTGAAACGAGGTGAAAAGCTCCGTCAATGCCGGACGAAAGACCTGCCGTGGTGATTATCTTTCCGTTATCGACAAAGCGCTGGTCATACATCACCTTGGTTTGCGGCGTAGCCAGGTCTTCGATCATCCCATAGGTGGCGGTGACAGTCTGCCCTTCCAGTAAGCCTGCTTTCTGCAACAGGAATGCGCCCGTGCAAACAGACATAACGTAACTTACCTCTTTGGACTTTCTTTGAATCCAATTGATCAGAGCGTCGTCTTTCATGTGATCAAACACGCCTCCTCCGGGCACCAACAAGATGTCGGCCTTCGGACTATTATCGAACGTGTAGTCAGGCAGCACCTTTTGTCCGAACACCATAGTCAGCGGCTCGGATTTCGCGGCGACCGTATGGACCAGAAAGCCGGCAGTGCCAAACACTTCCCACGGTCCGGCGAAGTCGATAAGCTCGGTCGCATTGAAAAGAAGGATAGCGACAGTTGCGGGGCTGTCTTTGCCACCGCCCAACGGAACCAGAGTCATCCCGCACTGGGGACAATCTCCGGGCTTATCAAAAGTAAGCTTGTCGCAAGGCTGCCCGCAGGGCGGACAGATGTAGGTTGCAGTCACCGAATCGAGAACGGTGCTGGCTCCCGCGGTAACGCCGCGCGATCCCAGCGCGGTAAGACAACCGGCGGCTAAAATGGCGCCCGCGCCGCCCTTCATAAAGGTGCGTCGAGTCGGTTCGTCGTTAGTTGATTCTTTCTTTTCTTGCTTCATCACTCCAGCTCCTGTTACATAATCCTGATCATTGAATCGTTAGATCACATTCCTCACCAAAGAAAAACCCTGGGCCAACGCCTCGCAAGATAAGCATCAATTCCCCATACCCGGCCCGCGGCTCCCAAACAACACACCACGGCGCTGAAAAATACCGCCGCGTCTTCGCTATCCGGCGACCAGAACAGACGGCCCTTGGCAAACAGGTAATTTAGAAATAGAAACATCGCGATGGCTGAGCCGAGACGGGTCCCCAGGCCCAATAGCAAAGACAAACCGGCGGTCACTTCTCCGGCAATGATCAGATAACTGAAGAGCGTCGCGTGCGGAATCACCACATGTTGCAGGAAATGCTGGTACCACGTCGATGAATTGCGCATCGCATAGCCATTAAGGAATCCCAGCATCTCAACCGAGAAGGGTTCGGATCGAAGAATCTTGCCCAGCACCGTGATGATGAGAATCACGCCCAGGTGAAAACGCAGAATCAGGAGCAGCGCCCGCGGCACGTAGCGAAATGGTTGTTGCGCCGAATCGCGGATCATTTCTCTTGCCGTATCAATCTTAACGTCAGATCAAACTTGTCTTTTTCGTTAAACGAGGGCGCAGTCGAGATGTAACCTGCCCAGAAGCGGCCGAGATCGTCCTTAAACTTCCATTCCAATTCTGATCTCTGCGATGTCTGGCTCTGACGTGAGAAGACTACCGGCGAAATCGCATGAGGCGTGGTCGCAATCTGCTTTTTCATGAGTTCCATGATTGCAGCCACCGACGTTGGATTCCACACCTGTGCATGCATGTCCCAATGATGGACGTCGCCTTCAACTGAAATGTACTTCCCATCCAGTTCACTGAAATCAGGCAGGTAGCGATCGGCGAACGCGGCACGGGCTGGGGTCTTATCACCTTGCCAGTTGTATTCCAAAACCAGCGCTTCGTTTTGCGCCTGCCCCTTGCCCTGAATCAGTTCCACCAAATGCAGCGCACCATCGATGCCCGACGAAAGACCGGCGGTGGTAATCACTTTGCCGTTGTCGATGTAACGTTGGTCGTAGACGACTTTCGTTTTTGGCGCAGCCTTTTCGAGCGAGGGAATAGCACTGTGAAAAGTCGTGGCGCTCAATCCATCAAGCAATCCGGTTCGAGCCAGAAGAAACGCGCCGGTGCAAACCGACATGACATAACGTGCGTTTTTGGCCTTGTCCTGGATCCATCTAATCGCGCGCGGATTCTCAGCCGCCTTTGTTGTTCCGCGCCCACCCGGCAAGAGAATGATGTCTGCGTCCGGGCTGTTATCAAAGGTGTAGTCGGGAGTGACTTTTTGATCGAAACGCGTAGTCAGCGGTTCCGTCTTGTCGGCAACTGTAAACACCTTGAATCCAGCCTGGCCAAAGACTTCCCAAGGCCCTGAGTAGTCGATGATCTGAACCCCATCAAAGAGAACAATCGCGACAGTGACTTGTCTGTCTTCTTTCTCATCAATCGGATTCGGCCTCGTTCTCGCCTCTGTCGAAAACAGCGAGATTGTCAGAACTATCGACAATAAGAACATTCGTTCTGCACTCCGCGCTGGATTAAACATTAACTCTTCTCTCCTTCTTTTCTTGAGCGAAATATAGCCGGTTGGATGAGTCATGCCATGACGAATTCACGTCTATTTCGGCCATTCGCGGAATGACGAGAACGCGTGTCAGAACCGGAAGCGATAGCGACGGGAACACATGACCCACTGAAAGGGCCATTTGGTCCGGTCGCTTACCGCGCTCGGTTCTGACCCGATCAATCTAAAGGCTGAAATCGTCGGAAACTTGTCGTGTATGACACGGCCGCTTGCGCTATAGTCGGGATTTCGACCGTCATGGGTATCAAACGAATTGGCATTCTTGGCTTTGAAGGTGTAATGGCGCTCGATCTCGTCGGGCCTTTTGACGCTTTCACCTCAGCCTTCATCGAAGACGCCGGTCAACAGACGAATTGCTATGAGGTCATCGTCATCGGATTAACTGATCAACCGTTCAGCGCGGAGTCAGGTGTTATCTTTCAACCTCACAGGACCATCCGGAATGCTCCGCCTCTGGATACTCTGATCATTCCCGGCGGACAGGGATTGCGCGTGCCGTCGACTCAACAAGCTGTTGCCGAATGGGTCAGCAAACGGTCCACGAAGACACGGCGCATCGCCAGTGTTTGCACCGGCACTTACGGGCTGGCGGCCACTGGGTTGATTAACGGAAGACGCGTCACGACGCATTGGCGGCACGCGCAGCATCTCGCTAATAGCTTTCCCCAGTTGCAAGTCGATCCAAACGCCCTCTACGTGAAGGATGGAAAGTTTTATACCTGTGCCGGCATTACCTCGGGAATCGATCTCTCGCTAGCTTTGATTGAAGAAGACTTTGGGCCGCGCGTCGCTCTTTCGGTCGCGCGTGAACTGGTGGTTTATCTCAAGCGGCCCGGCGGGCAGGAGCAATTCTCTGAGCCACTCAAGTTTCAAACGCAAGCCGGCGATCGTTTCGCCGATCTGGCGGCGTGGATCCAGGGACATCTGCAAGAAGATTTGTCTGCCGAAGCGCTTGCCGACCGCGCATGTCTGAGCACCAGACATTTCAGCCGGCGCTTCAAAGATGCTTTCGGCTCAACCCCGGCAGCTTTCGTTGAAAGTGTGCGGCTCGCCGAAGCGCGCGAGCGGCTAACATTGCCGGATCAAACGATCGAAAGCGTAGCGGCCTCGGTTGGTTTCAAAAGCGCCGACGCTTTTCGACGGGCATTCGAGCGGCGCTTCGGGCTTAAGCCAACCAGCTACCGGAGACATTTTTCGTTCCGCCACGAAATCAACGACTAAAGCGACGTGGCCGATTGTGTCGTTAGTTAGTCATAGATGTTTGTGCTAATAGCGCTGTAAAGTCCGCACCTGCTATCGCTCAACCTGAGCGATGGTTCGTTCAACTAAAGCAACTCATTGCAACAAACTGATGGCTGAGGCACGAAAAGTTTGCATCGTTATCTTTGACGAAGTTGAAGTGCTCGATTTCTGTGGGCCGTTTGAGGTCTTCTCAGTGACTGGCGGGCGCGCAGGACTACAGCCATTTGAGGTTTTCACCGTCGCGGAAGAGTCACGGTCGATCACTGCACGCGGCGGTTTAAGCGTCAATCCATCCTACAGTTTTGCCAGCTGTCCGCGCCCTGACATTTTGCTGGTACCCGGCGGTTTCGGAACACGCAGAGAAATAAAGAATGCGAAGATGTTGGAGTGGCTTAGAAAACGCTCGTCAGAGGCCGAATTGGTCCTGTCGGTATGTAGCGGTTCATTGCTCCTCGGCAAGGCCGGGCTCTTGGATGGCTTGACCGCCACAACTCATTACGCGGCGCTCGATGAGTTGCGAAATATAAGTTCGTCAATCTCGATTGACTCATCGAGAAGATTCATCGACAACGGTCATATGATCGTCTCAGCCGGGATCTCGGCCGGAATCGATATGTCCTTATACGTCGTGGCGCGCTTGCTGGGAGACGAGCAGGCAATTGAGACTGCCCGCTATATGGAATACAGATGGTAAGCGTGGGTTACTCTGAGCGAACTGCGGAAAACTCGCTAAAGCTTGCACCACGCATTCACATGATTAGCCAATCCTTGATGGCGCCGCGGTTTAGAGGACAAGTCGGGAACAGTTGGGGGTACGTTGTGGAATCTCTCTCACGTGAAAACTGCTCTTACGATTGCTCACAAAATGGGAGGGGGCGACGAGGCCGAACTCGCGACTTTCAGCTTGGGAATCCGAATTTTCGATTCTTTATTTTCAACACTCAAAAGCCGCTCACAAAAAATGTACGCGCATGCGCTGCATACCGTGCACGCATTTGCTTGATTCGCCTGTCCCTAAGGGTGGTTTGCCGGACGTGTCTTCAGTTTTGATTTACGCCAAGGATCAGACCCGCGTGTTTGTTACCAAACGGCTCTTTAAGGTTCGGACTCTCTTTGCTCTTTCTGATGCGCTAACGAATCTGCTGAATTCTTCAACAAGTCAGTCGTCCTTTCAGTGACACTCGGAACGTATTCAACGACACTCTGTGGTGGCAGACTCCTTGTTGGTTGTGATGGCGCGAGCACTTTTGCTGGTGCGGACGGACCCAAGTCATGTTTTCTACGGCGAGAAGGAGAGAGATACGGAAGAACTGAAATAAACATACCAAGAAGGGAAATCACAACACCAATAACAGTAACTACATCTACATATATCAACTTTTTGCCAATGACGCTGATGGCTACACCCAAGAACATCGCAATGAATCCCCAAAACACACCCCTGTTCGCGCCGGTTGTTTTAGCTTCGCGTGTCGGCCCTCTTTTGAAATCATTTGCTACGTCTGACTGACTTAGCGGCTGAGTGGTTATCTGCAAGCTCGCTCCGCAGGAACGACAAAACTTTTGTTCCGGCAGTATCTGCGACCCACAGTTAGCGCAAATCATTTGAAACCTCAGTCAACCAGTAGACTAGATATACGAGTATGTCTTACCGTGAGTTCGTTAATCATTGAGAAACCCAAAGAACCGATGTTGGAATCTCAGCATAGGGCGTCGTTATTTAGTTCTTAGTCTAACGCTAACGGCACGAAGAGAGCATGGCTGAACCTGCTTTACTGCGCAGAATTCATCTCAAACATGCTTGACATTGATTCGATCAACATTCCGTGCACGCATTTGCTTGATTTGCGTGTCGCCGCATGAGGTTTGCGGGACGGTGTGTCACAGCAAATTTATCCCAGCAGGCGATCAACCTCGTCTTTGACGACTCGGTAACACTCACAAACAGTTTGTTCCAGCTTCTGCCTATCGAGAATCTGAATGCGACCGCGAACATAACTAATTGCACCGTCATCCTGCAGACGGCCCGCTGCCACAGTCACCCCTTCGCGGCGCACGCCTAACATGTCGGCGATTAGCTCCTGGGTCATGACTAACTCATCTGTGTTCAGACGGTCATGACTTAACAAGAGCCAGCGACATAGTTGCTGGTCGACGGAATGAAGCCGGTTGCACACTGCGGTCTGTGAGATCTGGGTAATGAGTGCCTGGGTATAGCGCAAAAGCAGTCGTTGAAATTTCCCTCCCCGGGCAAACTCATCCTGGAGCACTTTCGCTTTCATTTTGAGGGCCGCGCCAGCGCTTTGAACTACCGCCCGGTTCGGCATCGTGCCACCTCCCATGAAAAGCGCAATTCCCACTACACCGTCATTGCCGGTCAGACCCATTTCGGCGCTCGAGCCGTTTTCCATTGTGTACAAAAGAGACACTATTGAGGTCGTAGGGAAAAACACGTAATCCAATTGGCCGGCGAATTCGTAGACAACTTCGCCCAGGGAAAACGAAACCGGTTGCAGGTCTGGCCGCAAGTGTTCGAACTCATCAGCTGGAAGCGCGTCGAGCAATCGATTTTCCACGGGAACGTTGACGCCTTCAGTCATTGTGATCAACTTCAGAAATTCAGGTTCACCTATTGCAACAACATGGAATTCTATCTGATGTGGGAATAGGCCGCCAAAGGTGATCCGAACCGACGACGGATCTCAATATATGTGGTCTAACGCACAGACGACTCTATTTTCTTAGGGCACTCTAGCAGCAGTACGAAATGAGAGAGGCTTTTCGGGGTGAGCAACACCGCGATTCGAAAAAAGGAAACGGTTATGTCTATGAAACTCTATGTAGGTAATTTGGCTTTTGATACTTCGAGCAACGATTTGCAGACTTTGTTCGCAGAGGCGGGTACGGTCGAGAACGTTAGTCTAATTGAAGATCGGGAAACCGGACGCTCACGCGGTTTCGGGTTCGTTGAGATGTCTTCGAAGGAAGAAGGCGCAGCGGCGATTGAAAAGTTTAACGGTCACGACCTGGCCGGACGGGCTTTGAAAGTCAATGCGGCAAAGCCCCGTGAGAATCGGTACAGCGGTGGCTGAGGACTGAACGTAAGAAAGAGGAATTGGAATAATCTAGAACGAGAGGCCATTTGAACAACCTTGGGATTAAACAGCGTCGCGTCGGCAGCGTTACCATTCTCGATGCAGATCACATACTACGTATCTCGCTGAAGTTCGGCATAAGTGGCGTCTCCCTCGAACGAGCGGTCGATTCGCTGTTGACGTTAGGGCAGCATCAGATTCTCCTGAATCTTAATGGCATCAGGATGATCGGCGCGAAAGGTCTCGGAGAACTTGTTTCCATCTACGGCAAAGTTTTCAACGATGGCGGTCAATTCAAGCTGCTAAATCTGACGCCGCCAGTTCGCCAGTTGATTAGCGCGACGAATCTTTCCGAAGTATTTGACTTTTACGAGAGCGAGCAAGATGCGATTGAGAGCTTTACTTGCGTGTCACAACCATCGGCCCGAATACTGGATTCGTGATCAGTAACCAAGACTTACAGACGAGCCATTTGGCGAGGCGCTCCTACCCCATGAACAGTATCTACGCAATGCGACGTGCAAATGGCGATTGGTTCGCGCTCAAAAAGCCCGATGGCCTGCGAGTGCCGGTTTTTTACGATGAGGCGGAAGCAATCCGCGCGCGTACTTTCAATGTTGAAATGCTGGTTTTCAAACCCACACCTCTCGACATGGCCGCGCTTAACGATCTCGTCGACGATTCAGAAAAGCCCTCGCACTTTTGGCTGGTTGACTTTGGCTGCCCGACCCTGAGGCGTGGGCAAGTCTTGACGCATTCAGAGCTTATGAACATGTGCCAGCGAGAGGTGCCGTCTTCGGTGTAGGGTCGAATTTGTCAAATCAATAGCCATCAGCGAGTAATTGCGGAAAGAAGACTCGAGGCAGGACGCGCACGGCAAGTCGCGCTTTCAACGAATACCGGTCGGCCATTGATCGCTCAGCAGCGAAGGAACACACAAAACCGGGACTGCGCAAAGCGATCTACCGCACAGACACGCTCAACTTACTCAGGATAATGTTCTTCGGGGTGAGCAATTGCCATCGAGACGGCCGCGATTATAGGCCAACCAGACAAACAGGAGAAAAACAATCAATAACATCATAGATAATAAAGTTGACACGCCAGGCGACCTCGGGACGAAGGTCATCGAAATGATAGACACTCAGGATAAAAAACTGGCGGTGGTCATAAGCCATACAATCCTGACAAATCGAGGTCGAGGCCCGGATGTCATCGACCCTTATCAGATTGCGCAGACGTTTCTGCGGAACCAGCGACGCAGGTTTATGCCACCCGATACAGAGGGCGACAGGTAATCAATGACATACGGACTAGCCGGGCCCCCATACTGGTTCAGTCACTTTTGTGGCGCGCGCATCATGCATGTGATTCACACGCCAGAAGCCCGCGCCGCTTTTGAACTGAACCAGTAACCCACCTCAGGTTTGGATTTGCTGAACTTCCTTTTTTGAAGAGTGGTGAAAGGATTAGGGATTTTGTATCAAAGGACGAATATGAAACTAAGATTAGCGTCGGTGATTGGCCTGGTGGCTCTCGCTGCATTTGCCGCTTGGCAGTTCTATTTGTTCGCGGTCTTTAAAGACGCGAACGGCGTCATTGATGCGCAAGGCGGCACGCTTCATCTGTGGGTGGCTATCGGCGTCGCACTTTTGGTCTGCATTGCCGGATTTTTTCTGTTCTCAAGGTTACGTCGCTATGACGCGCGAGATGAGATGCATATCACGTCGCCGGGGCGCCCGCACTAGGTATTTAGGTATAAGCGGAAAGGCCAGCGACATTTTCGCGACTCAGTGAATTCTCTATGAACACTATAAACGCAGAGCAATTCGCGCAAGTCTGTGATCGAGTGTGGAGTGACCGGGAAGCACTATTGAGAGGACGTGGCCGTTTGAACGGCGACGCGGCCCTCGTTCGAGCTGTGTACTGGCGACTTTGTAAGAGGGGACTTGAGTCCAACGCTCGCGCCGAGAGTTCCAGTCCAACCTCTGCGCTTTTTGAATATAAGTTGGTAGTGGGCCGCATGGTCGAAGCTAGTGCTCGACCTGCTTTTGACTGGGCGCCGATCCTTAAAGAACTCGTAGAGCGCTATCAGAACGAACTCGAACTTGCTCGCTAGAGTCCAAGGATAAATATCACGCGGGGTGTGGCTGTAGCCGTCTCTCTTTATCAAGGCTGCATCTTGTCGCACTCTGGGAAAGCGTCTCACCAGCAGAACTGGATGCGAAATCAGCCACCGGGGAAAGAGTACTTACCAGAAAAGCCTACGGACTGTTCGCCACGTTCGTCGTAATCGTGGTGACCTTCTTTGTATTAAGAGCGGCCTGACGCTGCCCGGTATTTGAGTAGAAGCTCACGCGTTCGAAGTTCAGTAAACGTCACTCAACAGAAGTGATTTTTTAACCATTCGTTAGCGCACCGTGCGGTCCGTAAGGCTCGCAATTACCATTAACAACTCACTTGCCTCAACAGGTTTCGCGACATGCGCCTGAAAGCCGGCTGCCAGCGCGCGCAGGCGGTCTTCAGCTCGCGCGTAAGCGGTAAGCGCCACGGCTGGCACCCGACCGACGTCAGCCAGTTTTCGCACCCGTCGAATCAACGCGTATCCGTCTTCCCCAGGCATGCTGATATCTGAAACCAGGATCGACGGCTGCCACTTTCGTATTTCGTCCAGGGCTTCCTTCGCCGACGAGACCGTTTTCACTTCCGCGCCCTTGGCGGACAGCATTGCGGAAAGCAGTTCACGGGCGTCGCGCTCGTCATCTACGATCAATACCTTTAGTTTCGCTAGCGCAATTCGATCAGCGAGATCGTCAAGTCCTTGTGTGTTCAGGGCAGCCACATCCTTAGCAATTTCTTCGCTCCGCGCCCGGATAGGCAAACTGACACTGAAAGTTGAGCCTTTGCCTTCACCATCGCTGCTGGCGTGGACTGAACCGCCATGTAGTTCAACTAGGTGTCGAACGATAGCTAAACCCAAACCGAGACCCTGATGTTGGCGGGTGCTGCCGGTGTCGGCTTGCGTAAATCGATCGAAGACATAGGGCAAAAATTCACTTTCGATACCGACGCCCGAATCCTTCACTATAATCTCTACATGAAAGCCCTTGCGTTGAACCGTAATAGCAATATGCCCATGAGTGGGCGTGAATTTGACGGCGTTTGAAAGCAGGTTCCAAAACACTTGTTGAAGACGTTCCGGGTCACCCGAAACGATCGCATGCTCGTCCAATTCACGTACCTCGATCGTGAGTGATTTTGCCTCGGCCGCTGCGCGCATCGATTCCAGGGCCGCGTCCAGAGCGGTCCGCACTTCGACCGGGTGGGAATTGATCTTTAATTTGCCAGTGATGACCCGCGAAATATCTAGCAGATCCGATAACAACTGAACCTGAGCGCGGGCGTTGCGCTCGATACTCTGGCTCGCGCGGCTGAGAGTCTCTTCGTCCAGGCCCGTCTTATTCAGTATTTGCGACCAGCCCAAAATTGCGTTTAATGGCGAACGAATCTCGTGAGAGATCGTGGCGAGGAACTCATCCTTAGCGCGACTTGCTGCTTCCGCCTGTTGCCGAGCGCTCTCTGCTTGCGCGCGGGCAGCACTCTCGCTGGCCAAGAGACGTTGTAGTTCCCTTTCGGCGCGGACGCGTTCGGTTATGTCCCGTGCGATCTTTGACGCACCGATGATTTTGCCGTTCCCATCCCGCACCGGTGAGACGCTGAGCGAAATGTTTCTCAGTTTGCCGCTTTTGGTAACGCGGATCGTATCCATATGAAAGATCCGCTTCCCTTGTCGCAGATTGCCCAGAATGTAATCCTCTTCGGATAAGCGATCTTTCGGAATGATGATCGTGATCGGTTTACCAACGGCCTCTTCTGCGGTGTACTCAAACATCCGTTCAGCCGCGGCGTTCCACGAAGTAATAATTCCATCGAGCGTTTTACTGACAATGGCGTCTTCAGATGACTCGACGATCTTCGCGAGCAACGCCCGTGCTCGTTCCGCCTGACGGCGTTCGCTGGTGTCGCGGAATACGAGCACGGCCCCGATCTGCTTGTCGCCGGCGACAATAGGCGCGCCGCTGTCGTCGATCGCAATCTCTCGCCCATCCTTCGTAATCAGTAGTGTGTGGTTGCTCAGACCGTATACGACGCCTTCTTTTAACGCGAGAAGGGCCGGATTCTCGACTGGTGCGCGCGTGTCCTCGTCGATGATGGGAAAGACTTTTTCCAAATGACAGCCTTGAGCTTCGCGAGTTGCCCAACCTGTCATCTTTTCTGCCACGGAATTAAGGAAGGTTACGTTTCCCTCTGTGTCCGTGGTGATTACGCCGTCACCGATGCAGGACAAGGTGACTTCGAACCATTGTCTTTGCTCTCGTAAGGCCTGGTCCTTCGACGTAGAGGCAGAGTCCCTGCGTTCCATTGCTAACTCAGCGCAAATGTACTGGGGATTTGCTTTGACTCGGAGGCCTTGCGGGGAAAACAATCTTAGCACAATCCCTCGCTTGGCTGTCAGCCAATGCGTTGATCCGCGACATTGGACGACCTGAGGCCAAGGAGTGAAGAGCACTTGAAGGTCTCGGGATTGATCTTTCCGCAATTCTCACACTGCGCCGGCGATTCGCTGCGTGACTGGATTGGAGCGAGAGGCAGCCTGACATCGGAGTGTGGGACATCGGTGGCGCACCTCTTTTTTAACAACTGACGCGTCGGACCCTCATGTGCATCAACCGCCTCAGTAGTCTGTCACTTTACCATGCCATTTTGTATGTTTCGTGTTGATGACTCATCTGAAGTAAAACGCCAACGAGGCTCCAATGGCATTGACATGTGCAGCGTTCGAGCGACTGTCGTTTTGCCGCATGTAGTAGACATCCAAAATGACCTGACGCTTGGGCAGCAACATTTTCCGGATCGGTCCGCGCCTCAACAATATCTGCACCCCAACTGCCAAGCGGTTCCGGTTCCAGCTGTCGAAACGCGTGTCATAAAAGAGCTCACCTGAGACATAAGGAGTAACGGTGCGCTTCTGCAACTGAAATTCTCTCTCGAGCGTTACGCGATTACGGTAGCGAAACGAGAAGTCTCCATTGAGAAAGCGGAAATCTTCCCGATTCCGATCGCTTAAGAGCAAGTCGCCCGGAAGCAGCTTTCGCAAAGTCTGCTCGGTCAATAATCGGTGCTCCTTAAAGGGCTCACTGGTTTCTCCGACCGAGGTGCCGAAGCGATAACCGGTCCGCAGGATGAAGTGCTTGTTGGGAATGTAATCGACGTGCATTCCGATTTGAGACTCGAAGGCTTTGGCGTTGAAAAGCTCTCCGTCCTCGACCGACTTGCTGACGGTGCCGAGTAAGAAAAGCCTGACCTTCGGCTTGAGATTGATATAAACGTCAATCTCGGGCCAAAACTCATTGTGGGTCGAAGACTCCTGAGCTCTGACCACTTGGGCGCCAATCACAACCAGGACGAGAACTGTCAACCGAGTAGCACTCAGCTTTTTCTGAAGTACGACCCCTCGCCTCATTAGCCATCTCTCGGTCCTTGAGATTATTTGAACAAGACAGCTGTACATTCTTGGCCGATTGCGCCCGGCGCCAAATGTGTTAGTTAGACAGCCCCAACTTCAACGCGGCTTTCTTACGAGCGTTGTCAGCCTCGATTGCGGTTGCCGGCGTTGTCGGTTGCAGCTCGATTGTCACCTTTTTGATCTTGCCATTGAATTTGAACGGCACCGCATAGCCTGCGCTGACCGCCGTGCCCTCGTCAGTACCAACATCGGCGCCCTCGTCTGCTGAGAACAGACAGCATTCGGTCTGTTCGATTCGGCCTGAGGCTACCTTTTGCCCGTTGACAAAAATCGTACCCACGCCGCCTTTGCCGGTACCACCCCCGTCATAGATGAATTCGAAACGGATCGTTGCTTTCCCAGCGGGCAAGGCTTCGGTCGCTGCCACGGTGTATTCCTGCAGTCCCAAAAAGTTGTAGGTGTACATCGGCTTGCCGTCTTTTAGGTACAGGCTCCAGCCACCAAACCGGCCGGCTTGTGCCAGGATGGCGCCACTGGTCCCATTCTCAACTTCCGCGGTGATCGTGTGGGATCGGTTCTTGACGTTGATAAAAGCGTTCTCTGACATGCCGAGCATTCCGTCGAACACATTGAGAGTAGTACGTCCGCCCATCAGCTCGGGCCGCCCCACATCTGCCGCATTCAGCCGCTCGAGCGTGCGATCATCCAGAGGCAACACGTGGTACTTGATGGCTTCCGACAGAAATAGCGCTTGTAGTTCTTTGAGCTTGGCAGGATTCTGTGCGGCCAGATCATTAGCCAGACTGAAGTCCGCGCGCGTGTCAAATAACTCCCACACGTCTGCTTCGAGCGTGCCGCGAGGTTTAAATTCCCACGGCATCCGATGAATGGTTCGAGCCAGCCAGCCGTCGTTGTAGATGGCCCGGTTGCCGAAGATCTCGAAGTACTGGGTCTTGTGGCGGTCCAGCGCCTTTGCATCGTTGAAAGAGTAAAGCATGCTCACTCCCTCGAATGGCGTTTGCTCCGTTCCATTCACGCTCTTCGGCTCAGGCAGACCCGCTGCCTCAAGAATAGTCGGAGCTACGTCGATGACGTGATGCCACTGCGAGCGCACCTCGTTCTTAGCGGTGATGCCCTTGGGCCAATGGACGATCAATCCGTTGCGCGTGCCGCCGTAATCGGCAGGAACCTGCTTGGTCCATGCAAAAGGACTGTCGCCGGCAACCGCCCAGCCAGCAGCGAAGTGCGGGTAGGTCGTTGCGTCACCGAGTTGATCGTAATGTTTCAGGACGTCTGCAACGGACTCGCGCTGGCCGTTGAAATAGGTCATTTCGTTGTAGAGCCCGCTCATGCCGCCTTCCGCGCTGGTACCGTTGTCGCCAACGATGTAGAAAATGAGTGTGTTGTCGAGCTGCCCCGTATCGCCAATCGCATCAATTAGCCTCCCGATTTCTGTGTCGGCGTACTCGCCAAAACCAGCGAAGACTTCCATCTGGCGTGCAAATAACTTTTTCTCGTCGGCGGAAAGCGTATTCCAGTCTTTGATCGCTTGCGGCTTCGGCGCGAGCTTTGTGCCGGCTGGCACTACGCCCAGCTTGATTTGTCTTTCAAGCGTTTCCGCGCGCATCACGTCCCACCCCTGGTCAAACTTTCCTTTGTACTTGGCGATCCATTCTTTGGGTACATGATGTGGCGCGTGTGTGGCCCCGGGCGCGAAATACATAAAGAACGGCTTATCAGGTGTGAGAGATTTCTCAGCACTCATCCAACTGATCGCCTTGTTCGTCATGTCTGTCATGAAGTGGTAGTTCGGGTCCTTTGGCAATTCGACCGGGGTCATCCCGTCATACAGAAACGGCGCCCACTGATTTGTCTCGCCGCCCATGAAGCCGTAGAACTTGTCGAAGCCCGATCGAGTGGGCCAGCGGTTGGTGGGCCCGGAGGGACTGACTTCCCAGGGAGCGGTCTCGTGGTTCTTCCCAAACTGCGCAGTGCTGTAACCGTTCAACCGGACCATCTCTGCCAGATACGCGACGCTGTTAGGACGTTGACCAGTTTGTCCGGGAAAGGAGGTGGCGGTCTCTGCGATCGAGCCGAAGTTAGCCGTGTGATGGTTACGGCCGCTCATGAGCGCGGCGCGGGTCGGAGAGCAGAGCGCCGTGGTATGAAACTGGTTGTAACGCAATCCATCATTCGCCAGGCGCGTAGCCGTCGGCATGTGGATAGGCCCGCCGAACGCTTCGGACATGCCGAACCCCATGTCGTCGATCAGCACAATCAGAACATTGGGCGCACCCGCCGGCGCCTTGACCTCGAACCGAGGCGGAGGCGTTGCATTGCGCGCATCAAACACAGTGCTATTGGGAACTTTTGGTTCAGGGATCGGTAGTATCGTCCGGTCCATAGGCTCAACTACTTTTGATTGAGCAACCACCCGCACCGTCGGAATTGGTCCCAGCAACATCACGAGGGTGAGCATGGTGGCGACAATAACTGCAATTCTCTTCATGACTTTCTTGTCTCCTAAATGTATGTACAAACTGCCTCGTTTAGATCGGCATGCACGTTGTTCAAATCGAAAGTTTGACCAACTTGAAGCGGAAAGGTTTTTATTTCACTTGCTCAAGCGGCGGGCCTCGGACCAATCGTCATGTCATCTCAAACTTGAAGTTTTTCGGCGAGCAAACCAGAGCGTCACAACGCACCATGCGCCCAGACCCAGATGCAAAACGATCACCGGCCAAAGCAACGCACTGCGTAGTTCCAAATGAGTGCCGGCATAGACGAGTACCATCGCGGCTGCAAAGTTGTAGAAAGACATGGCCTCGAGGACGCCGGTCGCCGCGTTCCCGCGTTCGCCGTTTCTTGCCTGCACACATGCGATGGCCAGGGCGACAAGGGCCACTCCGGCGATCCGCCCCGCAACCAAACCAGTAGATGTGTTAAGCGGCGCGCCCAGGAACGCCGAAACCGCCGCGTTAGGTATGAGAAGCAAGGTTACGCCGGCAACCCCTTCTATTACTGCTGCGATGATGAATAGAAGTTTTATAAAGTGGCAGCCTAATGCTCTCTGAATGTTTCGGTTCGCTCGCCCAAAGATTCCGCTAGCGTGCAGATCGTACACAGCGAAATCCCAGGTGGTTCGTGCCGGTGTCAGGCTCGCCCTTACCGCGCGCTCCCGGCATGTAGCGAGCGCAGTACTCATCTGTGCAAAGAAACGAACCGCCTTTTTGCACGCGCTTGGCCACGCCCGGCTCTGCAGGGTCAAGACTGTCAGCCGGTCCCTGTGGATTGCGAGCAACTTGCTTTGTCGCTGCCAACGTTCTGTAGTAATCCGGCCGGTACCAGTCAGAAGTCCACTCCCAAACGTTTCCGGCCATATCAAAGAGTCCAAAACCATTCGCGGGAAATGCGCCGACTGGCGAAGTAGTGATGAAGCCGTCCTCGCCGGTGTTCTGGTTTGGGAAATGACCCTGAAAAGTGTTCGCCTGAAACTTGCCGCCGGGCTTGAATTCATCTCCCCAAACGAATCGCTTGCGATCCAAACCCCCGCGCGCAGCGAATTCGAACTCAGCTTCTGTCGGCAGACGTTTCCCGGCCCACTTCGCATAGGCTTCGGCATCTTCATAAGAGATATGGACTACTGGATTTCTTTCCTTGCCCTTCAGGTGACTTGCGGGTCCGTTTGGATGCCGCCAGTTCGCTCCCGGAACATACCTCCACCAAACGTAGGAATCGTCGAGCGGAACCTTCCTGTCGGGCGGCGTGAAGACAACTGATCCGGGAACAAGATTCTCGGGTGGTGCGCCCGGGAAACTCTTCGCGTCTGGTTTACGCTCGGCAACGGTGACGTAGCCGGTGGCCTTAACAAAGCCGGCGAACTCTTCATTCGTCACTTCCGTCTGGTCCATCCAAAAACCATCTACCGCGACCCGGTGAAACGGGCGCGCGTCCTGCATCATCGGGTTTTCGGAGCCCATCGAGAATTCGCCGCCGGGAATCCAAACCATGCCGTCAGGTGCAGATCCGGGGGCAGTCGTAACATTGATCAAAGGCGCGGTCGCAGATGCGTCCGAGTCACTGTCATTTCTTGGTTTGCTGCTGTTTAGCTGATGGGCTGAGCGGGCAGAAGCAATCGTACTATCGCAGAGGTCAGACTTTTCAGCTTTAACTGCTTCGACCGTTATATTGCTTCGCAATCTGCTTATTGCATAAAACGAACCCATTATCGTCAGGCAAATGATGGCAGCGCCCACAACTTTTGTCCGCGGCCGGCGTATTTGCCGGAGGGAGTCGTTTGCGTGAATTCGTGTCGCGATTTTCATTTTCCTGGTCTCGCGTTCCGCGCTCAGACAGGCAGTGTTGATGCCCAGGCAATCGCGAGGCGCACCAGGCAATGTGCTGACCCACCCAGAGGAACATCTTTCCCGACAACCGAGACCGGTCGAATGGTTAACTGTAGAGAGCCAGAGGATTCTTGGTAACTGTTAGTTCTGACAGGGCACCAATGTCTCTGTCTGACAGTATTAGCTCTAGAAGCTAAATTGCGGGACGTTTGCGGAACGGTGTGTAATCGAACGCGTCTGCCCAAATCCTGCCAGCAAACTCATACAGACGATACAACGAAAATATTTTCGCTCCGATGAAGCGAAGAGCTCGACTTAATTTTTGTATAACTCTGGAAACTCCTTGCGGAGATTCTCAAGCTTAGGCAGATCGTTGTAAACGATGTACGGCTCGTCCGGATGGTTTGCCAAATAGTTCTGGTGGTAACTTTCGGCTTCATGGAAAGAGTCGAGCGCAGAGAGTTGCGTTGCCAGTTTGCGAGGGAACACATTCGCTTTATTGAGTTGATCGATGTAGGCCTGCGCGATACGCTTCTGCTCATCAGTCGAGTAGAAAATCGCCGAACGATATTGCGTGCCGGTGTCAGGACCTTGCCGATTCAACTCTGTCGGATCGTGAGCCACCGCAAAGAACACTTTGAGAAGCTTGCCGTAGGTTATCTTTGATTGATCATAAGTAATCTGAACAGATTCGGCGTAACCTGTATCCCCGGTACTGACCTCCTCGTAAGTGGCCGAACCTTTTCCTCCGGCATAACCAGATCTAACATTCGTGACCCCTTTGACGTGTTTGAAAACAGCGTCCACACCCCAGAAACAACCTCCTGCCAGGACAATGGTTTGCTTCTGCGTGGTATTTCGAATGGTCTCATCCAGAGCGGGATCCGGAATTGCAACTACTGAGGCAGCAGCCTTATTACAAGCTAACATCGTACCGCTCAGCAAAAGGGCAAAACTAAGAAAAACTGATTTGAGCATTCCTTTCTCCTGAATCAATATACGCAGGTTTCTGCTAAATGGATTCATTTTAGATTTTATGACTCCTGATCCTCGACGACAACTCTCTGACGGTTCGTATCAAACCCGAGGCTGTTAGCTGAACGACTATTTCTACTGATGCGCCCGCTGCGTGAGATGCCGTCTCGCCAAGCTGATTGACTCAAAGATTTCATACACTTTTGGCCGACGCGGCCAGGGCTGACAAATTCTTCTTCGCATAAACATCCTCAACCGTCGCTCGCAAAAGCTCAGAGACACTCCACGCCTGTGCGACACAACCACGCGGTGTGTGTGGGGCATCGCCATCGAAGATTTCCGATATCTGGCCCAGGCAAGCCTCGGTGAAATGGTCCTGAAAATGCGACAGCCATTCGGTCGCGAATTTTTGACCAGCGTTTGCGCCAAACGTCTTCACGTAAGCTGTAATGAAAGGCCCCATCAACCACGGCCAGACGGTCCCCTGATGATACGCGCCGTCACGACTGCGCGGGTCGCCTTCGTATCTTCCGATGTAATTCGGATCTTGCGGCGAGAGCGTTCGCAGTCCCCTTGGTGTCAGCAACTCACGCTCAACCACACGCAGAACGCTGGCGGCTCGGTCCTGAGAAAGCATTGAATTAGTCAAGCTAATTGCAATTACCTGATTAGGTCTGATTGAAGCGTCGCGATCGTCACCACTAATCGCATCATAGAGACAGCCGGCTCCTTCATTCCAGAACACCTGATTAAAGGATGCCCGCGCTTTAGCGGCCATTCCGGCGTACTTCTTTTTCGCCTTTCCGTCTTTGAACTTCGCCGCGAGCTGTTCCATCACACGCAACGCGTTGTACCAGAGTGCCTGTATCTCAACCGGCTTCCCTTGACGCGGAGTGACCACCCAGTCACCGACTTTCGCATCCATCCACGTCAGTTGCACGCCGGGCTCGCCTGAGTAAAGCAAACCGTCATCATCGACATGAATTTGATAGCGCGTGCCCTTTACGTGCCAGTCGATGATGTCAGTCAATACTGCATAGAGGTTGGCACGCACGAACTCGAAGTCATTCGTATGTTCCAGGAGCGAGCGCACCGCTTCAAAGAACCAGAGTGTGGCATCGACTGTGTTGTATTCAGGAGTCTCACCGGCATCTGGAAATCGGTTGGGCAGCATTCCCTCGTCGACGTGCGCGGCAAACTCAGTCAGAATGCTCTTCGCAATTTCGGCATGCCCCGTCGCTAGAGTCAAACCCGGCAGGGCGATCATCGTGTCACGACCCCAATCCGCGAACCAATGATAGCCGGCAATCACAGTTTTGCAGCGTTCGCGCGCAACGATGAATTGATCGGCAGCGGCAGTAAGAGTGCTGATTAGCTGATCAGCCTGGAGGTTCCCACCGAATGAGTTTCGCCGTTCCAGCTCTGCTTTGCAGCAAGCGTTCGCCATGCGAACATCGCGACGCTCAGTTGACGCGATAATGTTGATTTTAGCGCTCGCGCTCAGATCAAACGTCAAGGAGCATGGGCTGTAGAGATCTTCAGCGAAGTCGAGGCCGCGTTCCTGCTCGACTGCATATTGAAAGTTGCGATACCAAAAACCATTCGTGTCGATCTGGGCAGCGTCGTGCGCAAAGTGCAACGCCGGCAGATCGGCGTATGGCTTGACCGTCGTCAATCCACCTTCACTTTCCACGTGTGAATTAAGAAGACCATTTTCATGCGTTGTGCTGTGATAATCGCGAAAGGCGATTAGTGGACGAATCTCTAAGACGATTGGCGAAGTACTCCTACCGTCACGGATGGCATGCACTTCATACTGCACAACCGTCGTGTTCTCTCCTTGCACCATGAACACAGACTTCTCCAACCGCACCCCTTCAACTTCGTAGGTGAACATTGGAAATGGATCGAGACGGAAGCCGGTTTGATAAATAAAACCTTGCGGATGCACCGCGCCAGGATATTGATTCGTCGACAGTTCGTAACGCCGGCCATCGATAATCAGTGTCTCTTCCAATTTTGAAAGTAGGACCAAACGGCCGACTGGCGGCTTAGTCGCGGCGATCAGCAAGCCGTGATAGCGGCGAGTATTAAGACCGGTGATCGTCGACGACGAGAATCCGCCGATTCCATTTGTCTCAAGCCATTCGCGCGACTGCGCTGTTTCGAGATTGCGGCAAATCCCCTGATCCATTTCAATCATTGCAGACCTTCTTTCCCAGCACGCTGCTAAGCGGCTTGAATCTCGACGGATTCGACCGCCGTTTCGACCACCACCGGTTTTTCAACTCGCGGGGCGTTGCGCGGACTCACATCCATGAATTGCACCAGGTCTTTTGAAAACAGCAGATCGAGTGCCCAGTCGAGCGCCACGCGGACTTTCTTTTCAAAGCGCGGGAGCTTGCTCAAATAGATTGTTCGCCACAGCCACCAGGCCACGAAACCGGAAAAATTAACGCCCATGATGCGTGCCACGCCGGTGCGTTTGCCGATTGAAGCCAGCGCTCCTATTGTTTTGAATTCAAAGCGGCGACGACGGCCACCGCTGATCGCGGCCATGATGTTTTCGGCAGCGATCTTGCCCTGACGGATTGCGTGCTGTGCGGTCGGCGGACAGGATTTTCCCGTGGCACGATCGGGGACGGCCGCGCAATCACCGAGCGCCCAGACTCCCGAACAGTTCGCTACTTCAAGAAATTCGTTGGTAACCAATCTTCCGCGCTCTTTTGGGCAGTCCAATTCGTCCAGCAGTGGATTGGGTGAAACGCCCGCTGTCCAAACCAGCAGGTTAGTCTTGAGTGCCAAACCATCACCCAGTTTTACTCCCTCGCGAGAGACACTCTTGACCGCAGTGCTCATCAGAAATTCGACGCCACGCTTTGCCAGCTTCTCGCGCGCGTACACGCCGAGCTTCTGACCCAGCTCCGGCAGGATCACATCCGTGGCTTCGACCAAAACAACGCGGAGTTCTGCTTCGGTGAGCCTCGGGTAGAACTCGATCGCTTCGCGGACAAAGTCGTTGACCGAGGCGATGGTTTCGACGCCGGCGAATCCGCCGCCGACCACCACGACAGTAAGCAATCGTGAACGTTCGTCGCAGGCACATTCCGAGTCTGCTTCCTCGAGGTTCTTGATCAGACGGCTCCGCAAACGAATCGCATCGCTCAGCGACTTCATCGTCAGTGCGTTCTCGGCCAGACCCGGCAGGTTGTAGAAGTTCGTAACCGAACCAAGCGCCAGGACCAAATAGTCGAAGGATAACTCGTGATCGTGATTGTCATCAGCGTGAGCAACGCTTATCCGACGTTCCTTCAGATCGATCCTCTTGATGTCGCCATTGAAAAAATGTGTGCGACGTAAGAGCTTGCGCACGGGATTTACGATATGAGTCAGGTCAAGGTCACCTGCCGCTACTTCATGTAGCATCGGTGTGAACAGAAAGAAGTTCTCGCGATTGACGAGCGTAAGCTCGACATCAGCGTAGCGACGAAGCTTCTTCTCAAGACGCAAGGCCGTATAAAGACCTCCGAATCCGCTCCCGAGAATCACAATTCTCTTCGGTCGGTTTGAATCGTTGGCCATTATGCTAGTTCCGCCACTTCGCAGAAGACTTTGATCGCGCCATTCGGGTTCGTCAGCTTCGCGAACAGCTCTTGATAATTCTCCAGGCCTTTGACCGGATGCGTCAGTAGGCGCGACAGCCAGCCGGGATATTCAGCTTCGGCTTGCGCCAGATCCTTCACGCCCATTTCGAAATACTCGCGATTCGCGTTGACCGTGCCCACCATTACCTTGTTGCCGAGGACGAATTCGAGATTGATTCTGTCGGCCGGCACCTCAACCTTTCGATCCCCGCCGGTAACACTCGACAAAACCAGCACGCCGTTTTTGCCGAGCGCTTGCATGCTGTCAAATACGACTGGTGAAAAACCGGTCGCTTCGAAAATGATGTCGAACGGACCGTACTTCTTTGCGCCTTCGAGAATTGAAAGGTCGTCCGTCGATTGATAGGTCGCGCCGATTGCTTCGATCAAGTCCGAATTCAGATAAGGCTTCGGGGTTTTGCCGAACGTCGTCACCTGCAGGCCCTTGAGACGAAGCACCAGAGTTGCCAGCAGACCAATTGTTCCCGCTCCCATGACCGCGGCGCGCTTCGGTTTCCAAACTCGCAACCGACGCTGTATTTCGTAGGCCTGGGCGATGCCTTTTTCGACGACCGTAGTTGGTTCAAGCAAAACGCCGACTTCCTTAAGGCCTTGGGGAATCTTCACAATGAATTCAGCATCGTCGACGTAATATTGACTCATGTAGCCGTGGCGCAGATTGATCCCCCGCTCAAAGTACGTGTCGTCGGTCGTCATGTCATTGGTGCCAATCAAATCGTAAATGCTCGCACCAGGACGGCGCACCGTTGCGACGACATAGTCGCCGGGCTTCACTTCAGTCACGTTCGGACCGACAGCTTCAACCTGGCCAAATCCTTCGTGACCGATCACCAGGAAGTCGTACCCCTCCGGTGCTTGGCCATAATCCGCGGCATTGATCTCCTTGTCGGTGCCGTCGACACCAACGCGCAGTACGCGCACCAGCACGCCGCGCCCATTAGGAACGTCGCTTACGTTCGGCGCCGGTAATTCGGTTAGATGGACCGTGTTTGGTATTCCCGGTTTGACTGCAATTGCTTTCATCGTACGTCCTCTCTCAATTTTAGTTTTGACCTGCGAATTCGAGTCGACGGAAAGTCCCGTTAGGGACGAAATATTTATAGAAACAACGGACCACCAACCACGGCGCTCCTTCTAGGAGCGCAATGTGATTTCGATTGATATTCAGCTCCTAAAGGAGCTGACGCCTTAGAATTGAATTGCTCATCTATAAACATTTCGCCCTACGGAGCTTAAGAGCATTCGGTAATTCATGGATGGCGTTTATCCCGCATGCATCGCCATTTCAGTTTCAATACCCATGCGCGCCAGCGTTGCCAGCACGCGCGCCGGCTCTCCCAGATCGCTCCAGCCGACATCCCCAACTCTCATCACGGTGAGATCGCCGGGTCGAGTAGCCAATACTTCATGAGAAAAATTGCTGTCGTCGATCTTTGCATAGAGTGCGCATAGAGCGCTTTGCTCGCGGATCGTTCCAAACATCGGAACGATCCTGGCAAATTGCGAAAACACCTCGGGCAGTGCTTTTCGCGTCATGCTCAGTAGTGCGTCTACGCGTCCGACCATCACAAAGCTGTTCCACAGACAACCCTGATCCATCAGAGAGCGCGCCACGCCTGCGTTTGGTTTTTCCCAAAACCGACTCACACGAGTAATTGAGCGATCCACACTGCCAAGAATCGATCGCTCCGGCTCAATCCATCCATACTCAGTTTCAGGGGCACTCGGAGTAATGCCCAGCAATGTCACGGTGCTGGGTTGTGCCTGAACGGCGTCAAAAGCGGCGTCGACATGCGACATGAATTCTGCGTCATCGGCAAAGTAATGATCTGAGGGAAACAGAGCGACGATAGCTTTCGGCGCCCTCGCCGCTACTCGCATCAGGGCGTATAGAATTGCCGGCGCGGTCCCTTTGTTTGCCGGCTGTTCAAGCAGAAGACTCGGTGAAACACTCTGCGTCAAAGACTGATAGAAGCGTCGATGCTTTTCGTTAACGACAAACAACGTTCGGCCCGGCAAGACTGACAACGCGACGCGAGAACGAGTCCGGTCGAGCAGCGTGCTACCACCGATAAGGGGAACAAATTGTTTTGGTCGATCATCGCCAGTAATGGTGCGCGTCATCGATTGCAGACGCGTGCCGTCGCCTCCGGCCAGAATGACTGCCCAGCGTTCGCTGCGCTTTGACGCAGAGGTGAATCTGCGAATCGTTGGCTTACTGGAAAATCGTTGCTGGGGTGAAATAGCGTTCATGATCATCGGTTTCCTTGTGCTTGATTAGCCGAACAATCATGAGTCGGATTGAAGAGGAATTCCTTACAGGCGACAAAAAGGAATGTCGGCCACCCGAAGAGGATTCCAGGCAGCGCGCGGAGCGCGCGCTAGCATAAAGCTGGGACGCGAGCCCCAGGATTCAAGGCGCAGAAATGGCTCGAGCCCGCGAAGCGGGCGATAGCTCACGGGCTGTCGCCCACTGCGTGGGCTCACTTTCTTTGCCTAACGCGATCCTCGGGCTTACGCCCGAGGCTTTATGCTGTCGTCCGCTTCGCGGACTGGTCGCACGTTCACTCTCCGCTCTGCTGCAGAAGCTTCGCAACCAGCCCAGTCCACCCAGTCTGATGACTCGCGCCTACACCTGCACCATTGTCCCCGTGAAAGTACTCATGGAAAGGAACCAGGTCGCGCCAGTTGGGATCGGTCTGAAACTTTTCCGCCGCACCGAATACGGGCCGTCGCTGGTCACCACCACGCAGGAAGACTCGCGAAAGGCGTTTGGAGATTTCGCCGGCAACTTCCCAGAGCGTCATCATCTGCCCTGAGCCCGTTGGACATTCGACCTTGAAGTCTTCGCCCAGATAGTGATGGAATTTTTGCAATGACTCGATCAACAAATAATTCAGTGGAAACCAAATCGGACCACGCCAGTTTGAGTTACCACCGAACAGTCCCGTGCTCGACTCAGCCGGCTCGTAATCCACCCGATGCTCTGTGCCATTCACTTGCAGCACGTACGGATGTTCCTTGTGAAAGCGTGAAATTGCGCGAATGCCGTAAGGCGAAAGAAACTCATTTTCATCGAGCATGTATCGCAACACACTTCGCAACTGATCCTGACTAACAATTGAAAGCAAGCGCCGCTCGGCATTTCCCGGTGTGCGCATACACGCGACGTTCTGGATCAAGTCCGGTCGATTGCCGATGAACCACTCCATCCGTCGTTTGAAGTCCGGCAAATGCTCGAGCAGCTCCGGCTCCAGGGTTTCGACCGCAAAGAGCGGAATCAAACCGACCATCGAACGAACTTTCATCGGATAGGGTTTGCCTTCGGGCACATGCAATACGTCGTAAAAGAATCCGTCCTGCTCGTCCCACAAGCGAATTTCGTCATCGCCACGATTGTTCATCGCGTGGGCGATGTAAAGAAAGTGCTCCCAGAATTTGCTCGCCACATCTTCGTAAGACGGATCTTCTTTAGCCAACTCCATCGCAATTGCCAAAAGGTTCAGCGCGTACATCGCCATCCAGCTGGTGCCGTCTGATTGCGCGATGTGACCGCCGGTCGGCAGCGGCGCGCTGCGATCGAACACGCCGATGTTATCGAGTCCGAGAAAGCCGCCCTGAAAGATATTCATGCCGTCGGCGTCTTTGCGATTGACCCACCAGGTGAAATTCAAAAGTAGCTTCTGAAAAACTCGCTTCAGAAAAACCCTGTCACCGACGCCGCGCCGCTTCTTCTCAATCTTGTAAACGCGCCAAGTGGCCCAAGCATGTACCGGCGGATTCACGTCGCCGAAGGCCCATTCGTACGCCGGCAACTGCCCATTCGGATGCATATACCACTCGCGCAACATCAGCACGAGTTGCTCTTTCGCGAATTCAGAATCGACCAGGGCCAGCGGCACGCAATGAAACGCCAGGTCCCACGCGGCGTACCACGGGTACTCCCACTTATCCGGCATCGAGATCACATCGGCGTTGTACAGATGTTTCCATTCATGGTTGCGGCCTTTTGTTCGTTCCGGCGGCGGCTTCGGTGTATCTGGATCACCATCCAGCCATTTCTCAATGACGTAATGATAGAACTGCTTGGACCAAAGCAAGCCGCCTAACGATTGACGCATAACCGTGCGCGCGTCGTGCGAGAGATGCTTGGGGATTACGGTTTGATAGAACTCGTCGGCTTCGTGAATTCGGGCCGCGAATGTCTTGTCAAAATCGGCGAATGCGTCGTGGCTCTTTGGCGATTTGTCTGATAGCCGCAGGCGGATCGTCGCAGTCTGGCCGGGCCCTATTGTCAGTTTGTAATTCGCCGCAGCCTTTGTTCCCACCTGTTCGGGGTTGACGGCTTGTTGATTGCCATGAACGATGAAATCGTTGATGCCGTCTTTGACGAAATGCGAACCATTGGTCGAGTTGAAAAGACGCTGCGTATTCGTATCGTTCTCGGTAAACAAAAGCTCCGGCGAGTCGTCACAGAAGAGCCACCGCTTGCCTAAACCGCCGGCTTCCAGTTCGATGACACCTTCCCCAACCTTGTGCAGACTCGGCTTGGCTATGCCGTTTTGAATCCATGACCACGTATTTCTAAACCAGATTGTCGGAACAAGATTTACTGAGGCCGCTTCCGGACCGTGATTGGTGGCGGTGATCTTGATGAGAATGTCTTCGACATCGGCTTTGGCATACTCAACAATCACATCAAAGTAGCGATCTTCATTGAAAATACCGGTATCAATCAGCTCGAATTCAGCAGCCTGCTTGCCGCGGCGGCGGTTCTCTTCCAGCAACTGGCCGTAAGGAAACTCCGCCTGCGGATATTTGTACAAGTACTTCATATACGAGTGCGTCGGCGTTGAATCAAGATAGAAATAGTATTCCTTGACGTCTTCTCCGTGATTCCCTTCACTGCCGGTGAGACCAAAGATGCGTTCTTTTAAGATAGGATCGCGCCCATTCCAAAGCGCTAGCGCGAAACAAATCTTTTGATGACGATCGCAGATGCCCGCGAGTCCGTCTTCATTCCAGCGATAAGCGCGCGAACGTGCATGATCGTGTGGGAAATAGTCCCACGCCGTGCCATACGGGCTATAGTCTTCACGCACTGTTCCCCACGCGCGCTCGCTGAGATATGGACCCCAGCGTTTCCAATGCTTCGTCTTTTGACGGGATTCTTCCAGCCGCTGTTCTTCGGCGGTAAGTTTTCTGTTTTTGTTTGGGTCTCTCGCCATTAGTTTTCTTATGCCGGTCGCAATTCCGCTCTTCCGCATTCGGGACAGGTGTGCGCCTCTTTCAGAGCGCCGCCGAAAACCGCATCAATAAATTTCGGATCATCGACGCCATAGTCAATTTTCACCGCGTGCTGGTTCATCTCTGCGCCGCAATCCGGGCAAATCATTTTGGATTTCGACATTTCGCCGCCTCCTAGTGCTTATCGATCAGCTTTTCCAGGCGTTCCTGAAAATAACTTCGCCAGCTCTCCGGCAAAGCTTCAGTCGCGATTGCTCGTCTCAAAAGATCGACGTTGCCTTTGTCGCTGCTATATAGTCGCGTGACATCGACGACCCTTACACCAGATGTGTTTTTCTCGATCAGCTCGAACTCATCACCGGCCGCCACTTCACCTTCCTTGGTAACCGACAGATAAAACCCTGACCGCTCGCTGGCGAGAAATCTTCTGATAATGTCCGTTCTGCCAAAGCGAATACCGAGCTTGTAACAAGGCATCCGTGGTTGGGTGACTATTACTTCAGCCGACCCCACTCTGAATCGATCTCCGATGTTCGTTTCCGTTTCCCGGAAGCCCGTCGTCGTAAAGTTCTCGCCGAACATTCCCCAGGAGAAATCGATGTCCGGCAACTCTCGCTGCCAAAATTCATAGTGCTCTGACGGGTAAAGATAGACGGCCTTTGCGGGACCACCATGAACAGACAGGTCCGCCTGGCGATCACCTTCGAGGTTCAAATTACGCAGTCTCACTCTTCCGGCAACCGGCTCTTTGAAGATACCCGTCGAAACCGGCTCTTCACCGCGCAAGACCAGGCGGGGCAATCCCACATTGAGTGAAATGATTTTCAAATTCTTCCCACTAGATCGAAACGTTCTCTCGTCCGTAACGAAGCACCCTGCTCATCCAGAACAACTCGCCCAGGAACTTGTCGATGCGCTTGACGTGTGTGGCCTCGTCGAGAATCCTCCCCTCCGGATCGAACAATTTTTGCGCGCCTGAGAAATTGCCGTCCCAAAAGATTGTGACCAGGCCAAGTTCTCTCAAGACCGGCAGCAACGCCTCGATGACGCGCGTGCCGCCGAAGCCTCCCGCTGAGACTCCGCAGATGCCGACGGCCTTGTGAATGTACTCTTTCAGATTTGAATCGAGCACATGCTTCAGCATTCCGGGATAGCCGTGGTTATATTCCGGCGATACTATGACCAGCCCGTCGGCGCGTTCGCAGACTGCCGAAAACTTCGCGTGCTTGATTTGCTCGCCGGCATCGTCAAGCGGAAATTTCAAATCGCGAATATCAATCAGTTCAGTCTCAACGCCTTCGCGTTTTTGGACTTCACCGAAGATGAATTTCGCAACGTTCTCACTGGCGCGCCCTTTGCGCACCGTGCCGAGTATTACCGGGATGAAAAGAGGCCGGGTGTCCATGGTTGTTCGTATGGTGGTTTGAAGCTGCCTTTCGTCCCATTAGGGACGAGATGTTGGTTCTATAAATATTGGCTCCTAACAGAGCCCAACCACCGCCATTTCCGATTTGAATACTACTTTTCAACCAGCGCCATCACGTGCCCATCAGGGTCGCGCGCCAGCAAGCCTTTCGAAAATCCCAGGCACCCGTCGGTGATTGCCACCACGCCCGGCGAGACAAAACGAAAATTCCCAGCCAGAAGATTCTGTGCAAACATGTCGGCCGCATTAACCACCAACGTCGTCTGCCAATGAATTAGATCACTGGCCCGCTCATCGCTCGGCGCCGGCCGCCCGTCGCGCGGCGCAAGGTACTCGAGAAACTCGATGCCTGGACCCCCGTTTCCGGCTCGAAGACTCGTAATGCGTAACCTTGCGCCGAAGACGTTGTTAAGATGTTCCTGCTCCGTGCCGTAGTTCTCACTGGTGCCTGCGATCTGCAGACCCAGCACGTCGCGATAAAACTTCAAACTCGCTTCGGTATTGCCGACAACTATGGCGGTATGATCGATGCCGAGAAACAGACGCTCCTTTCGCTGCCACTTCGCATCGCCCTTCCCTTCGGGAAACTGCAAGATCTCTAACCAGTGTTTGTCTGGATCGCGAAAATAGAACGCCTTGATGCCGCCCGCATTCTTGTTCCAGTCAGGCAGACGCTGTGGTCCGGTCGAAGCATGTTCAACCTTGTTCTGCCGCAACAACGTATAGGCTTTGTCCATGTCGCTGGTAATGATCGCAATATGCTGAAACCAGCGATCGTTGCTACGCGAATCAACCGGAACCGGACGGCCCTTGGGAGCGAGATATTCAGTCAGTTCGATTAACTCATCACCCAAACGCATTCGCACTACACGCATGCGCAAGCCAAAGACGCCCTGGAATCGTTCATAGTCTTCGCCGGTCACTTCCACGTCGGACACTTTCTCAAAAGACAAGACCTTCGAATAGAAATCGATCGATGCCTCCATGTCCGAAACGGTCATGCCGATCGCGCCAACCTGTTCCACCAAAGGAACGACCTTTGGATTGTCACTAGTGAACAGGAAGGGGACGCGCGAGCTGTCGAGAGCACGCGCGTCCGTCGGGCGGCAAAGGGCGAAGGGCAAAGCGCAAAGGGCGGCTGCAAGAATGACAGTAGCTAATAACCGTTGCTGGCGAAGTCTCTTGATCATAATGTTTCCTCTCGGGTTTTTCGTGGCTCTTTGCCCTTGGCTCCATGCCCTTTGCTACTTCATTCGCTCCAACAAGTGATCGCCTACCCGCAGCGCATTCGCCATGATCGTCAGCGCCGGATTTACCGCGCCGCTTGACGGGAAAAAGCTGGCGTCGACCACGTAAAGATTGTCTACCTCGTGAGCCTTGCAGTTGCGGTCGAGCACGGAGGTTTTCGGATCATTACCGAAGCGCACGGTCCCGTTCTGATGCGCGACAGCCGCTAAAGGCAAACGCTGCCCGAGGAATAGATTTCGCGCGAACAAGCCCTGGTGACATTCATGCCCGTGAATATCGCAGTTGGTTTGCTTCATTGCTTTTTGCAGATGAGCTTTCAGGCGATCGTGTCCTTCAACGTTGTTAAGCTTGTAGCTCACGCGAATCTCACCATCGCGATCGATAGTCACGCGGTTTTCCGGATCGGGCAGATCCTCCGAAGTCAGCCAGAAATCCAGAGAGTGTTTGGCCATCAGGTCCAGAGTCCATCCCGGGGCTATTGCCGGAGCGCCCGCTTTCAAAGTGTCAGCGTCGAGTTTGCCGACGAACGAGATGTGGCCCATGGGATATTCCCAATCCTTCGAGCCGAGATAGAAATCATTGATTGCCAAAGTCTTTTGAAAGACGGTCGGGTTCGGACACTTTGAAAGCGCCATCAAAACTGAATTGATATGGCCCATGTAGTGCCGGCCCACCACGTCCGATCCATTGGCGAGTCCGTTCGGGTGACTGTCATTCGCCGATCGCAGTAACAACGCCGAGGAGTTAACCGCGCCGCAGGACACGACGACGATGTCGCCTGAATACTCTTCGCGCGCACCGTTGCGCTCAACGATCACTTTGCTAACCTGCCGCGCGTTGCCGTTCGTTTCCAGGCGCATCACCTTGGCGTTGGTAAACAGCGAGACGTTCTCATGCCTAAGCGCCGGATCGACGCAGATCGTTTGCGCATCAGCCTTTGCCCCAATCAAACATGGATGGCCGTCGCATGTGTTGCACCGAATGCACGGGCTCTGGCGCGGGTTCTTTTCATCGATGCGAATGCCCAGCGGCACGTGAAATGGCTTCAGCCCGGCCCGCTCCAGATCATCGTGCAGATGCTGAATCCGGACCTCGTGACTGACGGCCGGATACTTGTAAGGCGCACTGGCCCACGGCTCGGTGGGATCTTCGCCGCGATTGCCGTGGACCTGATAGAGATGTTCAGCTTCAGTGTAGTACGGTTCCAGCTCGTCGTAGCTGATGGGCCAAGCCGGTGAGATTCCGCCATGATGACGAATCTGGCCGAAATCTTCTTTGCGCAGGCGGAAGAGCGCCGCGCCGTAAAATTTCGTGTTACCCCCGACGAAATAGTTCGTGTGCGGGTGCAGCTCTTTGCCGTCAACGTCGCGCCAGGCTTCCTTGGTGTTGTACTTGCCTTCTAGGTTGACTGCGCGCGTGCTCCAATTGTCCTTCTCGCGTGGCACGTAATCACCTCGTTCGAGCAGAAGGATCTTCTTACCGGAGGGCGCGAGTTTGTAGGCCAGCGTGCCGCCGCCCGCGCCCGTGCCGATAATAATTACGTCGTAATGATTGTTGTTCGTCATGATCTGCTCCGTCTACTTACCAAGTTGATGGAGGCGGTACCAGGAATTGCCACGGAGGCACAGAGACACTGAGGAAGAACCATTAGATAGTTTCATTTGAGTTTGTTTTTGCACTTCTCTGTGCCTCTGTGTCTCCGTGGCTAAAGGTCTGTTGCTATCGCACCATTGACTGCATCGAATCGTTCATCAATGGCGCAGTACCGAAGTTGACGTTGAATCGAGCGCACCAAATAGTCGCGGCGCGATATTTCGCCAAATCAATATTCCCCGGAACGTCGTAGTTCTGGTCGCCGATGTTTCCCTTCAAAGAGCCGAGATCCAAAAAGCCGGCATTCTTGACGGTGTCGTTGTCCTTCGCATCCGCGGCGGCCACGAGATAGACGTGCACGTCGGGACCATTCGAGGTCTGAAAATCGGTCAGGCGCAGCGTCTTTTTGCCATCGGCAAGCTGAAAGATCGTAGCGGTACCCTTGGTTTCGTGCGCGGCGCTATGAAACTTACCCGAGACAAGCTTGTTGCTCGCAGCGGACGCAGTCGGGAACTGTTCGTTGACCGTTTTGTTGATGAAAAGCCGCTCGGGTCGAAACGCATACCACGCACCGGCTCCGACAACGACGAGAACTACCAGGGCAATCAATAACTTCTTTGACATGATCAAATCTCCTTTTCTGAATTCCATTAATGAGAATGGGCACAGTTGCAGCTCAGGATTCGTGCACTACTTCCTGAATCCGCGTCTATTCCTGAGCTGTCGTGGATTCGGCGCGGCGTGAATTTCAGTTAAGTATGGCCGCCCGATAACCTCTAACACCCATTGGTCGGAGCTGAAATCAAATCCTTACACGCCATTCACGCGGCAACCGCGCCATAAGTGAATCCCGACCGGACCCTGCCAAGATCCACCGATCGCCGCTCAAAATTCTGACTGCCGACAGGCGAGGCTGGATTAACGCCGCGGAACCATTCGGCTTCGAGAGCGTGCCTGAGCTTGGCGCGGCTGCGATGCAGGATGACCCATAGATTGTTTGGGGTAACGTTGAGTACTTCGCAAATTTCCTCACTGCTCAGGCCGTCGATTTCTCGGAGCGTGAACGCGGCGGCCATCTGCGGCGATAAACGTTTCAGGCAGCGATTGAAGATGTCCCAAAACTCGCCAGATTCCAGAAGCTTGACGGCATCAACCGGCCAACTGACCGGCGCCTGATCTTCGCGCCAATGTCCACGCCACGCACCCTCGGCCTCAAACAGGTCAAGATCGTTTCCTTCTTCATAGGACAATTGAAGCTCAGGAGTCCGCGCGAGCCGACGAAAATAGTCTACGACCTTATGTCTCATAATCCCGATTAGCCAGGTGCGCTCCGAGCTTCGCCCTTCATGAGCTTGATACGAACCCATTGCCGCCAGCAGAGTTTCCTGGAGTAAATCCTCGGCGGCCGTTTTGTCCCGCACTCGCATGAGAGCGTAACGGTAAAGATAGTCGCCGTGCTCCCCCAGCCAATCGGTCGGGTCAAGCTGTGCCTTCTTGTCGGGATAGGTCTCCATCGTGTTCACCTCGCCGATTAACGGTTTGATTCTCGTCACCAACCGGCTTTGGAATGACTCTGACTAATTAGACGCGACTGAGATGAAGCGGATGCAGAATTTGTAAACGTGACTGATGCTGGCTGCAAAGTCGTCAAGTGGAGTATCCTCAGCGCGTCCTTCTGTAATTAACGAGGAGATTAAGAGTGAGTTTCCTGCCTGAAGACGACGAGCCGGCGAACATCGCAGCGCTGGCAATCTTCAAACAGCACCTGGGACTGCTGCCAAGGGTTTTCCGCGCGCAGATGTCCAGGCCGGATCTGGTTGACTCACAAGCTAAGCTCGTCGAAACCCTGCTTTTTGAGAAAGGTTCGCTCACCCGAATTCAAAAGGAGTTCATCCTCCTGGCTGTCTCTGGCGCCAACCAGAACATTTATTTCCCGACCGTGCACTCGCGGACTTTGCAGTTTTTGGGCGTAAAACCCGAAGTATCCCACCAGATTACAGTCGATCATCATCAGGCAAACCTGTCGGACCAGGACGTCGCGCTGCTTGATTTTGCGCGCCGGCTGGTGCAGCACCCGCAAGCATTCGGAGCAGATGAGGTTGAGGAATTACGCGCCCACGGCTTTTCCGAAGAGCAGATTTTGGAAGCCGTGCTGATGGTGGGCCTGACAAATCTTCTCAATGTGGTGCAGACGGGATTAGGCACTGAACCTGATTTCAAGCCGCGCGCAGTCTTTTCTGCAAAAGAAGTGAATCCCGCGACCGAGTCAGAGCGTCCAATGCTTGAGCGGCCATTGTCAGACGAGTCTGCGTTCGCCGATCCCGACGCGGAGATTGTCGCGCGAGTGAAGGCCGGTGAGACGGATGCATTTGAAGAACTGGTGCGAAGACATGGGCGCAGAGTTTACCGAAGCCTTCTCGGCATTCTTGGCAGCGTTGAAGAGGCGGAAGACACTTTACAAGATGCGTTCTTAAAAGCTTTTCAGCACTTGCCTGAGTTCGAAGGGCGTTCGAGGTTCTCAACGTGGCTGGTGCGTATCGCCCTCAACACGGGATTGCAACGCTTGCGAGGTCGCAAGGATTTTGAGAGCCTTGACGAAGACAGCGACGAGTTCAGACCCAAGCGAATTCAGGCGTGGATGGAAAATCCCGAGGACTTGTATTCGCGAGAAGAGTTGCGAAGACTGGTCGAGACGGAAGTAATGAAACTACCGGCAAAGTATCGCGTGGCGTTGATGCTTAGGGACTTGGAAGAACTCTCGACTGAGGAAGCGGCGAATGCGTTGGGCCTAAGCATTCCTGGATTGAAAGCGCGCGTGTTGCGCGGACGTTTGATGCTGCGCGAATCGATGGTTGCTTATTTTGCAAAGACGGGCGCGGGAGTTAACGCATGATTAGTTGTCAGGATTTTATTACTGAGCTGGGAAATTTGCTTGACGAGGATGTCGCCGTCGAGATTCGCGAACAGCTTGAGGCCCATTTAGCGCACTGCAATACGTGCCAGGTGCTCTACGATTCCACCCGCAAGACCCTCAGCATTGTTACGGATAGTGGTTCTTTTGAGTATCCGGCACCGCTGGCTGAACCGGTAGTCACGAAGATCATGGATCGAATTCGCGCTGGTTGTGAGATACCGGCGACGACGCCGAAGGAATCGTCTTCCTAAACCGCCGCCGCTTTACTTCTCTCCAAATCGATTCGCAATTGGTAATCAGGCACTGTACCCAGACCAAAGCCAACACAGTTCGCAAACTTTGCCAGGCCTACGCACATAACCGTTTCAAGAATCTGCTGATCTGAGAAACTGTAAGTGCGCAAGTCGTCGATGTCTTCCTGAGTAACCTTTAGTCCGTGATTGTTGAGCTTTAAAGCGAAGTTCAGCAGGGCCTTGTCGACCATCGGAAGATCCGTGGACATGTGATCGAGGGCAATCTGTTCCGGCTCGGGGCCGGCAAGCTTGAGCATACGGATGATTTCACAGTGCGCCGTGACGCAATACGTGCTGAGGTTCCCCGCTGAACAAACCAGAAAAATGTATTCTTTCCGCTGGCGTGTGAGCGCTCCTTCTCTGATGAGAATCGCGTCAACTAACTGCACCTCGGCATCGATCAGATCGGGTCGCGCAGTTTGTGCTTTGAAGAAATTTGGGATGAAGCCGTACTCTTCCTTGAGCAGTTTCAGTGTGGGAAAGTCTTTTTCGTCGAACGGAGTCTCGTTGAGATAACTCATCGGTCCCTCCTGTCGGGGGAAGCCCGGAGTGGACTTCACATTAGGATGCGGCGATCCTACGACCGTTGCGGATTGAGCGTCAAGGACGATGGCCTTCAGAACAACGCCAGCGTTGTTGGGCCAAGAAGCCGTAAATGAAAATAGCGATCTTCGGGACTGGTGGTGTTGGTGGATATTTCGGCGGTCGCCTGGCCCAGGCAGCCGAAGACGTGACCTTCATTGCGCGCGGCGAACATCTCCGCGCGATCCAAACGAAAGGTTTGCGAGTCGACAGCCCTGGCGGCGATTTCGTGATCGATCCCGCAAGGGCGACTGACGATGTGAATGAAGTTAGCGAAGTCGATCTTGTAATCGTCGGCGTGAAGGCCTGGCAAGTGCCGGACACAGCGCGAGGGATGAAATCGATAGTCGGACAGCACACAACTGTGCTTCCTTTGCAGAACGGAGTCGACGCGGTTCCTCAATTAACCCGGGAGTTGGGCCAGGATCCGGTAATTGGCGGTCTCTGCAAGATTGTTAGCTTTGTGATCGGACCCGGCCATATTCGTCACGCCGGTTTTGTGCCTTCGGTTGTAATTGGCGAGCAGGATAATCGACGCACTGATCGGATCGTCGAAATTGAAAACACTTTCAACCGCGCCGGCATTGAAACCACGATCGCGACGGACATTAACGTAGCGCTCTGGATGAAATTCTTATTCATCGCTTCATTCAGCGGCGTCGGTGCGATCGCGAATGCGCCTGCGGGACTTCTTAGAACTGATCCTGAATTGCGAGCGCAAATGCTGCGGGCCATGGAAGAAATTTACTCGCTCGCGCATGCGCATAACATCAAACTGCCGCCGAATTCGATTGAAACGGTGATGGCGGGTGTCGATGCTTTGCCGGAAGATGCAACCAGCTCGATGCAACGCGACATCACTGCCGGCAAACCCTCTGAGCTTGAATCACAGAATGGTGCAGTGGTGCGGATGGCCCGCGAGGCTGGCGTTAAAGTGCCCACGCACGATTTCATTTACCGGACTTTGAAACCTTTAGAGGAAAAGGCGCGACGCGGGCATCGCTAATTTATGGCGCGGGCACGATAGCTTCGTTGCCCGGTCGCCCTCAAGAAACTTCTGGCTGGATACAAATCGTTCTCGAAAATCAGATCGGCATTTTCCCGCGGCTTGTCCTGCAGCAGGTGGATTTGCTGGGCGGGAAAATAGACCGTCTCGTAAACAGCAATCGTTTTCGCGCGTGATAGTCCCTCTTGCGCACGATCGATAGCGCGCGCCAGCGCGGTAGGAAACGAACACTCCGTCCAAATCGCCAGATCAAACAATTGCCGGTATTGCGCCTTGAATAGAAAGATGCCTTCGACAACCACCACCCCAACATCCTTGAAATCGTACGTGTGCTTTCGAAAATGGTTAGCGGTCTCTTCCGCAAAATCAGCCACGAGGTGGACGGAGCGTCTGTCGCGCAGCGGTATCACAAGTTGTGAAAAGAACTCCTCAAACCGGATAGCGTGTTCGTAGAAATGCTCGGCCGGCGCGCTGGACCTAAATCTCTCTTCCGGTAGATTGAGCCAACCATCGACGTTCACGATCGCCGCAGGCACGCCATACTGGCCCAGATGGGCTTCGATTTGGCCAGCGACGTAACCTTTTCCCGATCCATCGATGCCGCTGAGTCCTACCAGCAGGCTGCGACTCTCAGGAATGCCGGTTCGGCACGCGAGAATTTTCTGAATTAACTCATCTATGCTTTTCACGTTTGTCACGTTAGTTCGGCCGCACACCCGCGATGTTCAGACGTATGTGATACAAGCCTGAGCGTGCGCAGAGATACAAAGTCTTGCCATCCGCGTCGCCCCAGGCCATGTTGTGCGCGTGTTTTGGCGTGATGATCGTGCCGACGTGTTTGCCTTCAGGCGAGATCACCCACAAACCACCCGGCGCTGAAACGTACAAATTGCCTTTTTGATCGACCTTGATGCCGTCCAGGCCGTCTTCGCCTGGCGCGTTGGTGAAATCAAAAAAGAGCTTTCCATTCTTCAGCGTGCCGTCAGCCTGGACTTCGTAGCGCATGATCGCTTTGTGCTTATCGCCGATTTCGGTGACAGGCTCGTCCTCTTTGCGCAGTTCCTGACCGACAAGTGATCGCGGCCAGTTGCCGACGTACAGATATTTTTCATTCGGCGAAAACGCGATGCCATTGGGGCCGGTGAAATCTTTACTCACCAGTTGTAGCTTGCCTTGGTATATCGAATAGACGCCGCTGAACGGAAGCTGCTTACGCGGATCGTTGAAGAACTTCGGGAAACCAAACGGCGGATCCGTAAAGAACAGCGTTCCGTCCGATCGATAGACGAGATCGTTGGGACTGTTCAGCCGCTTGCCTTCATAATTATCTGCCAGAACAGTTTGGCTGCCGTCTCTTTCATCACGAACGACGCGGTGATTGCCGTGCTGGTTTATCGTAAGTCGTCCCTGCGGATCGAGAGTGAGTCCATTCGAACCGGGTTGGCCGTATTCGGCAATGTCGGCGCCTGAGTAACCGCTCGGTGTGCGAAACACTTCGAGCTTTCCTTCGGCATTTCCATTAGGCGCGTACTTGTAGATCGTGTTCGCGTTGGGATCGCTGAACAGCAGATAACCGCCGTCCTTATTTACCCAGATCGGGCCTTCGGTGAATTTAAATCCCTCGGCGAGTTTAAAGACTTTCGGATTCGGTCCGACGATTTCATTCATTGCCGGGTCATTTCGCACAACTTCGACATTGACTTCGCTGGGCGTCAGCGCGACCGGGCCAGGCTCAGTTTTGTAGAACGAGAGTTTCGCGTAACGCAGGTAAATGAAATTTGTCGGCGGATTCGAAAGCGGGCCGTTGATGCCAAAGATCGCCAGTTGAATTTGCTGACCCGGTTGGACGTTGCGGCCGATGACCAGATGATTTTCGGCATTCCATCCGGCAATCACTGACCCTCCGGATTGGCCCAGCGCGCGCGACAACTCGCCGTCAACCCAGATCTCGGCGTAGTCGTCGAGCGACGTTTCGAACACGACAGTCATCCCGGTTGGATCATAATCACCGACGCGACCCGGAATCGTGAGCTTGATGCGATACCAGTTGAACCCGAGTCGGCCGCTGCCGCGACGTTGATCCAAAGTTGTCGGCGCAATGACTTCCCATTTCGAATCATCGAAATCTGCACCGCCGGCATGTGGCGTGTAATCGTAAGTCTTGACCGGCGCACCACTCGGCTGCTTGTCGGCGCCGGGGCCGACGAAATTGACTTCGACAATCCTGGTGTCGCTGTAGCGCCACTGGCCCTTGATCGTGTTCACGCCATCCGCCGTTCCGAGATCAACCGTCGCGGCGGGAGCTCCGGCCGGAACATCGGCTGAAGTCCGCGTGGGCTGGGTCGCGTTGCGCGCTTTCGCGGCCAGACCGAAATAGAGCGCACCCGCGATCACGACCAAGAATGCCGTTCTCAACATGTTGGTTAACTTTCGCGCGCTCATTGCTTCCCTCCTTTGATTGCCTCGGCCGCGTAGTCAGCGCCAACTTTGGCAATGTCTTCATCTTCTTGCGGTGAGTTGCCGCTGACACCGACCGCGCCCACCACTTTGCCGTCGATAATGATCGGGACTCCGCCTTGCAGGGCCACCGCACCGGGTAGAGCCAGCGCCGACACGCGCCCATTCTTTACCTGGTCTTCGAACACCTTGCTGGGGCGGCGAAATATTGCCGCCGTGCGTGCCTTGGCGATTCCTACATCGACGCTGGCAACTTGCGTATCGTCCAAACGCTCGAGCACCAGCAGGTAACCACCGTCGTCGACGACGGCGATCACTACAGTCGCGCCGCGTTTCTTGGCTTCGGCCTCAGCCGCCGCCGCAATCTTCTTCGCTGCCTCAAGCGTCAGCACTTGCTTGGTTGGTAATTGGGCCTCAGCGGCCAGGGCAGCAAGAACAATTAACAGTATTGCTGCAAGAATCTGAGTTCGTTTCATAACAATCCTCTTTCATTAGAGCGGAAATCTTCGAAACATTAGCGAACCTTGATCGTGTAGTAGAGAAATGCTCCGCCGACTTCCTTAAACCAGTGCGGGGTGTTATTTGGCACGATGATCACGTCGCCTTTCGACAAATGACGCATCTCTCCGCCTTCAATGCGCGACCCGCGAATCTCGTTGGGCGCAACCTCTTTCGCATCGACCGCTGTGCCACCAGTCACAATGGTCGCCGTGCCCTCTATTACATAAATGATGTCGGTGTCGAGCGTATGAATCTCAGCCTGGCCGGGCTGGTCACGGCGGCTGGTGTGGACCATATAGTTGCGATTAGTGCCATCCAGCAGCACGGCGCCTTTTGAAAACGATGCCGACACCTGGGTCTTATCAAAGAACAACACTGGTGACGAGCTCATCGGCATTGCGTCACTCATTCTCGAGTCGGCGGAAAACACATTCGCGCCGGCCAGCGCCAGTTCCTCATCTTGCTGAGCGCTTGAGGCACCGCTCACTCCGACACCGCCGGCGATTTGTCCATCGACAACAATCGGGACTCCGCCTTGCAGCGGCGTGAAGTAAGCGTCTGGTAAAGCGACCATCGCCGTGCGGCCGTTCCTGATAATGTCTTCGAATGCCTTCGTCGGACGTTTGAAGAGCACCGCTGTGCGCGCTTTCCCGATCGAGATATTCGCGCCAGCCGCGAACGTTCCGTCGAGTCGTTCCAGCGCCATCAGGTTGCCGCCTTCATCGACGACAGCGATCACTCCGCCCGGCGCGTTAATCTTCTTCGCGTAGGCAACCGCGGCGGCGATTACTTTCTTAGCGCCATCGATTGTCAGCGACTTCTTCTCGGTCGTTTGAGCCTTTACGAAAGAGGTCAGGCTGGAAAACGCCAGGATTATCGCGCCGATCTTAAGAGTCGGTTTCATAGTTCTCTCCTTGCCACCATTCTTTTTTTTCTTACTGGAGCGCGTACTTCTTGCCTGCGATCACGGCCCGATCGGATCGGGGTTGACGGCGGGCGGAACGCGCGCGCTCCCAGTAAAATCACATGCCCGGTTCAGCCGTGATGATCACGCGAAAGAACTCGGCATTCTTGCCGGTCCAACGCGCATCCTTCACACGACGCACAACCCCATGCTCGTCGGCTCCTGTGTTGGTTCCCTTTTGCCGTGGACCCTGGTTGGGACCGATGCCGATCTCTTCATCCACTTCTGTTCCGGCATTCCACAAGATGAACTTCTCCGTCACGTCGCCGGCGACGGGATTGCCTTTGGCGTCAAAGAGCGCGATGCCGTTGGCGTCAGGCGCGTAGAACCAATCATTCGATTGGCCGAACATCATCGTGCTGTAGAGCTTCATGCCCGGCATCGCCGTGAAGCTGTATTCATAGCTGTCACCGGGACGAATTGGGCCCGCGCCCATCGCCCCGACCGGCGTATTGAACACACCGTGCAGATTCGATGCGTGGTGCATCGTCTCAAGCGATTTGACTAAGCCCGATGGGTCACCGTCTTCGGCCTGCATCTCGAGACCGTTGGCGCGCGCGACCTTACCCTCGGTAAACAGCGGCGCGTTCTTTGTGCTCAACACGAACATGCCGGGCGACAGCGCGAACGGAAACTTGACGCCATTTGAAGCCGTCATCCCCTCCGGATTAGAGATGTTCTCGACCTTAACTGTGAATTTGGTTGGGCCGGCCGTGCGGGTGGCGACCGCGACCGTGAATTGGGCCAGGTAGCAAACCGCCAGCGCTACCAAACCGATTACGAGCTTTCGATGTTTCATGACTTAAGTTCTCCTTCTAAGAAAATTGTTGATGATTAGCCACAGAGAACCGGAGACAGAGGTGACATCGCGACAATTAGCGACCACGTCCTTTTTGTGTGTTTGCTTCGCATTGCCCGTTTCCCCTCATCGTCTCCGCTTCTCTATGGCTAACCGCTGTCAGTTAGCTTCAAAGTTGCACCTGAAGATGCAACGCTGGTTGTTGTGGTGATGCAGCTTCGCGCAAGCGACCCCGCGACCCGCCTTAATCCGTCGAAAAACTTCCGCCGCCAAGAGCATTCCCAGCGGCGGCGCGGTGAAATAAATCCAAAGTGAAGTCCAAACGTGCGCGCCAAAAGCCGAACCAACGGTGCGCGCCGGGTTCATGCTCATGCCTGAAATCGGCGCCTCGATGGTGATGTAAGTGGCGACCAAAGCGCCCGCGAACAATCCAGTCCAGCGGCTGAGGCGTTTCGTGTTCGATACATTCAGGATCACGGTCATGAGGATGAAGGTGATTGCTAGTTCTGCTCCGAATGCCGCCAGCACGCCCGCTCGTCCTGGGACTGTCGCCGCATAGTTCACCGACATATGCGAGACGAGTTGACCGAGAGTTAGCGAGGCGATCAGCACTCCGGCTACTGCCCCCGCAAATTGAAACAGAGCGTAGAAGGCCGCGTCCCAGGCTTTGATCTTGCCGAGCCGGAAAAAAGTCAGAGTCACCGAAGGATTGAAGTGGCCGCCGGATCGTTTTCCGAGCGGCGAAAATATGATCGCGATCGCCGTCGATCCCATCGCCACTCCCATCAGCATCCGCCGGAATATTTCGGTGTGAATGGTTTGCGCGACAACTGATGCGGGGTGAAAAAGCAGCACAGTGAATGCACACGCTGAGATCATGAACAGTCCCAGTTCCGCCCCTTCCATCAGGTATTCAGGCCAATGTTCTGTTAGCGCATCAAACATTCGATCACTCCACCGATTAGCCGCTAACAGCGGCTCAGAAGCGCTCCACTGTTCCGGCATCATCAATCGGCGGCGCAGAATGTCGAACGCACTGATAGTATTTGGACTTGTCAGATCCATCTTCTTCGTCGCGCGACTCGCGCGATTCCTTCACTGATTTTTGGTTTTGAGCGACGCTCTCTTAGCCAGGAAAAGGATCGGTTAAGCCCGCGCTAATCAAACAAACTTGGTAACTAACTGTTTTGGCTGCGCGACGAGCCTGCTTGGCAAATGTCTTCCGCGCGTTAAATCGGATCAGCTTCAGTCTCTTTCTGATTCGTATCCTGCGTCGCATAATCTCTCCTGGTTCCTCGTGAACAAGTTCATGTTCATGCTAATAGTCGGATGACAGGGTCGTTCCTTACATAAGGGATGAAGATTGTCATTGTTCAAGCGAACCCGAGTGGAGAGCCCTAGCAATCCTTTCACGGGCGTCATTAGCGAGCGAATGGGACAATTCGGCTGAAAGCTGCGAACTCTGTCCACGGAGAATGAAGCGGAGAGCTTTGATTTGCTTGAGATAACGCGCGCACCACGCGCACACGAATAAGTGCAGACGCAGCCCCAAACCTTCGCGAATCGAGAGTCTGCGTTCCAGAGACTCTGACATTAACGGAACCATCTGGCGACAGGGTTGCAGGGTGCGAAGCAGCCACCGGCGAAGGCTTCTTCTGATCGTGTTATATGGTTTCACGGGATGGCTTTCTTTAGCCGGGGGTTCTTCTTCTCATTCAATTACCAGCAAGGAGTTTAAGCCGCCATAGCCATCCGACACCTTCATTCCATTGCTCGGATCTTCGCTCCACCGTTTCTTGTCGACAATAAATTTGTATTGATAACGACCCGCGGCAGGTGTTTTCAGTTCTACAAGCCAGAGGCCCGAACCATCCTTCTTCAGGAGATGCGCGGTCTGATTCCAGCCGTTAAAATCACCGGCGAGGGCTACTTCTGCTGCGCTATCATCGTGGTACACAAAAATAAGATGACCGTTCTCAACACGCGGCGGCTGGCAACCAACTATGTTCAGCGAATGAATCTCCTGCCTGGCCAACTCGACCGCGCGTCGCGCGTTTACGACACCGTAACCCTGGCGGATCGCCGGTGCCTTCGAGATTCGATCGGCGGTGGAAATCAGGATGCTTTTTGCGGCTCCGGGCGTCAGCTTCGGGTTGGCTTCGATCATTTGGGCGACGATCGACGAAACAATCGGCGTGGCGAAAGATGTTCCATCAACGTGCTGATAGTGTGACGCGACAATTTTCTGCTGATTCAAAGAACGCTCAACAAAACTGCGAATTGCGGCCGGGTCGGCGAAACGGAAATTTTCGGGTAGCTCGGCTGCATCTTCGAATTCACGAGCCATACTCGGCAATTGATAGTCGGGTGCCGCTGCCAAATGTGACAACGCTTCCGCTCTATCGTAAAGCCGCGTACCGGGCAGAATCGGCGCCGCCACCCACATTGCTGGCGCGACTATTTCGGGCTTGATTGTGCCATCGGCGGTCGCGCCAAAGTTCGAGTGGTAGAGATCCAATCCACTCCGATTCAGTTGATTATTATCGTGGTATCCGCCAACCGTGATTACTGAAGGCGAATTGGCGGGTGGAATTGAATGACCTTCGCTGGAATTTCCCGCAGCGACGACCACGACGATTCCATTCTGGATCGCTTCTTCGGCAGCTTGATCGATGATGCTCCTTGAGCACGGAACGTCTTCGTCGCCGCCGAGTGAAATATTCAACACACGGATGTTGTAGCGTTCGCGATTCTTGATGACCCACTTGATGCCGCGCGCTATGTTTTCTTCGGTAATATGGCCGTGTTCGCTGACCTTCACCAGCGCCAGTTGCGATTCATATGCGAGTCCCCGATAGACTCCATCGCACAGATGACCGTTACCGGCTGCGGCGACTGAAGTCTGCGTGCCGTGCCATTGCCATGACTCAGACGGAACATGCGAATTGAGCGACGGGCGCTCGCTGGTCAAATCATGATAGGCAACTATTCGATTGGTGGGCTCGATCAGATCAGGATGCGGATAGAAACCTGAATCAAGAAAGGCGATGGTGACACCCTTACCGGTGTAGTTCGGATCGGCATTTAGCCGCACGTTGGTCGGAATCACCGCAAAGCGATTCGGCGCGTGCTGATGATCGTGACTCGCAGAATTCATAGAAAGTGGCACGGCCGTCCCGCCCGTTGATCCACACGTCAAGACGCGCGTGCCACGAGCGAACTGCTGCCTCCATGAGTTTGTCGGACTGTGGGGAAGAACCTTACAGGCAGGGCTAAGCCTCGCCGGCGAGTTTTCGTCTGATTCGTTCGCGGGCTTCGGCAGAAAGGGTAGGACTGATTGATTCGAGGTCCGGAGATTCAGCGCCTTTCGCGCGCGCAGTGTCACGAATGAGCTGCAAGTGCTCCAGATACCATTGGCACCAGGCGCAGATCCATAAATGAAGCTTGAGGTCGATTCGCTCGCGCAATGTCAGGCTGCGCTCCATCGATTGAGAAATCTTTTCGACCGTCACCTGGCAAGTCGGCAGCTTCCGCAAAAGCCAGTAGCGGATCGAGTGCTTCAATTTGTCGTAAGACTTGAGGGCCATGTCACTGTTCCGGTTTGAACCAGTTAATTTCGAGACAGTTGCGCAGGTGCAAACGTGCCCGATGAAGCATTACCCACAGATTATTTACGCTAATGCTAAGAATCTCGCAAATTTCTTCACTCTTCAAACCGTCCACTTCGCGCAAAGTAAACGCGCTCGCCGTGCGCTGCGGCAGCGGCGAAAGACAATCGCTGAATACCGTCCAGAAGTCACTGCGCTCAACCAACTCGGCCGGGGTAGCATGCCATTCGCTCGGGGCGCGGTCGGCGTTCCAATGCCCCGCCCACTCGTCGGTTCTTTCGAAGAACTCAGCATGTTCGGGACCTTCATCGAATCCTTCGCCGATAGGAGCTTCGCGCTCAATCTTCCTAAAATGATCGATGATTTTGTGTTTGAGTATGCCAACGAGCCAGGTTCGCTCTGATCCCCGCCCTTCAAATTTCTCGTACGCCTTTAAGGCGGCAAGAAAAGTCTCTTGCACGGCGTCTTCGGCGGCGTTATCGTCACGAAGTCTAAAACTCGCGTATTTGAAAAGGTAGTCGCCGTGTTCGTCGAGCCAGCGGCCCGGATTGGGCGACGACATGTCGGGGTTGAGTTGAGCCTGGCTCATGTTTAGTCTCCTTTGTAGAGTAGTTCAGGTTTGGTTCGCAGCCAACATGAAATCTGCCCTTCAATAATGAAGACGCGCAGCAATGCGATGACCGAAAAGCCTTGTCGGGATTGTGGTTACTTACTTGACGCGAGCGCACGCGGCTGTCCAAGCTGCGCGATGAACGTTGAAGCCGAAAGAATGATCGAGCGTCTCATTTGGCGACGGCTCCTGCCGGGCGTACTCGTGATCGCGGTGATAGCGACGGTCGGAATAATCTGGTGGTGGCGTTAAAGCTCGACAGTCAGGATTGCGAGAAGAATGAAGGAGTCGCACGTTTCGCAGGAACATACTTCATTACCAGCCGATAACCCAGCAAAACCAACAACACAAACCCAAAGGTTAGCGGAATCCTCGTATCGGACTTAACCAGCATCCAATAGTGCAGCACGCCCCCAACTCCAGCGAGATACGTTAATTTGTGTAGCCGGTTCCAACGCTTTCCGCCGAGCCGTTTGACCATCTTATTAGTCGAAGTAACGGCCAGAGGAACCATGAGAAAGAACGTGAACATCCCCACGGCAATGAATGGTCTCTGCGCTACGTCGGACGGGATCGTCTTGAGTTTGAAGAACCGATCAAACGAGACGTACGTCATCAAGTGCAGAAAGCCATAGAAGAAGGCATAGAGCCCAAGCATTCTGCGGAACTTCACCAGCCAATTTGCGCCGGTGATCCGGCGTAGCGGAGTAACAGTCAGCGAGAGCAGCAGGAACACGATGGTCAACACGCCGGTTGTGCGGGTAACAAATTCCAGCGGGTTGGCGCCCACTTGCTTCCCGTAGGTGTCCCACAACAGCAGCATCAACGGGATCAAGCTGTTGATGAAGAGCAGAGCTTTTGCGAATTGAGTGTCTTTCATCGGTCAGAAATTCACGCGCAGATCCATGCCCTCGTAGAGATGTGCGACCTGTTCAGCGTAGCCGTTGAACATCAAGGTCTGTCGCCCGGTAAACTCGCCTATCCGGTGTTCAGTCGCCTGACTCCATCGCGGGTGATCGACGTTTGGGTTGACGTTCGAATAAAAACCGTATTCCCCAGGCCCCTCATTATTCCAAGTCGTCGGCGGTTGTTCGGCGACCAGACTGATCTTCACGATCGACTTGATGCTTTTGAACCCATACTTCCAGGGAACCACGAGTCGGATTGGCGCGCCGTCCTGTGGCGGCAAAACCTGACCGTACAAACCGGTAGCGAGAATCGTCAACGGATGCATGGCCTCATCGAGTCTTAACCCTTCGACATACGGCCAACTGAGAACTCCCGTGCGCTGATTCGGTAGCCGCTCGGGATCGTGCAACGTTTGGAAACTGACATAGCGGGCCTGCGACATAGGCTCAACTTTTTCGAGCAGCTTCGCGAGCGGAAATCCAATCCACGGAATCACCATCGACCAGCCTTCAACGCAGCGAAAGCGATAGACACGTTCTTCCTGACCAAACTTCAACAACTCATCCAGATCAAAGACCTGCGGTTTGTTTACCAGTCCGCCGACGTCGACCGCCCACGGCCGCGTCACAAACCCTTTTGATTCCGCAGCGACCTCGCGCTTGTCCGTGGAAAACTCGTAAAAATTGTTGTAGTTAGTTACGTCTTCGAGCGGGGTTGGCTTTTCGCTAACGGTGAAGCCGGACTTCGCCAGATCCTCACCCCGTTTGGCAGTCGCCGTTTCGATCTTCTGCCCTTTCGGCAGTTCCGCTGGCGGCGGATTTAGTTTGCGATAAAGTAAGGTAGTCGCCGTGGCGGACGCCGCTAGCGCCGCTCCCCGCATGAAATTCCGGCGATTGAGATAGACCTTGTAATCCGTTATCTCGTTGGCTTTGATGTCTTTGTCAAACTTATTCGGCATCGGTATCCGCTCAATAGTCGATCCAACCCTGGATTCCTTACTGCTTCTCAAACCTGAGGGCGAGCGAGTTCATGCAATACCGAAGTCCAGTAGGTCGCGGGCCGTCGTCAAACACGTGTCCAAGGTGCGACCCACAGCGATGACATCTAACTTCCGTGCGCACCATGCCGGCACTGCGATCCGTATCTTCGATTACGCTGGTTTTGGAAATAGGCGCGTAGAAGCTGGACCAGCCCGTCCCTGAATCGAACTTCGTTTCGGATTTGAATAGCGGCAACCCGCATGCGGCGCAGTAATAGACGCCATGTTCGTGATTGTCCCAGTAAGCGCCGGTATAGGCTCGTTCGGTTCCGGCCTCCCGCAAAACGTAATATTGATCCGACGTTAATTCTTTGCGCCATTCATCGTCTGATTTTTCCACTTTGTCTGTCATCGCATCCCTCTCAGTGTCGTGCTCTTTGTCATTCTCAGCCAAAAGCTTCTTGATTAGTTGTTCGGTTTCATCATAAGCGCCTTCACCAACATGCATTCCGCGCACGCGACCCTGCTGGTCGATCACAAACCAGGTGGGCCATGCTTCGACTCTATACGCATTCCAGATCGCATTGTCGTTGTCCGTAACTACCGGATAATGAATGCCCAGCGCGGCAACTTCGCGCCGCACGTTGTCGACATCGCGTTCGCGTTGAAGCTCGGGCGTATGTACGCCGATGATTGTCAATCCTTTGTCGCGATAGCGCGCATCCCAACTCTTTACGTAAGGCAAAGTGTTGCGGCAGTTGTAGCAACCAAACGTCCAGAAATCGACTACCACGACACGGCCCCGCAAACTCTTCAGCGTGAGCGGATCGGAATTTATCCACGACCCGCCGGAAATTTCCGGCGCCACCGGCGCTTTCGTTTCATTTGCCACGTTGGTGGGCGTAACCAGTCCAACTCGCCCGTTTGCGAGCCGCGAGATACCTACATTTAAAACGCCCAACGCTCCCCAACCCTTGGCATATCCCGTGGTGACAACCGCGACACCAATCACAACCAGCAGTACAGCGGCAATAATGTTTTGTCGATGCATTGACTATCGTCTCCTGGTAAATAGTTCCGCTTGCAACGGCTGCTCTGCGGCGCGAAGCTGCTTTTCCAGTAACGGTGAGACACTCCGGGCAATGGTCATGTTGTCAGCCTCATTCAACGATGAAACTACAAAGACTGCGTGGCTCGCCGTTTGAAAAGCCGCGACTTGATATGAATCAGAATTGAACGCTGCGGCAATATCACCGGGCATTGCGGTCGGCGCTTTAGCATTGGCCTCGCGCGGCGCGATAACGATAGACGCAATCTGGTCGTGATACTTAAGGACTACATGAGCAAACCGCCGTCCCTGAAACGCGCAGGAATGCGCATCGATCAGTTGCGCCCCGGTAGGTAGCGACGCTTGCAGCGATGTTTGATCGGCCAAGCTTGCGTAGGCGCGATCGTAAACGCGCCCCGCTTCGGCGAGACTAATGATTGTTCCTCTAAGCTTGTGTTCCAGCGCGCATTCTCGATGATCTGCGGTGGCGGTATTCGTGAGATTTGCCCACGCCGCCGATTCCCTTCGACCGGCTCGCCATCGCTCTACCGCCAGGAAACCCAACCCAACCGCGATCAAGAGTGTGGCGGCGAGTCCCACATAAGCGATGCGCGGAATAACCATTCCGGGCCGTTGAAACGCCTGCTGTCTTAGTTGTGTTCTCAAACTATCCGAGAAGCTATCAGGAACGCGCAGTTCCGAAGCTTGATTGAATTTCGTTCGCAGGTCGTAGCGGAGCTGACGACGCGCGGCTAACTCAGAACGGCACTCGCCACAGGAATCCAAATGTCGGATGACGTCGTGGTTCGTTTCGATCAGCAACTCATCGCTGAGATAAGAGTCGGCAATTTCCCGGAAATCACTACACTGCATTTGATTTCCCTCCGCGGTCGGTTTCCGCTAGTCTCAATTTGCTTTCGCTCGTTTCCTTGCTGACGCCAATACCAAGGCTGCGCGCGTAGTTTCCCAGCTCGGACCGCAAGAGACTTCGGCCTCGATGCAAACGAGACATCACCGTACCCGTCGGAATCGATAGAGCCTCAGCAATCTCTTTGTAGCTCATGTCCTCGACATCGGAGAGGATCACCACTTCCTGATAATGTTGCGGCAGACGATTCAGAGCGGTGAGCACTTCCTCTTCGACTAGTTCCCCCGATTGGGGCGGCTCGACAGCCACGGTCTCGGCAATCTGCTCACTTGCATCTTCGACCACCTGTAAACGCCTTGAATCTCGGCGACGCTTGTTCAGCGTGTGGTACATAATCTTAATCAGCCAGGCGCGGCAGTTGGTTCCTTTCTCAAAACGATGAAACGAGCGCAATGCTTCGACGAACGTCTCCTGCACCAGGTCTTCCGCCTCCGTCTGATTCCGCAGCACCCACTTGGCTAAACGATAAAGATCGACATGGAAAGGCAGGGCCTCGCTTTCAAACGAATCCCAATCCTCCAGCCGTCTCTTTTCTTGGGAAAATCCAAACACAAGCCAGATAGCTGCCGCCTAACTCGCGGTTTTCCTGCCCACTGAATTAATACCGGAGGCCCGGCAATTTATTCCAGCCAATCAGAAAATATTTTGCCGCGGCGGGAATAAACAGACGCTCGCCGGGTATTAGTCGTGCGAATGGCTCATACATTACAGACTGATGCGGCCATTACATCAACCGTTAATTGGAGGATCAAATGAAGCGGATTCAAAACTTTGCGTTAGTCGTTGTGTTATTAGCCGGTGTCTCGTTAACTGCGGTTAGCACCAACGCGCAGAACAGCAACATGTCACGCGATCAGATGAAGTCGGCGAACACGATGAATAGCGGCATGAACAGTAATCGCATGACTCATCGGCGGCGTTCGCCCTGCGCTCATCGCCGCATGCGAAGTAAGAGCATGATGAAGAAGGACTCAATGAAGAAGCCTGACATGATGAAATCAGACAGCACGAAATCGCCGGAAATGATGAAGAAGAACCAATAGCATCGTGTGTTATACGTCGCTGAACGCAGCGTGGTATTTAACCTTGCCGGAAGCACACTTCAGAAAACCGGCTTGAAGTTCCACAACCATGAACACTTCTTCTGGCACGTCGTATTCGCAGCCTATGCCAAAGCGCGCAGACGAGAAAAAACCGAAACGAGGGTAGTAGGCAGGATGGCCCAATACTACGACAGCACCGAACCCGAGTTGCTTGCAGTGTTCGAGGCCGGCGCGTACAAGTGCAGACCCGATGCCTTTGCGCTGATGCTCCGGGGCGACGGCCATCGGTGCGAGGCCGATGATCCTGAGCGCGGGATGGCCGACGAGCGAAACGGGCGAAAACATTATGTGCCCCACGATTGCACCATCGTCCTCTGCGACGAGTGAGACAAGTGGCTGCGCTTGGTCGCGTAGAGCGTCAACCAGATTGGCCTCGGCAGGCGTCTCGAACGCGGATACGTTCACTGCACGTACAGCAGCCCAATCTCTTTGTTCTTCGGCTCGAATCAACAAAGACACTTCAACACGTATAACGGCGAAGTTGACGCGGCAGCGCGATTTCATTCAAGCATCGCTCGACCAGTTATGATGCGAAACACGCTCCCGCCGCTCGCGTCCAACGAGTTGTTCGGCGGCCGAATTTATCAGAACGGGGCGATCGCAAACGGCTGTCTTTTTTTAGACTCCGCGTCGAGTCGCAGAACATCCTGCTCGGATCCCTTAACAAGGCGCATTCGATCTACCGTCGTCAGCAGAATAGTCGCTGCCGATGAACTTGTGCTTTTCAGCAAGTTCGAGACGAGCTGGGGCCCTCTTCTGCGTGCAGGTCCAGCGTGGTGGTACAAGAGCCGTTTGCGGAACAAAGCCAATCGGCTCTTGTCCCCGAAATCAAATGAGGAAGACCATACCTGACGGGCTCCCGACAGGTGTGTAATCGCCTGTGAATTTCAATGAGCCATTTCCGGGATTAACACTGAAAGTGGTGACGTTGTCGGCTCTCTGGTTACCAACTGTTATGAAGCGGCCGGATGGATCGATGGCGAAAATTCTCGGGTAATCCCCGCCCGTTGCAACTTTGCCTGTTTGTGTCAGGCTGCCATCATGGCCAATTTTGAAAACAGTGATGGTATCGCTCAGTCGGTTGGCCCCGTAGACGAAGTCGCCATCCGGGGAAACGCGGATTTCCGAAGCGAAGTTCGTCCCGGTAAATCCGGGCGGGACACTCGACACGATCTGCTGTGCCGACAGGGCTCCCGTAGACGAATCGAATCGCCAGAACATAACAGTCGATCCTTCTTCCTGGATGGAGTAAAGCCAAATCCCATTTGGATGGAACGCGAAGCGCCGCGGTCCATCACCCGGCGGCGTATTCAGAAATGGTGTAGCAGCTGGACTCAGTGGCGGAGTATTTCCGGGTGTCAATTTCCAGACGTAAATCCGGTCTTGCCCCACATCTGTGCCCAAGACCCATTGATTTGAGGGATCGGTCTCCATCTGGTGCGGATGTCCATTCGGTCCCTCATGAGCGCTGATCGCAAAACTTCCCACAGGCGCGTTCGTAGCATGCTGTGGTCCGACGTTATCGACATCCAGCTGCTGAAAGACGGTAGCACCCAGCGAACCATTTGCCGAAATAGGGAACACTTCGAAGTATCCACCTGAATACTCAGCCGAGAAAAGATACCGCCCACTTTTGTCAACGCTGACACTAGTCGGAGCTCCCAAGGTCGGCTGACCATTTAAGAATGTCAGATCGCCTGTGAGGCGGTTGATCGAATAAGCGCTCACGGCTCCTGGCGGTCCGTATTCATTTCCCGCATACAAGTAACTACCAGTTGGATCGAGAGCGATAGTAGACGGATTCGCTGTAGATGGATTCGCTCCATTCGCTGGCAAAGCCGGAGCGACGAGCCGTAGGATGGTCAATTCCCCGGTGGAAAGATCTAATGAACACAAGTAAATCCCCTGGCCATGATTTCCCGTACTGGTGTAGGTACCAATATAAAGCCAAACCGTTCCCGGCGGTGCGCCGGTTGGCTGTTGACCAGATGCGTCTGACAGCATCGCGGTGACAGTTAGCGCTGCCGCACCCTTAAGTAAAGTGCGACGCGAGAATGTACCTTGCAAGCTCCCGAGTTTTTCCTCGTTTATTGATTCCATTATCTCCCTCCTATGAAGCAGACTAAACTTGTTTCAGGTTGGCTGGTTCCTGATGCAGTTACAGCATCCGCAGGAATGTGCTGGGGCGGCGCGGCACCATTGGGGGATTTTTACCGGCGGCAGTTTACACCCGTTGATTCAATTTCCAAATTTTTTGCATGCAATGCCGTGGGGGAAGCGGAACCCGTTCGCTGCTGGTTAGCGGGTCTCGACACTTGGGAAGCTGAATTTTTCGATCCTTTATTTTCAACACGTACAAATTGGCTTAGAAAAAGGTACGTGCATGCGTTGCATACCGTGCATGCGTTGCCTGATGTGCGTGTCGCTGCGGGACGTTTGCGGGACGGCGTGTCGGATTACTTTCCCTGAATTGCAGACTTAAAATTCGTTGTGAGTATTGTAAGCTCAACCCAGTGAAACTCCATTAGGTTTTCACCGAGCAAGTATCGCAGCGTGTAACCTATTGAAAAGAAACGGTGCCGATGGTGGGATTCGAATCCACACGGAACTTGTTTTCAGATGGCCGGCTATCCGAGGTGGCTTCACGTTCCGCAAGTACCTCATAATTTGATAACTTGCACGAGCATCAGGTGTTCTTGACAACTACTCATGGTAATTTCCAGCGGCTTCGGGTTGATAAAGAATTTCTTTGACTTTAAGCCGGCGCAATCCTGAGGGAACGCGCGACTCGACCACGTCGCCGCTTCGGTTCCCCAGCAACGCAGTTCCGATTGGCGCCAACACGGAGATCTGACCTTCGTTCGAATTAGCCTCAAAGGGAAAGACCAGCGAATACATTACGGTCTGACCGCTCTTGAGATCCTTCAAACGCACCTTCGATCGCATGGTAATAACGTCCTGGGGAATGTCCTCAGGGTTTACCACTTCAGCCTGGGCAAGCTCTTCTTCCAGTTGATCTAAGTATTCCCGATCCGTGTCACCGTTGCGGTCGCGGCTCCTTTCGATCAATCCACTCAGGCGTTGATAATCGGATGTTGTGATGTAGATCATAAACTTACCTCCCACTCGATATTGTCGGGATCTGTATTTCGGCGTTAATGCACTAAGAATTTGGCTGTGGCTCAATTCACATGGTCTTAGGCCGCAGGGCTCAGGAACTCTTCGGAGAGCGATTTCCCGCGCACGATTTCAACTGAACACGGCGCGCCCATCGCCAGCGCTTTTACTACATTGCTGACGGACGTAGCACCTTTGTTGCTTTCGGTGCGACGGAAGCCGAGCGCATCAACAAAGAGACAGTTCGCACCCCACTCGCGCGTTTCCTCAATTAGCACATCGAGTGGCAAGTGCTCGCGGGTCGCGACAGAAACTTTCAGTCCCGCAGCTCCCAAGTCTTCGATGCCTTGCTCGATCATTCTCGCGGCTAATGTGCGACGCTTGCCGTCCAAAGTCGAGGCCACAGTAGCAGGGAACATATCGATTCTAGGCCCCGGCTTCGGTACCACAACAACGCAGGCTTGGCTTCCTTTGGGCCAACTTCGTTGTGCCGCGGCGCGAAAGCAGTTGTTCGCATTCGGCGAACCATCCACGCCGATCACGATCCGTACCGGAGCTCCGGCGACCCCATTAGAGGGGCGCGCGATACGGGCGGAACAGTGCGACTGGGCGGCGATTTCGACAGCAGCGCCACAATAATCTGTAATATGAGGCGAAGGGCTCTCCTTTGAGCCAATCACGATCAAATCAGCGCCCCAGGCTTCGGCTTTTCGCACTGTTCCGCGACGTATCGAATTGCGCTCCGGCAAGGCCTCCAATTTAACTCCGACCGGGAACATGGATCGCAAGCGTCGTTCAATCTTCTGGGACATCACGCGCTGCTCCTCTACATTCCTCAATGCCGGCACAAAGGAAGATACGCCGCTCTTTAAGACCATCATTCTGCGGTCGGCGACAGCTCGATTAATATCTTCAGGTGACGAAGGCAAACAGACATCGGTCACTAACGCAAGCGCCTCAGCGCCACGCGGTAATCCAGCCCGCTTGAGATCGTCAAGCGCTATTTCGGCGTTCTCTGAACCGTCGTAGACAATCAAAACCTTGATCTTCTGGTCGACGCGTAAATCCTTCAACGGAGCCAAAGACGAATGCTTAAAATTTTCAGTCTTGAGTAATTGCACGAGACTAACCTTTCTAAAAATGAACGAACTGATGTCGACTTCCAGCTAACGAGGCAAGCGAACCGTCGGGTAGTAATAAGGACCGACCATCACCCGTTGAACGAGATCAAAATCGCGGCGCGCACCACACGCTACACATGTCCGGTAGGTCAAGTTGCCTCGTGTAAACGGAAGACTCATTTGACGGTGCCGGCACCCGAAGACACGCGTCAGAGACTTTTCGATCTTCTCTCCAACTGTCCCCCGGTGAAGCCATAGGCTTTCATGGGTCTGTTCAATGATTTCTTCCATTCCACTTACGCTCCTGGGCTTCACTCAGGACGATTCCGGACGATAGTAAAATCGTGACCGCACTCCCTACACGTATACCGGTCGTTTTCGCGTGCGCCGACGACCAGCCGAACTTCGGTGCACTGCGGACATTGCACCAACCAGCGTCGCAGCGTCACCAGCCAACTCTTCTCCTTGCCTTTGTACTGTCCGATATCCTGTAGCGCGTTTGACGAGCTTGCCATGAAACGATCTCCTTCCTCGGCGGTTGCCCCCTGCCAGCCGTAGGCCCTATTGGCTCAGGCTGAATACTTCAACCTACGGCTGGCACCTGCTTGTGTACACAATAGACGCGAAGATAGGTGCGAGGTAGCGTGTTAACACCTAGAGTGATCGGGTATTAACACGGGCTAGTGCAAAGGGATGATCAAGATCGGTTTCTCGCAAACAGAGGCCGCTCCCAGCTTGATAAGCGTTCCGTTAAGCAGTGCCCCAAGTTGAAGTTTTTCTCTGTGCCTCCTGGGCCTCAGTATCTTTGTGGTGGAATGTCGCGCTAAAACATTCACCAGAGGCACAGAGCATTTTCACTGAGACACTGAGAGATGAAATTGAGTCACGACCTTCGATCATCAAAGATGGCGCTTCGGCCTAGATGCGATCTAATCTTAAAGATGAAGACTCGGACAGTCGGCGTCTTGTAATCAACCGGAGAAACCCATGAGTACCACCGAAGAGAGAAAAACGACTCAAACGGACCCGCGATTAAAACGCATCGCGATTTTTGCGGCGATAGTTCTAGCGGCGTTTCTAATTGGACTAATCCCAATGGGGCTCAAGGCGTGGAGTCGAGGTAATGAACGCGATGCAGCCCAGAAGGAATTGCGTATTTGTAAGCTCCAATTGCGTCTGGCTTCAGCGACGATCAGCGCGCGGCGGGGTGACTATGAACCCGCGAGACAAGCGACAAGTGATTTCTTCTCGGCACTGCATCTGCAGTTGGAACCATCGAACAGCGGATCAGATCTGACGTTGCCGCAACGCGACGCGCTCAGGCCCCTTATGAATGATCGGGATAATTTGATTACGCTGCTGGCGCGCAGCGATCCTGCGTCCGCTGATCGCCTATCGGATCTTTACCTGGCATATCAAAAGACGATGGGCGCACAGTAGTCCGGCGAGGCACGAGCGGGCTGGATGACTGCAACTTTTGTCACGATTCCGGTTGTCGATGTTCCCGCACTTTGAGAGCCAACTCGACGCGGTTGCTCAAGCCCTTCTTGTCAAGAATGCGGCTGATATGTCCTTCAATAGTCCTCAGACTGAGGTTCAGCTCACGCGCAATCTCCTTATTAGTTAGGCCGCGCGCCACCGCTTCCGCGACACGCCACTCGGCATCAGTTAGCTCTTCATCACGCACAAGATCATCTTGACTGTCGTCATGCTCACCAAAGAGACGCGCCAGATCAGAGTGCGTCCGGTGGACTCGTTCAAGAATGTTCTTGATGATTGCGACCAACTCCTCCGACTCGAAGGGCTTTGTAATATAGGCATCCACTCCCGTGCGAAAGCCTATGATGCGATCAGCGAGATCGTCCTTCGCCGTTAGAAATACGATTGGAATAAGGCGCGTCCTGGGGTTAGAGCGCAGATTACGCGCCAGGGCATAGCCGTCCATTCCCGGCATCCGTATGTCGCTGATAATTAGATCGGGCAGCGACTCCGCGACCTGCATCATGGCTTCGGAGCCGCGTCGGGCCGTTAGGACCTCGTATCCTTCCGCGCGCAAAGTCTCTGACACTGCAAGTAAGAGACTCGGATCGTCGTCAACCACGAGCAATTGTCTTGTTATTGCCATTGCTGTTCACCGACTCACCGCATCCCCCCTCAGACCAACTCGGCAGATGCAATGTGAATGTACTTCCCCGGCCGACTTCGCTTTCCACGCTGATACGCCCGCCCATGCGTTCCACTACGTTGCGAGCCAGATAAAGACCGAGCCCGACACCCGACATGTCTGCATCCTCCAAAAACTCGGTTGTTTCGGCGTCATGCAGAGCTGCGGACTCCGGCGCCGGCTTTCCACGATAGAACTTATTAAAAAGGATAGGCATGTCCTCAGCCGGAATGCCACGCCCGTTATCCGCAATGTTAATCGTCACCTCTTCGCCATCTTGTTGCGCAGACAGAACGATCCGACCGCCATCAGCGGTGTACTTCACAGAATTCTCAATGAGGTTCGCCAGCACACGACGAATCGTCTTTGGATCTGCGCAAACAAATAAAGGCTCGCTGTTCGGCTCAACCCGAAGATCATGTCGCCGCTTTTCCGCGATCCGGACTGCCGCCTTAACACACGACGACATAACTTCGTCGACATTCACGCGCTCATGTGTGATACGGAAGACGCCGCCTTCAATGCGCGCCAAATCGAGCAGATTAAGAACCAACTCGATCTGCCGGTCACATTCAACCGAAATCGTTTCGATATACTCTCGCTGTTTCGCTTCGCTCAGACCACCACGCATTAGCAGCCTCGTGAGAGCCTTGATGGTTGTCAGAGGAGTCCTCAACTCGTGTGATACACGTGAGACCCACTCGGATTTTAAGGTGTCGAGTTCGGCGAGACGCGCCTCCCTTTTTTCTAAGCGTTGAGCCATGGCGTTGAAGTTCATTCCGAGCCGGGACACTTCGTCCTCGCCAGCGCTCGGCGCGCGCGCAGAAAAGTCACCCTCGCCAAACTTTTGGGCCGCCATGCTCAACAAGCGCATTGGACGCGCGATGCTTCCGGCGATTAAGAGTGCTCCGACGGCCGCGCAGCAAGCAACCACGAAAGCCACTGCTATATAGACAGTCAGTTGCTGCCACGCTGGTCCGTACAAAACTGAACTAGGCACGCCGACCGATACCGAGTAACCGGTATTGCCTGCACGCGCCACTCCATAGACGCGCTCTACGTTATCAACCGAACTTTTCAAGACCACCACTGCGGTCTTACGGTCGTTCAGCACTGACGTTATCGTCGAACCGGTAAGATCCATGCCGACCGCGGATTGCGAGCGCTGACTGCGGTAGATGATCCTTCGCTGCGGATCCATCACTGTAACCACCGTCCGCTCTGGTAAAGTGATCCCCTGGAAAATCTGCTGCAATCCTGCGCCATCAATTCGCGCAGTCACCGCTCCTCCGCTTTTCATCGGCGCCATCAAGATAAGAGAGTAGCGTCCTTCACCTTTTGTCCAGTCCGTTTCCACCCCAGACGCGCCACGCTGCGCTTCCGCCAAAAGCCTTTCGGCAATACCCGACGGCAGACTTTCCGCATTCGTTGGCTCGATTGCCACAACCTTGCCATCGGCGTCCAGCGCACGCAGGTCGGTCCAGGATGAGCGCGGAGTAATTGCCGCCTTCAACGCATCCTGCAATTCGGTCTGATTGATTCCGTTCGTGCTCGAATATTCCGCGATAGTGCGCAGCGGTTGCTCCTGAGCATCAAGCCAACGGTCGAAGAGAACTGCCGCCAGCTCTGCCTGCTGCTCCATGCCATCGTTGAGTTGTTGCTGTTTAGCATGCCAAACCGACCAGAGGAGCGCGAGACCGACCAGCACCAGAGGAACTACACCTCCAATGGCGAGGATCAGCAATCTCTTCCGGATGGTCATTTCGTGTGCGAACTATGGCGCCGAAAGGCAAAAGTATAACAAGGGCGATTGTAGACCTTTACGCGAGGAAACACCTGCCTTGGATACGTGATAACACGCTCGTCACTCCATATCGCTCCCAGTACGATCGGTTTGACATTCGGAAGGAACGATGAAGGCTGAGATGAACAACAAATACACAGATGCGAAACATTCTTTGGTGGCAATTTCCGAAGAAATCTATGACTACGCATACGATTATTATTCGTTGCCGGCGGAGTGGGATGGAGACGATGTATTCATCACCTCAGAGCCGTTTGTGATTGAGAAAGCAGACGCAGGTCTGCTTGTGATCTTTACTTCAGCGGCACCACAAATTGCGTGGCTTTTTGGCCGGTTGCGCGACGCTTTCGCGAGGTTGGGTGATGGCGGCTTAAAGAGACAACATTATCTGCGACTTACCGGCGTCGCCCGAGCACATGAGCTGACGGCCGACGGCGACTACAAAGTAAACGGCATTCTCAGGGAAATAATGAATGAAGCTTTTGTGATTCTTAAAGAGATGGAGAAAGAGGACTCCGAGTCATCGAGATCGGCGGCTGAGACCCATCTGCCGTCGGTTGTAACTGCGCAAGCAAGCAACCGCTGGCATGAGGCGATGGTTTGCTAAGGCGAAATACAGATACGGGGCAATGATGAATAATATTGCGATCGGAAGAGCCACATCTTCCCAAGCCTCCACGATGGTTTCTGAGTCCGACGACTCCATGACCGGGCATCGCTGGGCCGTCATATTGGCTGGCGGTGAAGGAGCGCGGCTTCGCTCGTTGACCCGCGCGATCGTTGGGGATGAACGCCCGAAGCAGTTCTGCCCGATTCTCGGAGATGAAACGCTCCTGGATCAAACGAGAAACCGTGTGGCGCTGGCAGTGCCGCCGCAGCAGATTTTATTTGTTGTGACCCGAACTCATGAGCAATTCTATCGTTCTCATCTATATGACGTCCCCCCAGATCAATTGGTAGAGCAGCCGAAGAACCGCGGAACGTCGCCGGCCATTCTTTACAGTTTGATGCGGCTTTCAAAGTTAGATCCTTTTTCCACCGTGGCGTTCTTCCCATCAGATCATTATTTCTCGGATGACGCCGGCTTCATGTCTTACGTCGAATCGGCTTTCGACGCTACTCACTCAGGAGACGACAAGGTCATTCTGCTGGGTATCAAGCCGCATGGACCGGAAACGGAATACGGCTGGATCGAACCACTAACATCAAACCTGACATCAGAGTCGATCAGTTGGGTTCGTCGCTTCTGGGAGAAACCAAAAGACGAAGTTGCTCGCGGTCTGATGGATCACGGCTGTCTTTGGAATAGCTTTGTGATGGTCGGCAGCGTATCCGCTTTTTTCAAGATGATTCGCCGGACGCTGCCAGATCTCTGGAAGAGCTTTCAGTCGATCGCGCCACTCCTGAATACCACGAACGAGTCACAGGAAGTAGCAAAGCTTTACGCGCAAATTTCGGACTCGAACTTCTCGCAAAGTGTGCTGGCCAGGCGGCCCGGAAATTTGGCAGTGCTCCCGGTGGCCGGATTGAAATGGAATGACTTGGGAAAACCTCAGCGAGTGTTGTCCACACTTGCTGATATCGGTATCGAGCCGAAGAGCGAACTGTTATGGAAGTCGCCGGCACTGTCGCACGCGGCTGTCGCAGCGTGATGACATTTCAAGGGCAAGGCCACGACGAAATGATTTTTCAAGTTGGGGGGAAAGACTATAGCGGCGAATCAGCTACGGAGATTCTGCGCGCACTGGAGCTCGATACCCCAGATTACCCTTCGCCGGGCGAACCACTTCGTGAGTTTCTGCTTTGGTCGTTAGATCGGCTGGGGGATAAACTGCCGGCCCGCGAACTGGACTTGAGTGACAGACTACCGGATGAGGCGCTTGCACTTAGCTATCTTTACCTGCGCGACGAGTACGGCGCGGGCGAGTTATTGAGCGATCGCTAATCAAGTTTATTTCTCTGAAACAAGGCTTGGGTGGCGGGAAGGAGAGCACGACAATGCGGGTTTTGTTAGCGGCAGATTCAATCATCACTTTGGATATGCTTCTTAATGAGATGTCCGCTCGTTCCTGGCCCGCAGGCAGCGAGGCCCTCGTACTTTCGGTAGTCGAGGATGATGATAGGCCGGAAGAAATGTGGCGTGAGATGGGTCATGGAACTGACGCGCTCCGGGTTGAAATTAGAAGACGAGGCAAACTAATAACGAGCTTAGCCACCATACGGCTGGATGAACTCGGCATTTCATCCAAAACAACAATTATGAGAGGCAATCCTGCATCTGTCGTTACCTTGGAAGCCTGGAAGTGGTCTGCAGATCTGATTCTAATTCGTGCGAATAATCGCACAGGCTTTCGGAACCGATTGCTTGGTAGTGTGGCCAAGTCAGTGCTTGCCAGCGCGGCTTGCTCCGTCAATCTCGTACGTCCGGATGAGAGTCAGATTCTTACCGCAAAGCGTCCAACGAAGATATTACTCGCTACTGATGGGTCCGAACGTTCAATTGACGCAGCTCATGCCGTAGCGCAAACGACATGGCCGGCAGAGACTTTAGTCAAAGTGGTATCGGTGGTTCGTCCGCCCATATCGGTGTTGGGAAAGATCGGCCTGAGTCTGGGCGGCCGAACGGATCGCGCACATCGAGCAATCGGTGAAGTGGTGCAAATACTAAAGAAGGCTCCCGTTACGATTACTGCAGCGGTAATCAGCGGACGGCCGGCACAAAAGATTGTCGACGAGGCCAAATCGTGGGGCGCAACGCTCATTGTCGTTGGGAAAGGTCAACAACATGGGCTGTTCTCGCGGAGCATATCCGAGACCGTGGCGAATCGGGCGCATTGCTCCGTGAAGATAATTCGGCGCCGCGAGCCTTTTGAAGATGGTCAGTCATTGGCTCGCGACTTGACACCATCTGATCACAGAGGTAGGACTGTGTATGAGCTTACAGAGAATCGTGCGTGGAAGAGCGTAGCCTGATAAGGCGTCGCGATCAGCTGGCCGGGCTCACTCACACCCAAACACACCCACGATCCGGAAATCACGTCGCCGAATGCTGACTGATTGCGATTAACCCTCTCGGCATCCGTCTTTCCCCCGCGCCCTCAGATTTCTTGAAACAAAGAGCTCTGTTTATTTACGTGTAAACACTTGTCGATTCGGGTGTTAATACGCTAACCAACTTCGGACCACTGATCTATGGTGAATCATGAAAAGTGATCCATCTTGGCGACATAAATGGTTGAACTCCTCGATATGATATGAGTAACGACAAATCCCAACCCAATTTTCTCAATGACGTCGCATCGTACTTCGACCGGGCGGCGGCGTTCACTTCGCACCCAGATGGCCTGCTTGACCAGATCAAGGCCTGTAACAGCGTCTACTCTTTTCAATTCCCCGTGCGGACCGGTCGTGGCATTGAGGTCATCTCCGGTTGGCGCGCCCAGCACAGCCACCACAAGCTGCCCGTGAAAGGCGGCATCAGGTTCTCTGAAGAGGTTGACGAAGACGAAGTGAAAGCCCTGGCCGCACTAATGACTTATAAGTGCGCCGTGATGGACGTTCCGTTTGGCGGAGCTAAGGGTGCCGTCAAGATTAATCCAAAGCACTACACCCTTGAAGAGTTAGAACAGATCACGCGCCGTTACACTTCTGAATTAATCAAGAAGAACTTTATCGGTCCGGGCGTTGACGTGCCGGCGCCCGATTATGGTACCGGCCAGCGCGAGATGTCATGGATCGTCGACACCTACGCCGCGTTTCATCCAGGACACATCGACGCCTTGGCCTGCGTAACCGGAAAGTCGGTTTCGCAAGGCGGCGTCCGCGGAAGACTTGAAGCTACCGGCCGAGGAGTCTTCTTTGGTTTGCGAGAGGCGTGCAACCACGAAGACGACATGAAGTCGATCGGTCTGGAACCCGGACTTGAGGGCAAGCGTGTCGTCGTGCAGGGATTAGGAAATGTCGGGTACCACGCGGCGAAATTCTGTCAAAACGGCGGGGCCTTGATCGTTGGGTTAGTTGAGTACGAAGGCGCTATCTATAACCCCAAAGGCCTGGACGTAGACGCTGTGATGAAGCATCGAAAAGATACGGGCTCGCTTCTTAACTTTCCGGGCGCCACGAGTCTGCACAATAGAGAAGCAGGCCTCGAGCTTGAATGCGACATATTGATTCCAGCGGCGCTCGAAAATCAGGTCACAGAGAAGAACGCATCGCGAATCAAGACGAAGATTCTGGCCGAAGCCGCCAATGGTCCAACTACGGCGAGAGCCGAAGATATTCTGCTGGCAAGAGGAGTGCTCATCATTCCCGACATCTTCTTGAATGCTGGAGGTGTCACCGCCTCGTACTTTGAATGGTTAAAGAATCTTTCGCATGTCCGATTCGGCAGGATGGGGAAACGGTTCGAACAAACGACTAATGAAAATCTGCTGCGCGTCGTCGAAGAGACTACAGGCAGAAAACTTTCCGAAGTTGAAAAGAAGAAAGTCGCTCGTGGCGCGGATGAAATCGACCTGGTCAACTCCGGTCTTGAAGAGTCGATGGCAGTCGCCTATCAACAGATCCGCGAGATATGGAAAGCCGACCCTAAGATTCAGGGTCTCCGAACGGCGGCGTTCATTAGCGCGATAAATAAGATTGCCACCTCCTATGCCGAACTTGGGATTTTCCCTTGATGAACTCCACGGGAAGGGCGTGGTGTTGTTGTCACCAGGGTCGGAACTGTTTGCAAGGCATCCTCTGAACGCGAATTGAAAATGAATCGGCAGGAACACAATCGAGAAACCGAGACCTTCATCGACGAGACGACCGATGTCCCGGACGTAGATAGTCTCCAGCCCAAGATAGTCGGAGAGGTTCAGGAGGAATTCACGTCCGATCGCGACCGCTATCTTCGTACCTTGGCGGACTTTCAGAACTACCGTCGACGTATGAGTCGAGAGCGCGCGTTTCGGGATGAGTCTGCCACTCGCGATTTGCTCTTAGCGCTGCTCAACGTGATGGACGATTTTGACCGGGCGCTTGAACACATTGGTGAGGTATCTGATCCGGTCGCAGACGGACTGCGGCTCATCCATCGAAGCTTTAGTGGCGTCCTCGAATCGAAGGGAGTCACGCGTTTTCAAAGCACCGGAACTGAATTTGATCCGACGATACACGAAGCGATAAGGGTGGCTGAGAGCAATGAACATGAGGCTGGAACCGTCTTAAGCGAAGAACGTGGTGGTTATCTTTGGCACGGCGAATTGCTGCGACCAGCACGCGTCGCCGTCGTGGCGTGAGACTTCCGCGTCATCTTTAGGAAAGGTGAACGAAATGCAAGGATTCCCTACTCACACTCATACTCAGGAATTGATGGATTACACCGCGGTGCCGGCCGGCTTAATAATCGAAGGGCATTTGTGGACAGGCCAACCAACTGCAGCCACTGTGACGTGTCCGAAGTGCGGACGCATCGGCGTTACTTCGCGCGGAAGGAGCAAGAAAGTTATCGTTCACTCCGGTCGCATCGATGGCAAGACGCTGGTGGGAGTTGACTACTGCTTTCTCGGACCCGATACCACAAATAGAAACTGATGGAAAGAGCGTGAAGAAATCAACTATTCAACTGAAACGTGCATATGACCGAGTTGACTCCGCTGATGGCACGCGTTTTCTAGTTGAACGTCTTTGGCCCCGAGGCGTCAAGAAAACGGACTTGCCAATCGAAGCATGGCTCAAGAAAATAGCCCCAAGCACAGCATTGCGTCGCTGGTTTGGCCATGACCCAAAGAAGTGGTCCGAATTTCGGCGACGATACTTCCACGAACTGACGGCCAATGCTGACGCCTTGGAGCCCATTATCAAAGCGAGTCGCATGGGCCCAGTCACACTTATTTACAGCTCGCACGACACGGAACACAACAACGCGGTGGCGTTGAAAGATTTTGTGGAGGCCAAGATTGGAAGAAGCAAGTCGGGTAACATGTATTTTCGAGGTTGAAGGAGTTTCTGCATGGTCGTCGAATCAATATCAAGAGATCAACTGAAGCAGAAGATTGATCGCAAAGACGATTTTCTGCTTGTCGAGACACTGTCCCGCGTTGCTTTTCAGCACGCGCACTTGCCGGGTGCAATCAATCTGCCACCGGACCAAATAAATGAGTTGGCACCTACTCTCTTGCCTGAGAGGAATGCGGAAATTGTGGTGTATTGCGCCAGCCCCACGTGACACGCCTCTGAAGAGGCCGCCCGTGAATTGGCGGCGATGGGTTATGCAAACGTGCGAGATTATACGGCCGGGAAACAGGACTGGATCGATGCGGGCTTGCCGTTAGAAAGCGAGCACCAGCATAAGTCCAATTCCAAGTAACTTGGCAGGATGAGCTGAGGGCGGCGACTCAACGTGTCAGACGCAGTAGGCCGTAATGCAATAGTCAATGGGCATTAGCTTGACCTTGTCGCACAGACAACCCGCCTCGCGATGATGTTCTTCCTTCAGGGCCCGAGTACCCGCCTTGTAATCAAACTCAGTGTACCTAAAAACCTGGGCTTGGACGTGGATCCTCACAGCAGGCAAGCGGTCCATTTCCGTGGGCATCATTCTGGTTACGGCGTCGCGCAGGATTCCATCGGGAAAGTCACATGTCAGGCGCGGAGCACGGGGTGAGAATTCCGTGATTGCTGAATCGCGCTCGCCAGATGATCCAATGCCTCTACTAGCGGCAACCATCGAGTGTAAACACGGTCGATGATCGCGTGTTATCACGCTATTGACCACCTCCGATCTTGCTTAATCTGGCTCTGTAGAAACAGGAATTCACAGACGACTCAAGCGGAACCCCAGGTCTTGTGAAAATCGCGTCCTTTGTGACGAGGCACTTTGAAGCTGTTGACTAAATTCGAAGGTGCGTGTTCACCACCAATCGTCCTCGGAAAGAGCGCAAAGAACGCTCCGACTCAACCAACAAACCAATCGAAAAGGAGATTAGTTATGTTTAAATCATTGGCCCTTACAATTACGTTGCTCGCTTTCGCGGCCGGCGGAATTGTCTACGCTCAAAACCCAGCCACTCCGCCGCCCACTGATGCTCAGATCGCCATGATCGCCGTTGTCGCGGACACGGTAGATATCGACACTGGCAACATGGCAGCAAGAAAGACGAAGAACAAGTCAGTCCGAGAATTCGCTAAAACGATGGTTCGCGATCACACAGCCGTGAACGCGGAGGCTACTGCGCTGGCCAAAAAACTTGGCGTGATTCCGGAAGAGAGTGACATCAGCAAGAGTTTAAAATCGGCTGGCGACAAAACGATGTCGCAATTGATGACTCTAACGGGCGCTGCGTTTGATAAGGCTTACGTCGATAATGAAGTAAGCTACCACGAAGCCGTGCTGGGCGTGCTCGACAAGACCTTAATCCCAAATACCACGAATGCGGAACTCAAAAGCCTGCTCGAGAGTGCCCGCCCACTTTTTGTGAATCATCTGGAGCACGCGAAAAAGCTCCAGGCGTCAATGACCAAATAGGACATCGAATTCTGCGCTGGTGTTAGAACTCGTTAGTAACGTCGGCGGGTTTGGGATTGGTGTTGTGAGGTTGCGTAGAACGACAGACGAAAATAAAACCGAAGGGATGATATGAGAAGCTATCTTCAAACGAAGGCGTCCGTTGGACTTTGTGCGTCGTTGATATTCTGTCTAACCGTCTTCGTTCCGGCGGTCGCCGGGCGTACTGATCTGTCGAGCTTGGCGGGTTTGAAAGCGCCGCCCGCCGATGCCGGTCTTCCAGGAACTGAAGGAGATGCCGAACCTGGTGCACTTGCGATCGTGAAGGTATCCATGCGGAATATGCAGTTTTCGCCTAAGAGACTTAGAGTCAAGAAAGGTACCGTAGTCGAATGGAGGAACGATGACATCGTGCCTCATACCGCGACATCGCGTTCTTTTGATTCGGGTTCGCTCGGTCCGGGGAAATCGTGGCGGCACACGTTCACTGAGGCAGGTCAGTTTCAGTACACGTGTACATTCCATCCCCTGATGACGGGCGTCATCATCGTCAAGTAGTGGAAAATTCATGTGTCGTAGCCCGAGACCATCCCACCCGGCGCCAAGGTGGCTGTCGAGTGGTACAAACTGGTGCTGGTTGCACGCGTGAACAAAGGAAGCGCGCACCGGCGAATGGACTTTAGCAAAGGAAGAGAAAAGACAATGGACATGAAGACAATCTACCAACCAAAGCAGTTCAATTTGAGCGGATTGAACGGTATCTCTGACAAAACCCTTGAGATGCATTTCAAACTGTATGAGGGATACGTCAAGGCGACCAATGATTTGACGGGCCGAATCTCGGAATTTCTCGCCGATGGCAAAGTCGATCAGGATGAAATGCCGGCGTACTCGGAGCTGACGCGCCGTCTGGGGTTTGAATACAACGGCATGGTCTTACACGAGTATTACTTCGACAACATGATGAAGTCCGGGACGGGCGAGCCGGACAAGGTTTCTGCATTTCGCAAAGCAGCGGAAAAAAGTTTCGGCAGTTACGACATCTGGCGAGCAGACTTCGTCGGCATTGGCAAGATGCGCGGGGTAGGCTGGGCCATTTGCTATCAAGACCCGACGAACGGCCGCTTATCCAATCACTGGATTACATTGCACCAGACCGGTAACGTCGCCGGCTTTACACCCGCGCTTGTAATGGACGTGTGGGAACACGCGTTCTTGCTGGATTACAAACCGGCAGAGCGCCCGAAATATATCGAAGCCTTTTTCTCCAACATTAACTGGAACGCAGTGGACAAGCGTCTTCAGAAAAGCACGGCCGCAGCGCGAGGTTGACGGCAACTAAGATTTGACGCTGGCCGCCAGCCCGGACATATCGGGCGGCAACCAAGGACTGATGACCGGCCACCTGGAAGTGTCTGAACATGAAAGCGGTCCCGGAGAAAAAGCGGCATCACCTGTTCGATGTTGTGGAACGACTGAAGAGCGGTACCGGTTTGTGGCAACGTGAATCGGATCGAGAATCTGCCTCCAGCGACGCGCTGCAGCAATAATCGCAACGCGTTTATCGGCGGCTTTCGCCTTTGGCAGAGGGCTACCAACTAATCGACTTCAGGAATAATCATGCCTTCGTGCGACGCGGCTCACAAAGCCGTTCACTATCCTCCAGACCGGCGATTCCGGATTTGGATCAAACCCTCGTTCATCGTAGGAGCAGTGGTTCTGTTGCTTCTGCCATTCGTGATCGCGTGGGGACAGGCCGCTATTTTCGGGTTGCCGCACATTCCGCCAGTGCCCCAATTTGACGAAGCTTCCGTCACAGGGCCACACGGCTTTCCGGTTTGGATTCGCTACGCCCATTTCTTTAACTTCTTTTTCGTGATGATTCTCGCCCGTAGCGGTCTGTCAATTCTCATGGACCATCCGCGGCTCTACTTTAATGACCACTGCACGCCGGGCACCGAATGGATTCGCTTTACGCCATTGCGAGTTCCGAAAGACCGCGTATGGACCGCTAAGGATGATTCGCGGTACATCTCTCCGATTTTCGCCTTACCAGGCTATCGCCATACCATTGGCGTCGCGCGATCCTGGCACTTCATCAACCTCTATGGATTCATTGTCACCGGGATAATTTTTGTCACGCTGCTTTTCACAACCGAGCAATGGCGAAGAATCGTACCGACTTCGTGGACAGTACTGACGCAAGCGTGGAGTACGTTCGTCGTTTATGCCAACTTCCATTTGCCGCCAGAGCCGAACGGTTTTTATGGATACAACGCACTGCAGCAGTTGGCCTATTTCGCAGTTGTCTTAGTGTTCGGACCACTCTCTATTTTGACTGGCATTGCGATGGCACCCGCTTTGACGAATCGCTTTTCCTGGTATGCACGGCTGTTCGGCGGTCGACAGTCAGCCCGCTCGATCCATTTTATTCTGCTGCTTAGCTACGGTGCGTTTTTGATCGTGCATGTCACTTTGGTGGTGATGACGGGATTTGCACGAAACATGAATCACATCGTTCTGGGAACTGATGATCAAAATCCACTTGGAATGATTCTCGGGTTTGTCGGCATAGGAGTCGTAGCGCTTTCCTGGGTTGTCGCTCACCAGATTTCGTGGAAGTTTCCCCGACTACTGCAGCATGCTCAAAAAGCAGTCTCCCAGCCGCTGCGGCTCGCGACTTTGAATCGATTCTCTCCCAGCGAGCGATATATAAAGGAACAGATCTCTCCCTACTTCTGGCCTAATGGCAAGAGACCCATACGTGGAGATTGGAAGCAGATGGCAGCTAATGGCTTCCGCGATTACAAGCTCAAGGTTGGTGGTTTGGTCGACAGACCGATCGAATTATCTCTAGCGGAATTGGCTGCGCTCGGGAAGACGGAGCACATTACCATGCACCACTGCATTCAAGGTTGGTCTGGCATCGCCCAATGGGGCGGCGTGCCGATGAGGTCAATTATCGAACTCGTCAAACCAAAGCCGTCAGCAAAGACTGTCGCCTTCTTCTCGTTTGGCGAAGGCCTTTATGGGGGTACCTATTACAACACGCAGAGCCTCGACAATGTTCTCAAGTCAGAGTGTCAGCTGGCGTATGAGATGAATGGTGCCCCGCTGGGTGAGGAATACGGTGCGCCTCTGCGCTTGCGGGTGGAAAATCAGCTTGGATACAAGATGGTCAAGTGGATCGAGCGGATAGAATTCATTGAATCCGAAAAGCAGATCGGGAAAGGCGAAGGCGGAACAAATGAAGACGATGAGTACTTCGATCTGTTGCCGAACATCTGACGACCGCTTGTGGCGCTCTCGGTCGGTTACATACGAGTGCCGCGAACCACTGAGCTCTGTTATCTAAGAATAGAGCGGGGGTGTTCGCGGCTCAGCGCGCGATGAAGTTATGCTAATCAATTTCGGACAAACCGCTTCGCATTCACGAACCATCGTATGAGCAAATGCGCCGAAACTCTGCCACCGGTACGCGCTTACCTACCAACCAACTGTAGCCTTTTGGGTCTTGAATATCAGGCGGTAGGTTGGGTCCTCGGACGCCTTGTCTCGGTCCATTATTTGGACCAACTCCCAACCATTTTTCCCATGTTCGTCAAGAACCTTCTCGAGCTGATCGTAGAGATCTGCGTCAGCCCGAACCTGAATGCGATGAATTTGATATTTAAATTCAGCCATTTGAAACTCCGTTATTGTTGATGTCGGACATTGCAACGTCTTCCAAACCGGCGACCGCCGGGGACATGTTCGAACCATGTCAAAAACATCGTTAAGATTCCCTCACAAAGGGGTGAAAGCCGCAATCGCGGATGTACTCGTCATCCAGACGCGGGTAGTAGATCTCATTGAAGATCCCATGGCTGAGAGTAAACCAGACGCGAGTCGCCGACTTGAGCGCGTGCGCACGCCACTGTTTGCGCTTGATATCCACTTCGCTGGTATGCCGGGCCAGTTCGGAGTGTAGTTTGCGTTTTCACCCATTTACGTTTCTGTAGGATGTAACTATGGAAGTTCATCCTAGTCTCCCGGCCACGGTTCGGGTGGGAAGCATTCGGAACATTGAAGCTCAATAAAAGATAACCAGTCGCGGATCTCAGCTTCGGCAGGTAGATTCTCTATCTCACTGCCGATCGTTTTGCTGAACAGCTCGCCCCAGCGATCTGCGATGAGAACCCCAAACTCGGGGCGGGCAGCCATGCCTACTTCCGCATACGAGTCGAGTACTGACGCGTCGGGATTCGACAGAAGAGGAAAAGGGAGCTTCAGTACATTCTTAAGCTGGCTCAGTTGTTCCAGGTCGCTGGTAATGACGACCAGTATCTCAGCATTCAACTGGCGATATTCTTCATAGCTCTCAGCCAATTCTCGCAGCAGGCGCATGCAAGGTTGGCACGCCGCATCACGGAAAAGAATCAAAACCAGATTCTTGTGCTGTTTATAGTCCCAGGGACTGACGTTGGAGGATGCATTGACTGCGGGGAGGCTAAATGAGGGGATCAAGTCCCCCACATTGGTCTCGTCGGCATGTGTCATAGGTGACATGTGTTCACTGTAGTAGTAAGTGAAAAACGCGGACAGGGTGATAACACCTGAGATGAGCGAGTGTTATCACCCGACTGTGAACTCGGACGTTAGTCTGGGTCCTGGCAAACCCAAAAATTAGGCGAGCTTGAATTCGGAAAACAATAGACCCGAACACGTCCAAAACTTTCTCCTTCAGATCATCCATATGCCAACACCGGTTATTGCTTGCGCTAAGTTCGGTTCGTTCAATCCGTCGCCAGGCTTTTCGGTGGCCGTAACACCAACACCGGACTTGGCGACTCACGCAGCACGCGATCAGCATTTGATCCGAAGAGGCCACCGGATTGGGAACCCTTGCCGTGCGCGCCGATGCAAATGAGGTCAATCTCATGCTCCGCCGCATAGGAGAGAATTTCTCGAAAAGGCGTACCTTCGCGCACGGCGTGAGTGACTTCAGACCATAGATGAACTTCAGCCGGAATCGACTCGTGAAGCCGTCGCGCTGCCTCATAATAAGGACCATCAGCGCTCGGCGTGCTCCAATCAATTTCCTCGCCTTTGGTCGGCGAATCAGTTAGTACGTGCAAGAGATGAAGGTGTGACTGATACTTCTGGGCGAGCGAGAAGCCATAGCGAAGCGCCAGCTCCGAATCGCTTGAAAAGTCAGTAGCCACCAGCACACGTTTCCAGGCGATGCCGTGTGTTCCGTTCGTTGGCCGGTCGCCGCCGAGTCGAACCACCAGCAAAGGACACGGCGCCGTTCGACTGACCATTTCCGCAGTTGAACCCAACAGGGCGGCGGCGAAGGGGCGATGGCGGGAACTCATTACGATGAGACCAACCTTCCGCTCCGCGGCCTCCCTGGTTATTGCGTCTGCCGGCTGGCCCTCCGCGATGATTGGCTCCCAATTGAGAGGTCCGACATCACCGCTAACGTTATGCAGATCAACTGAGCGCTCGATCGACTTTTTCAGCGCCTCGCGCGTCTCCAGGCGTTCTAACGCGGCCGCCGGTGCGAACTCATCTACGCAATTCAAAACGTAAAGCTTCGCACCATGCGCCCGGGCCAACGCAATAGCGCAACGCAGACCTTCGTCAGATGAGTTCGATGGCACTACCGCGCACAAGATCTGATCAAGGTGAATAATTCCATTCATCACTGGCCTCCAAACTCACAATCTGAACGGTTCCATCAATCTTGTTTCGAAACGCCGCCTCGGTCAAATGACAATAGTGGTTGGTTTTCTCAAAATTCAGTTAGAGGCCCCCAAGCTATCGTCTTTGAAAACATTACTTGGATGCGCGTGCTGTCGTAAGCGTGTTATCACCTGCCTGCATTAGGTGTAATTACTGTATTCCTCGGACCAAGTCTCCTTTAACTTGCAACGTGAACAACAAGCATGGAGGCAACAACGCTTGGCTGTGAGTCATAACTGATCTGAAGACGTTGAGGACACATCAATGCCGCTTTCTGGAAAGGTCATCCTCTGTATCGACCCTAATGCTTCCCGAAACTTTACCGTCTACTTGCTTGAGCGAGTGGGCCTGCGAGTAATAACCGCGAGTTGTATAGCCGCTGGGATAAAGAAGGCTCAGACTCAACGCTGCGATCTTTATTTGCTCAATCACGAACTTCTGGAAGAGCGAGAGATCGAGTCGTGCGACAAACTTGATGAATGTGCGCCTCGTGCTCCGATCCTATTCTATTCGACCGTTCTTTATCCGTATGAGCCAGTCCGCGCAATCCACTGCGAGTCACATCGCCACGTGGTAAAGCCCGTAAACATTTGCGACGTGCAAAGGTATGCCGCGAGGTTAATTAATGAATGGACGGGACCAGTTGAAACTGTTCAGAACCTGTTGCGGAGGTCGATCGCAAAAAACTTTGCGGCGAGCGGTGCCGTACATCGGAATTGGCAACAAGGTGAACCCGGATGTCAAATCAACCAGCGCCACAAACCGGCGAGGTGTTTATAGCTATGTGATTAACTCTCATCTCTCCGCAAAGAGCGAAATGTCGAGCATTTTGCTCTTTTCGGGAAAGTGAGAAGGCCGTGCGGTTTTTGATAAGCATTTCGTGCCTACGGCACGCGAGCGACTACTTTTGGGGCAAAGTTATTTCACGGCGCCGATTTCAAAGCGGCAATGCGGTGAAATCTCCCGGTCGCACTTCTCTTTCACCGGCGCACCGACGATCTCGCCGACCAAAGATTCCGCCAACTGGCAAACTTCCGGGTGTTCCGACACGGCGGCGGCGAGGGGGCAATTCGGGCTGCTGATGAACAACTTATCATTTTCCTTTTCAAGTCGAGCGGCGCCACCCAATGCTGTCAACACTCCGAGCGCATTTCGTGCGCGACTTTCTAAACTCGTTTTCTTTGCTGACGAGTGTCGCTCTGCCAAAGAGCGACCGACCTCGCGCAAAACTTCTTTGAGGGCTTTCGGCGCGAGGCGCCCCTTCAGCACGGTGATTAGCTGGTTAAGAAGCGCGTCATACGCTTTTGGAAAGAGATGGTCTGCTTCAGGAGTCAACTCATAGGCGAAATGAGGTTTGCGATGGCCGGGCTGGATTCCGCTCTGCCTTACGAGACCATCTCTTTCCAAAGACAGCAGGTGTGCGCGTACGGCGTTATCAGTCAGCCCAAGCTGTGCAGTCAGCTCGTTAACGGTCCCAGTCGTACCACGCAGTAAGCTGACAATACGGCCGCGCGTGCTTTCAAAAAACCTTTCGTTCAGCGTGGTCACCTTCATCCGTATTCCTCGACCTGCAATATACACCGTCCGGTCAATAAATACAATAAGTCCAGGATGTACTTGACTTATTCCACGAAAGCTGTATGCTCGCGATGAACCCGGACAAGTACTTCAACTTCAGGAGGAAACTACCAATGGCACAAGCAATCAACGACACAAGACTCTTCGCAGGTGCGAAGGCCGACGGCGCGAGCGCTTCCCGAGTCGACTATCAGGCTTATCAAATTCTGCACGTGGCATTCATAGTCGCGCCGATTGTCGCAGGTGTCGACAAGTTTTTTCACTTCCTCGTGAATTGGGATCAATACCTGCCCCCGGTTGTTAACCGAATGGCAGGAGGTCACGGCCACGAGCTAATGCTGGCCGCGGGCGTGATCGAAATCGTCGCCGGCCTTGGCGTGGCCTTTAAGCCGAAGGTCTTCGCTTACGTCGTTTCGGCGTGGCTAATACTTATCGTCGTCAACCTGCTCATGATTCCCGGCTATTTCGATATCGCCTTGAGAGATTTTGGCCTGGCGCTCGGCGCGCTGGCCCTTGCTCGCCTAAGTCACCAATTTGATCGCTAAAAGTTTTCAACTCAGCTCTCAAACTTCTACACGCAGAAGGGAAAGAACAATGCTCAGCGTAGCGAAAGCTAACACGTCCAGGTCAGGTGATCGTCGTGCCTTTTATGAAAAGCGGCGCGGCTCAAACCACGAATGTTGGCGAGAGAATTCGACGGCTCCTCGCTTGCATTTGATAAAGCCAAGCACAGTTGAGCGCCTGGCTGAGGCGCGGCTTCCGACAGAGTTTGGTGAATTTCGCATCATTGGTTATCGGTCAACGATATCTAATGAAGAGTTCGTGGTTCTCGCTCGCGGCGATATGCAGAGCGACCATCCAACACTTGTTCGTATCCACTCGCAGTGCATGACCGGAGACGTATTCGGTTCGGTCAAGTGCGACTGCGGCCGGCAGTTTCGATCTGCGATGGAATTGATCAACCAGGAAGGGCGCGGGGTCATTGTTTACCAACAGCAAGAAGGTCGCGGGATCGGCATCATGAACAAGATTCGCGCCTACGCTTTGCAGGATGAGGGCGCGGACACGATCGAAGCGAACCTGCGCTTAGGGCTGGAAGTTGATCAGCGGTGCTACGAACAGTGCGCGGAGATTTTTCTGGACCTTGGTCTGCGGCAAGTCCGGGTCATGTCAAACAACCCGCGCAAGATTCAGGTGCTTGAAGAGTGCGGCTTGGATGTTACCGAGCGCATACCGCTGGAGGTTCCACCCACCGCACCGGCATTGCGCTACCTGCGCACCAAGAAGGAAAAGATGGGGCATCTTCTGGTATCTGTTTGAACGGCCACAGATAACACGACGAGTGAAAACACGTACGACAATCGCGTGATAACACGGTCGTTATCTTCCTGGGATCGCCGTTACGCTGAGACGCAGAGTTTCAAACACACTCAAAGGCGTCATCGGTACTTGAACTATCAGTACGAACCAGAACGATTCGCTTGAAAAGGGGAAAAGCTCTAATGACGGATAGTGAACAAGCAGTTGCTACGGCGGAAGAACTAAGGGACGGGGAGATGAAACAGATCTCGGCTGCGGGTACGGAGATTTTGTTGGCGCGGGTCAACGGAAAATATCACGCAATCGCAGCGCACTGTACGCATTACGGCGCACCCTTGGTGGACGGCGTACTAAATGGCGAGCGCATTGTATGTCCGTGGCACCATGCTTGTTTCAACGTCACCTCGGGCGATCTGGAAGAGCCACCCGCGCTCGACTCGCTGCCATATTTTTCTGTGCGAGTTGAGAACGGGAAAGTTCTTGTCGACGTTCCTGAGGATGCGAAAGATCGCCGACTGCCGCCCATGACAAAGCGCCAACGGATCGACAAACGCGTTTTTGTCATCGTCGGTGGGGGGGCGGCGGGATACACGGCAGCTCAAACTTTGCGCGAAGACGGATTCACTGGCCGAGTGATCATGATTACTCGCGAGACCCACCTTCCTTATGACCGGCCAAACCTGAGCAAAGAATACTTGCAAGGCAAAGCCGACCCCGCCTGGATGCCGCTTCGCTCAGACAAGTTCTTTGCTGAACATGACATTGAGGTCATAAGCGATAGAGAAGTCGAGCGCGTTGACGCGGCAAAGAAGCTAATAAATTTTGCGGACGGCAAATCTCTTCTCTGTGATCGGTTGCTGGTCGCGACCGGCGGTGAGCCGCGCAAGCTGCCATTCCAAACTGATGAACACCAAAACGTATTTCTCTTGCGTAGTCACGCTGATGCTGATGCGATTATTGGCGCGGCCGACAAAGGCAAGCAGGCAATTGTCATCGGTGCCAGCTTCATCGGCATGGAAGTGGCCAGCAGCCTGACCAAGCGTGGGTGCAAGGTAACAGTGGTAGCGCCCGACGTCCCATTCAACCGACTGTTCGGCGCGGAGATCGGGCAGCTGTTTCAGAAGGTGCACGAAGAGAACGGGGTTGAGTTCAGTCTCGGTAGTTCGGTTACCGGATTTGCCGGCTCAACGATAGTTAACGGAGTAACGCTGGATAGCGGCGAGCAGCTCAACGCCGATCTGGTGGTCGTTGGGATTGGTGTCAAACCCGCGACCGGCCTGCTGAGCGGCGTCAAGCTGCACCGAGACGGCGGCGTCCTTGTTAATGAATACATGCGCGCCGCCGAGGGCGTTTATGCAGCCGGCGACATCGCCTGGTTCCCTTCCCAACTCGCAGGCGAAAGCCAACGTATCGAGCACTGGCGCACGGCAATGCAGCAAGGTCGCATCGCGGCGCACAACATGGCTGGAAAAGCGACTCCGTACAACGGAGTGCCGTTTTTCTGGACGCGCCAATTCAACCTCGGACTCTTGTACATCGGCCACGCTTCGAGTTGGGACGAAATCGTCTATCACGGCGACGTGTCTGCCCGTGACTTCCTCGCTTTTTACATTAGCGATAACCGCGTGACGGCGGTCGCCGGAATGAATCGAGACAAAGAGATGGCCGCGCTTGAAGAGCTGATGCGACTTGACCGGATGCCGGCTGTAGATCGACTCACGAAGGGTTCCATCGATTTCTTCTCGCTACTTTGTGATCACGCGTCATCTGAGCCGCGTCTGTTGGCTCAAGCGAACTGAGCTTTGGGTTCTGGGCCGCCTCCGAGAAACAAGCGTTACCTGACAGGCTGCATAACTGTCTGATTACGAGTAAGGAGAAAAGCGCTCTATGGAAAGCACAACATTAGGTTCGATTCAACTTCGCCGCAACGGTGTGAATAACCGACCACCGTTGAGCCGCCGCCAAAAGACATTGTTCCCCATGATCATCGTTTTGGCGGCCGTCAGCGTAACGATGGTCTATTCGCTCAACCGCGGGCACGCACAGCGACCTGAACGTGGATTCGACCGCCAGATTAGCGACAACTCGCAACGGATGTTCGAGGAAGGAAAGCAAATATTTCGCTACGACACCTTCGGTGATGAAGTCTATTGGACCGACAAGCTCAAACTTCATCAAGCGATCGAAGGCAGCAAGTTCGGCGGCGTCGGCCCAGGCGTCAGTCCGAAGACCGCGTTGGCCGTCGGTTTGAAAGTTGACATGGATGCGCTTCCGGCGGATTTGGTGGCGAAGATCAAGAGGGGCGAAGTCAATCTCGACGATCCTGCGACCACGCTGGCCCTTATCAAACTCGATTCGGTCCTGGGCTTGAAAGGAACCTTCAATATAGACGGCAGTCTAAAAGCCGTTGGCCTCACTTGCGCTGTCTGTCACTCAACCGTTGATGACGCTTTCGCGCCGGGCATTGGACACCGTCTCGACGGCTGGTCGAACCAGGATCTAAACGTAGGCGCGATCGTATCACTCGCCCCGGATCTGAGCGCACTGACCAACCTGTTGGGGGTTGATGAAGCAACAGTCAAGAAAGTGCTTGCGAGTTGGGGGCCGGGAAAATTCGACGCAGAGTTGAATCTCGACGGTAAAGCGTTTCGTCCTGACGGTAAGTCCGCGGCTACGATTATTCCACCCGCGTTTGGAATGGCTGGCGTCAATCTGCATACGTGGGGCGGCGGCTGGGGGACGGTCACCTACTGGAACGCGTTTGTCGGCAATCTTGAACTGTCAGGGCAAGGTACGTTCTTTGATGAACGTCTGAATGATCCGGTCAAATACCCGGTTGCTGCTCGAGCGGGTTTCGGAAACAAGCGGAGCACGCCGGATATGGTGACGTCAAAATTGGCTTCACTTCAATTCTATCAACTTGCGATTCCGCCGCCGACTCCTCCCGAAGGAAGTTTTGATCGAGTCGCCGCCGCTCGTGGACAAATGATCTTCAACGGCAAGGCAACCTGCGCTCAGTGTCACGTGCCCCCGCTCTTCACCGAACCGGGCTGGAATACGCACAAGCCTGCAGACATCGGCATTGACGATTTCCAGGCGAATCGCGCGCCCGATAATTCTTATCGCACGACTCCTCTGCGCGGACTGTTCACTCATATGAAGCGCGGTTTTTATCACGATGGGCGCTTTGCAACTCTGCTCGATGTGATTAACCACTACAACGGCTTCAAGCATTTGAATTTGACCGAGCAGGAGAAGAAGGACTTAGTCGAGTATTTGAAGTCCTTGTAAATGATTCAGGAGCGTAAGACAGCCGACTTTGAAGACGGAAATAACAGGTTGGGCCTGCACGGCACTCGTCATCATCGCTTATGTCCCTCAGATACGCATCTCTATTTTGAGAAATGCGCGTGGGGCATAAGCGTGACGACGTGGGTGATCTGGGCGGTGGCTGCCGTTCTGCTGTTGAGCTATTGCATGTCTCGTAGCGAAATTCTTTTAGGCGTGGTCCAAGTCGCAAATTTGGTAGCTATTATGACGACCATCATTCTCTTGCAAAGGAGCGGCACTATTTGTCCGTATCATCGCGAGATAGCCCGCGCGACGAGAAGTGATTCTCCTGCAAATCTATCGTCGGGGTTTAATCAGAAAGAACACTTATCAGAAAGGTAATAGAGCAGAGTGCAGATACTGGAGATTAACAAGCTAATCGAGTTCGATGATCAGAAATTCAATCCGAAAGTGCTGGTTAATGAGCCGAATATGCGCATGGTACTGCTCTGCTTGCGTGCAGGCCAAAACGTTCCGGAACACTCGACAAATGGACCAGTCAACGTGCAGGCGATAAGCGGGCACGTGACCTTCTACGACGGGCCAGAACCATGTGAGATGTCCGACGGAATGCTGGTTCGAGTCGAAGCTAATCATCCCCACCGAGTCGTGGCCCATCAAGATTCTGCGCTGCTCGTAACTCTCATTAAAAATCCGGGAATTGCGGTTTCTCAGGTTCTGGAACCTGGCACGTCAGTAACACTATCGGAACTTGATTTGAGGGACACGCCACGACCGCAACGGCATCCTATAGTCTTCAGTGCGTTCGACCAGTTGGAGGAAGGCGAATCGTTCGTGCTTATAAACGACCACGATCCACAACCATTGAAAAGACACATGGAGCGAATGCGCGAAGGACAAGTGGATTGGCAGTATATAGATCGTGGGCCGGCATCGTTCCGCATCCGCATCACACGTGTAGCCCTGCAAGCCAGGTAACGCCCTCCTAGCACCGATAAGAAACCTGAAGTTCATGATCACTCTGGCTAGCCGTTGTGTCCGGGATAGAAGATAATGACCAGAACAGTCCAAGCTGGCATGGCGACGAACGGCTTAAGCATGAGCCAGCACAAATAGACAGCGATTATAGTTGTTGTCAAAAGTGCGAGCCATCGTGGTCGTAAAGGGTGACGTGTTCTTAATCAACTTTCTTCTACGATGACGACCCGTTCTACTGGTTGGCAAGACCATAAATAACAGGTAGGTCTTAGCATAAAAGTGGGTTCTTTATCGGCCACGGGCATTGTTACAGAGGTAAATCGAAGAAGGAGATCGACTTCACGAAAGGAGTCACCTAAATCGTGAAAGCACAAATAAAACTGGGTCGCATTTTCGGGGTGGAAATCGGGCTGCACTACAGTTGGATCATTATTGCGCTGTTGATTACGCTGTCACTGGCCGCGCAATTCAAGGTTAACGATCCGGATTGGAGCGACAGCTTGAGATGGGGACTGGCAATTGTCACCGCGGTTCTCTTCTTTGCGGCGATCGTAGCCCATGAACTGTCGCACGCACTGGTTGCGAAGCTCAGAGGATTGCCGGTGCGCTCCATCACACTATTCGCGCTCGGCGGCGTGGCTCAAATCGAAAAAGAGGCTGAGGACCCGAAAACCGAGTTTTGGATGGGCATCATCGGTCCCATCACCAGCCTGGTCATCGGCGTAATCTGTCTGGCTGTCACGCTTGCGCTGGGGTGGACTCCGCCGGAGTTTCCCAAACAACCTCTGCCCGCAATGCTGATGTGGCTTGGCTATATAAACATTGGTCTGGGTATTTTCAACTTGGTCCCCGGCTTTCCACTCGATGGAGGGCGAGTCTTGCGGGCAATCATCTGGTGGGTTACGGGAAATGCTAATCGTTCGACCGTGATCGCTGCGCGCGTGGGGCAATTCATCGCTTTCGGTTTTATTGTTCTCGGCATAATGCGGTTCTTCGGCGGCGCCGGGTTTGGCGGATTGTGGATCGCTTTCATAGGCTGGTTCCTGTTGAACGCCTCGCGCGAAAGCTATTCGCAGGTGGCCATCAAAGAAGCATTGCGCGGCGTGCGGGTTGCGGACGTCATGTCGCGCGACTATCCCACGGTCGATATTCATTCGAACCTGCAAACATTCGTCGAAGAACACCTCGTCCGCACTGGGCGGCGCTGCTTTGTCGCGATCTTGAAGGACCACCCGGAAGGAATAATTACGGCCAGTGACGTGAAGGACGTGCCGCAAGCGCGCTGGCCGTACACCACCGTGGCCGATGTGATGCGGCCATTCGATGAGGTGCGCACAGTTGCGGCTGATACACCGCTAAACCAAGCGCTCGAAGTAATGGCTGGCGGAGATTTAAATCAATTGCCGGTCGTCTCAAAGGGTGAATTGGTCGGAATGATCTCGCGCGCCCATGTGGTGCAATTACTTCAGACGCGCACCGAGTTGCGTGTTTGACAGGTATGAGCGCCACAAATGTCCGGACGAATCGAATTCCGTGGTATCAACAAAACGAAAAGTTGCGTGCTCAATGTAATCACTCCGTGGAATAAATCGCTTTGGGTGTTTTGCCGCGACTCTTCGGAGCTTTGGCAACGGGCCCGCTAATCGGTTCGTCCGGCTCAGTACCCGACGACTCGCTGTCGCCTTCGTCCTGTAAGTTCGACAGGGCCACCATGATTAGCAGGATCGTTAGTGCGGCTGTGCCCAGAACGTACAACCAAGCAACTTGTTCCCAATAAAGAAGTCCTCCGATTACCAGCAAGACGCTCAACATCCAAATCCTCGTACGTTTCCGCAAAGTGCGCTTAATTTTTGTTTTTTCAGTTCGACTCATTTTTTCTCCCTCAAATGTTCACGTTGAACCGGTGCACCGGTGCTAAGCAGTCGCGCAGAGGAGACGCGAAGCATCCCGCACTGCGATCCACTCGAATGCGATTCGACACCGCAATTCCAAGTTGATTACTTATCTTTTTGTGGCGTTAGCTATGAATTAAGGGACGGAGGAGCGCGCCCAATGGGCCGGGCGGAAGGTTCACGTGCGGGCGCGATGGCGTTTGCCGCGATCTCAATTGACTGGATAGCGGCAGGAAGCGAGATATTCACGCCCGTTGGAGTGGCATAATCAAGACGCGGTAACTTCGTTTTGATTTTGCCGGAGACACTCTGCGGCTGATCGACCGGGCCGTATTTGATCGGCACCGACTCAAACGTGCGCGGAACGTCGTTGAGTTGAATTTGCTCAACCAGTGACACGGGGAGAGGAAACAGTCGTAATCCTTCACCCGCCGAAAAGCACAGCGCGATCACGATCGAGGCCAGAATTGCGCGCTTTATTGTCGGAGTGCTCTTCATGATTTTCTTAATAGTATATTGCCGGGCGCGAAAGCCGAAACAGCTCTAACAGGCTGAGATGGCATTACTTCGCGGGAGGTTGGCGGACAAGGCGGTAATAGATCAAGGGCTGCACGGGCTGAGACTGGGAGGAACAAACCGGCCCAGTCTTAAGCTCTACAGCCTTGACTGGCCGCCAACTAAGCTGCCCCCGCTCGTCTCGAAGGAGAAGTCCGAAGGTGCCGGTTCCGCCTCGCCAACCGGTCGGCTCGTTGGCGGCGCCCACGACTTCAAATGAACCGTCAGGGATTGTGTCGCTCGGCGGCGCATCGCGCAGCGCAGGGGGTGCACACGCCAGAACGTTACCGCTCTCATCAATCGCCAAAGGTATTCCCCAAATAGTCCCATCATCAGCTCGGAACAAACCCATCCGATCACCCGTGCCGTGCTGGTCAGGCGTCGGCTCGTTGGCTACGGCAAATAAACGGCCATAAGTCTTTTCGATTTCCGCCACTGACACTCGCGGAACTTCCGGGCGCTTTTCCGCGCTGCAGGAGCCCAACCATAAAACGCAGAACGCAAGACAGACTGCTAATATCAGTTTCTTGGCACTTCCCAATAGAACTCCCATGCGGAGCCGATGCTGACGATGTTCCAATAGACGTTTCATAACCTGCTCGGCTCGGCGACGATCTGCTTCAAGTGTTCTTCGGTATTACTACTAGACTTCATGTTGGCCTCAAATTAGAAGAATTGCGAATCGCTGCCGACTGTTTTGTCAGCGAATTCCCCAGGCAGCTTCTCCTCAGGTGGTGCCCATTTCTGACGCGCCCTATCCTCCGAGCTGATCCAGCCTGTCCAGTGGGCGCACGATTTCGACCGAGCAAGACGCGTTGGTTACGACCGCCGTCGAGACGCTGCCTAATCTAAATCTTTCAAAGGCGCTCTTGAAATCGCGCGTGCCGACGAAGATACAATCCGCATTCCACTCGCGAGCGGCTTCAATCAAAACGTTTTTCGGATCGCCTTTTTCGGTCACGACTTCAGTCTTCACACAGATGTTGTTTAGTTCGTTCACCGCCCAGTCGAGCATCGAGGAAACACGTGTTTCTCTGGTCTGCAAATAGCTGTCAATCATCGCCGCTACCTGTGGCAGGCGCGCGGCCATTCCCAGCGGCGTCCGTTCTTCGTCAACCGCGATCAAACGTACTTCAGTTCCGGATGGCCACACGCGATGGCCCACCGCGTAAATTGCTTCTTCGGCGGCTGGAGAACCATCAACACCGATGATGATTCGCACCGGCTCATTCGCATTCTTCGGCGCGGCTGAGCGGGCTATCCGTACCGAACAGCGGGCGTCGGTCGCAATTCTCTTTGAAACGCTGCCCAGGAAAAATCTCCCGATCGCCGAGCGACCCTGAGAGCCGACGACGATCAAATCAGCGGCCCAATCATTTGACGTGATTATCAATTCCCAGGCTGGCGAGCCAGGTACGAATCGACCTTCGATTTTCAATTGTGGAAACTGAGCGCGTAGACGGTCAGCCGCTTTCGCTGCCAAATCTTTCGCATCCTTCATAACAGTCTCTCGGTGAGCTACCGCCAGCTTCAACATTGCTTCGACTCGGCGCGATGGGGGCAGTTCAAAATCAAATTCGGGACTCTCTGGTGCGAACACATCTGCTACCGAAAGGATCAACGCTTCCGATTCGCGAGGTAGTCCGGCGTATTTTAAATCCTCGAATATCGCATCGCCGCTTTCCGAACCGTCATACCCGATTAGCACTTTCATGCGTCTTACTCCTTCTTCACACGCTTGCGTAGAGTTTGATCTTGAAACTCTAACGCTACGTCATGTCCCGCCGATTCGTAAACACGACTCCTTCATTCTATTGTGGCCTCTAAAGTTTGGATAGCAGTAGAGGGTTACGACGCGAACGGCGCGGGTATTACCACCGTTTCATAAACACGAGCACGCATAAATCAGGTAGCGCGGCGGCCACGGATTACGGCTGGTTCCAGAGCGCCATCATAAGGATGGGGCCAGCAGTGCCGTCCATTATTGGTTCTCATCGTGATAAACCACTTCGTCTGTTTGAAAAACCTCGTGCGAGTAGTTTTGACGATAACGTGGTTCTCGACGACATTAATCTTCCGAAAATGTGCGTTTGACATCCCGTCCGTTAAGGACGATAAGTGTGGGTAAGCCTCCACCACATTTACATGCAGATTGCCTAAGCGCAGCTTGACTCCCTACGCGGACGTCACCATCAAGGCGAGCAATGAAGAAAAACAAAATGGAGCTGAGCTGATTCGATATTGTCCAGCGGTGCTTCGAGAATCCGTTGGCTTCAAAAAGTGATGGACCAAGAAGCACCGAACTAAGAGAAACTAATGGAGGAAAAATGAGCGCCGAGAAGACGCAGGAAGATCCAGGCGGTCGTGATTCGGCGAGCCCGAATTTTGTATTCATTCTGGCCGACGATCTCGGTTACGCGGATTTGGGGTGCTACGGCGGCCGAGAAAACTGCTCGCCTAACCTCGACAAGATGGCGAGCGAAGGGCTGCTCTTTACGAACGGCTACGCCAACTCGTCGGTGTGCTCGTCCTCTCGGTTCGCCATTGCCACAGGGCGGTATCAGCATCGTCTGCGCGGCGGCTTCGACGAGCCAATTGGAAGCGTCTCACCGAAGCTCGGCCTCCCGCCCGGTCACCCGACCGTTGCCTCGCTTCTCAGAGACACGGGCTACCGTACGGCGCTTGTCGGCAAGTGGCACATGGGTTCCCTGCCGTGGTTTAGCCCGCTCAAGAGCGGCTATGAAGAGTTCTTCGGTTTCATGGGCGGCGCGGTCGACTACTTCAGGCACAGCGTTCGATACGACTCACCCGAACATCACGATCTGTATGAAGGTGAACAGGAAGTGCATCGAGAGGGTTATCTGACCGATCTGCTAACCGACAGCGCCATCGATTTCATTGAGCGGCAGAAGCAAGACGAGCCGTTTCTGCTTTCGCTACACTACAACGCTCCGCACTGGCCATGGGAAACGCGAGCCGACCGGGCAGAGTCCGAAAGAATCCAGAACATCGCGCACCTCGACGGCGGCTCCGTAAGAACATACCTGGAAATGATTCATGAGATGGACGAAGGCATCGGGCGCGTGCTTGCCACACTCGAAGCGACCGGCGCGCGCGAAAACACACTCGTCGTCTTTACGAGCGATAACGGCGGCGAACGCTTCTCCGACACCTATCCGCTGGTGGGCAAAAAGATGGACTTGCTAGAAGGCGGCATTCGCGTTCCCTACATCGTGCGCTGGCCGACGCGTCTTTCCGCCGGTCAAACCTACGAAAGGCTAGCCATCGGGATGGACTGGACGGCAACTTTTCTCGCCGCTGCAGGCGTAGAGGCGCATCCCGACTATCCGCTCGACGGCATTGATCTCTTCGGAGAGAAAGTGGAGCGCAATCTCTACTGGCGTATGAAATACCGTACCCAAAAGGCGGTGCGCTCGGGCGTCTGGAAGTACCTTTCAATCGAAGGCAACGAGTTCCTCTATGACCTGTCGCGAGATTCAAGAGAACGCGCCAACCTGAGGTATCGGGAGCCAAAGAAGTTCTCGGAATTGCGGGACGCCTACCTCGCATGGGATCGCAGTCTGCCGTCGATACCAGAGGACGCGAAATACTATCTCGTCTATACCGACGAGACGATGGCGAAGTCGGCAGGCTAAAGGCCAGCGGAAGAGCGAAGGCGAAGCCGACAACACGCGCGCATAAAGGCAAAATTGCAACTGAACCACCCCGGAATAGGACAGAAAATTAGAGTCCTTCTGCTAGACTGTTACTCCCCTTATCAGCGTAACAGGCGAACGGCGAGCGGCTTGATGTTCCACGCTCGCGCGGACCGAATTGTCGGACTTTTCAGTTGGGGCTGTTTCACTCGCACTTAGACACGAAGGAGGATAGACGAATGGCCGGATATGTTATCAACATCGAAAAGAAATCTTTGGACAACGACTTCTTCCGCGAGGTGCTATTTACGGCGCCCCACGTTCAACTAGTAGTCATGTCGCTCGGGCCCGGCGAGGAGATTGGATTGGAAACGCATGACGATGGTGATCAGTTCATCCGGGTCGAGGCGGGGAAAGGGAAAGCAATTCTCGACGGAGAGGAACACGAATTGGCGGACGGGTCGGCCGTCGTCATCCCGGCCGGGACCGAGCACAACATCGTTAACACTTCGCAGCAGGAGGCGTTGAAGCTCTATACGATCTATTCGCCGCCGGAGCATCCTGACGGCACTGTAAATAAGAATAAAGCTGAAGCGCTCGCTTACGAGAAAGAGCATCACCAGTAGAGCCGCCGATGTAAATAAAGCGCACCCGTAATCCTATCGCCGACAAAGGAACCGACTCGACTATAAGGAGAGCAAGATGAGCAAACCAGTTCGCATTCTCGGCATCGCGGGCAGCCTGCGGCGTGAATCCTACAACCGCGCGGCGCTCCATGCCGCTACCGAACTCGCACCCGAGGGCGCGACGATTGAAATCTTCGAGCTAGACGGCATTCCCGGCTTTAATCAGGACGACGAGCAGAATCCACCCGCCAAGGTGGCGGAACTTAAGAGTCGTATCCGCGAGGCGAATGCCATTCTCTTTGTGACGCCGGAATACAACTACTCCGTTCCCGGCGTACTGAAGAACGCAATTGACTGGGCTTCACGCCCCTACGGCGACAGCGCGTGGAACGGCAAGCCGGCGGCGATTATGGGCGCTTCGATTGGAGCGATTGGGACGGCCAGAGCGCAGTATCATCTACGGCAGATGATGGTTTTTCTGAACATGTTTCCTGTGAACCAACCGGAAGTGATGATCGGCAACGCCTCTGCGCGATTCGATGCGAACGGGAATCTGACCGATGACGGGACGAAAGAATTCATCCGCCAGCTGCTGCAGAATCTCGTAGAGTGGACCAGACGGATCAGTTAACCGCAGCGCGCATCTGGTTGGCATGACACTTCAACCTCCGATTGACCTGAACCGCGATCACGTTCTGGGGCCACCCAACGCTGACATGACCTTGGTGGAGTACGGCAGCTACGCCTGCCCACACTGTCACGCGGTTCACCCGGTAATCGAGGGGCTGCGTAACCGATTCGGCGAGCGGATGCGGTACGTGTTCCGGCATCAGCCTGTCGCCGGCAGCGAGGAGGCGACCCGCGCCGCCGAGCTCTCAGAGTACGCGGCGGAGACTGGACGCTTCTGGGAAGTTCACGAGGCATTGATGGAGCGCGGGCCCAAGTTCTCGGAGGGCGACTTCGACCGGATCGCTCGCGAGGTCAACCTGCCGGACGGCGCGACGCAGGAGACTGCATTGGCGGCGGCGAAGTCGCGTGTGCGTGAGGACATCGAGAGCGCGCAGCGCAGCGGCGTGCGGGTGACGCCGACCTTCTTCATTAACAGCCGCCGCTATGCGGGCACCTGGGATGAAAGCTCGCTGGCCGACGCGATGCTCGGCTCGCTGGGGCACCGGATCCAAACCGCCGCGTTCCAGTTCGTTCGCTGGGGGCCGTCGGCGGGGCTGCTCCTGGGACTGGCCACGCTGCTCGCTTTGGTTCTCAGCAACTCACCCGTAGGGCCGGCGTTCCTATCCTGGTGGGAGACGAGGCTGGGATTTCAGTGGAACGCATCTCCACTTGAATTAACACTGCTCGACTGGATCAACCACGGTCTCTTGACGATCTTCTTCATCGTAGTCGGACTTGAGATTAAGCGTGAGTTCACGGTCGGCCACCTCGCGAGCTTTCGCTCGGGCGCGCTTCCTGTGATCGCATCTGTGGGCGGAATCGTACTGCCGGCGGTGATCTACGCGTCGATCGCACCGCCGCACCTGATGCACGGTTGGGGGATTCCAATCGGGACGGATACGGCCTTCGCGGTCGCGCTGATTGTCTTACTCGGCGATCGCGTCCCAATCGAGCTGCGAGTGTTCCTGACCGCTGCGGTAATCATCGACGACATTGTGGCAATCGCGGTCATCGCGCTGTTCTACACCGGCGAGATCTCTCTGGTCTTTCTGATCGCGGGTGTCGCGGTGACCGCACTGCTCGTCGTGCTCAACCGGGTCGGGGTTTACAGTGCTCTTCCATACGCAGTCTGCGGCATAGTCCTCTGGTTCTTGCTTCACGAAGCCGGATTGCATGCCACCCTGGCCGGGGTGATCCTCGCCGTGCTCATCCCCACGCGTCCGCCGGCCGAACTGAACGCGCTGCTGGCGCAGGCGGCGACAGTGATCCGTCAGGAAGACAGTCATTGGGGTGAAGCGATGCGACCCGGGCCGTCGGAGACCGCGCTCCGACTGCTGGATGCGATCCACGACCGGATCGAGTCCCCCGCCGATAAGCTCCTTAGATCCGTCGAGCCGTGGTCGAGCTACGTGGTGCTGCCGATCTTCGCGTTGGCAAACGCTGGCGTCGTCTGGTCGTCTAACGTATTCCAGGAACGCGGACAATTGATGAGTGCGATTACGTTGGGGCTGGTCGTGGGCAAGGCGACCGGCATTGTGTCGGCCGCGTGGCTTGCGGTGCGAACCGGCATCGCGGTGAAGCCGGAAGCGTACTCGTGGCGTCAGTTGATAGGCGCGGGTGCGCTGGGAGGGATCGGTTTCACTATGTCGCTGTTCATCGCGGGCCAGGCGTTCCCTGACCCCGCTGACTATGCCGCCGCCAAAATAGCAATTTTCATCGCGTCCGTGATCGCCGCCGTGTTGGGAACGATCATTCTTTATCCGCGACGCCGCGAAGAAAGCGACGCGGAGGCAGCGGCCGAACCCAGCACCGCCGAATCTGCCATTTGACTGAACGGACACGACGCTGCCGCTGCGTTCGGATAGACTCCTGAACGCCAGATACAGGCGAGCAAAAGGAGGAAGTAGTGACAGAAAAACGAACGTCTTCAATCGCCGCGGTCCTGGCAGGTTTAGCGGAAACCACCGTATGGCAGGAGCAGATATATAAGGACATACACGCTCATCCGGAGTTGAGTTTTCAGGAGACTAAGACCGCCGCGCTCGTTGCATCAAAACTCAAGCAACTCGGCTACGAAGTCCTCGAAGGAATTGGCCGTACCGGAGTTGTCGGTATTCTGCGGAACGGTGAAGGCCAGACTGTACTAGCTCGAGCTGACATGGATGCGCTCCCCGTACGGGAAAACACGGGACTTCCCTACGCTTCAACGGTTACCGCCGTTGACGGCGAGGGAAAAACGGTTAGCGTCTCACATGCCTGCGGCCATGACGCACACGTGACATGTCTATTAGGCAGTGCCGAACTGATCGCCCGGGCACGACAATCATGGAGCGGCAACTTCATCGCATTGTTCCAACCCGCGGAAGAGGTCGCCGGCGGTGCGAAAGCGATGTTGGATGACGGTCTGCGCGACCGTATGCCCAAACCGGACGTCGCGTTCGCGCAGCACGTGCTGGCTTATCCGGCCGGAAAGGTCGGTACACAGGCAGGTCCCGTCCTATCCGCTGGCGATAGCGTTCGCATCACACTGTACGGCAAGGGTGCCCACGGTTCGATGCCACACAACAGCGTTGACCCAGTGGTGCTGGCTGCGCTCGTCGTGCTACGCCTGCAGACGATTGTCTCTCGCGAGACTAAGCCCGGCGACTTTGCAGTGCTAACCGTTGGCAGCAGTGTGGCCGGCTCGAAGAGCAACATCATCCCAGACCACGCCGTGTTGTTAGCGAATCTGCGTACCTACGACCTGGGAGTGCGCAAGCGCATGATCGACAGCATCGAGCGCATGGTTAGAGCTGAGTGTGAGGCGTCCGGCTCGCCGCGACCACCTGAATTCGAATATTTCGATCAGTACCCGTTGACTGACAACAACCGGGAGGTCACGGAAAAAATCACAGCGGCATTCAGGAGTCATTTCGGAACAGAACCGGTTTTCGACCTCGGACGTCAGACTGCCAGCGAAGATTTCAGCGACATCCCGAATGCTTTAGGGATACCCTACACATATTGGGGCGTGGGTTGTATCGATCCGGAGAAGTACCAACGCGCTCTCGATGCCGGACGCTTGCAGCAGGACATTCCGGTGAATCACTCGGAATTCTTTGCGCCCGTTATTGAACCGACGCTTTCCAACGGCACCCAGGCACTGGTAGTTGCCGCTTTGACTTATCTAGCCAATTAAAGGTTCTCGCAATGGCCTCCACGACTACTGCTGCAGCGACGGCCAATACCCACCGCAGCGCGAACAGGATCATTGTCGGCATTGTCCTCGCGGTAATCACCTTCTGGCTGTTTGCGCAGACGATGCTAAACGTTGCCCCGACGATGCGCGAAGAGTTGCGGATCACCGACAGCCTGACCAATATCGCGGTAAGCATCACTGCCCTGTTCTCAGGAATCTTCGTTGTTGTCGCGGGTGGGCTTGCAGACCGGCTCGGACGTTTGAAGATTACCTACGTTGGCTTGGCGCTGAGTGTCCTGGGTTCATTGCTGATCGCGATCTCTCCGGCTGGCACCATCGGCTTTCTCCTAACTGGACGAATCATTCAAGGGCTGTCGGCTGCCTGTATCATGCCGGCGACGCTGGCCTTAATTAAGGACTACTTCGACGGCAAGGAACGTCAGCGCGCGTTGAGTTTCTGGTCAATCGGGTCATGGGGCGGCTCAGGCGTCTCCGCCCTCTTCGGCGGCCTCGTCGCTTCTTCTTTGGGATGGCGCTGGATTTTCTGGATGACGATTATAGTCTCCGTCGTAAGCTTTCTGTTGCTCCGAGGCGCGCCTGAGAGCAAGGCCAAGTCGCCGGAGAGCCGCCGCTTTGACTGGTACGGCTTCATCGCGTTCATCATTGCGATGGTGGCTGTGAACATCGTCATCGGACGAGGCGCCGCCTTGGGATGGCTGAACCCTTTGGTAATCGCACTTGCTGTCGTCTTCGTCCTCGCCGCAGCGGCGTTCTTCCGGATCGAATCAGGCAATCCCAACGGATTCGTCGATCTCAAGTTGTTCAACAATAAGACATATGCGGGGGCGACGCTCTCCAACTTCCTACTCAATGGGGCAGCCGGAACGCTGCTCGTCGCACTGTCCCTCGTTCAGCAGGCGGCCGGACTGTCTTCCCTGCAATCAGGACTACTGACCATTGGCTACATGGTCGCTATTCTGAGTACGATTCGCGTCGGGGAAAAGCTTGAACAGAGGATGGGTGCAAGAAAGCCTATGTTGATGGGCTGCGCAATCACGGCGACCGGAATTCTGCTGACAGCGTTTACGTTCCTCCTCGCCAGGCAGTACATGATCGTAGCCTTCGTTGGATTCACACTTTTCGGCGTCGGACTCGGTTTCTACGCGACACCGTCCACCGACGCGGCACTCTCCAATGTTCCGAATGACAAAGCAGGGGCCGCGTCCGGTATTTACAAGATGGCCTCGTCTCTGGCGGCAGCACTTGGAGTGGCGATCTCCGCAGCGCTCTTCACATCCCTCAGTGGTTCAGATACCACTTTCGCACCTCTGTCTGACTTGTTCTTGGGAAGGACGGACAATGCCGGCATTCGATTCGCCGCCTCCGTCGCGTTATTGTTCAATGTGATGATGGTGATCATTGCGCTAATCGCCATCGCTGTAACCATACCGAAGGATGATCCGAGGTATGACAGAAGAGGACACCGGAATTGATCCAAGCGCCTGTAAATGAAGCGGCATTGAGGGCCTTGGCCGAGTTCCAGGCCTATGCGGGGCGCACGTTGCTCGTCCTCGACCTGGTCGGCACGTTTGTGTTCGCCCTGAGCGGCGCTGTGGCCGGGGTCAAGGAACGTCTCGATCTGTTTGGCGTGCTGGTACTTTCATTCGCTGCTGCCAGCGCTGGAGGCATGTCACGCGACCTGCTGATTGGCGCAGTCCCGCCCGCAGCAATTAGCGACTGGCGTTACCTGGCCGTCTCGATCCTCGCCGGGCTGGTAATTTTCTTCTGGTTTCCACGCAGTGAGCGGTTGCGAAAGCTAGGCAACCTCGTACTGATTTTCGATGCCGCGGGACTTGCGCTATTCGCCGTCGTCGGCACGCAAAAGGCGCTTGGGTACGGACTCAATCCGTTGATGTCGGCGCTGCTCGGCGTGCTGACAGCAATCGGTGGCGGCATGCTACGCGACGTACTTATTGCCCAAGTTCCTACTGTGTTGCGCGCCGAGCTATATGCTGTGGCCGCACTCGCTGGTGCGATGGTGGTCGTAGTGGGTCAAGTGCTGAATCTTTCGCCTACCGCGATGGCAATCGCCGGCGCAGCGGTCTGCTTCGGCATCCGCTTTATTGCCATACGGCGGGGTTGGCGCCTCCCCGTCGCCGGTTTTCGGCTGCCCAGGTCGGGAACGGATGATTCGGACAATCAGATAGAGGGCTAGCCAGGCTCCGAGAGTTTAGGTTGTTGTGTTAAGGCAAAGGTAGGGAGCAGTACGAGTTCCTTTCTGCGGCAGTTGGTGAATTCAAACGCAAGGGAAACGCTATCTGACACACGTGCTCACTGATTGTTGCGAAATGCGGTCAGGATCTACACTTAAGGATCGCGTGCGAAGTATCTCTTAGACGAGCAATCGACTTCTCCTCCTTTGACTCTACAGGTGCGGTAATGCGAGCACGAATAGCGCTTTGAAGTGTGAGTACTTTTTCTAACATGCAGACATTTGCGATCCTCTTAACTTTGGTTCTTGCTGCATCTCTTCCCTCTGCCGTTAGAGGTCAGGCTTATACCTTTACAAATAAAAGTGTTGAGTACGTCATCGAGTTTCCATCGGCCAAGTGGCGCGCGCTACCCGCCGGCATCGTTCCAGAGCGAACACGCAAGGAATTCATTTACTCGAATAGAAACAGTGTAAGACTTCTTGTTCGCAGAAAACTCGTGGACGCCGGCATAACCCTATCGGATATGGTTCGGCGCCGCCAGAGTCGGGATCAGAATCTGCCGGGCTACGTGTTGCTCAAAGAGGAAAATTTCACGGGACAGTTGAGTGGCGCTAAATTCTCCTACGAATACACTCAACGCGGTAAGCCAATGACCGCGGTAATCTATTACTTAGAGGCAGCTCATCGCATCATCTATAGCCTTCGCTTCACTGGAACGCGCGACAACATGCAACGTCTCCATGATCAAACAGAGTCGATAGCGCGAAGTTTCCGGCTGAAAAACTTACGTCGCGTCTAAAATTGGCACGCGCGGTTAAAGCAAGTAGGCCGTGATCCCACTTTGCTAGCAAGGACTGATCTCAAAGCAGCAAGTGACGTCGAGGGTGATCCAGTCGACTAGATTTTCAGGGTCACGGATTTGAATGGAGTCGCATCTTGAGCGCATCATTTCCTCGATCCCCGCTTCACTCAACGAGTAAGAAATCTTTGATGTATGGGTCGTCTAACTTAAACAGCTCCTCGTCAGCGCCGTAAAAGATGATGCGACCATCACGGAGCATCATTATCCTTGTATTAATCAGACATAGACGATTGTCTTCTTTCATGAACACCACCTCACCTTGGTCGGTCATGCAAGTGTAAGTTGAGGTGAGAAAACGGACATTCTCCAACCCGTGCGTGACGAAGATGGAAGAAACATCTCTCAGGTCTCGCATCTTGATACCCAGTTCGCAAATAGAGCGCGCGGTCGGCGGGTCGAGTCCAGCCGTCGGCTCGTCCAACAAGACAATATGAGGCTGGCCGGCAAGCGCCCGCGCGATGCCGACTCGAATTCGCATCCCACCAGAGAGCTGCGCCGGCATCATGTCGATCGCATCCTCCAGATTCACGAATCGCAGGAGACGACGAACTTCCTGGTCGACTTTTTCCTCAGGGACGTTATTCTCGTGACAGCGGTAGGCGACATTGTCATACACGCTGAACGAATCGAAAAGAGCGCCGTTTTGAAACTGCATTCCCATCTTAAGCCGCACACGGTTAAGCTCACTCTCGTCATAACCCGTAGTGTCTTCACCCTCGATTAGGATCTGCCCGCTGTCCGGCTTTATAAGACCCATCACCAGTTTAAGGATTGTTGATTTACCTCCGCCGGAGCCTGAAAGGACTAGCAGGGTTTCCCCGCGCATGATTTGGAAACTGACGTCGTTGAGAATCCGGCGGTCACCGTAGGAAAACTCGACGTGGCGGAATTCAATAGCAGGCGTCCCGCGAGATGGATCATCTATCGCGCCGAAAGTCTGCCACGCAGGCGAGAGTTCGAATGATTGTTGAGTCGTCATGGTGTTCATTCGACTTCAGCGTGCCGCGACGCGGATGCGCTTCAATCTTACTTCCCGGCTTTCCTTGCATTTCGCGCAAGACGACGCACCACCACTACCGAGCAGTGGGCGTTCATCGCAACGGCCTCGGAGACGCTGCCCAGCAGGAATCGCTTAAACCCGCGCCGGCCGTGCGAGCCGACCACGATCAGGTCCGCATCCCAACTTTGCGCTTCCTCTAAGATTACTTCTTTCGCTCTACCGGTGTGCACCGCACCGATCGCTTTCAACCCCGCAGTAGCCAGCACTTCTTCGGCGCTGTTGACCGCCTTATTAGCCTTCGTGCCGGAAGGTTTGATCACCCATGGCTCTTCGACGCTAACGATCTTGAACTCGCTTCCTTTCGGCCACGGGCGCGAGGCGAGAGCCTGGGCGGCCTCAACTGAAAACTCTGATCCATCGGTTGCGAGTAACACTTTACGAGCGCTGTCCAGAGTGTGCATCCGACCTTTTATTGCATCGCGCACGATGTGAACTGTGCAAGGAGCGGTCGCGACGATCGCTCTGGCGACACTGCCCAGCATCCACTGCACATAGTCTTTGCGGACATGCGCGCGGATAAAGATCAGGTCCGACGACCATTTGCGCGCGAAAAACGAGATTAGATGTCGGGGATCGCCCCTCGTCACAACCACCTCCGCTGGGATGCCGACTTCTCTCAGGCGGCCCACTGCGAGTGCGGTTATCTGCTGGCCTCTTCTTTCCATCTCCCGCCGCACCGCGTTCTTCGTGTAGCTTTCTGCGCGCCACAGCTCTTCTGGAACGTCACCCTCAGTGACGACCGAAAGCACTTGGGCCGTCGTGCCCTCGGGCCACGGGCGCACACCCACCGCGGCGACGAGCGCCTCAGTTGAGATCGCCGAATCAGTAGCAATCAGAAGTTTCATAGCTCGATCTTGAGCGCGAGTAAGCTTTCGCTTCTTTGTAAGAGACGCTTGGGTGCCAACCGTCGAGTACGGTGTGATGCGAGCTGTCGCTTACGATCGCCCTTACGGCCGCCGCGACCGCTTTCCGCTTTAGTCGAATCGACGGCAATCTTTCCGCCCTCGTTCTCCCACCGGTCCAGCATCTTCTTTTTCAGACGCTTTCTGGCCTCGTAATTGGGCATCTCGGTATACCTCTTGATGTTTTAGTAAGGCAAAGGTAACACAAGCCGCACGACTTCTCGTTAACTTTGGGTCATCAAGAGAGGAGCAAATATGAGCGTTGAAAACAATCTGGAATTGATGCAAACGTTAGATGATGCGTGGAACAATCAGGACTGGGAGACATTCGAGAAACGTCACGCTGCGGATACGGCAGTGTTCTGGCCCGGCCAACCTGACCCAACTAGAGGGCGTGACGATCACAGGGCTGAATCAATCCAGTTCTTCAAAACCTTTCCCGACAATCACATCGACAACCGCCCGTACAAGGTGCTGATCGGTCAGGGGGATTGGACATGCTCCGTCGCGAGATTCACGGGCACGATGACGGGGCCGATGAAAGGTCCGGACGGAAAGGAAATTTCACCGACCAAGAAGGGCTTCGAAGTTGAGTTCTGCACCGTTGCCCACTGGAAGGACGGCGAGATCATAGAGGAGAAACTCTTCTACGATCTGGTTGGCTTGATGAAGCAGATCGGCGTGATGTAAAAGAAAGGTCCACTCATTCAGCAAGCGCGGAGTATGAATATGGCAAAGCCGATGCCTGTCGTTTTCTTCGGCCATGGCAATCCAATGAACGCGGTTCAGCATAACGCCTGGACTGAAGGGTGGGCGGCTATTGGTACGACTATTCCAAGGCCGAAGGCGATTTTATGCATTTCGGCGCACTGGTATTTGCCAGCGACTCTGGTAACCGCGCAAGAGCAACCACGCACGATCCATGACTTCGGTGGCTTCCCTCGACAGCTGTATGAGGTTAACTTCCCTGCGCCCGGCGACCCGGAGCTTGCGCATCGCGTAAAAGATTTGCTCGCGCCAGTTCCTGCGGGATTAGATACGCGATGGGGATTGGATCACGGAACTTGGTCAGTGCTGTGTCACGCCTTTCCTGAAGCAGATGTCCCTGTCATACAGCTCAGTATTGATGAGACCCAACCGGCAGAGTTCCACTACGAAATCGCAAAGCGACTTTCAGGCTTACGCGATGAAAGGGTACTCGTCGTGGGAAGCGGCAACCTCGTACACAACCTGCACGCGTACGCGTGGGGCCGACAACAAGTCGAGCCGTATGATTGGGCTGTGCGCTTTGAAGAGAAAGCGCGTGAGCTGATCCTCGCTGGAAACCATCAACCGCTTGTGAACTACGAAACGCTGGGACGTGATGCCCGCCTGTCGGTGCCGACGCCTGACCACTACTTGCCTATGCTCTACGTACTGGCCTTGCAGCGGAACGGCGATGAAATTAGCTTTCCGGTTGAGGGTGTGGACGGCGGATCGGTCTCAATGCTCTCTGTCAAAATCGGCTGAGGGTTCTCACAGCTTTTCGCTTTATCGGTGCACTAATATCCGTTTCGTCAGGTTACGTGATGATGCTCCGAACTTGGTTAAATCCGTCGCGAGTTTCAGCTCTGGAGACTGACATTCATGCATCGATAATCTGAGGGACGTCTGAGAGATGTTTTTAACGATTTTCTAACGCGTGAAAGAATGAAAGCGAAAAATCACTGAGCAAAATGGAGCGGGCGACGAGGCTCGAACTCGCAACTTTCAGCTTGGGAAGCTGAATTTTCGATCCTTTATTTTCAACACTTACAAATTGGCGTAGAAAAAATGTACGTGCATGCGTTGTATACCATGCATGCCGTGCCTGAAATGCGTGTCGCTGCGGGACGTTTGCGGGATGGTGTGTCACGACTCGTTTCGTGCTACTGATAACTTATCTCAGCTTTTCGCATTCTTTCTTCGTCTCTATCAGCACTGGCAGGTCTGCGTCGGCATCTTTCCACAGCGCAAAGAAATCCTGATAAGCACTACGGGCTTTCGTAACGTCGTCGGCGAGCACTCCCGCTCATTTCGTTTCGCAGCCAGGCGCGTGCGAACGTCCAATCGCGCATCACGGTCCCGGGAGACACGCTCAACACTTTCGCGGTTTCTTCGATGCTTAGTCCACCAAAGAACCGGAGTTCAACGATCTGGCCTTGCCTTCTATCAATCTCTTCCAGTCGCTGTAACGCATCATCGAGCGAAGCTACGTTTGCGGCTTGATCAGCGACGGTCGCGCTGGCCTCATCGAGCGGGACTTGAATCATGCTGCCGCCGCGCTTGGCTGAGTTCCGTTTGCGCGCGTCGTCTACCAGAATACGCCTCATTAGTCTCGCCGCAATCCCGAAAAAGTGCGCGCGATTCTCGAATCTAATTTGCGGCTGATCTACCAAACGAAGATAGGCTTCATTGATCAGCGCTGAGGTTTGCAGAATATGGCCCGGACTCTCTCTGCGCATGTGTTGATGAGCCAGACGATGCAACTCATCATGAACCAGAGGCATTAACTGCTCAAGAGCCGCTTCATCCCCTCGCTCCACTTCTTTAAAAGCTTGGTGACTTGATGAGTTGCAGATTGCATAGAGGTTTCGCTCGCGCTTTGCGCATAAGCAAGTAGAGCAGGATATCAACACTCGTGCAAGATCAAAATCGAGTGCCATTTCTGTAGAAACACCTAATATTAGGAGGTTTGAATCATGTCGAAACTGAAAAAATCATTGTTTGCGTTGGTAGCGCTGTCGGTGTTTATGGTGATGCCAGCATTTGCAGAAGTCGGCTGCAAGAATGGCCAGTTTGTCGGATCTTAAATCAGCGCGATCTCATTTCCCGACGTCTGGGGTGACGGGTCAGGAGTTAGCCATACCTTCGTAAATCAACTCAATCTGAACAGTGCCGGCACCGCACGCCGAGTGTTGGTAGCTGGCAATGCCGGGCGGATGGGAAGCTGGTGGTGACCATGATTGGCACTGGCTATGTTCCAACCGCCGACGCCGCGCTGCACGGCATTGTGAATGTACCGGTTGATCTATTGCTGCTGTTCCATTCTCGAATCAACTTACTTGTTTCGGTGACCGACGAAAATACCTTAACTCGGATTCAGTCCAGGAGCCGGCGTTATGCTCCCGCCGAGGATCCCACCGACCAAAAGGGCGGCACGCTGCGACCGCTCAACACTTCAATAGCTGTCTACCATCGATTAGTTGTATCTGACGCCGATCTCTCCTGGCTCCCTAACGTCGAGCGCTGTTTTAGCTCACCTATCGAGCCGGCAGCCTGCCGCGGCCGGCTTTTTAGGTGACTGAGTCCCGCAACTTTCGACTTGATGTTTCATTAGAGGTTTTCCGCGCAATTTGCGCATGAGTAAGTAGAGCGAGAATAGCAGCCCAGTTTAATCTCGCGCCCAAAACGAAAGGCTGCGCCTGACCGGGGCACTTGGCAGACTTCTCATGGATAAGGAAGCAAGTATGAAAGCGAGAAAATTTAGTCAACTCTCTTTAGTTTTCTTCGTCATTTGTGCGGTGAGTCAAACAGCTTTCGCCCAACAACTCCGGCGACTGTCGGATCTGCAAGTTCCAACTGGCCCGCCAAAGAGTGAACAGCAGAGACTTCGAATGCCAGGCAGCTTGCGGGAGATTGAGAACGGTACCGGGAGGGCCATCGAACAATCGAACGCGAATGGAGATTCTCGCCACAGCTTTGTCGATGGCACGGCTGAATTGAAGCGCCGTCAGAAAGAGCGCGGCGAACGAGTCTCGCCTCAATCAACTCAGAACGCCATTCCTTATTGGTCAGACAGCTTTAGTTACCAGGGCCTGGAATTCAAATACAAAATGGTTGGCACTGATCCGAAAAAAGGATCGAAGACAACTGTAATCCCTACTGTGATCATTCCGCTGCGTTTTGTATTTCCAGACGGTCAGGTCTTCGACGCAAGCACCGATCTTGTCGATGGGCAAACACCTGTTCAGGGGATCGTTAATTCGCCGATCTTCCAGAACTACAGTTTTGTTCTCAATGGGACCAGTGTGGGAACCACCCAATATGGCGACGCGTTTCAACGGGCAAATTTTTGGGACTCGGTTTCGACACGGGCTCAGAATTACCACGTCCTGCTGGGCCAGCCAGTCATTACCGCAACTCAGACCATCGACGTCCCCCCAGGCATGGCATCTTACGATTTCGATAGTTTCTCGGGCGAAACGGTGCCAGTGGTCGAGGATTCTGTTTTGTTTGATCTGATCGAACCAGTGCTCACAAATACGGGCGTCACACCCGACGTTCTCCCGATCATGGTGTGGGGACGCGTCGTTGGCTTCAACCCCCTCGGATTTCATGGGATAACAACTCTTAAGGGGAACACCCAAACACTTATAGGCGCGAGCTATGGTCCGCAAACCCGCTTTGGAGGATTTGGAGCAGACACCTACCCTCTCAGTCATGAGGTGATTGAGTGGATGGACGATCCTTTTATTGATAACTTCACGCCCGGATGGAACGTGCCTTTTATATTGCCCCGCGAACGTTGCGACAGTGGCTCGATCGTGAGAGGCCTACTAGAAGTCGGTGATCCTGTCGCATTCTTTCATGAAGCCGTTGTAAATCTTCCCGGCGCGTCCTACGACTATCATGTCACAGAGGCGATGTTCATCGATTTCTATACGAGGTCGCCTCGATCACGCTCCGTGAATGGACAGTACAGTATGTTCACCATCGGCGCACCGTTCGGGCTGCCGAGTGAACCCTCATCGCCTTGCATTGGTAGCGTGCAAGCCAATGAGCGCCATATAGACGTTCCCGGTTCATTCATTACTTTTGCGCGAGGGCTCAATAACCAATCAGATGTCGTTGGCTATTACGTCGATTCGCAAAACCGCACCCGCGGATTCCTGTGGAAGGACGGTACGTTTGCCGACATCAACTTCCCTCAGGCTTCGGCAACACTTCCGTTCAAGATAAACGACTCCGGCGAAATAGTAGGATACTTCTTTGATGGCTCAGGCCGGCAGCACGGATTCTCCTATGCGCACGGGCAATGGACTCGTATCGATTACCCCGGTGCGAGAGCCACAGTCGCTCTGGGAATAAATTCGGCCGGTCTGATCGTAGGCGCATTTCGTGATGCTACACAGCCAATCGTACGAGGGTTCACTCTGTTCAACGGTCAGTTTATGAAAGTGGATCCATTTGCCTTACATACTGAAGTCGACGGAATTAACGACCTTGGCCAATACGTCGGCTTTGCTTGCAGCGACGTGATGAATGGTCCGTGTTTTGGTTTTGTTGGCGGCAATAACCAATTCTCGCTAATCAATATGCCGGGCGCACAGTTTACGGAACCTGAAACGACAAATAACGATCAAATGATAGCTGGAAATTTCGATAATGGTGCCGAGCCATATTCATCCGGATTCGTACGCCTGTTCGGCTACCTGCACGAGGTCAACCTCAATGGCGCCGTCACTTACGTTTACGGCAATAATGATCTCAATCAAATCGCCGGAGACGCTTACGACTTCAACGCGCAACGCTGGGTTGGATATATCGGCGATCTGCCGATTACAAAATCGAAGTAGCGTGGGCCACGACCGCCGCGATTACGAAGCAATCGATGGAAATGAGATTGACCATGAGGAGACATTTGATGGTGAGCGCCTGGGTTGGCTCCGAAGACCACAAGTTGACGGTGCTGATGACAAACCATGCCATGCCGCGCCATCCGATCAAGACCGAGTTGGTTCACTTTAGATTAGACAACGCACCACGACCGCTTACTGCTTATGTCCAGTGCATCGACGAAGAGAACGCAAACCCAAGGCGCCACTGGCAGCAGATGGGTAAGCCGAACTATCTTTCGCCCCTACAGGTCGAACAGTTGGAAGCCGCATCATGTCTTACCAAAAGGGTCCAACCCCTATCTCAGGGTCATAACAAAACCGATCTAGAGATTGCCTTGCCTGCCCACTCGGTCGCGGCCATAACCCTCGAACTTGAAAACCACTGAAGACGCTGCTAGTCGATTCTGCCGTGAAGCATTCGCTCACCCGGGATGGACATCATCCGAGGGACATGCGATTCGCGAAGAACAACGTTACGGCTTCTATCAAGCGATTGGTTTGTGCTGCCTGCGAAACTGTGCCGGAGGGCAGGCGAACTCGCGTTTGAATGCCCGATTGAACGCAGCTTCCGAGCCATAGCCAACCGTTACCGCGACCCTTCAAAGTTCGCATAGGGCTTCGCTTAGCAGACGGCGCAGCTCGGCGATCTTCTCGACTCCGCACTCAGTACGTCTGAGCTATTTAGCTGCCGAGTTTTGGGTCGTAATATAAAGATCAGGGTCAGACGCATCATAAGTGGGAACGGAACGTTAAATCTGGCGTCGCCCCTCGGGCAATGATATAAGCCGCTGGCGATGTCCGGCTTAAGAATGTTGCTCCACTACGCGTTTCATTGAGTTTGCGATGAAAGCTCGGGTGAAGAAAATACAAATACTTCTGGTCTGGCTATGGGTTTTACTCTTCTCGATTCCCGTTCTCGCCGAGCATCTGCCGCTTAAAACGTACACCACCGCGGATGGACTCGGGCACAATGTCGTCAACAGGATCGTCCGTGACTCACGCGGCCTCCTTTGGTTCTGTACGTTTGAAGGGTTATCGCGGTTTGATGGCTACTCGTTCACCACTTACGGGGTCGATGATGGATTGCCTAGTCCTGTCGTCAACTATTTGCTGGAGACTAGCGACGGTGACTATTGGGTCGCGACCGATGGAGGCCTTGTTCGTTTTAATCCTCAAGGAATGCGAGGCGCTGGGCCGGTGCCCAAACCGTTCACGGTGTATTTTCCGGAAGACGACGCAAAGTCCAAAGCAATAACCTCACTCTTGCAAGACCATGCAGGCACGATCTGGTGCGGTACGGCGCGCGGGCTCTACCGGCTTGAAATTCGGAATGGACAGATTGAATTTCGGCTCATCGAACTCGGCATGCCGACACCGATAGGCGAGTACCGTAACGTTACAGCAATGATCGAAGATCGGCGAGGTGTGTTGTGGATCGGATCGCCAAACGGAATCTATCGCCTGCTGCAGGACGGGCGAGTCGAGCATTACACGCAGCGTGAAGGGCTGCCGAGCGAAGACATTCGTTCATTGCTGGAGGATCGTGATGGCCGGATCTGGGTCGGCACAAGGTATGGCGGCCTCTGCCGTCTGATTTCCGATCCCGAACCAGCAAAGCCTGTAACGGCCCGATCTTACTCGAGCAAGGACGGTTTGCCGCCCTGGATCAATCAGTTGTTTCAGTCTTCAGATGGAACATTATGGGCCGGCAGCAATTATGGCCTTATTCGATTTCTTCCCGACGCTGATGGGCATGAGTTTCGCTTTCGCATTTTCGCGCAAGGCAATGGCCTCGCCTCCGAACAGGTCCAAGCGCTGGCCGAAGATGGAAACGGCAATCTTTGGTTAAGTATGGCGAATGCGGGGGCGGCTAAGCTGGCGCGCACTGGCATTACCGGTTTTACTGAGGCAGACGGATTCATATCAGCTCGGGCGCTCTTCAAAGATCGCGCTGGCGATCTGTTTGCTCTCGGCGTATCGAAGCGAGATACGCGGCGCCATTATGAAGAGAATTTAGTTAATCGGTTTGACGGCGAACGCTTCAATGCGATCAAAGTCAGGATGCCGAACCACGCAACCTTTAGCTGGGGATGGAATCAACTCTTGCTTGAGGATCATGCCGGCCAGTGGTGGGTGGCCAGTGATCAGGGGCTACTTCATTTTTCAGGAGTCCGAAGTCCGGATCAACTTGCGTGGACGCCGCCGACCGCAATCTACACAACGCGCGATGGACTCGCGAGCAACGTGATCCTGCGTCTCTTTGAAGACTCGCAAGGTGACATTTGGATTGGAACGGTCAATGGAACGAATGGCCACGGGCTTTCGCGTTGGGACCGAGCCAGCGAAACATTTCGTCACTATAGCGAAACAGATGGTTTGCCGTCACTAAGGGATTTCTATCCGATCTCCTTCACTGAAGATCGAACAGGCGCCATCTGGATTGGTTTTAATTTCGGCGGCACCAGCGGCGGGCTGGTTCGTTATCGCGACGGAAAATTCACGCGCTTCGGTTCTGCAGATAACTTGCCCGAAGGTGGGATCTTCAATCTGTTTGTGGATTCAAGGGGCAGGCTTTGGGCGCCGACGACACGTGGCGGTGTCTGTCGCCTCGATCATCTGGAAGCGGAACATCCAGAGCTTGTCACTTACACGACCGCTAATGGCTTGTCGAGTAACGATGTGAGGGCGGTGACAGAAGATCGTTGGGGACGAATCTATATGGCAGGTGGCCGCGGAATAGATCGACTTGATGTGGCGAACGGTCACGTAAGACACTACACCGCGAGCGAGGGTGTGCCGCTCGGAAATGCAAATGCGGCTTTGCAGGATCGTGATGGAGCGTTGTGGTTCAGCTATGCGACCGGCCTCGTTCGTCTGGTTCCAGAGCCTGACTTACCGCCAGTTGCGCCGTCGATTTTGATTACCGGGCTGCGCGTTGCTGGGTTGGCGCGCAGCGTCTCAGCGGTGGGAGAGAAATCGATTTCGTTGTCCGATCTGAACCCTAATCAGAATGAAATACAGATTGACTTTGTGGGCTTGAGTTTCGCTCCTGGCGAGATGTTGCGTTATCAGTACAAACTTGGCGGAGCAGATTGGAGCGCGCCGACTGCGCAGCGCGTGGTTAACTTCGCAAATCTCGGTGCGGGTCGTTATCAATTCATCGTGCGCGCGATTACTTCCGAGGGGACCATCAGTTCCGAGCCGGCGATGGTGTCATTCAGAATTCTTCCACCCGTCTATCTACGTTGGTGGTTTCTGACTCTGACAGCATTGGCGCTGGGCACGCTGGCTTATGCAATCGATCGCTATCGCATAACGCGACTGTTGGAACTGGCGAGCATGCGCACTCGAATCGCAACGGACCTGCATGATGATATCGGCGCAAACCTGACTCGTATCAGCATCCTCAGCGAAGTTGCGAAACAGCAGTTCGGCAACGGTGATCAGGACGAGGTGAATCCGCTGACATCAATCGCGGAAATCGCGCGTGAGTCTGTTGCCTCGATGAGTGACATAGTTTGGGCAATTGATCCACAAAGGGACAGCCTGCGCGATCTGACGCGCAAGATGCGCCAACACGCCGACGAGATTTTCACGCTGCGCGACATTGACCTCGAATTCAATTCGCCTGGACCGGAGCCGGATCTAAAACTGGGCGTGAATGTCCGGCGCGATCTGCTGTTGATTTTCAAAGAGGCGGTCAGCAATGCAGCGCGCCATTCGCACTGTTCGCGAGTGGTAATTGATCTGTCTGCGGACAATCATCAGCTTTCATTACGAATTGCCGACAACGGGGCCGGCTTTGACGTTACGTCAGAAAGCGCCGGTCACGGGTTGGTGAGCATGCGCCGCCGCGCGCAGACGCTAAACGGAAATCTCCAGGTTGATTCAACCCGTGGGAAAGGCACGACCCTAAAACTAAGCCTTCCATTTAATTGGGGCGCGTAGTTCCCCTGAGCTGAGTAAATAGCGTAGTCCCTTTTAGAATTTTGGATCACCTACCTACCTCAACGAGTAGGTGACAAGAAATCCAATCAGGCGCTATTGTGCTCACGCGGCCGTTTGAACCCTTAATGCAATCGTCTCAGTCAGCCTCAGAATCTAACGCAGCGACCATGCCGGCCGATCGGCCGATCTACGTCGCGCTCGTTGAAGACATTCGTGAAGTGCGCGAGGGGCTGGCGGCGCTGATCAACGGCACGCGCGGCTTTAAGTGCACGAACAGTTACTACAGCATGGAAGCCGCGTTGACGGGAATCGGCAACGAAGCGCCTGACGTTATTCTCACCGACATCGGGTTGCCGGGTATGTCCGGGATTCGCGGCACTGAGATCTTGCGCGAACGCTTTCCAGACGTGCCAATTCTGGCGCTCACAGTCTATGACAACGACGACCAGGTTTTCGATGCGCTATGCGCGGGCGCGACCGGTTATCTGCTGAAGAATACCCCGCCCGCGCGTTTGCTCGAAGCAATACGCGAAGCCGCTGACGGCGGCGCGCCAATGTCGCCGGAAGTGGCACGGCGAGTCATCAGATTGTTCCGCGAGTTCCGCCCGCCCGAGAGCGCTTCGTATCATCTGACGATACAAGAGACTGAGTTGCTAAAACTCCTAGTCGAAGGGCATTACAAAAAGACCGCCGCCCGCGCGATGGGCATTTCAACGAACACAGTTTCATTTCACCTCAAGAATATCTACGCGAAGTTGCAGGTCCATTCGAAAACTGAAGCCGTGGCGAAAGCTCTTCGTGAACGACTCATCTGAACAAAGCGCCACAGGCTAAAGCAAAGAGCGAACTGCAAAGCGTTCTTCGCCCCCTCGCCTTTTGCGATCGCCTCGCCCTACCCAAAGAAGTAGTTATCTTCGCGCCGACACATTGCTATAAGACAAGGCTGGTTCAAAGAAACAGACCATGCGCTCAATTGAACAAGATTGTCGTGCTGTCGTCTCTGCGATCATCGCCACCGTTGTTTTCATGTGCGTGCTCACATCTGCATATGGGCAAGTGCCGAACAAGCGAACGACCGGAACGACGAATAACCAGGGACCTTTGAATCGCGGGAAGACCGAAACGGATCAAGCCTCGCACATGTTCACGAGCGTGCCGAACGTCGTCGGCATGTATATCGATGCTGCGGTGAAGACGATGTCCGACGCGGGACGCAAATGGAGGATTACATATCTGCCGCAGCCTAATCCATCGTTCCGCCGCGGCTATGTTTCGGCGGTGGTCCCCGAAGTCGGATCGCTGGTACGGCCTCTCGATGAAATTGAATTGCGTGTACCGCTCGCCGCGAGCCTGATGGGTAAAGGGAATCTGGGCCTGTCGGATATCGAGCGCCGGATGGGCTTCGATTTAGATACCGGCCGCTTCGAGGAAATGTGCAGCGGCGCGGACTTTCTATTGCTCAAGCTTGGTAAATGGCACGACCCAGGTCCTTCATATCCCGGATCGAGCCAGTATTTCACTTCGGATCTCGTGATGAGCGCCACTGGGGGCGCCAAGCTTGCGCCGAGCGGTCTTTCCGCTTCAGAAACCGAGGGTGCGCTGTTGGGCTCGTACCAGATTTACCGAGCTTGCGAGAACATGCTTGGGCCGTACAAACGGGATACCAGCCTCCTCTCAGTGTTTGATTTGACGCAGCCCTCACTAGCGTACGTGATGACCGCTTGCGTCAGGACTTCGAAGGGACAGATAGGTGCTGTGAGTTTCAGCACCGCGGATAATGCCGGAGGTTTGGACCCGGATATCAGTGAATTCTCCTACATCTTTCGCTGGGCGCTGTTTGAAAAAGAACCGCCCTTGCGTCCAGCCGAACGGCGCGAAGTTAAGCCATGAGGGAGACCGATTTGGAAATGCTGCCTTGTCGAGAATTATTACTGATCACAATGCTGACGACGCTGACGTCACTCGCAATGGCACAGGTCAACCCACGTGCGACTGCGCGACCCGACATCAAGACGATCGAGTTACGCTGCCGCGGCGGTGGGCTGCAAATAGATGTCTCGTCAACTGGAAGATACGTGGGTTCCAGCCTAATGGACAACATGACAATTCATTTCAAAGCTGCAAACGGCGCCGCGGGCATCACGGGCCAGAATTTGGCTCCCGGCCAATGCGCGCTCTCTGATCGCGCGCTGCTTTCGTCTGAACCGACAGAGATGCGGGCCGAGGTAGTTGACTTTGCACAACTTCAGCGGCAGTTGCACGGAGACCCGGTCTACAAAGGCGACCAAGCTGCCGAAAAGTATCCTGACGCGCAGAACATACCGCCTTACCTCGCCAACGCAAATCACTACTGGTCCTTCTTCGGGTCCAACACGCTCGAGGGGTACTTTCGCATCACGGACCTGCGCTACTGGCGACCTCGCACTATAGGCAGCCCCAGGAAAACCACACGAGTTCCCGGACGGGAGACGAGCGGCGTTAGGGAAATGAAGAGTCGCGGCCCGGGGCGAGTGATCTGCTGACGGGCATCGAGCTCCCTTGTTGATGAGCTGACCTTACGTCGAATGTTGGAGGGACTGATATGAAACATCCGTTTCTAGTGGCGTTGAGCGGTTTGCTGCTGAGTTGCGCGACAACGCCGCTGGTCCCGGGGCAGGATAACGTGCCCATCACGAGGAAGCAGGAGAATGGAAGGATAGTTGACAGGTCCCCCAAGGCCAGGGGCAAGAGTATTAAGCCGAGCAGCAACAGCCTCAAAGGAGTTCTGCCGCCTGACACGCCAGACGCGCTGCAACCACACTCAATACTCGTGCGCATACGCTATCGAAAGGAATTGGGGTACCTCGAACTGCGCGGTGATCCCTTCACGAACAAATCGCTCCCCAATTCCTGCCGGGCGTTTGACGTGAACTTTACCGCACCGGACGCTTCCGGAAACAACACACGCATTGGCAGCACCATGCAGCAGGACGACCAAATGAAAGAAGACGCTGAGAACGGGTTGTACAGTTGTTGGTTTACAGTTTCTGACATTCCGTTTAGCCGTAGAGTTCTCGTGCTGGGAAGTGTCATCAACAATCCATCGTTTCTTACGCAGCCATGGCTGGGCGGCAGCGAGGTCAGTCCTCCACTTGGAAGCGACCGCATCGTGCGAGGAAACGAAAGGGTGATGTTGACCACGGATCACCCGAGCGTGGTGGTGGACATGGTGATGGATTATCGCGGTGTTCGCCCGCTTAACCAGAAGAATCCTTCACGGCTGAAGTTACCGTGAAGACCTCAAGAAGACGGTTCCAACTGACCTGAGGTATTTGTTATTCGTGGCCCGTTGGGCGCGGTAACCTGCTGTTTTCCTAATGGAGAGAATTATGAAGACCGGACTGAGACTGGGCTTCTTGTTAAGCGCCGCACTGGCTCTTTCCTGTGGTGGATCGAAAATGTCCGGGGCGGCCTCGTCAGGCTCCAAGGATAATTCATTGTCAGCTTCGGCGCAGCCAAGTGGGGATGCGCGCGAGGACGTAAAGAAAGCGCTCCAACACCTGCACGATGCCAAAAGCTTTCGTTCCCGGACGGAAGCCAACGGCATGGCCCTGATGGAGGTCGAGTTTGTCAATCCGGATAGGTTTCATTGGAAGGCGCAGTCGTCAGAGGGAGGCGGCGAGTTCGTCGTCATCGGCAAAGACACGTTCGTCAGAAAGGGGGACAGTCTCTGGATGAAGTCGCCCGTCGGCATGGGCGCGATGAGCGCGATGATCCTGCAATTGCGCGACGCGGATATCGAAGAAGCGATGACGCAGCGAGAGGAGATCAAGTTTGTCGGTCCGGATGTTTTGGAAGAGGTGCCGATGTTTGTTTATCAGTACAAATACAAACCGACAGATAAGCTCTGGAAGATGTGGATCGGAGCCAGTGATTGGCTGCCGCACAAGAGCGAAGGTGAATCAGAACCATCAGGAGCTTCTCAAGTCAAGACGACCGTTATTTGGTCAGACTACAACAGCGATATCAAAATTGAGCCCCCAATCTAAGGTCCGCTCTTGTTGATCGCGCGCCCAACCACACGCTCGAAGGGCACGCCCAAAAATCGCCGTCGAATTGGTTAAGGTCGGCTGAGAGGAACGGAGATATTCGTTATGTGCGAATTCCTGGCATCGGCATTCGTGGTCATTCTCATTGTCGCCACGCCATTCGTTGCGCACAGTCAGCCCCGCGGGTCACTCGCGCAGAAATCGATCATGGATGCGCCCGGCACCTCTGTGAGGGTTCAGCTTATGGACGCGTGGTCAGGGCAGCCAATCGCAAACGCCGATATCAAAGTCGAAAGCGACAATGGAATCAGATGCGTTAAGGCGCCATGTCCCACCAACGGGAAAGAGTGGGCCGGCCGCTCGGATGCGGCCGGTCGCCTCATGATTCCCAAGTCGGAGATACAAGCGAGTACATATGTCGGCACCTCGCTCCATGAATCAGCCAACTTGGAAGAGGCTCTTTCCGGCACATCAGGCAGGTGGGTTTTGGATTTGTTTCCGAAACGACTCAACGACGAGGCTGATAAGCGCGGATACAAACTAATCGATGCCAGGACGGGCAAGCCGCTTGCCAACATGTCAGTGAGACTCGAGTTTCCGCTGACTGGCGCGCTCGACACAAAAACAAACTCCCTTGGTTACGCGTTCTTTCCATGGGAGCGAGCCTACGGCGCACCCGAACCTGCGGCGTGGGTGATTGCGCGTGGTTATCGCCGAACAAAGATCGATCTCAGCGCCGAACGTCGCGGCACGAAGCTTATCAAGCAATGATTCGAAACCAGGGATAAGGAGTAGGCTCAATGAATTACTGTCGCATGCTCAGTCTCTTGATCTGTATTTGTTTGATCATCAACTGCATTTCCCTGCGCACGCCGGCCCAGCAGATTAGCAATGAAAAAGCGACCGGTGAGCTCGTAGGTGCCTGGATCAGCGTCACAAGCATGGCCTTTCCCGAGGCGGCGCCGTTCCTCGAAGCGGGAAAGAAACTCTTGGACATGCTCGGTGTGTTCGGCCAGCCGGATGCCACGGGCGAGGCACTGAAGAAAATCAACGCTCGCCTCGATCAAATCGAAGCGCGTATCAACAATGTCCAGAACCAGATAAACGCGCTGCGAAATGATTTCTTTAAAGAGAAGAATTACACGCGTTTGCAATTGCTGCGTACCAAACGGGAGCTTCTGCAAGGGCTAATGGTGCAGCTTCAAGAAAAGCCAACGCAGGTCAGCGCCAAGCGCGCCATCGTAACCGCGACGCAGAACCTCGCCGACGATTTCCTCGATCCGGAACTGTGGACTTGGAGCGATATGCGAAAAAGCGATGGTCAGATGTTGGACCCGGACTTCAAGCCGCTGCCCACGCTGGAACTTTACGCGACAACTCTCATCGCTTGGATGACGGCAATTGGTTATGCATATGGTGACGACAGCGGTGAGTACGTGAAACAGACTTTCGGACCTGCTTTGCGTAAGCACATCGCCTACCTGAATCAGACACTGCCGCAAAACATCAGGGAACGTGTGACCTCCAAAATCGATGGAGTCGATAAGTATCCGAAGAATCGACTCTGTAACTACGAAGTGTACGTCACCGATCAGATCCGTCACCTGGTTAAAGACGCCGGACCGGGGCAGATACAGATGCCTTCAGACAACGTGATGTGCTCTGTGCCTGAAGCGAACGCGAAGGTGGCATTGGAAAGCGATATGCAGCGCGCCTATGGGATCGATGTAATGGAAGCTTTGGCGAGCAAACTCGAGCGGCTGCGCACGCAGGGAACTCTGGCCGAACAATACATCGGCGAGTTCGATAAAACGAAGTACGACTCGCAACTTTCCAGCACATTGGGATCCTAAGCTTAGAATTCCACGTGGACAAGTTGTCGCGGCCGCTTCTATAGTGTCACCTAAATACTAGTGACTCCAGCGTAACTGGACTGGCCACAGTTAGGCCGCAAATGTAATCACACTGGCTCACCTTCGGGTG